>WNGG01028665.1_pt1 | contig 11240 bp, 8 predicted proteins | sample 5400661 | NCBI WGS metagenome assembly WNGG01 (sample SAMN13153372, study PRJNA577476) | soil metagenome | isolation source: 100 cm soil or saprolite under Garry oak tree replicate 1 | place: USA:California | collected 2016-06-15 | reverse complement strand
TCCACAGGTCCGGGGGTTCACACATATGGGAATCCGCCGATACGATGCGATAGGCTGTCATAGAAGGCCCTCCTCTTGCTGTTGCCTACCTGTTGATGGTTGCTCTTTCCCTCTCTCTTCCTCTACTTTCCGTCCCCCTAGCAGATTTATCCGCAGAATGCTAGCAAAAGCATTGCGCCTGATTTCAGCGCTGCAGGTATTGTATGGCTAAGGTGGTAATGTCATCGCTCTGCTCGGCACCGCACGAAAAACGTTTCACTTCGTTCACGACACCGCGGATCAGCTCTGTTGGTGATGAACCATGAGCCCGTTGTAAGAACTCCTGCAAGCGGCGATCTGAGAAGAAGTTGCCCGTACGGTCCATGGCTTCGGTCACTCCGTCGGTATACAGGAAGAGCCTATCTCCGGCTCGCAAAATACGCTTCTTTGCCCGGTAGGTGACATCCTCTAGCACGCCCAGCGCCATCCCCCCAGTATTGTCGAGCGGTTGCACGGCGCCATTCTGGGAGAGGACATAGGGCGGATTATGGCCGCCGTTGCTGTATTCCAGCTCACCGCTTGGGATATGCAAAATGCCGCAAAAAATGGTCACAAACATACCGGCATCATTGTCACGACAAAGTTCGTTGTTCAGCTCGGCTAAGACTGCATCAGGGCGGCTGACCTTGATGGCTGTGACTTTGAGCAGGGTTTTCGCCACTGACATGAATAGGGCTGCCGGCACGCCCTTACCAGAAACATCGCCGATGGCGAAGTAGAGACGGTTCTCATCGAGGAGCATAAAATCATAGAAGTCCCCGCCCACCTCCCGGGCCGGTTCGATGGTAGCATAGAGGTCAAACTCAGGTCTGTGCGGGAAAGGCGGAAAGCGCTTGGGCAACATACTCATCTGAATGTCATGGGCGAGTTGGAGCGCTTCTTCCATCCGCTGCTTCTCGACGTAGGCTTCGGTGAGCTGGGCCCGGTCCAGCGCCACGGCCGCGTGGGCAGCCAATGCCGCCAACAGCGACTCATCCCGCTCATCAAATACCCCTCCGCCTTTCTTATTCAGAACCTGGATAACGCCGACCAGCTTTCCCTTGCTGCTGAGCATGGGCAAGCAAAGTATTGAGCAGGTCCGGTAGCCGGTCTGCCGGTCGAAATCGGGATTGAATCTCGGGTCCGCATACGCATCGGCAATGTTCGCCCCCTTACGGGTCTTGGCCACATCTCCGGCGATCCCCACTCCCACTGGGAGACGAATTTCCTGTAGCTGCCCCAGCTTCTCGGCAATCTTGCTCCACAGTTCGTTGCGGCCTGCGTCGTATAAGAAGAGGCTGCTGAGGTCCGCATCCATAACTTCGGTGGTTTTTTGCACGATCACCTGCAAAAGATTGTCCAGTTGAATCTCACTGGACAGAGCCTTGGAAACTTCCAGGAGGGCATTGAGATTGCGGAGATCGTGTTCGATATCGATCGATGGCTTTATATTGGACATGGCTCTGCGAGCCTCAGCGAAAGGCAGGGATCACGTCGCGCCCGTAAATCTCCAGCGTTTTTTCTTCATCGCCACTCATCAAATAGATATTGAACTGGGTGACGCCCAACGCCTGCAGTTCTTGCAGCCGGCGGATGTGTTCTGAGACCGGACCGATAATGCAGTAGCGGTCCACAGTCTTATCGGGCACGAACTCGGCGTCGGCGCTGCCGACCTCGGCGTGATGGAGGTAGTCGTAGCCCTTGCGGTTACGCACGTAGGCGGTTAACGCCTCGGGCAACTCTTCGGGCTTGTAGCGCGAGATCAGATCAACGACGTGGTTGGAGACCAGGGCCGGGAACCAGCGCACGTGCTCGCGCGCCGCTGCCACATCGTCCGAGACCCAAACCGGGGCGGCGCTCATCACCCGGATTTGTGCAAAGTCGCGCCCGGCTTTTTCGGCGCTTGCGCGCACGAAGCCCAAGCACCACTTAATGAGGTGTGGGTCGGCAAACTGGAGGATCACCCCATCGGCGATGCGTCCGGCGCAGCCAAGCGTCTTGGGGCCGTAGCCGGCGACCCAGACCGGCGGCACACCCGCATTGGCCCACGGTATGCGGAGCGGTTGTCCCTCGTAGGTGACCTGCGTGCCGCCGGTCAGGTCCCGGATCAGACGAACCGCCTCTTCGAGCCGTTCTATGGTCGTCGGCTTCTTGCCCATCACGCGCCGTGAGCTATCGCCGCGCCCGATGCCGATGTCCATGCGACCCCCAGAGATACGATTGAGCGTTGCCAGCAAGCTAGCGGTTACCGTCGGGTTGCGCACAGCTGGGTTGGTCACGCAGGTGCCCAACCGCATCCGTTTTGTATTGGCCGCCATCAATGTCAACAATGGATAGGGTTCCTGCCAGATAATGTGAGAGTCGAAGGACCAGCCATAGGTGAAACCGGCGGCCTCTGCCTGACGGGTCAGATTGACGATGTGCTCGGGCGTCATGTCAGGTTTGAAAGTGATGGCAAATTCAAGCATAAACTGTCTCCCCCCTTCAAAGCTTCAACAACTCAGTGTAGGTCTCCGGGCGGCGGTCACGGAAGAACTGCCAGACATTGCGCACCTCGCGAATCAGGTCCAGATCGAACTCGGCTGTGAGCAGGGCATCGGTGTCGCGGCTGGCTTCGGCGATGATCTGGCCGCGCGGATTGCAGAAATAACTGGTGCCGTAAAATTCGCCGATGTGCCAGGGGTCTTCGTACCCGACCCGGTTGATGGCGCCGACAAAATACGCGTTCGCCACTGCATGGGCGGGCTGTTCCAGTTTCCACAAATACTCCGACAGTCCGGCCACCGTCGCCGAGGGGTTGAACACGATCTCTGCGCCGTTCAATCCCAATGCCCGCGCGCCTTCAGGGAAATGCCGGTCGTAGCAGATATAGACGCCGACCTCGGCATAGTGCGTCTTGAAGACCGGATAGCCGAGATTCCCTGACTTGAAGTAGAACTTCTCCCAAAAGCCAGGCGCGCAGTGAGGAATGTGGTTCTTGCGGTATTTCCCCAGGTAGGTTCCATCGGCATCAATTACTGCCGCCGTGTTGTAGTACACCCCCGTGATCTCCTCCTCATAAACCGGCACGACTATCACCATGCTGTACTGCTTTGCCAGGTCTTGCATCAACCTGGTGGTCGGGCCTGCGGGGACCTTCTCCACTGCTTCATACCAGCGGGGGTTTTGCTCGGCGCAGAAGTAGGGCCCGGCGAACAACTCTTGCAGACAGAGAAGCTGTACGCCCTCGCGGCCCGCTTGCTCGATCAGCTTCAAGTGCTTTTCGAGGCTCGCCTGCTTGATCGTGTCAATTCTTTCTGCGGTCGCGCAGGCGAGTGACGTTTGAATGAGCCCACATTTGACGATCCTTGGCATGATCCTTCTCCCATTGAGTGATTTTCTCATTGGTTCATTTTTTCATTGTCAGAATTGGCTAATCCCTCAATGATGCAGTGATCCGATGATGCAATGATTAAATTCTTCAATGATTCAATGACTCAATTCTTTCGATTATTGTTTCAAACATACGCCCGCCGCAGCATTTCGGCTGCGGTTTCGTCAAGCAGTTCTCCGCGTCGTACCTCCTCGAATCGAACTAGCAAGTCATCCACACGCAGACGCCGCTTTTCAGCGCCGTGCAGATCGTGAATGATCCGGCCGCGATGCATCATAATGAGGCGGTCCCCCAGGTTGACCGCCTGTTGCATCGAGTGGGTGACCATCAGGGTCGTTAACTGGTCACGGGCGATGAGTTCCTCACTGAGTCGGATGACCTGGTCGGCGCTCTTAGGATCCAAGGCCGCTGTGTGTTCATCGAGGAGCAGCAGTTGCGGCTTGAGCCACGTCGCCATTAAGAGTGTCAGTGCCTGCCGCTGTCCACCCGACAGGCTACCGATGGCGTTGTCCAACCGGTCCTCCAGGCCCAGACCCAGGCGGTTCACGCGTTCTCTGAGCGTGCTCGTGAAATTAGTCCGCAATGCCCACCCCAGCCCACGTCGGTGACCGCGCTGGGTGGCGAGCGCAAGGTTCTCGGCAATAGACATGTGCGGGGCAGTGCCGCTGAACGGATTCTGAAAGACCCGCCCGATGAGCGTGGCGCGACGATGTTCAGGCCAGCGCGTCACGTCGTTGCCTGCCAGGCAAACCGTGCCGGTATCCACCAGGAACGTACCGGCAACAGCATTGAGGAGCGTGGACTTCCCCGAGCCGTTGGTCCCAATGACGATGACGAAGGACCCTTCAGTGATCGTCAGATCTACACTCTGCAGGGCACGGACTTCGTTCGGGGTACCGGCGTGAAACGTCTTTGAGATGCTGCGAATCTCCAGCATAGGTCACTCAGGCTTTGCTCTTCTTCAGACTCCCCAAGAAGTTGGGAAGGATGAGGGCGGCAAACACGAAAACCGCAGTGATCAGCTTCAAATCATTCGGATCTAGACCTGCGCGCAAGGCAATCGCGACCAGCAGACGAAAAAGCACGGATCCCATGACCGCGCCCGTGATGGTGAGGCCCAACTGTTGGGTCCCGATGAGTGCCTCGCCAATGATGACGCTTGCCAGGCCCCAGACGACCATGCCGATGCCCATCTGCACATCGGCAAAACCTTGGTATTGGGCCAACAGCGCGCCCGACAGCGCGATCAGTCCATTGGCGAGGGCCAGGCCCATGATAATCATAGTGCCGACGTTGGCACCGAGAGCTTGGATCATTTGCGCATTGTCGCCCGCGGCGCGCATTGCTGTCCCCAGGTTGGTGCGGAAAAACGCGTACAAGACCCCTCCCATCAGGGCAATGATCGCGAAGGACAAGATGAGCGTAGCGGCGTCGCGCGCGCTCACCTCCCACCCCAGGACGCTGAGGCTCGCTGCGCCCCCCAGCACTCCTGTGCCGAGTCGCTCAGCGTAGGTCGCGAGAGTAGTCTCCGACAGCAGCGGCACGTTGCTCTTGCCCATGATATGCAGATTCACGGAGTAGAGCGCAGTCATCACCAGGATGCCCGCGAGCAGGGCGTGAATCTTGAACTTGGTATGCAGTATCCCCGTCGTCGCGCCCGCCAGCGCTCCACCGCAAAAACCGGCCGTGGTGGCTAGGAACGGATCTATGCCCTTGGCGAGCAGCGTGGCTGCCACCGCGGCTCCCATGGTGATCGAGCCTTCAGTGGTGATGTCGGGAAAATCAAAGATGCGAAAGCTGATGAAAACGCCCAGTGCGAGCAGCGAGAGGATCAGCCCGATTGTCCACGCGCCGATAAGGAGGGTCATGCTAACCCCTTTCTATCGCGACCTCAGCGATTGGTCCGATCCAGCATGCACCGCGGACAAACTCGCTCTGCCCTGCTCCGGTGATTTCTCGGTCGTCACTGAGCAGGTGCAGCACGCCTTGCAGGGTCTCCGCCTCAAATAAGGTGGTCACCGTCGTTTTCACATCGAGTGCGCCCTTCTGCAGGGGGCGATAGGAAAATGCCGCGGCGTGGAAGTGGCCGGCCGGCCACGGTCCTTTGCCCAAGGGGCGGACCAGGGGAGCGAGGGCGGATCTGTGGGTGAGCGAAGGGTGCGGCCTCAGATGCCTGCAGCGCGGGCGAGCGCCGCAATGCTGCTCCCATTAGCCCTGCCGATTCAGCAACCATGGCTATGCCGGCAACTTCCGTTCCGGCTATTTCCAGGCACGCCTCCACCAATTCGCTCAACGTCACTGCGCTGGCCTCTTTTTTCGTCTCGAATCGCACCAATCGGGCGAACTGCCCTTCGCAGGCCAGGCAGTAGAGGACCTTCAAACTAGGGACGAAGGTCCCGGTTGCCACCAAGTAATCCGGAACGTTCGTGCCGTCTGTTGGCAGATAGGCTGCTGCTCCGGCTACTGCCAGGAATTCCCCGAATCGGCTTTGACAGTCTATAAAGTCGTTGCCAAATGCGCCTAGACCCACCGCGAACTTCGTTTCAGGGAACGATACCGTATGATAATGCTCTTCGCCGAAGCGACAACCCAGGAGGAGCGTTGGATCACCAATCACACGGCAGGTCAGCGAGGTCCCCGGTGCACCCTCGAATATCTCGAAGGTCGCGTTTTCGCGCTCAACCTGCCTGACCCGGTCCTGCGTGACTGCGGCTGTAGTTGGTGGCGCGGCTTGGGCGATCAGCAGTGCGCCAAGCCCCGCAAGCTCCAGGACCGTTTTGACGGGTTCCGAGGGGTTAGAAACGATGAACGACCCGTGGATCCCCTGCAATTGTTTGTAAAATTTCACCAACACGCGGATACCGGCCGAGCTCAGGTACGCGACCTCCGACAGGTTGAGCCTAATCTGATGCGCGCCTTCACGAATCACCTCGTCCAACCGCTTGGCTAAAGGGTCGGCCCAGTAAGAGTCCAGCCGGCCCTTGACTCGCAATTCCAGCACCTCGCCTGATTGTTGCCTCGTGATTTCCATACTATGAACCTATTACCTCGTCGGCCAGCAGCAGGACGCTGGAGGTCAGCGCAATCAGGAAAACGCCCAGGAACAGGCGCTTAATGACAAGCCACATAGCTGGTGTCAACCCTCAGGTTGATTTGGCTGACAACTTTTTGGCAGGAGGTGCAGAAGCTTCACGCTTGCTACCTGTCTGGGGTTTGGCGGTGGTCGCTTCCGCTGCCTTGATCAGTGCAGCCGGGAAGGTGATGCCAAGTTTGCGGGCCATTTCATAATTGAGCTCCACCTTTCTGACGGCAACGTTTTCGAAAGGGAGAGTCTGTGGACTTTCCCCACGCAAGACCCGCGCTACCACCTGCGCAGCGGCGTAGCCAGTTTGGTACCAGCCAATGCCGACACTCACCAGAGCCCCTTGCTGGACGAACTCGGGATCATTGTTGATCAGGGGGAGGTGGGCATCGGTGGCCACCTTCACAATGCCCGCAAACGCCTGCAGTGCCGTGTTATCACCGGTGATCCAGAACGCTTGCACGCTTCTCTGCGCGAGCACCTGCGCGGCTTGGAAGACTTCGCTGGTAGTGGTGATCGCTACTTCTTCAAGCGTGATACCGCGCTTGCGAAACAGCTCACGCGCTACGGCGACAACTTTCCGCGAATTCGCTTCTGAGCTGTTGTACAGCGTGCCAACCGACCGCACGCCGGGAACGAGCTGCTGAATCACATCAATCGTCTCCTCAACCGGAGGAAACGAGCCGACCCCTGTGATGTTGGGAAGGTGGTCCGTGCGGGTCTTCCCCGCGCCAGCAGCAATGGGATCATACACGTAGGTGAACACCACTGGTGTTTTCTTGACCGTGCTGCAGGCCGCTGTCAGGCACGGTGTCGTCATGGGCACAATCACATCAAGGTCTTGATTGTCGTAATTCTGCAGCACAGAGGGAATGTTGACGATCTCCCCTTGCGCGTGCGCTTTACGGACTTCCAGGTTCTTCCCTTCCACGAACCCGAGATCCCGCAACCCATCAAGTAACCCCTGCATACAAGACTCCGCTCCCGGCTCAGGGGCGAAATAGACGATACCGACTTTGAACACGCGACCGGCCGACGGCTGTGGGGTCGCCGCGACCGCCTTCCTGTGTACTCCCGTCTCGTCAACGAATACGTCTGCACGAGCGAGGGCATCCTCAGGCAGATGCCAGGGATCGGTCAAACCCGGCAGCGCCAGTTTATTGATCACCAGCTTCTCCGGTGCGACGTTCCTCACTGGAATGGTGGCCGGATCGACACCGCGCAGGATCTGTGCCGCCAGCTCTCCGGTCTGCTTTCCTATTGCATGAAAGTCGGCTCCCTGGTCAAAAAGTGTTCCGCGTTGCGGATTCCCTGGAGTGACGGTGAAAATGGGAATGCGCGCCTTTCTCGCGAGCGCGATAACCGAGTCGAGCGCCAGCAGGACCGTATTGTCGCCCCCTACCCACAAGGCCTGGGCTCCCCGCGATATCACGGAATTGGCGGCCTCAGCGACCGCCGAAGAGTTGTCCGCGTTCGCCTCCAACAAGTCGATACCCAGCTTGCGGGCTGCCTCACGTGCCTGTTTGGTGAAGACTTGCGAATTGGACTCCCCTGGGTTCCACACCACGCCCACGGATTTGAGGCCAGGAAAGAATTCTCTGGCGAGCTGGAAAGAACTCGCCACGGGCAGAGACGTGCCGACGCCTACGAGCTGTTTGGGATGATCCAGCGGGTTCTCGCGGCTAATGCCAACCCCTGCCCCAAATGGGTCGGCGACAAGGCCGAAGACATGCACGACTTTGCCAGCCCTGTTTGCATTGGCCACGGCCTGCATAGCCGGGGTGCTCATCGTCAGCACCAGGTCAAATTGGCCGTCGGTGATCTGCTTAGCGATCGTGTTGACCGTCGCTAGGTCGCCCTCAGCATTGTACTGTCTGAAGACAATCGACTGCCCATCGATAAATCCACTGTCCGCCAGGCCTTCTATCATTCCCTCAGCGCCTTCCAGCAATACTGGCTGAGACGAATATATGAGAACGGCTGCATGTGGAATTCTGCTTGCGCCAGGCCTGCGCCGGTGCCAATCTGCAACCAGCAGCACGCTAGAAGTCAGTGCAATAAGGAAAATACCCAAAGAGAGGCGCTTGATTGCAAACCACACTGACCTGACACCCTCCGCGCCGCTGGGCGCGCCAGCCCGGTGGCCCGGTTATACCAGCGATCTCAGCCGAAGTAAAGCTTCAGGAGCGGGTCACTGCAAAGCGGAGTCTTACTGATTGAAACTCCTGAGCGCCTCTTCCGGGGAGGTGAAGAGCGGGAAAAGGGAAGAAAAGCCCGCGATATCGAAAACCTCTTTAATTTGTTCCTGCAGAGAGCAGAGAACAAGTTTCCCCTCGGCATTCGTCAACTTCTTCATCGCCAAAAGCAACACGCGCAGACCAGCACTACTGATGTAATCTAACCGGGAGAAATCGAGCGCGAACTGCTTTTCCCCTGCCTCGATGGAGGCCAAGAGGCTCTCCTCCAATTTATTGGACGTGCTGGCATCCAGCCTGCCTTTCACCGCAAGAATAACGATAGGGCCCCTTTTTTCTTTGGTCATTTCCATGAGCAGCTCCTCCGAGTTGGTTTGTCATCGCCCATCAGGGCTTGAGACTGCCGGGATTCTCTTTTTCAGGACCAGGAGATTTTTCCCCTCCTGTCTCCTATAGGCCAGCTCGTCCATCAACTTCCGCGCCAGGTGAATTCCCAATCCTCCCACTGATCTGTCCTCGAGCGGTTTGCTGGTATCTGGCTCCGCAACCTCTAGGGGGTTGAACGGCCGACCGTTGTCCTCGACCTCTGCTATCACTTCTCCTTCGGTGCACGACAGGCGGATGAGAATGTCATGCTCCTTGTTGTCTGTGTACCCATAAGAAATGATATTCGTCAGGATTTCTTCCAGGGCCACATTCACTGCGAACGTCAGGCCCGCAGGCAGCTGGTGCGACTCCACGAATTCAGCCACAACTTGACCCAGTCTCTCTATTTCCGCGAGATTATTCTTGAAAAGCACCGATGTCGGCTCGCTCATTGTCGCCTCATCCGTAGTGTTAGTACCGCGGTAGGTGATGGCCAAGGTGGTAATATCATCACTCTGCTCGGTGCCGGCGGCAAACCGCTTTACCTCACTTACGACGTTCTGGATAGTTTCTGCTGGTGACAACCCGTTCGCCCGCTGTAAGACTCCCTGCAAGCGGCGCTCCGAGAAGAGATTGCCCGCGCTATCCATCGCCTCGGTCACCCCGTCGGTGTACAGAAAGAGCCCGTCTCCAGCCCGCAGTCTTACCGTCTTTGCCCGGTACGTGGCGCTCTCGATCACGCCCAACGCCATCCCCCCGGGATTTTCTAACGGTTCTACCGTACCATGCTGAGAAAGGACATAGGGGAGATTATGGCCGCCGTTGCTGTATTCCAGTTTCCCGCTGGGGATATGCAAGATCCCGTGAAAAATAGTGACAAACATCCCGGAATCGTTGTCCCGGCAGAGTTCATTGTTCAACTCGGCTAAGATTGCCTCAGGCTGGCTTATTCTGCCGGCGATAGCTCTAAGCAGGGTCTTTGTTGCCGCCATAAAGAGGGAGGCTGGCACTCCTTTGCCAGAGACGTCACCGATGGCGAGCCAGAGATGATTATCATCTATGAGGAAGAAGTCATAGAAGTCGCCACCTACCTCCCGTGCCGACTCAATGGTGGCGTGGAGGGCAAACTCGGACCTGGTCGGGAAGGGGGGGAAGATCTTGGGCAAAATGCTCAGCTGGATGTCATGGGCGATCTTTAACTCGCTCTCGATCCGCTCTTTCGCCGCTGTCGTCTCCCGTAAATTGTTGATGGATTCGTTCAATTGCCGGGTCATTGTGTTAAAAGAGGTAGCGAGTAATCCAATTTCATTCTTCGCAGCAATAGTGGCCTGTTGCGTTAAATCACCTCCAGCGATCAATTCGGTTACACCTGTCAACTTCACAATGGGGTCAGCAATTGACCGGGCAACAAAAAGAGCCGCGAACACGACGAAAAATAGGGTTGTCACCCCAATCACACCGGACAGCGCTTTTAAGCGGGCAATGGGCGCAAACGCTTCTTCAGTATCTATTTTTACGACCATGCCATTTCCCAAGGTTGCTAAATATTGCCAGGCCGCCAGGACTTCTTTCCCGCGATAATCGACCGTAATGCCCGAACCCCTCCTTCCGCGCGCGGCTTCCTGTGTGGGGGTAGCCGCATTATCTTCAATAGGTATTTTGCGCCTCATGGCTCCCTGGGGGTCATGTCTCGGGGGCGTCGTAAATACCACCTCAGTCCCTTTCCGCGTTGCTAAGAACGTTTCGCCTGTTGCGCCTAAGCCGGTATAGTCATTGACGACTTCATAGACTTCTCGCGTACTCATCTGGAGCGCGACGACTCCAACGAAATTTCCTTCCTTCAGAACCGGCGCGGCGATAAAGGCGGCTGATTCTTGGGTCTCCGGATTATATTCGAAATCAGATATCGCCGTTCCCAGTAACGTCTTTGCTCTGTCGAACGCCCTCGCCAGCTCCGCACTCCGGGACAGTACTGGCTTATAGGTTGAGTCCCCGTCATCTCCGCTCTTCGTGGAAAAGAGAATGAGCCCTTCCGGGGATATCAGCAATACATCCTCATATCTCGATATCTCCTGATAGAATTGTAAAAATGCGCTGATCCCCTCATCAACGATCGCGCGTTCTGTCCAATTCCCCTTACTCTTCTCAATCGCCTGGTCCCATTCCTCCATCGCATTGAATACGGCTGGAATCCGCGATAGCGTTA
>WNGG01008935.1_pt1 | contig 11241 bp, 8 predicted proteins | sample 5400661 | NCBI WGS metagenome assembly WNGG01 (sample SAMN13153372, study PRJNA577476) | soil metagenome | isolation source: 100 cm soil or saprolite under Garry oak tree replicate 1 | place: USA:California | collected 2016-06-15 | reverse complement strand
GTTCTCGGGCACCGTTACGTAGTCGCCGTCGCCCTCTAGGCGCAAGACATTGGCCCGGCTCGGAGTGACGACCAGGCTCAGGGTCGCCGGTGAGCTGACCGCCCCCTGGCCGTCCTCCGCGATGAAGTCGAACGAATCCTGCCCCGCAAACCCGCTCTCCGGGACATAGGCGAAGTAGCGGTTCCGGGGGCCGTAGAGAGAGACCTCTCCGTGCGCGGGAAGGCGATCGAGGCGGAACTCGTTGATCCCGCCATCGGCGTCGGTCCCGTTGAAGGTGTCTTTGAACACCCCGCGTCTGACAGACGCCGTGCGACCGATCGCGACCGGATTCTGGTAGGGATTGGAGTCGTAGACGAATCGCCGTTCGGCCACCAGAGCTCCATTCAGCCGGTACTCGACCCTCCAGGCCCCCTGATCGCCCTTCTTGGGAAGGTTCTCCTTCAGCACGAAGGCGGCGACGCTGTAGAAGGCGGAATGGTTGTACTGCACGCGGTGGTAGACGCTTCCGTCCGGGCGGTAGAAAGCGATTTCAGATTGGTCGCCCTTGTGGGCATCCGTCAGCCGGAACCAGAAGTAAAGGATGGCGCCCGAGCCAGCTTGCTGGACGTGCTCGATGTCCGGGTAGCGAAACTTGATCATCGATCCCGTCGGCTGACTCGTCGCGAGACCGGCATCCATCAGTTGTGTCGGGTTCAATGAGGCGTGGGGCAGCTGCTCCTTCCAGAGCGAGGGCCCCGGCCGGCAGGGACCCGAGGAAGGCTCGTAGACCACGCCCGCATTGACGACTTGGAAATGCAGATGGGGATCGGTCGAGCTGCAGGCACTGCCGATCAATCCGAGGACCTGTCCCTCGGCCACCTCCTGTCCGACGTAGACGCGCGTCGACCACTTTCTGAGATGCAGGTAGAGGCTGACGGTGTTGTCGGGGTGCAGGATCGTCACGTAGTTGCAGGGGCCGGGGGCACCGAAGACGTGATTGCGGTCGAAATGGGTGTCGTCCGCCCCGATGACGATGCCCGGGGCAGCGACGAGCACTGGCCGCCCCTCGTCCATGTCCAGGAAATTTCGCACCATGATGTCCGTCCCCTGGTGACCGTTGTAGGTCACGTCCCCGCAGCTGTAATCGAGAAGGTTGTTCTGGCGGGACGTCTGGAGGTTGCTCTTGGGATTGAGGTCGACGTACTCGATGATCGACCACCAGTCCTCCGGTCGGAGCGGCCAGCCGAAACGGACGGTGGGGAATGCCAGGGAGACACCGCCGACGCTTTGATCCGCGGACTCCCCGACGATCGTCAGCCCGGTATCCTGGTCCGATGATTCGCTCGCTTCAGGCAGGATCTGAATCAAGTCTGCGGAGCTGTCTCCGCCACTATCATCGGCGAGCACATGCACGGACGACGTCAGATAGACGCACAGCACAAGAATGCCAGGCGAAATGTGTTTCATGGCTTGTCCTCCCCCCTCATGTTGCTCAAGGAATGCCTCCTCGTCCCCGGTTCACTGCATGACTCGCCCCATCCGCTCACGGACTGCCCGTCCCGGTACTGCACGAGTTCGCCGCTGCAAAGCGCGAGGATGTCCAAGACCCCAGGCGACGACAGAGAGACCCCGTCATCTCTGACTTCGGATGGCCGGACGCAATCGAACCGGCCAAGCCCCTACCCTCATTCACGGATTCCCGGCCCGAAACGGCACATGAATTCGCGCTTTGAATATGGGCACATCTATTTCGACGTGCCATCGAGAATCTTGCCCACGGCCGACTGTAAGCGGGCCTTGCGGGAATGGACTTCGGGTCTGCTCGGTGCTCAAAGGAGCTCGGCGAAGGACCGCGCCGGCTCGAGTCTCCGCTCACCGCGGGGCCGGGCTCTTCTTCGCCGCGTTCTCACGAACGGCGGCGACCAGGCGCTCGAACTCCGGGTCGCCGCTCAGGGTCTTCAGACCGGAATCATTGTTTAGTTCGTCCACGTCATCGTAGCCCGCCTCCACCGACTGCTTCAGCCAGTCCAGCGTCGCGGCGCGCCGGCCACGCATCGCTTCCAATTCGGCCAGGCCCATCATGGAGCTCAACGTGTCGGGATGCCGAGGTCCAAGCACACGCCTCTCGACATCGAGTGCCTCCCGCTCTAAACGCTCCCCTTCGTCGTAACGCTGCTGCATGGCACACACCGTTCCCAGATTCGTCATCGCGTAGAGAGTGTTGGGGTGCTCGGGCCCGAGGACTCTTCGATTTTCTTCCAGGACCTGGCGGTAAAGTTTCTCCGCCTCCGCATAATGCTTTCGCTCTACCCACACACCGGCCAGATTGTGCATGGTCGCCATGGTGCGCGGATTGTCGGGCCCAAGCACGCGGCGCCGGGCCTCGAGCACCTCGACATATATCTTCTCCGCCTCATCCGAGCGACCTTCCATGTCAAGAGTGTCCGCGAGGTTGTTTTCGACCCAGAGCGTATCGGGGTGATCCTTTCCAAGGACGCGACGCATGCCCTCGAACCCCTGGCGATAGAGAGTCTCGGCCTGGACCTTCTGTCCCTGCAATTGGAGGACCGCGGCGAGGTTGTTCATCGACCAGAGGGTCGACGGGTGATCCTCGCCCAGGACCCGACGCTTGGCTTCCAGTACTTGTCGGTCGAGCTTTTCCGCCTCTGCATACTTTCCTTCCTTTTCATAAGCGACAGCGAGCTGCTCCAGCGCCCGGAGTGTCTCGGGATGGTCCTCCCCGAGCAGGCGACGCCGGGCCTCGGCGACCTCGCGGTCGATGCCTTCCGCCTCCGCGTATCGGCCCTGGCGATACGTGAGAAATCCCCGAACGGCAAGAGTCGTAAGCGTATCCGGGTGATCGGGGCCGAGGATGCTACGCTGGGCTTGCCAGACTTCGAGGAGGAGTTTCTCCGCTTCGCTGTACCGCCCCTGGCGCTCGTAGATTTTTCCGAGGTGGCTCCGGACCCGCAGCGTCTCCGGCGCCTCGGGACCCTGGAGACGGCGCCGCAGCTCCACCGCCTTATCGAGGAACCGCTCGGCCTTGGCGGTCAGCCCGAGGGCGAAGTACACGTCGCCCATCGTCGCCATGACCTGCCCCTGCACGTCCGGCTCACTGGCCAGATCCTTCTCGATCTTGTCAGCTCCCTTATCGAGCACCTCCCGGGCGGTGATGGCGTTCCCTCGGGCCTCGCTCGGGTCCGACACCTTGAACAGATCCACCAGGAACTCCGACACCCGCTCCGCCCGGTCCCGCTCCCGTGCGATCTTCCGCGCCTGCGCCCCCATCACCACCCCGAACGCCAAAAGTCCCGCCACCGCCACGCACGCTATCGCCACCCCGAACCGGTGCCGCCGCACGAACTTCCCCGCCCGGTACGTCGTGCTGGGTGGCCCCGCCAGCACCGGCTCGTACCCAAGATGCCGCCCGATGTCCGCCGCCAGCTCGCTGGGCGACCCGTACCGCCTCGTCCGGTCCTTCTCCAGCGCCTTCATCACGATCCAGTCCAGGTCCCCCTTCAGGCGCGACACCAGCTTCCCGGGCTCCGTCCCCCGGTTCTTCGCCGCCTCCGTCGACCGCGCCCCCAGTGTCCTCACCCGCGTGCTCGGCCGCGGCGGGTCCACCTCCCGGATCCGCCGCCTGATCTCCTCGTACCCCGCCTCCCGCAGCTCCTTCGACTCGAACGGCAAGGCCCCCGTCAGCAGCTCGTACAGCATCACCCCCAGCGCGTACACATCGGTCCGCGTGTCCACGTCCAGCCCCGTCATCTCCGCCTGCTCCGGGCTCACGTACTCCGGTGTCCCTATCAGCACCCCAAGCTCCGTGAACAGCGTCTTCTCGGTGAGCCGTTGCGCCGTCGCCTTCGCCACCCCGAAGTCGATGATCTTCGGCACCGGCTTCCCGTCCTGGATCGTCACCAGCACGTTCGACGGCTTCAGGTCCCGGTGGATCACCCCCTTCTGGTGCGCGTGCTGCACCCCCTCGCACACCTGCCTGAGCAGGTCCAGCCGCTCCTGTGTCGTCAGCCGCTGCCGGTCGCAGTAAGTGGTGATCGCCTCCCCCGCCACGTACTCCATGGCGAAGTACGGCAGCCGCCGCGGCGTCTCCCCCGCCTCGTAGACTTTCGCGATCGCCGGGTGGTCCATCAGCGCCAGAGCCTGACGCTCCGCCTCGAACCGGCCGATCACCTGCTTCGTGTCCATCCCCGCCTTGATCACCTTCAGCGCCACCTGCCGCCGCATCGGCTCGGTTTGCTCCGCCCGCCACACCTCCCCCATTCCCCCCTCGCCGACCTTCTGCAAGAGACGGTACGGGCCGATGGTCTCCCCCGCTTCGCCCGGCGGCGCCACGGTGCGCGTCGTCGCCGGCGTGCCGTCGTCATCCACCCGGTCGCCGGAAGCCGTCGAGGGTTTGTCGGGCATCTGCCGCAGGATTGAGCCGGCGACCGGGACAAGGGGGCGTTCCAGAAAATCAGCTGCCTGCCCTGAGGCCTCGAGTAGCTCCGCCACCCGGCCCTTCAGGTCCGCGTCGTCACCGCACGCCGCCTCCAGGAAGGCCGCGCGGCCCTCCGGCGGCAGCTTCACCGCCTCGTCGAACAGCGTCGAAATGCGGCGCCAGCGATCAGGGGAATCAGTGGTCATTATGGGGGCTCCCTGACTGTGCCCCGACGGCCCACGTGAAAACCAAGAAACTGACGGAAACTGAAGTCCTGCCGGTTTGGGTGCATTCTATCACCCTCGGGCTCCGCATCGCCCCGCTCCAACATCCTGTCCTCCCGCTTGCGGCCTCAGGCCGCTTCAGGAAGCAGGCAATTACTCCACCGATTTATCGCTTGAATGAAGGACGAATTTCGGGAGGGAAGACAACATCCACATTTGTAGCCTGAATAGGTTGAGCGGATCCGCGGCCCTTCGTCGACTCAAGGAAATCATATCCTCTAAATGCGCCGGGTACTCCCTCGCTGTGATGGTGGCAAGCGCGCCAGCCAGTGCCATTCCTTCAGCTTCATCATTAGGAGACACTAGCGTCGCTTTGATTCGCGCTTCCAACGCCTTCGGGTCCAGAGCTTAGCCACCTCTCGTGTTCAGGACGTGAATGTACGCTGGGGGAATCCCTGTCGAGCAAAGTTTGGATGCGGACCGGGCCGTTGGTTTATCCTTTAATCTATGTACTGGGTGTGCGTGCTGAGGATTTCGCGAGATCAAGCTCTTGCAACCTTCCTTGCCCTTTGAATTGCAGCCCTGATGCCGTCGTTTTTACGAATCGTTCTCACCTGCGCCTTCTGCCGCGGCTTCAGCTGCCGCATGTAGCCCATGTAGCGGCCCTGGAGAACCATGGAGGCGCGAGCTTTGGGGGAAAGGCGGGGGCGCGAGCGACCTTGGGGCTTGGAGTTTCCATTCGGAATACTCACCAATAGCATGGGGGCCAAACGGTTCAATGATCGATCCAGGATTTTCAACGCTCTCCGCAGGCTGCGTACCTCAGCGACGACTCGACTATGGTGAATAGCTAGCAACGGCTCACCTCCTCGGATGGAAAGACGATTCGACTCGATCACACCTAACCCTTTGATACCCTACGCATAATAATCTGCTGGAGAGCAATCATCAACACGAGCCGGGCCTTGCATTGCACCATGCCTCAATTGCAGAACTATCAAATGTGCTCCCCTACGATATCTTTGCCCACTTTCGGCGGATAAACGGTGGACTAACTCTCTCCCAGGAGCTCATGCACTAGCTCGGCCCGGCGCAGCGGCTGGTCCTGCCCCTGCAGACGGTTCAAGGTGGCCAGGAGCAGCTTCGCCTCGCGGTCGTCTACCTGCCACACGTCGCAGCGTGCTTCGGTGTGACCGAGATCCATGAGGACAGCCACGCGGTGGTGCCCGTCGAGAACCTGGTACTTGCCGGGCTCGTCGGGGGGCGGGCGGACCACGAGGAACGGGTAGCGACCCGTCCACTTGATGTGGGCCCGGAGCTTCGCCTGCAGATCCGGCGACATCACGTTGCTGTTGAGCGGATGAGGCAGAAGATTATCCAAGGGCACCATCCGTGGACCCAGACGCGTCACCCGAGTCTCGGGTCCCCTCGCGACGGACCCCGAGTCCGCTGCAGCTTTCTGGCTCATCGATCCTCCTTGACTTCGGCGCCTCGAGGGAGGATGGTGAGTAGTGACCCTCCATCGAAGTCCTCCTCAGTTCACCATCTCCACCCAAGGCGCGTTCAACGAAAACGGCGTCTGGCTGATTGAAGCCCGCCTTCGTTTCGGCAGAAGAGCGGCTCGCCAGGTTGGGAGGGCGCTTTTGGGAGAGACGCGCGTCGCCCTCATGGGGGCGCTCACGCGCGAAGCGTTGCGCGGCCGTGTCCTCGGGGCCAAGGTGATCCGAGTGCACCTGGACGCTGGCAGTCACGTCACCGAGTTCGGCTTCGATGACCGGTTCCAAGACCTCGATTTTCTCCACTGAGGCCTTCATCAGCAACGCGGCCTGCGGGTCCCACCCCACCACCAGGAACTCTCGGTTCTCGCGCTTCTTCTCTTCAGTGGACACCGCTGGCAGGTGCTGGTACTTGATGGCGATCGCCTTCGTCTGGCGGCCGAGCTTTGTCATCTTCGCTTCCAGCTCCTCGAGCGTCACGACCTCGTTCTCCAGGCTCAGGATCCACAGGGGGATGTGAGTGGCCCGCTGGAACAGAGTGTCGAGCATCGACGCGGGCCGCTGTTAACCAACGGCCCGCCGGTTCGAAATGGATCAGGTCTGGCTCCCCAGGTGATCGAATTTCACGAACTCAAAACTTGGTTCGGGTCCCACGTGGTCGCCCGCGTGATCGGTTCGAACACGGGAGGTCCGGGTTAGGAGGAGAGTTGCCGGGGCTTGGCTCCAGACCCAGCTGCTGACCCCACGATGGTATACGCGCCGACCGCTCCGGTATTCCTCTCCGAGTCGGACGGAACTCTTGTAGGCACGGGACCCGCGGAATTCTTCCTTTCCGGCCGACTGGACTCCATATTGACCCGGATGACGAACGTCCGCGGTTTCAGATGGGTGGACCTGTGCGACCAGAAGCTGCCCCGCCGTCTCGTCGACTTGGCACACGCAGGAACCAGCGCCCCGGTGATTCGGCTGGTTCGTCAGAGCCGCGAACCAAGGAGGCAATGAGAATGTCGGGGTCATATCCTTCGTCAGGCACCACCCCGTGATAGGTGGGGTGGCGGTTGTCGTCTTCGGGATCTTCCTCGTGTACTTGCGCATCGACGGCGCGAAGCGCTTTCGACTGTCCGAGAACACCCAGGAGATCACAGGCCAGGTTCAGTCCATCACGGACGCGGGCAGGGTGCCTCCGCTTGTGGCCGTCCATGGTCCAGCTTCGCTGCATGGCCCTCTCGCGACCTGCCGCGCATTGTGGGCGACGATTCCGCTGCGAATTCGCCCTTGAAGGCTTCCGGAGCAGGCTAGAAATGCTGTCTTAACGAGGAGGGGTTCATGCGCCGACTTTTCATCGCCCTGTTCGCCGCGGCCCTGACTTTTCCAGCCGCGGCATCCGACAAGTTCACCGTCCACGATGACAAACCGATGGACGATGCGCGGCGTCCCGCGCCCGGGAAGGCCTTGATCTACTTCGCGCGGACCCAGACCATGGGGTACGCTGTCAAGGTTAAGCTGTACTCCGACGGGCATTTCGTCGGTCTGATCATGAGCAAGACCTACCTCCCGGTCGAAGTCAATCCAGGCAAGCACGAGTTCATCGTGGAGGCGGAGAACGCCGGTTTCCTGGAAGCGGAGGTCGCGCCCGACAAGATCTACGTCGTCCAGGTGGCCATGCACATGGGGGCGATGAAGGCGCGCACCCACTTCGAGGTCGCGCGCACCGGCAGCGAGGCGATGCAGGAGTTCCTCAAGAAACAAGAGAATCTGCGGGCCCTCACCACCACCGACGAAGGCTTGAATTGGGTTAAGGAGGACGCCTCCAAGATCCAGGAAGTCATCAAGAAATACCGTGACAAGGGGGAGGAGTTCGAGCACCTGAAGCCGGAGGACGGCTTCGCCGGGCCACCCTGGAAGCAGTAGGCTCCCAAGGCGACAGGGCTTGGTTGCCAGCGCATCGCCTATTTCATATATTTGGCGCTATGAAGACGGTAGCGGCGAAGGGTGTTCGTGCGGCGTCGGCGCTTTGCCTTGCGGCGGTCCTGGGCGGATGCGCCATGGCCTCCTACGCGGCGACAGGAGCGGAGCGGCTGTTCTACACCGCCGATCTGCCCCTCAAGCCCGGCGAGCGCAAGGCCCAAACCCAGGTGTTCTCGATGAATCCGGACGGCTCCGACGCGCGCCAGCTTACGTCGAGCCCCGGCACCAAGGCTCATGCGTCCCGTTGCGCCTCAAGACCCTGGGTCTTCTTTCAAAATGAGGATGCCCTCGGCCTCTTGAACGAGCGCCGAGAGGAAGAAGTCTTCCTGTCCGCCAAAGGCGTGCAGTACCACTCGCCGCGCTGCTCTTCGGACGGCAAATATCTGTCGTTGACCGCTTGGGACAAGGTCAAAAAAAGCGGCTTTATCGAAGTCTATGCGCTGGCCACGCGCCGACGCGTCTCCCGCTGGCCGGGCGAATACGCCTCGTGGATGCGCGCGCGCCATATAGTCATCTACCGCTATTACGACAATCCGGGCGGACCGGCGGGGAAAATTTCACTCTACGTCCACGACCTGGACCGACCTCAAGCGGCGGTGCGGCTCCTGTATTCGGAAAAAGTCGGCGAATCCCTTTACGACGTCTCCGAGCCGCAGATTGTCGGCCCCGCGCCCGCGGACTTCGTGTTCCGGGCCTACGACGAGCACGAGTACTTCTACTACTTCCGGCGCCTGGGCGACTCCTTTGTCCGCGCCCGCGACCGGCGGCCTCTGGAGCACCACAACGTCTACGCGGGCAGCGGGGGCCCACCGCTCGAGCAGGGGAACCTCGCGCTCTCGCTCGACGGCAAATTCGCCGTCATGGAGGAACATCCCTGGAACACGCCGCCCAGCTTGTATTTGATCGACTTGAAGACGCGGGATTCCAGGAAGATCGCCGAGGGCTTCAACCCGACATGGTCGGCCGACTCGACCCGCATATTCTTTGATAAGGATCCCGGCTTCTACGCCCGTTACACGAAGGCGCCCGAGCACGGGGAGAATTGGACTCAGATCTATCCGAAGTCGCTCGAGGGTTATGAGATCTACGTCTACGACCTCGGTACGGGAAAGGAGGAGCGTTTGACCCGCAACGCGCATTATGACGGCTTTTTGTAGAAAGAGCGGAGGCGTCGCCGTCGCGCTGCTCGCGTTTCTCATGGGCGCCTCGCGGGCGGCTGGCGGTGCCGACAACCCAAAATTCTGGGGTTCTTATAAGACCCAAGAGCCCTTGGAGGGCCTTCAAGTCGCTCGTCGACTGAGCGAGGTTCCCGAGGAATTGGCGAAGCGCTATCCTCCCTCCCGATACGACGTCTACGCAATCGACCTCGACGGGGACGGAAAGCCCGATTTCATCGTAGAGAATAAAAAAGAATGGGAAACCCGCTTCGTCAAGTCGGATCTTTCCCGCGATAGCTTCAACAAACTGAATGTCTCGTTGAGCGACGGGTTTAACTACATGTTTTTCGTCCGGCTTGAGCGCGGCCGGATGCTGACGCTCTTTGATTTCTCGGGAGACGAGGATTACAGCGACTTCTCGCTCCGGGAGTTCGACCCCAAGACCTGGAAGCTCGAGAAGCTCATGCCGGTGATCGCGTTGATGGATTCCAAGTCGGCGGAGCGCAGCGGCATTTATTGGGCGTATCCCTGGGACATCCGCGGGCTTTCGACAAGCGCCTCGAACGGCGAGATTTTAATTCAGGCGACCTTCGATCATAAGATCGCGGCGGGCCAAGAAGAGAGGTCGGCGCCCGGAACCCCGGCGATTCTGTTCTGGGGAACGGCGACTCAAGGGGATAAGACGGGTCCTTTTGACTCGTTGAGGTCCAAGCTCCGGTTTATGAGCTTGGCGGAAATCAAGAAGCTCCGAAAGCTGAGCCTGCGGCGGCGCGGCGGGACATGATGTTTGAACCTGCCTTTCCATACTTGGTTTTAGGGTCTGTCCCGGGGATACTCCCTGCCTCACCTCCCGGTGTCCATTCTCCGAGTCATCCTCCTGCTCTTCCGCGCCCTCTTCCGGGACCGCTCGCAGCTGGCTCTGGAAAATCTCGCCCTCCGTCAGCAGCTCGCCATCCTCCGCCACCAAGCACCCCGACCCAGGTTACGCCGTGTCGACCGGGCCTTCTGGGTGAACCCTGGCGCGGATCTGGGGAGATTGGCGCTCGGCTCTCATCCTGGTCAAGCCGGAGACCATCCTCCGCTGGCATCGCCTGGGATTCCGCTACTTCTGCTGAGTTCCTCCGGCTGATCCGTCGGATATCGCGGGAGAACCCGCTCTGGGGCGCACCCCGCATTCGCTCGGAACTCTTGCTCCTCGGCTACGACGTCGCCGAAGCCACAGTGGCCAAGTACATGACCCGACGGGGCAGACGCGATTTCTTCGTCGTCCCCACCGCCACCTTCCGCCTGCTCTTCTGCTTCGTGATCCTCTCCCACGACCGCAGGCGCATGGTTCACTTCAACGTCACCGCCCATCCCACCGCCGCGTGGACCGCCCAGCAGATCCGGGAGGCCTTTCCCGGAGACGGCACCGAGCCTCGCTACCTGTTGCGCGATCGGGATGGTGCCTACGGCGACGAATTCCGGCGTGTCGTCCGGGCGATCGGTATCTGGGAGATCCTCACCGCCCCACAGTCTCCCTGGCAGAATCATCCTCGGCGAACGGCACCTGAGGAGCATCCTGAGTGAGTACGTCAACTACTACAACGTCTCGCGTCCACATCTCTCCCTGGAGAGGAATGCACCGGTCCCGCGGAGCGTTGAGCCGTCGGCGTTTGGGGCCGTCGTCGCTGTACCCCAGGTCGGTGGTCTGCATCATCTTTATACCCGGGCAGCCTGACCCCAACTCTTCAAAACGATGGAAGGCCCCGATTCACGCGGCAAGGTTGCGTCTGCTCTCGGCCCGGTCGGCCCCCCCGGCAGCGAAAGTCCTGAGCCGATTCTGCTCGTTACAGCTCGCCCGGCCATCGGCTGCGCCGACGAGCGCGTTCATTTCTGTATCGATTTTTACCCGGATGGAGTATTCAGTAGGGACAGGCGCCTAAGAGCACAAACGGAACCGTAATGATGCAGAGACGCATCATCACCCTTGCCTTCTTTGT
>WNGG01009511.1_pt1 | contig 11242 bp, 14 predicted proteins | sample 5400661 | NCBI WGS metagenome assembly WNGG01 (sample SAMN13153372, study PRJNA577476) | soil metagenome | isolation source: 100 cm soil or saprolite under Garry oak tree replicate 1 | place: USA:California | collected 2016-06-15 | reverse complement strand
TGCGCAGGAGCTTGGATGGGTTTCGTGTACATTAGAATCAGAAGACCAGGTGGAGAGCACAAAGCAATTGATTAAACAAGCTTATGATTATTGTGTAGCCCTAAAAAATACTGGTAAAACATGAAAAAAGTTGCAGAGCTTCTAAAACACAACTATATTAATCTCGTTTCTGGAAGTAGCTGAGCATCCTTTCCAATATGCACCTACAAGATCCGTGAATTTCCCCGATTGTCCCGACCTGATAGTCAGCCTGGTCATGACTGAGATAGATACTGTTGCTTTATTAAATTTCCAAACTCCGCATCGGACCTAGTTGCTTTTGCTTCAAGTGTTCTTACTGCATCATTTCCAGCTAAATACCTCAGACTAGGATTTTCACTTGTAACAGTTATAGGCACTACCTTTGCTACACGGTCAGGAGATGACCAATTTTCCAACATATGTTCAAAACTTGTAGCCTTGCAGGCTTTTGCATTATCTGCGAATATGGGGAATTTGGATCTTGAGATTTCTTGGCAGCCAGGCTACTGTTAATAAGGTTTGTTCTAATACCTCTAGGGCGTTATTGTCGTATTCCGCCATTCAAGGTTTGATCGGGGGTATAATGTCAACGTCAGTAATTAATATCTATATCGTTTTCTTAGCATAATCAATTATTGTCTTTTCAACCGAATCAGATTCTTCAACAAATTCTTTTTTTATATTTAGTCCTTGTATTCTTATCAAAGGATCGATTGTATTAAATACTAATATCTCAGCCTCTCGTTTTGCTTTTTCTTCTCTCGCCCGTTCCTTTTCTTCAACTTTACCACCCGGGACGCCGCGGCCTGGATCGATAACATGTATGACTGTTACCTCTGCTTCCCATGCTATTCCTAGGGATACCGCATATAAAATAATTTTTTCTTTATATCCAGATCTATCAACTGGTACCAAAATTTTTTTTACTGCCGCTAGTGCTTCTGAATCGACATTTTTTTCCATTAACGACACTCAACTGTTCTGCTGCTATGTCGTGATAAGGGTTGGTACTTTTCCTACCACTCTTAGTATTGTCTTCCTTTTACCCCTTAATCTATCGTACATTTCAAGTATAGCCAACGTTGGTACAAAGCCCAATGCAATCCACGCAATTGATTGAAGTATTTCCATAATTCCAATTGGACATATTTAGTAGATTAACTCTAGTCATTGTCTAGTAGAATAAATCAATTAGCTTTATGATAACTCATATAACATTGTGACAAAAAAGAGAGGAGAATTTATAGTACCACCATAATACAAAGTAATTCCTCCATCTCTTTGGTAGACCTTGAATTATTTTTGTCGATCTTGTTGTTCCAATGTGAGAGTTTAAAGGGTTGGTCAAGGCTGATACAGCAAGCTGTAAACCGCGGAAATGTAAGGTTCATCATTTACGAGGAACGCCCTAGTAGTGGTGTTAGCCTTCATCATTCTCGCTCTGGTAAAATCATATACTTGGTACTGATCTAGTTATTCCCATCATAAATTCAATTCTTCCTTTACTTTTTTCACGAAATCATCTATGGCTATTGGTTTTGGAATAAAGCATTTTACATCATTTAATAGCTGGTACGGCGGTGCCCTAAAACTCTCATTGTATATCTCAGATGCTGTCAGAATACATATTTTTACCTTATCATCTATCTTCCTTATTTCTTTATACAATTCGTATCCATTCATTTTAGGCATATTAATATCAAGTATCGACAAAGCATAGAAATTAGGTTTAAAATTTGAAAGTGCTAACATGGGATCATTAAATGCATCCACTTTGAATCCTGCATCCTCCAGACCCATGCTTAAGACGCAGGTATTATCAGATTCATTGTCTACGAGTAATATTGTTGCAATATTATTGTTGTTCTCATTCATCGTTATCATCATTCTGTTATTCTAACATTAATGCTTCCTTGTAATCTGGTGATTGTTCCGGTAATGAATTCAATTCTTCCTTTATTCGTTTTACTAACTCGTCTATATCAATAGGTTTTTGAATAAAGCACTTTACATCTATTTCTTGTTTATATTGTGGTGATGTATCCAAATTGCTCTGAAATTTCTTTTTGAGCTCTTCATGATATACTTCAAACGCTGTGATAAAGCATACCTTAACTCTTTCATCTATCTTCCTTATTTCTCTATACAGCTCAAAGCCATTCATATTTGGCATTTTATAATCAATGAGCGCAAGATCATATGAGCCACTTCTGAAACCTGATAGTGCTTGTATAGGATCGTTGAACGCATCAACTTCAAAACCATTGTCCGCAAGTGCAAGAGTGAAAACCGTTGTAATATCAACTTCATCGTCCACTAATAGTATTCTATTGTTCTTATTGTTGTTATTCGTCATTGCTCTTCCTCAAGCGTAACTTCGCCTCTTTCAGCTTACTCAAAGGTATACTAAATGTAAGGGTAGCTCCTTTCTTTCCATCATGATCAGCGTTATTCTCAGCCCATATCTTGCCTCCATGAGCTTCCACAATGCTTTTAGAAATGAACAAGCCCAAGCCCGTACCTGTTTCAGATTTAGCAGCAAATTTCAAAAACAACCTTGGAAATATTTCGGTATCTATACCTAGACCCGTGTCCTCTATGCTAACCAAAGCCTTGCCATCCTTTACTTCTTCTGTAACTCTTATGGTACCTTTCATGGTAAACTTAATGGCATTACTTAATAGGTTAGAAATAACTTGAGTTAAACGATTCTTATCTGCTTCTACATCGATTATCTGATTTTGTGGTTCATGCAATATCTTGATATCCTTGTTAGTTTTTTCGATTTCATTTCTGTAGTCTTCTATTAAATCTGATATTAACTCGTTAAGATTGACTCTCTCTATATTCAGTTTTAACGATTGTGTCTCAATCCTAGTAACATCTAGAATATCGTTAGTAAGTCTTTGAAGCCTAGAGGCATTTCTAGCTATTGCCTCCATCATCACTTCCCTTTTTTCAGGGTGTCGCCGTATTAATTTAGAATATCCAAGAATAGCTTGAGTAGGTGTCTTCATCTCATGACTTGCTACATTGATAAACTCTTGCTGCATTTTATCATGAACTTTTAGCTGTTCGTTAGCTAATGCAAGCGAATCATTTGCTGTCTTTAGATCAGCAGTTCTTGTATTCACGACGGTCGCCAATCTCTTATTCCATGAGAAAACCAAAAAGGCGATTATTATTGCTACAGCTTCAATTATTGCTATTATTATGGTGGTGAAATATCTCTGTTGATCAATCAATGCACTAACATCAGTTGCAAGGTTATGTTGTGCACTGATATACAGTGTAAGAAAATACTGGCCCTTAACTAACACCGGTTCGTATGCTATAGTGCTCATTTTACCGTTAGCAAGAATATCTCCTACACCAGTATAGCCTTGTAATGATGTTCTTATCAGGTTATTTAATAAGGTGATAGATTCAGGAGGGCGTAGCAAAGATGAAAGTAGAGACTGGAATTTATTCCCAAAAATAAAATCCCCTACATATTGTTGAGGATTAGTATAGAGAATTATCCCATTTCTATCCAATAGCCCTATTGTGCTATTAAATTGTGGGAATATTTTCAGAAGGTTACCTAAAGTATAAACGTTTATTCCCGATACAACTACGCCTTTGAATATGCCAGTACTACTATTGATTATTGGATATGATATATACAGCCTTGGAACTTTATCATTTGAATCTATGAGACTACTGTAGTAGGCTTTATGTGTATCTTTAGGTACAGTAAAGTATGGTCTATAGCTTAGATCGGTTCCTCTATACTTCTGGTATGTAGATTGGTTCATGTTGCTAATCCACACAATTTTTCCGTCCCGGTCAAGCCACATGTAAAAGTTGGTAAGGTCGTTGGTAGAATTCTGCCTAGAATTAAAGAGAACAAATGCTGATTTTTGATTTTGATCATTTTGTATGAGAGGAGATGGAGTAAGTGTTTGTAAGAGAGCGCTAACGGTTTGTAATTGTTTTCCTAATATTTGTGTAAGGCCATGTACTTCTATTCTTGCATTTGATCTGACTTCCTGTGAAGCAATATCACGTATTTTGTTAGAAGTAAGAATAGAATATTGATATGAGAATATTGATAGCAACAACGCAATACCTACGATGACAGCTAATATGACAAGGGGACTGCGGCCTTTATCTAGCATAGAAGGGACCTTCTTTCTTCTTCACACATCAATCCAATAACTACCACCAATACTTGGGCTGATCATTTTACCTCAGCCATTATCTCCTCTATACGTTCTAGGAGCCTTTCGTTTTCTACAGGAATTCGTATAAAGTAGTTAGGAGGAGGTGGAGATGAAAATGTATCATCTGAATACTGTTCAGACTGTAATTCTGAGGCTGTGAGAAAGCATGTTTTGACTTTCTTGTCCAGTGCCTTAACTCCTCTGTAGAACACAAAGCCACTCATTTGTGGCATCTTACTGTCAATAATTACTAGATCATAGTATTGAGGCTTGAAATTCTCTAAAGCCAAGCGAGGATCTTCATAAGAATCGACTTTGAATCCCTTATCTTCTAATACTTGTCGTACTGTTGTGTTGATATCTGTCTCATCATTGACGACAAGAATCTTCTTTGACAACTTTCCTAGCTGATAGCCTCCATGCGATTAATTCCTCAGTAAATTCTACTTCTTTCTTCCTCATTTTCAGCAAAGTCATTAATTAGATGCTTTTCTATTATTGTACAGTCACCAGAGCTAACTTTAGCTGCTTGTACATGCAAGGCTTTATTGACTTATCCTGTATTCTACATGCTGTAAAGTGCCAGGCTGCCTCAAATCCTAATAGAGTGCCTACAAATCCAATTACTGGATATATTAGATTTTCAAACATGAATACATTGTCTTTGGGCTCCTATTCTAGTTTGGTAAGCTGTGTTTATGATTAATCATAATGTTTGTTTTTTAAAAAGGCGAAGAGATGCGATTCTTAATTCTGCTGCATATTTTCGATAGTTTATCTTTCAGGAATCCGGATCTGGTGATCCATCAAGTCAGGTAGCTTTGCTTGTGACGCATACACAAATAGAATCTTTTGGATTTACATCTATCCATAAGTCTCAAATCCTCCTTCTTTTACATACTTTGCTACTGGGAGTCCTAGCTGACCCAAACCAACTATCAGGCTTCTTGCAACTGATTTATTTTTCATTTAGACCACTCTGAGACGATAGGTTGTTCATATATTGGTTGACACAGACCGCTAGCTTCAATCATGTTCCTTCAAGTCCCGCATCATTTGTTCGAACTGCTCTTTTGTAATTTCTCCCTTAGCGTATCTCTCCCTTAGTATTTCACGTGCATCGATGCGGTGCTGTGAGTTGGAATTGAGATAGTACTTGCTCCTAGGCCAGAACAACAATCTTGCTACCAAGAAGATTATGAATATCAAGAAGATACCCCCAAACAAGCCGAAGTGGAATGGAAGAACGGGAAGAGTGGATAGATGCTGCCCGACGAGCGAGAAGCGAAGTAGATTAGGGATGTAGCAATCGAAACTCCTACTAGGATTATCAATCCAACCAGACCCCAAGCTACGTATTTCCCTATTCCTATCGATTCTTGGTTACTCATGCTGTCTCATCTCAATTGCTGCCCAACCCGTTACCAAACCCATGGAAACTCCAGGCTCCAAATGATCCATGCCAAAATCCACCTCCGAACCCGCGTCCTACCCAAGGTCCAATTGTACCAAATGGTCCAAACACAGATATTTGACCGAAGGAACCTTTCGACACATCTTGTGATGTATACAGAACTTTGCCATTTCCAGCATCTACTATAGTCAGATGTCCTGTTTGAGTTTGAGGATTCAGCACAAAGAACGTATATACTACATATCCTTGCACGACTCCCAAGTGTCCTCCCACTATTGTGCCATTGGCGATTTGCTTTGCTGCAATTTCAGAAGCTTGTGGAAAAGAAACTTTAAGGTTGTCCTTCATGAAGTTTATTGCAGTTTGTTCAACGCTTATTGAGCCAGTGATTTTTGGCATCTGCGCATAGCCTGGTGTTACCCTACTCATTGTTTGGTTTACGGCGCCTATTGCAGGAGATAGTCCATAGAATGTCAGACCAACAGCCACAGCTACTATGGTTGCGGGAATCAATACTTTCTTGCTTACCAGTTTTGAATTTGTCATGATGTGATATGGGTTGGATTTTTGTTATAACCATTGTTTACCTATGACACGTAACATAGTTACCCAAAGTCTAATTTTGCTCGCCACAATAGAATAGATAGTTTGGAAAAAGATCACAGGACGCCCTTCTGGAATGAGGCGAATCTAAGATTATCGACCACTCATGATAAACATCATCATCTTATAGTGGTACGTACAAAATAATAATAATAAGCTATGGAAATGATCAAATGTGCTCGATGCAAGATCCAACGATCAGTTGGTTTGCAGGTCATTATCAGAGTTCAACTACTCTTCCGAAGGCCAATCCACCTAGTCATGTCTATGGCACCTGAGTCAAATTGGTACACGAATATCGAGACAGGGTTTACATAAGGAAAGACATTCTCTTGAAACTTTACGAATATGGAGAACTTAATCAAAGCAAGTTGATGAGTTATTGCGGATTGAATCACATGAAGCATAGAAAGATAATTGATGACATGGTGGAAAAAGAGTTCATAACCAGAATCAATGAACCATGGGGAAGCAAGACCATAATAAAATATCGAGTTTCAGAAAAAGGTCGAGAGATTCTTGAAGAAATTTTGGAGCCTTATGAAATGCTATTTCCACGGAGTAAAACTATCAATGATGATAGGTAACAAGGTTACTACAGTGTTTTTTAATAAAGAGGAGTCAAGGTAAATCGTGGCTGAGAAGAATAACGGTGACGAGAATCTATTTCAGATAATGGATGGAATTATCTCACAGTTAAACAAAACAAAGAAGATGTTTATCATAATGATTCTAACCCTCTTGATTCTTCCACCAATTTCATTTGTGATTACATTTGCCTTACTCGGCCCTCCAATGTTTTTTGGTGGTGGTGGAATGCATCCTGAAGGATTTGGGCATGGGTTTGGTCTTGCAAGAGCTGTGCCCATTCTAATTTTCCTCATATGGTTAGGGATAGGCATACGACAATGGTTCGTACTTTCTAAATGGACCAAAAAGTACGAACGTTATAAAGAATTACAAAAAAAGATTGATGAGAAACTGGATTATGATAGCGATGAAGGTAAAGAGGGACAATAGCAACAACAATAATAAAAATGGGACAGACTCCTGTCGATTCATCTATGCTTTTCTTTTGAAGAACGATATAACACTTCAGGTAACAAAGTTACGTCTCATAGGTAGACAATGGTTATAACGAAAATCAAGATCAGTATCTCTTACAATGACAAAAACAACAAACCCACAAATTGCAAACAAAAAGATGCTACCACCTGGAGTCATAGTCGGAGTGGCTATGATTGTCAGCATAACAATAAACGGAGTACCTACAGCTGCTGCATTAGAACAAATACACTCAAGCCGTGAAGTTTCTGCATCGGTTGACCGGCTCTGGAAAGCTATTGCAAATCTAGGCAATGATACCGCTTGGAATCAAGTCGACTCTATGAAGATCATCAAAAAGACAGGCAATATGATTGAAGCAGATACCACAGTTGGTCCGCAAGCCCTCAACCTCAAGAGTCATGAGATCATAATGTTACATCCAAAACAATCGGTAGTAACAAATGTCACTCAAGGACCTATTACAGGCAGCAGAGTAGTTACATTAATTCCATTGTCCGAGAACAAGACAAAGATTGATGTATTATGGAGTATCGATATGCCCGGAGTTCCTTTTTTTGCAAAAGGTATTGCAAAAGATGGCTTCGTGAAAGCAACAGAACAGGCACTGAACAGACTCACTCAGGCTGCTGTACAATAGTTGTTTGTACCAACTGCAATATGTTACTACTAGACCCCCACACCTTTTTTCTGTGTTCTGCAAAATTTCGATAGCTAGTTAGTTCTAACACAATTCCTACAACAAAAGTGCAACGAAATACCTTCACGAGAAGTTTATAGACACAAGACGTACGTACCATGGAAAGCAGATGGATATGGCGAAAGAAGTTCACGACAGCAACAGCAACAGTGACCAAAAGTACTGGCCTAAATAGTCTAGTTACTATTTGCAAGATACAAGAGCAAGAACATAAACTAAATTAATATATCTAATAATTTTTATCGATATTGAATTCATGTAAGTAATTCTGTCTGCATTCGAAAGGACGATGAATGATTAATGTTTTAAGAATAGCAGCTAACTAATGCTCTATGGATTAATATCTATCAAAATCACTCCTAACTTACGTGATAACAATATTTCTATACTGGACATTCTGTGTTGATTTGATATTTCTCTTAACGGTTATGCAAGAAATTTAACTCTGCAAAAAAGAACGACATCCTCGGCGCTATTCATAAAGATGCAAGAGCATTAATATTCGGAAATTCAAAGGCAAGACTCCAAGCGCCATATGCGTGAGAAGGACTCTACAGCCCATTAGAGAGCGGATTGAACTAGAAAAAGGGTTCTATACTTTACTTGATTTATAGATTATCATGGGCTCATCAAGAATGACATAAATATGTGATGCAATTATTCCTCCTATATATAGTTCATTAAAGTTTGAAATATCATACCCACATAGAATTGATAAATTTTTTTGTATATGTTTACCTAGTGATTCTTCGAATCTAACGTAATCGTCATCAAGACCATATCTTAACCACCATGTTCCGTCTTCGAATTCAATTCTAGTTGCAAAGTCTGACTTATTTGATGAATGTAAGTTAAACATCCAGTCAGACAATTTTTTTAACGCTTCGTGTTTGTTCTGAACTCTCAGTACTAACTTATCATACAACATATTACTACTAATTTGGTTAAGGTTAACAGCTGGTGCAACTGATAAAAGACCTTTCGGAACGTTGTCGTTACCACTTATACTGAAGAATTCGGACAATATTTTATCGTTAGAATTTTTGTTATGGTAAAGAAAGAGAATATGTTCATGTGACAGTATTTTACGAACAAATTGAAACACCTCGACCTCACGAAGATGCTTGAGAATGTCGCCGATTGTAATACCTGGGTTTAGAATATCACTAACTGTAAGACGTGAATGCATGAGGACAGCATGTATCAATATTTCTTTTTTAAGCGCACGGATGAGTAAGAAAGAAACCTTACCAAATATGTCATATAACGACTTTTCAAACAAATCATAATTTGTTAGTAATTCCCATTTGGATAATCCATGAATTGAACATGCACGATCTAGTAAAGCATTGTAAGCAATTTCGCCAATTATATTAAATGCTTTTTCAACTGAGCCATAGAGAATCTCATCTACCTTTGATGTAATAGGGAGGTATCCTAGCTCATCTAAAATATTCAGGCATTTAGTATTTGTTTTTATCTGCATCTATAATAATGGCATCCCAGAATGTTTTGATAGCAGTCGATTCCCAGGAAATTGATAATGACGATAAAGTCTAACTGGATAAACAGCATTAAGTTTCCGGGTGCTCTCAAGTGTATTTACAATCATCGTTTGAGCATTGTGGACTACTTTACCGAATGAAGTAAGAAAATATTTTCCATTCTGTGGTCTTGAGCGGTATTTTTTACAAGTAAGGTGTGGTGTTGTCTTCTTAAGAGTATCATAAGCCCCTTCTTTATTTGCAAGGGCGATAATTTTAAGGAGAATCATACTCATACTAGTGCTTTAGAACATTCGTAACAGAGTTGTCATATAATCCTTCGTTGGTTTAAAACACAATTTAGCTATTTTATCGTTCATTCCTCACGTTTTTCCATCGTACTCGCTTGCGAATAATTTGTTGGAAGAATCAAATAGTAGATTCCCACTATAGGATATAATGCAACAAAAAATAACCGTATTAGCTGTTGGTATTCTTACGGCGGCTATGTTCACTACGACCCTTGTTATGACAGTCCAGTCAGCTTTTGCACCAGACGGTTTCAAGAATTGCTCCCCTAGAAACCCACATGTGTGCGCACGAAGCGGGGAAGGAGGAAATACAGCTACTACCACAGACCCCAATCTAGCTGGGAACACTGCGATCTCCGGCATTGCAGGCACTTGCGTCATAAAGAACGGACACATCTATGGCAGCTGCGCATAATCCCCCACATTTTTTGAGCCAGCAACATTATTTCAACAAAATTCATCAACACTAAGCAGATTCAACAGCGCCGAAAGTTAGCTTTTACCAACGGTTTTCCAACAACTGATTTAAACAACGGAAGAACCAACAGAACCAAGAATAGTATTTCACAATTGAAATGATTAAAATTCGTGAATATCTCTGATTTCCCAAACAATGATATGATATTCGCATAAGCGTCCAAGGCTCTATTATATTGTCACCTTCGGCTAGAGACTTTAAGTCAGTGTCTCGGACTTGATAGTATTCCCTGCCAGGGCATTTGAATTGGTGGTTCGATGTTATGCGGCTTCCCTCCCGGGAGGCGGAAGATATCGGCAATCCTAATGAAGGAGCAAATTCGACCTGATAGATCTTTTGCTCTAAAGATGTATAAGGGCAGATTGCGAAAGAAGTACGCCTTAATATGAGTAAGGATAACAAGGATGCTTTATCTCTAAAGGTACTGGAAGCGTATACTAGGGATGTCGGGCGTGGAGTAGCTCGTGTTGACTATGAATTTATGGATTCTTTAAGCGCATCTACCGGTGATGTTATTGAAATTAGAGGCAAGCGAAGATCGGTTGCCAAATGTTTACCACTTTACCCTTCTGATGAAGGAAAGGGAATAGTTCGAGTTGATGGTCTGGTAAGGAATAATGCCGGTGTAGCTATCGGAGATACTGTTGTAGTAAGGAAAATCAAGGCAGTTCCAGCTGAAAAAGTTATAGTTGCTCCATTAGATGCAATCCCTCCTATTGATGAGCGTTATCTTGCTGATGCTCTTGAAAGTGTACCTCTTATTAAGGGAGATAATATCATGGTTCCTTATTTCGGTGGCAGACTTACCTTCCAAGTTATTGGTGTGACACCAACCACTGACGCAGTTCTCGTTACGCAAAAGACCGTATTCCACATAGGCGAGAGGGGCAGCGAAATAAGAGGTGGCGCTGCTCAAGTCTCGTACGAAGACATTGGTGGCTTAAGCGAAGAAATCCAAAAA
>WNGG01008583.1_pt1 | contig 11242 bp, 13 predicted proteins | sample 5400661 | NCBI WGS metagenome assembly WNGG01 (sample SAMN13153372, study PRJNA577476) | soil metagenome | isolation source: 100 cm soil or saprolite under Garry oak tree replicate 1 | place: USA:California | collected 2016-06-15 | reverse complement strand
AAGTACGCAGGGACCAACTACTGGACAAAGGTCTCCGTCCGTCATGATCCGCTCTACCGCCGGTATGCCGCCAAGCTGAGCGATCGCAACATCGCGCATTTCCTGCTGACCCATCCCTCCCGCATCATCGGCGTCGGGCAGCTTGAGGCAACGCGGGCGCTCCACGTCCGGCTGGGCTACCTCGGCACCTACGCACCAAGCGCTGGTCACCCGCCGGGAGCCGTGGAAACCCGGGTGGACGTCGTCAGCGGGCTGATCCGGGCCATCGGGCCGAGCCTGGGCCTGCTGTTCCTGGTCCCGCTCTGGGCAGCGATGGCGGCGATCGCCATCGCCTCGCTGCGCCGCAGGCACAGCGGGTCGTGGCGGCGGGACGGCGCGCTCCTCGTACTGTGCATGACCGGGTGCGCCATCGCCGCGTTCATTCCGCCGGGCTACTTTGAGGGCACGTCAGCGACCAGGCACATGCTCGGCATGAACCTGGCCACCGCGCTTGCACTCCCGGTCAGCGTTGCCCTGGCTGTCGCGATGATTGGCGAGGCAGTGGCCCGCGCGCGACGTCACCCCGAACTCTCCGCGCCAGCCGAAGCCTCTGTGCCAGTCTGATGCACGGCGCGATCTGGGCTTCACCCTCTTCCCGAACGGGTGTTCTGGATGCCTCGCCCCCGCTTGGGGTGGCCTGTCGCGCCGACCAGCCCGGCCCAGGAATAGGGTGACCTCAGTGGCCCGGAAGCTTGTGCCCAGGGGAGATCCTGTGAACGCATCGGAGACTAGCTCGGTAAACCCGATCCCTGAGCGCCTGCGCACCGTCACTGCCCGTCTGGTTGTCCGGGATGGTGCCGCGGCGATCGACTTTTACCGCCGGGCGTTCGGAGCCGAGGAGCTGGGTGATCGGTTCACCGGACCGAATGCTCAGCTGATCCACGCCGAGATCCGGATCGGGGACTCGGTGGTGATGATCACCGAAGACGTCGCGGACGGACCCGCCAGGTCACCCGAGCGCCTCGGCGGGTTGGTCAGCTGCGTGATGTGCCTGTACTGGGAGAACGTGGACGCCGCGTGGGAACGGGCGGTCGGCGCCGGAGCCGAGGTGATCTACCCGCTTGACGACCAGTTCTACGGAGAGCGCGGCGGACGGCTACGTGATCCCTTCGGCCAGCAGTGGATGATGAGCCAGCACATCGAGGACGTGTCGGCCGAGGAGATGTCCCGCCGGGCAGCGGCGCTATTTGGCACGTAGCCATCCGGCTGGCCGGCAGCAGGGCAAGGTTGTACAAATTTCGATCAGTGCCAGTATAAGATCATTGATCTCTGCACCGAACTTTCTTGCTCTGTACATAGATCAGATTCTTGCTCGCTCCCCCCAGATTAATTCCTCTCGCCCACCTTGAGCCCAATTTATCCTCATGAGTCACCTCCGTTTTGCTGCGAGTGATCGGTACTTTGGGGTGACCAGCGCATTTGCATCGCTTCACGACGCAAGGTAGCATGCCGGATCACAAGTTCATATACATCGCATTTCATTGTGTTACGCGATGCCCACATAATCATCTACCGCTGTGCTAATTAGGCGCACACATGCCTGGTTAATTTCGTGCAGGCGAACACTGCTGCCTTGTGCACATTTACACTGGCGGGAGACTGGGTGGACGCAGCGAACGAGAGCCTGTGGAAATTACTCACGACGACGGTGGGCCTGGTCAGCTCGAGCCATGAGCGCCGGGTCAACGTCCAGCGCGGTACGTGGCTCCTTGGTTGTACCGGTTGCGGTACGATCATGGTGATGTGCTCCTCTGAAAAATAACTGTTTGGTTGGCAGCTACCACCAAGTGGGCTACATTACGACTTCCATTTCACACATTGCCCACACCACCTTGCCTTCCATTTCGGTATGGGCGTACCAGTCCCATTGAGCGCTCAGGGTTTCGACCAGGAGTAACCCTCGGCCGCCCTCGGTTTGCTCGTCTACGTCCATCCGGATTGGCGGCTGAGGGTTGGCATCCCACACCAGGATGAGTACCCGTTGCCGGTCAGACAGGAGCCACAACCGTATGGGAGATATCCAGTCCAAGGACTGAGAAGCTTTGAGCGCGTTCGTAACAAGCTCGGAGACCAGCAGTTCCACCCGCTCGCTAAGCGCTGAGGCTCCCCATTCCCATAGCAGGTTTTTGGCATGCAACCGGGCACAGGACACGGCAGTTGGTAACGGGCCAAGCTCTAAAAAGCTGTTGAGTGGCCAGTCCTCGACCATGTTCATTCCTTGGTAATGGGGAGGCGAAGCCGAGCACCTTGCTTGCACGTCCGGGTCGTCATGGCCGCACCTGCCAAGCGTCACCCAAAGTGGATGGAGGCAGGACCGGCGCCGGAGCTAGGCTCTGCGGACTTCTTCTAGCGACAGAGGAGCGTCCGCACGTACAGCGCCGGTCCTGCGTCTGTGAGGTAGATCGGTGCGCGTTCGCTGTTGGCCCCACCGAGCTACGCCGCCTCAACAGCGAACGCCGCCAGCTTTTGCCTTGGGCAAGGCCAAGGCAGATGACACAGGCCATGCATCGGCTGTGGTCGGCCGCATTCCGGTCAAGCTCCTGCCGGGCCGTGTCGAGCATCCGCCGAAGCTCCAGCGCAAACACCTCGAGTACTAAGACCTCTGGCCTCATTTCGGATCACGCGCCAACCACCGGCCGCTATGCTCCCTGCTAGCGCATGGACTCACACGGCGTAACTTACACTGTGTGACTTACACTGTGTAAGTATCTCGAGAGTAGGAATTTGCCAGCCCGCCCGTACCGCAGCCCCACCGTCCGCCATAAGCGCCTGACGGCCGAGTTCCGCCGCCTACGTGCCGAGTCCGGACTGACTCGCGACGACGTGGCCGGACGCCTCGACTGGCACCCCACCAAGATCACCCGCATCGAGACCGGCCAGTGGACCCGCCTCAATCTTCGTGACGTGCGCGATCTGCTCGACATCTACGGCGTCACCGACCAGGCGCAACGTGAGGCTCTGACCCAGCTCGCCCGTGACGCTCGCCAACGCGGTTGGTGGCACTCCTACGGTGATGTGCTGCCCAGCGAGTACAGCCACTTCATTGGCCTGGAAGCTGAAGCTGCCTCGGTGCGCACCTACCAACAGGTGCTCGTGCCGGGCTTGCTCCAGACCGAGGCCTACGCCGGTGCCGTCATCCAGGCGTTCCGTCCGAGTGACAGCGCTGAAGGCATTGACCGCCGCGTGGCCGTGCGCCACGAGCGTCAACGCCGCATCACCGAAGAGCGCTCGCTTCAGCTCTCGGCCGTGCTCGGTGAAGGTGTGGTGCATCAGCTCGTTGGCGACGCCGCCGTGACGGCCGAGCAGCTACGGTTCCTGGTCGAGGCTGGCGATCTGCCCAACGTCATGATCCAGGTATTGCCCTACGCCGCTGGCGCGCACGGAGCCATGGTCGGCTCGTTTGAGATCCTGGGCTTTCCCGAGCCCATCGACCCAGATGTGGTCTACCTGGAAAACATGGCCTCAGCCTTGTTCCTCGAGGAGCCCGAGGCCGTCAGCCGCTACGTCCAGGTGTTCGATTACCTGCGCGCGACAGCTCTCAGTCCGCAGGCCAGCGGCGATATGATCGCCTCAGCGGCAGAGGAGTTGGCATGACTGGCATGGGGAAGGAGCGCGGGATGACGGAGCCCGACCTGTCCCGCGCAGTCTGGCGCAAGAGCGCGCGTAGCGGCGGTAATGGCAGTTGCGTTGAGGTAGCCGACCTCGGCAGGGTCGTTGCGGTGCGGGACTCCAAGGACCCAGAGGGGCCGAAGCTTCTTTTCGCGCCGGGCGACTGGCGTAGCTTCATCCGCTCGGTGAAGACCGGCACACACGACCTGTAGCCTTCCCCAAACCAATACGGAGGGCTCCCGTAATGGGGCACGAAAGCAGCTCCGCAGGGTTCTTCACTCCCGAGTGGCTGGCCGGGGAGCGGGAAGCTGACGAGGACATCGCCGCCGGACGCGGCACTGTCCACGAGTCCGCCGAGGACATGTTGGCCCACCTCGATTCGCTCGGCTCAGCGGATGCGTGATGCCCACCTTTGAAACGCTTCCCCGCTTCGAACGGGACTGGAAGAACATCTCAGCAAAACAGCAGGCGACCTTCCGCAAGGTCATCACTGAGGCCTTCGTACCCGACCTGGCCGCTCCCGACCGCCCGTTCCGCCCCGGACTGCGCGTCAAAGCGTGACTGGACACCCAGGCACGCAGATCATTCGTTGGTAGTACGTTGGCGGGACAGGACGTCAGTTGGCGGCGATCCTGAGCCAGCGAGGATATCGACCCGTCTACCGGTTCTGTGTCAGCGGGCTTCCATTACCCCATTCCCCGTCGCGCCGACGAGAGCACCTGAAGCGCACGACGAACGGCCCTTTCGCGCGTGATATATATACCCTGCAACTCTGCCAGTATCTGACGCGGCTGTTGGCGGACAAATTTGATACGCGCTTCACTTGTGTGCATCCGCAAATGCGAGCGCGCGTCGCAGCCGACGTCTGCATCGGCTATCGGGATCTGCCGCCTATCCATCTCCGCCTGGCTTGCCCCCTTCGCTGCCAGGATCTGAACAGATTCGATCGCGGCCTCCGGGGTCGCAAACCTCCATCCGGCAGACGCCATGCACTGCCGCCAAGCATGAAGCGCGGAAAGGAACGGATGATAAGAATTAAGAAATATACCAAGCAGTCTTGTCATGTCCTGTGGGACGAGTGGGTCTTCGAGCGCCGCGCGCACGCTTCCATACAGGCGCTTGCGGACGTAGCCGACACACCCGCCGCTCGTGTAGGTACCGGCTGCGCCGCTCGGGAGGCGCAGAGTGGCAACCACGCCCGGAGTACCCTCGAGCGCGCTGAGGTAGCGGGTACGCACGGGCTCGCGCAGGCTGTCGATGTACCGATCCTCGGGGGGCTGACCGGACTGCGTGGTCCCGCTTGAGTTACCCGACGAGTGGCCGATGGCTCCAGACAGCATGGCTGGCACACCGTATGTGGCCGGATAACTGCTACTCACCGCATCTTCGGTCACCGTGCGTGTGCTCGGCTCAGGTCCCGGGCTTGTGACGAGGTACCGGAAACCCAGGCGCTGCATGCACTGCGCGTCCAGCGCCTGTTCGGCGCGAAACAGATACCACTTCTGGCGAAGCGAGGCGGCGTCGCTGGTGAGCAGGATTTCGGCCGCCATCTCCTGGCCGGGGATATCTCGGTCTACGGGATCCGCCCTCATTGGAGTGACAGGCCGCTGCACCCGGTGCGATGCGCATCCGGGTACAGCGGCGATTATGACGAATATGAGCGCCACACTGCGGGCAATACCGCTCCCTGACCGGATCTTCATGTCCGTACCTCCGATCCGGTTCAAGGGCTTACTAGCAGATGGACGTCCAGAAGTTACTGCTTATCGAATCGTTGAAACTTACATTCGTCCCCGGGTAGACGTAGCCAGCGAAGTTCGACAGCTGCCAGCCCCGAGGGAGGCAAGCGGAGGCTCCACCATAATTAATGTTTTGCCAGACTTCGACGCCTAGACCGCTGGTGCCGTGGTTGTAACCCGAAGATGCGCAGTCATTCCAGTTGCCCGAAGGACAGCTTGCGTGAGAGAAGGCCCTCCAGTCCGTATTATTTCCGGCGAACTTGGCCGGTCCGTCGTTGTAGCCCGAATTTTTCCAGACACAGAAGTACGTGGAAGGGCAGTCCGACAGTGCAGCCGACACTGCCGCCGTGGAAGCGTGCGCCGAGGTGGAGATCGGCGCTGACGCGGAGGGCGGCGTCGGCGTGACCGCTTGCGCCGGTGAGGCGGCGACGGCCAATAGAGCACTGCCTGCGATCAACATCGGCAGGCTGATCACGATGAGCCTTCGTCGGCCCTCGCCCAGGAACCTGCGAGCGAGTCTTTGCATCCCTGCTCCTCCTGTCTACTCGCGTCCGCTGCTATGGCTACGCGCTATGTGCACGCGATGCCGAAATCAATACTTGTCCGCTGCTCAGGGGCCTGGCCAACCGACCGGTGTCAAGGCGTTCCTGTAGTCCGCCGGGTCCGATGATTGGTATCCGGCCTGGCTAGGCCAATGCCGACAGCGTTGTGGGTTAGCCATGGACTACAGGAACCTCTGCGGCTACACCAGACGCGCAGCGCACAGCGTAGCCACGTCGTCCGTGGGACTGCAGATCACATACCAACAGCACAATTGCGACCATTCGTCGCGAATAGCTAGTGTCGTAGACCCGCACGGTGGCCAACTGGTGACACGGCGGGACGCGGCGATGGGTGCTATGTGACCGGGGGAGTGTGACGGGGTTGGATCGGAGACTCAACAGGCCTGCAGCAGAATCGATCCGGGCACATCGCCGAAGCGCGAGCCTCAGCCAGCGACAGCTCGCCGAGGAGGCCGCGGTCAGCATCGGGGTGGTACGAGATTTGGAGCAGGGTCTCACAACTCATCCTCATGCGGACTCAGTCAAACGGCTGGCAACTGCCCTCGGCCTGGACCGCCGTCAGGCTGCCGAGTTTGCCCGCGAGATGCGAGGAGACGCGAAACCCACGCGACGTGCAAATGCCCCGCGGCGTCCGCGCCGGGCTGCTGGCTTACGACTGAGCATCCTTGGATCGTTGGTGGCCAATTCCGATGGTCTGCCGGTCACATTGGGCCGCGGCATGCAGCGGGCTGTCCTTGGCCTGCTCGCGCTGCACCCGAACATGACGCTGTCCCGCGAAGCGATCATCGATGCGCTGTGGGGTGACAATCCACCGGCGACGGCAGTGTCCATGATCCAGTCCCAGGTCAGCAAGCTCCGCCGTCTACTCATTCACGGGCCGCCTGGGGACTGCCGCAGCGAGTTGCTGATCTCCACGGGCACCAGCTACCGGCTCCAGGTCACCGTTAGGGAGCTCGATCAGCTTGCCTTCCGCAAACTGGCCGCACGCGCGCGGCAAGCCCACATCGCTGGGCAGCTCGGGGTGGCGTGCGGGTGGTACTCGCGTGCGCTTCGCCTGTGCCGGGGAAAACCGCTCGCTGACGTCGATGTACTGCGCACTCATCCCGCACTCGCCAACCTGAGCCAGACGTGCGCAGATGTGGTGCTTGGATATGCAGACGCGGCGTTCAGCGCGGGTTGGCATAACCGGGCTCTGCCGTACCTGCGTCAGCTTGCTCATCAGGAGCCGCTGGATGAGCGAGCCCACGCCGGGCTGATGACCGCATTGGCCGCAAGCGGACAGCAGGCCGCCGCCATGCGTGTCTATGAGCAGCTACGGCGTCGGCTGGACCATGAGCTTGGGCTACGCCCCGGAGCAGAGTTAGCCGACTCCTTTATGCGGGTGCTGCGCCAGGAGTTATCGGCCGCCCCGGGCTTTCTGGCGGTCTCCGACATCGACACTGAGATGGCTGACGGCATCTCCCGCTGCCGCGATGAGGACGCCTGGGACTCGACCTTGACGACGTAACTGAGACGGACGCTCCCCGGCGACAATCGTACCGACGCCCGCCGCGTCGGATGGATCGACCAGAGCGTCGGCAGCCGTTGTCCGCTGGGTTGGGGAGATCACCGGCGCAGCGGTACGACGGCCGTGGAGTAGTTGATGTCCTGGCTGTTCCCGGCGTTGTGGCCGTGGCCGCGCGCGGACAAGAGCGGCCTGGCGGACAGCGTCGCGGAATCCACCAGGTAGCCTCCGGTCCCCACGCCCACGATGAGATGGGTGCCGTCGGGCAGCCACCGGGCCCAGCCAACGTCCTGGCCGAGCGCGAGCCGGGGCCAGCGCGCCACACGCACGGCTCCGGTGCCCGGGTCGACCAGCGCCAGCTGGGCCGCGCGCCCAGAGGCGGTGGTCAGGAACACCGCCAGCCGGGTGCCGCCGGGCGAGAAGGCGCCCCCGATGGCGAACCCACCCGGCAGCGGGCTGCGCACAGTCCTGGCCGACAGGGTCGCGGTGTTGGTGATCTGGATCAGGCAATTCTTGGGGAACGGGCAGCCAGCAGGGATCCAGGCGAGCAGGCTGTAGCGTGCGCCGGGCGGGGTGTAGGCGCCGATGACCGCCCGGTCCCTGCCGATTACTTCCACCTCGCCGCTGCGCGGGTTCCACACGCCCAGAGCCGGGGCACGCCGGCCTGGGCTTTCCGCAGACTGGACGATGATGCCGTTCGCGGTGGCCAGGCCGTCCCCGGCCGACAGGTCGGCCAGGCCATCACCGCCCGGCAGGTACCAGCCACGCGGAAGGGTCAGCTCGCGGGCAGCGCCGCCAGCCGCCACTGGCTTCTCGGTCAGGCTGGTGGCTGTCTGCGACATGAGCAACCGCCGGCCGCCCGCTGACAGGAACACCGTTTGCCCGGGCCCCGCGGTTCCGATCTTGCCGGTTCCCAGGTCCAGATACTGGACCACCCGCGACCACTGGCCCAGGGCCGGTACGAAGCGGCCTGCCGGGTTGACCCAGTAGACACGCCCTGCGGCCTGCACCAGAGGCACCGCCGGGTCGGCGTTGACCTCGGCCACGACCCGCTGGGTCAAAACCACCGGGCCGCCCAGGTGGATGTCACCAACGTGCAAGCGGCCGATGTCATCAACCCAGACAGCGGCCGCCATCGATGACCGGGCACCGGGTCCGGTTCCCGACGGCCCCGTCCGCCCGCCGTCGCGACCGGACGCCCGGTGCAGCCCGGTCACCGTGGAGACGGCCACTGCGGCCGATGCCGCCAGGACCACCGCAATCCCGGCAAGCCAGCGGCGCCGCCGCCGGCGCCGCGCCTCCTTGAACAGGGCCTGCGCCGCGCCGCCGCCAGGCGAGCCGGGCGTGGCGGGCGTGGCGGGCGGCGCGGTCAGAGCGTTCATGCCAAGCCTTGCCCGCTCCGCAACATGGAACTACTATCACTAGAACCATGCTGGATGTCAACATTGACCGCTCAGGCCCAATCCCGCTGCACGACCAGGTCGCCGCGCAGATCCGCCGCGCCATCGCGGAAGGCGAGGCAGGCCCGGGCGAGCGCCTGCCCCTGGCCAAGGACATCGCGGCAGTGCTGGGCGTGAACAAGAACACCGTTCTCCGCGCGCTGCATGTGCTCAGGGACGAAGGCCTGCTGGAGTTCCGGCGCGGCCGTGGCATCACCGTGGCCGGCACCCCCCAGCGCGGTGCGGTTCTCGCCCGGACACGGGATCTCATCGAGTTCGCACGGCGCCACGGCTTCGGGCGCGACGAGATCATCCAGATCATCGAAAGCCTTCCCTGACGCCGTAACTGCGCTCCACGGCACAACCCAACAAGGCCAAAACTCCGCACCACGTCGCCGCTGCGCGGCGGGTAACGCGCCGGTGCGGCCCCGGAAGGGGATCATCATCCCTTCGTGGCCAACTGCCCTTTCGACAGCGCGGCCAGGTCCACCTCGTCGAGGGAGGTGACCACGACGTCGGCCTCGGCGGCGGACAGGAGGTCCGCGTCGTGGGCCCGCGCGATGCCGATCGCGGCCATACCGCCGGCCTTGGCCGCCTGGACCCCCGCGGCAGCGTCCTCGATGACGAACGCGACCTCAGGCGCGGCCCTGAGCTCGTGGGCCGCTGCGAGGAACATCTCGGGGTGGGGCTTGCCGTGGGCGAAATCCCGGCCAGAAACGTCGGCGTCGAAGAAGTCAAGCAGCGTCAGGCCCGGCCGCAGCGACGGCGAGGAGATGCCGTGCTCCGCCGCGAAGGTGTCGAGCCGGATCTGGCGCAGGAACAGCTTCGCGTTCTTGGACGACGACGCGGCCGCCACGCGGATCCCGGCATCCTTGACGGCGATGATGAACCGCAGAGCGTCGGGATAGGCGGTGAAGTCGCCAGCCTCGATGAGCCGGACCACCATCACCTGCTTGCGCGCGGCGTACTCCGCTACGCGAGCATCGACATCAGGCACCTTGAAGTACTCCAGGGCCGCCCGCGCGCCGCTCATACGCGGCTTGCCCGACAACTCCTGCTGGTAGACGTGGGGCGTAAACGCCTCGGGCGACCAGGTCGTCTGGCCGCGGATGTCGCTCCACTCCCCCTCCATCAGCTCGCGCAGCGACTCACGCCACGCCTTCTCGTGCGGCGAGTCGACGAGCACACCGTCGACGTCGAAGATCGCTCCCTGGAACGGTGTCGGCACGGGTCCTCCTGTCAGCCCCGGAGCTGCTGCCCGGGGCTCGGGTCCGATTGGGATTCGAAGGTGTACCGGTCCCCGGCACGTAGCTCGCGCACCTCGTCGCGGACGCCAACCCTGACCGGCGGGCTCACGCCCTCCCGGTGGGCTGCCACCGTGACCCGGCCGCCGGCGAACGTCACCAGGATCGGGGTCCGCTGAAACTGCATCGAGAACGACAACCCGTCGAGCTGGCCGGTAAGCCCGGGGTCGAAGTACAGGACACCGTCGCGGATGTGCGTGCCCGCGTAGCTGCGCTGGACGAGGTCGAGCGTCCCGGACATGACGCCCATGTGAATCCCCTCCTTCGTGGTCCCACCCTGGACGTCGCCGACGTCGCTTTCCAGGGCAACGAGGAACCGCTGCCACGAGCTCTCCGGGTCCAGCGCCGCCAAGACCCCCGCGTGCGCGATGAAGCTGAGCGTCGAGCCGTGTGAGGTGCGCCGATCGTAGTAGTCGATGTTCTTGCGCGCCGTGTCCGAGCCGTAGCCGTAGCCCAGCCGCCCGAACAGCCGCCGCAGCTCGTCGCGGGAGAACAGAAAGAACAGCATCACCGTGTCGGCCTGCTTGGCCAGCTTGTAGCGGTCCGGCTCGTCGCCCTCGGCGCGCAGTATCCGATCGAGCCGCTGGATGTTGCCGTATTTCGCGCGGTAGGCGTCCCAGTCGAGCTCCTGGAGCTGCTCGTAGCCCTCGAACTGGCTGATGATGCCGTCGCCGTGGAACGGGACGAACATCCGGCGGCTCATATTCTCCCACGTGCGCAGCTCCTCATCATCAAGGCCGAGCTTGTCGCGCAGCGCCGCGGCTCGCGTCGCCGGCAGCAGCGGGAGAACGTCATGCGTCACGCCGCACAGCCAGGCCACCATGACGTTGGTGTAGGCGTTGTTGCGCAGACCGCCCACCTCGGCGCCCGGGTACCTCTCGTGGAACTCGTCCGGGCCCATCACCCCGTGGATCTCGTAGCGGTCCCGGTCGGGGTTGAAGTGCGCGATGGAGGCCCAGAAGCGCGCGATCTCCAGCATCATCTCCGCGCCGTAGTCGCGCATGAACGCCAGGTCCTGGGTGGCTTGGAAGTAGTGCCAGATGTT
>WNGG01008582.1_pt1 | contig 11243 bp, 11 predicted proteins | sample 5400661 | NCBI WGS metagenome assembly WNGG01 (sample SAMN13153372, study PRJNA577476) | soil metagenome | isolation source: 100 cm soil or saprolite under Garry oak tree replicate 1 | place: USA:California | collected 2016-06-15 | reverse complement strand
TGTCGGGATACTTGTGATTGCCAAGGCTTGGTCGGTCGTGTGCGCGGAGATCGAGAAGTGCGACGTGCGGTGCGCGAATTGTCACCGCAGGCGCACCGCTTCACAGCTGGGTTGGCACGGAACAACTCGCAGGCCTAGCAGCCCGGTCTTTGCAACGCAGATCATGGCGGCCGCGCAGGCGGCAGAATCAAGATTTCGCCGCTGCATGGGCTGCGGAGAGACACGACCTCTCGAGGACTTTTCGTATCGTGACCAAGCTCGCGGCCTGCGTCGGGCTCGCTGCCGGTTGTGCATGCGCGCATACGCCAGAGAGCACTACCGACGAAACAAGGCAAGGTACTCGGCCGGCGACTGGGGACGTAAGCGCTCCAGCCGCGGATCCCTAAGTCGCGAGATCGATGAGTACCTGCGCGTGCATACGTGCGTCGATTGTGGTGAGTACGACCCTCTTGTCCTTGAGTTCGATCACAGAGATGGCGTGGACAAACTCGAGACCATCGCCTTTCTCCGGGCAAAAGGCAAGCGCGATGAGCTGCTCGCCGAAATCGAGAAATGCGACGTACGCTGTGCGAATTGCCATCAGCGTCGGACGGCCAAACAATTTGGTTGGGCGAAGTTGCTGGTCGCCTGAGAAAGTAGACTGGCGGTAGCGCGGGTGTGTTGTAGTGGTAGCAAACAACCTTCCCAAGGTTGCAGTAGGGGTCCGATTCCCCTCACCCGCTCAGTAAAAACCTAGATGACTATGCCAGGACTGCACCGCGCGCGACTGGGCGATTAGAGATGGATCGCGCTCTCATCCAATTCATCTGCGTCCGCAAGACTCATCGGCGCGCCCCGCCCGTCGATCCATCGAGTCCGTTCAACGTCGCCGAGGAAGGCGGTTGGGCCTACTGCCCCGGCGGTGAAGCAGACGGCCACAAGTGGTTCAAAACGGGCGGCATCACCCGAGCCGCTCTCGACAAATTCGAGTGGCCCGATGAGGAAGAAGCCGAACCGTAGTACTGGGCCGTAACGATCGGCCGCGCCAAAAGGTTCTTCCAACGATGCGCATCCTCGTCGCGATCATTGTCGTCACCGCTTCACTGTTTCCGTATGGGACGCGTGTCACGGGCGCGACCTGCACGCCAGACATCGGTCCGGGTATCGCTCCGCCGACTGCAACACCGACCAAGCTGCCGGGTTTTCACGCGGCCTGGTACGGGCAGAGCGGCTACATGCGTCTCTGCCCTGGGGGGACCGCGCAAGCCACGCTCGCCTACTACAACTCGGGATCGCGTGGATGGGTCGCGGGACGGATGGGCGAGGTTGCGTACCTCGGCACGTGGGCCAGCGAGCCGGGTCAGGATCAGCCGAGCATCCTCGGCGGCGACGGTCAGCTCGGTTCTCCCGCGACCGGATGGCCGCGCTTCAATCGCATCGCGCAGCAGCCCGCGCCATACGTCGGACCGGGCCAGGTCGCGTGGTTCCAGTTCGGCTTGCGGGCGCCGTCGCTTCCCGGCACGTACCGGCTCTACGTGCGCCCTCTTATCGAGGGCGCGCAGTGGCTCGAAGACATCGGGGTCTTCTGGCAGGTGCTCGTTCTCAATCCCGACGGGACGATGCCGAAGCCGACGCCACCGGATCCGGCGGGTGTCACGTTCCTCATCGACGCGGGCGTGAACGCGAAGGACATCGCGCTCGTGCACCAGGGCGTGCAGCACGCGAGCGCGTATCTGGAAGCCTCCGCCGGCGGGACGCGTCGCAGGCCCGCGACCGTTCACGTGTACCTGGGCGACGGGACGCAGCAGTACTGCTGCCTTACGGTCGGCGACAGCTTCGAGATCGTCACCCCGAATCCCGCGTGGGCGACGCCGCCGGCGGCCGCGCCGGACACCTGGACGGCCGACGCGGAGCGGATCGAACTCGCGGGGCACGAGTACATCCATCTGTGGCAGTACGCGATCGGCGGCAGCGCGTGCATGGTCGGCGTGCGGTGGATCGCAGAAGGTATGGCCGAGTCGTTCGCCTATCGGTCGCTCATCGCCGATGGGGTGATCCCGGCGGCGAACCTCGACACGTTCACAAAGCGGCAGCTCACCACGGCGTCGAACCATGTGACGCTGCAATCACTCGAGTCGAGCTTTCCGAGCAACGCCAGCCCGTTCGCGGTGAGCTATCTCGCCGTCGACCGCCTTCTCGCACCGAAGGGACTCGCGACGATCCGTGACTGGTGCGCGCGCGTCGGGAGCGGCCAGGAGTGGCACCAGGCCTTCGCGGCATCGTTCGGAGAGACAACCGACGCCTTCTACTCACGCTTCGAGGTCTTCCGAGCCCAGTACGTGCGCTAGCGGCCCTGTCCGCGCTACGCCGTACCCTTGTCGTGATGGAGCTCAAGCCCGGCGACCAGGCCCCAGCGTTCTCCCTGCCCGACGAAAACGGAAAGCTCGTCGCGAACAGGGATCTCAAGGGCTCGCGCTACGTCGTGTACTTCTACCCGAAAGACGACACCCCGGGCTGCACCACCGAGGCATGCCAGTTCACCGACAACTTCCCGCAGTTCGAGATGCTCGGCATCCCTGTCCTCGGGGTGTCACGGGATGACGCCGCAGCGCATCAAGCGTTCCGAAAGAAGTACGGGCTCCGCGTTCGTTTGTTGAGCGATGCCGACCGTAAGGCGCACGAGGCGTACGGCGCGTGGGGCGAGCGGCCCGGACGCGGTGAAGGTGTGATCCGCTCGACCTTCCTTATCGACGCCGACGGGCGGGTCGAGAAGGCGTGGTACTCCGTGAAACCCGACGGCCACGCGCTTGAGGTGCTTTCCGCCCTTCGCGCCTAGCGTCCCGGCGCGGGGCGCCGTCCTCCTCGAACCGCATCACCTTGAAACCCTCGGCGTAGGCGTAGCGCTTCTTCTTACCTGCCTCTCTCATCCAACCCTTGATGAAATCGACGCTGTCAGCGTCGATCTGAGAACGATGCGCGAGAAGAGCCTTGATCTTTATGTCGACCACCTCGCTCACGTCGACGATCGTGTCCGGTGCGCCGAACGCCATGAGGAAGAGCGCCTTCGGCTTGTGCGGTTCCAGCTGCTCCTTCGACCAGAGATCGGGCAGCATCTGCCGCGTCGACGCATCCGGGTTGATCGAGCGAAGGACGACTTCACCGGCTGCGATGTGGTCAGGGTGGTTCACGTAGCCGCCCCCGTACCGCGTGGTGGGGTCCATCGTGAAGATCACATCCGGCCGGTAGATGCGGATCTGCCGCGCGACCGCCCGACGAACGTCGATCGTCGGCTCGAGGTAGCCGTCCTCGAATTCCAGGAAAACGACGTTCTTCACGCCAAGGACCTTGGCCGCCTCGCTCTGCTCGGCCGCGCGGATGTCGCGCAGGCGCTCGCGTGTCATCTCCGGATCCTGCGACCCGGACGCGCCGTTCGTGACCATGCAGTACGTGAACTCGACGCCGGCCTTCGCCCATTTCGCGACGGTCCCCGCCATGCCGAACTCGGCGTCGTCGGGATGCGCGTAGATCGCCATCGCTCGTTGGACATCGAGCGTCTTGTCGAACCGCATCCTATCTAGTGTGCACGCGGCGGCGTACGAACGGCAGGGCAGCGGGTGGCACGGGGGAGCGGGTTGCGCGCGAGCCGCTGACCGGCCGCGTCGCGCAACGCCTAGCGAAACGCGGACGGAGCGGACCGGTAGGTGAGCGCGCAACCCCGACCCGCTTCGCGGTCAGGGGCCCCTGCCCCTGGGACAGGACCCGCTGCTTCTGGTGACCGCGCGTATCGTGCGCGGGCGATGCGAAGAGCGACCGGGCATGCCCCAGGACGGATCAATCTCATCGGGGAGCACACCGACTACAACGACGGGCTGGTAATGCCGGTCGCGCTGCGTCTGGGCGTGACGGTCCAGGCGGGTCCGCGCGATGACCGGATCGCTCATCTCACCACCGACGCGGCTGTCTCGCCGCGCGAGACGTCGTACGAGCTGGGCGCCGAGCGAAAAGATGGCACCTGGGTCGACCGCGCTAAGGGAGTCACGGCGACGCTCGGCCAGAAGGGCATCCACGTCGGCGGCTTCGACGCGGCAATCACATCGGACCTACCCCTCGGCGCCGGACTCGGATCGAGTGCGGCTTTCGCGATCGCGCTGCTCCGCGCGCTCTCCGAGCTGTTCGATCTGGCGCTCGACGACGCGGCGACCGTCCGTATCGCTCACGCGGCCGAGACCGATTTCGCGGGGGCGCGCGCGGGCTTGCTCGATCAGCTCGCGTCCGTCTACGGCCGCCGCAGCGAAGCCTTGCTCATCGATATGCGCGATCGGGCCATGCGGACGATCCCCCTTCCGCCCACGGTCGAGCTCGCCGTCATCGATTCCGGTACGCGGCACGAGCACGCGACCGGCGGGTACAACCGACGGCGAGAAGAGTGCGAGGACGCCTGCCGCCACCTAGGCATCGCGTCGCTTCGCGAGCTGGACGAACGGCCGCTGGACAGGATCCTCGAGCGGCTGCCGCCGCTACTCGATCGGCGCGTTCGCCACGTCGTGACCGAGAACGCGCGCGTACGTGAGGCCGTCGCCGCGCTCGACGCAAAGGACGATGCGAAACTCGGCGAGCTCCTGAGCGCATCGCACCGCTCGCTTCGCGACGACTACGAAGTCTCGACGGCCGAGCTCGACCGGCTGGTGGACCTCGCGGCCGCAGCCGGCGTGCTTGGGGCCCGACTGGTGGGTGGCGGTTTTGGCGGCAGCATCATCGCCCTCGGTCAACGGGGCGATGCGAACGACCTCGCCGCCCGCATCCTCCAGGACTACGGTGGCGGACACCTCGTCGCGGTCGTGCCTTAGTGGGGATAGGGCGCCTCTCCGATGGACTCGCTCTCACGCCGCCGATGGGTTGGAACAGCTGGAATCGGTTCGGAGTGAAGATCGACGAGCGGCTCGTGCTCGAGACCGCCGAGGCGATGGTCTCCTCGGGAATGCGCGACGCCGGATACCGCTACGTCGTGATCGACGATGGCTGGATGGCGCCGCAGCGCGATCGAAGCGGCGATTTCGTCGCCGATCCGGAAAAGTTCCCGAGCGGGATCAAAGACCTGGCCGACCGCATCCACGCGCTCGGCCTGCGCTTTGGCATCTATACGGACGCCGGCACGAAGACCTGCCAGGACTTGCCGGCAAGCCTCGGCTACGAGTTCCGCGACGCCCGGCGTTTCGCCGAATGGGGTGTCGACTATGTCAAGGTGGACTGGTGCCACACGGAGGGCATGGGTCCCCGCGCCCTCTACGCCAAGTGGGCCCTGGCGCTTCACGCCGCGCGGCGGCCGATCGTGCTCTCGATCTGCGAGTGGGGACGCGCTCGGCCATGGGAATGGGCCGGCGGGATCGGTCACCTGTGGCGTACCTGCTGGGACATTCAGCCCGAGTGGTCGAGCATCCTGACGATCCTCGATAGGCAGGCCGAGCTCCATCCCTACGCGGGGCCCGATCACTGGAACGATCCCGACATGCTCGAGGTGGGCAACGGTGAACTGAGCAGCGACCAAAGCCGCGCTCACTTCGCGCTGTGGTCGATCCTCGCCGCGCCGCTCATGGCAGGCAACGATCTCCGCACGATGAGCGATGAGGTGCGTGAGATCCTCACGGCGCCGGAGATCGTTGCGATCGACCAGGATGCGGCGGGCAGGCAAGGTCGGCGCATCCGCCGCGAGAGCAACCTCGACATATGGATCCGCACCCTCGGGGCAAACGGTGACTGCGCGATCGCGGTGCTGAACCGCGGGCCGGTCGCACGGGAGGACCACATCTTTCTCGAGGAGATCGGAGTTGCGCCGCGAACAAATGTCCGTGTTCGTGACCTTTGGAAGCGGATCGATGTTGGTGAAGTGCAACGAGGGATCGTCGTCGCGACATCGCCGAACAGCGCGACTGTTCTCGGTCTCAACCCGCAGTAGCCGCGTGGTAGCGATAAAACCGCATCCCCCGATCGGGGGACAGGCGGCCCCCTGGCTGGTCGCACGCTCGTTTCCGCCATGGGCGTGGTGGCACGTTTCTGCGTGTGCCTTGGGGTGGGCGGGGCGCTGGTGCTCTCGCTCCTTCTGACGAGCTCGTCTGCCTCGGCGCAGTCAGCTCTTCTCGACGCCCTCGCGACGCGCGTGACCCTCGCACACCCGAGCGGTGCCGCGAGTGAGGTCGCGGTCGAACAGATCATTCGAAGCGGCGACAAGGTCGCTACGAACCAGACCGGACGTGCCGTGGTCACGTATCCGGATGGTTCGACCGCGCTCCTCGAGGAGAACACTGCGTTGACGATTGAGTTCGTACAAACGAGCGCGGGCGACTACGTGGTCCGGATGCAACAGACTCTCGGTCGCGTTTGGTACGCCGTGACGAGAGCCGTCACCCAGGGAAGCCGCTACGAGGTTCATACCGCTGGCATGGCATCAGTGATCCGCGCCGGGTCCGACTCGTATGTCTCCGTTTCGCCAAGCGGCGAGACGACCGTCGTCACGATCTCAGGAACGGTGGACACGAGCGCAGGCGGAGTCGACGTCTCGGTCCTGGCTGGATCGTCGACGACGGTCGCTCTTGGAGGACCTCCTCGCCCGAACACTCCAGCCGCAAGCACGCAGACCCCGACGCCTATGCCAGAGCCAACGCGGACACCGACTCCGACACGCACGCCCGCACCGTCGCCGACGAGCGCATATCTGCCGCCAGTCTCAACACTCCCCCCGCTTCCGACCTTGGCGCCCACAAAACCGAAGACGTCAGCGCCGACACTGCCGATCGCGACTCCAAAGCCGACCGCCGCGCCTATGCCCGCCTCGACGCCGCTCAAGGACAAGTTCGGTCCTAGAAAAGACGCTCTAGGTCAACCACCGCCGAAGACGAGCGTGGCACTGCGCTAGCAACCGGACGGCCCGCGCTGCGGGTGGCACGTTAGCGCCAGGACTTACGGGAGGCGGTTGAACCAGAGTAGGGAGAATGCACCGGCGAACACAGCCAGGATGGCGGCGGCGAGCGTGGCGTAGGCGGTGAGCTCGGTCTTCTCGTTTCGGACGACGAGCTGGGTCGTCAGGTTCTCGTAGACGGTGCGGAGGTCGGCTTCGGTGTTCGCGTTGAAGTACTGCGCGTCGGTGACCTCGGCGATCTTCTTCAGCGTCGTCTCGTCGAGCGCGGTGCGCACCGCGCGCCCTTGTAGCCGCACGATCGCGCCCTGCGCGCTCCCCACGCCGATGGTGTAGACCCGCACGCCGCGGCTGACCGCCTGATCGATGACGTCGAGGGGCGGCGGGAACTGGTTGTTCTGCCCATCGGACATGAGGACGATCGACGCGGAGGAGTGCTGGCCCACCAGGTACGCGGGCAAGGGAGTGGCGGTCGGACGAGGCGTGGCGCCCGGCTGCTGACCCTGCTGGAGGATCGAGCTCGGTAGGTCCGCCTCGCTCCCCTGGGATTCCTCGATCGCGTCGAGCGACACGAGGATGGCGCGGCCGATCGCCGTGGCGCGCTGTGGACGGAGTCGGTTGATCGCGGCGAGGACCAGCGTTTTGTCGGTGGTCGGCGACTGCACGATCGACGCGTCTCCGGAGAAAGAGACGACGCCGATCTTCACGCTCTCGCTCTGCTTATCCACGAACGCGCGCGCCGCGGCCTTCGCGGCTTCCATGCGGTTCGGCTTCATGTCTTCGGCGAGCATCGAGCCGGACACGTCGATGGCGAGGATGACCGTGCCCTCCTGGCTCGGAACCGCGACCACCGCTTGCGGGCGTGCCACCGCGATCGCCATGAAAGCCAGAGCGAAGATGAAGAGGACCGGCGGGACATGGCGCCGCCAGCCCGGTCCTTTGCCGATGGCCTCGCGGACGAGCGAGAGGTTCGCGTACCGGAGCGCGTAGCGATTCCGCCTGCGCTGCGCGAGCACGTAGAGCACGGCGAGTCCAGCGACGACCACGAGCAGCAACAGCGCTGTGGGCCAAATGAAGGTCATGCGGATGCTCCCATCGCAGCGCGCCGTCCAGCGCGCTGCTTACGCGCGTACGCGAACTTGACGATAGCGCGGACCAGGTCTTCGTCCGTGCGCAGTACGAGCGCGTCTACGCCGGCGCGCGTGAAGGTCGCGTTGAGCTGATCCTCGCGGCGCCGCGCGGCGGCCGCGAACCGCTCGCGGAAACGCGGATCGCCGGTGTTCACGCGGAGCTGCTCGCCGGTCTCGCTGTCCGTGAGGATCACCGTTCCGATATCGGGGAGCTCGTCCTCGCGCGGGTCGGCCAGGCGAACGGCAAGCGTCTCGTGCCGTCGCGCGATGCGCTCCAAGCGCTCTTCCCAACCGGCCGCCGAGAAAAAATCGGAGACGACGAAGACCAGCGATCGTCGCTTGAGTCCGCGCATCGCCGAGTCGAGGAGGTCGCTGAGTGAGGTGAGCGGCGCGCTCTCGAGGCGCGGACGCTTCTCCAGCTCGTTCAGGATCCGAAGAACCTGGACGCGGCCGCCCCGCGCCGGAATTGAGCGCTCGACACGAGATCCATAGAGCGTGGCGCCGACGCGGTTGCCGTGGCGCGTCAGAAGACGCGCGAGCAGCGCCGTGAAGTCGATGAGTAGATCTCGTTTCCTGCGGTCGACGGTGCCGAAATCGACGGATGGCGAGAGATCGAGCAGAAAGTGGGCGTTGATCTCGCGATCCTCGAGATACTCGCGCACGTATGGCGTGTCGAGCCGCGCGGTCACGTTCCAATCGATATGCCGGACATCGTCCCCGAACGCGTACTCGCGGATGTCCGCGAGATCAAGACCCTGCCCCTTGAAGATCGTTCGGTAGTCGCCCTGGAGCAGTCCGTCCAGCCGGCGCATGACGGTCCACTCGAGCCGCTGCAGGCGGCGTTCAGGCGCGGAGGGCGACATGTCCCTGAAGTGGCTCGGTCGGCACCGGGATACGCGCGACCACGCGCTTCACGACGTCGTCGGCGGTCACATCCTCGGAGAGGGCTTCGAACGAGAGGACGATGCGGTGACGCAGAACGTCGAGCGTGAGGTCCTGGATGTCCTGCCCGGTGACGTAGCGGCGGCCGCGAAGATAGGCGAGGGCGCGACCGGCGAGGACGAGGTTGATCGATGCGCGCGGGCTCGCGCCGTAGGTGATGTACTTCGCCACGTCGCCGATGCCGTACTCGGCGGGGTTGCGCGTTGCCGACGCGAGCCGCACGACGTACTCCATGAGCGTCGGATCGACGAAGACCTCATCGACTTCGTGCTGGAGCTGCACCAGGCGCTCGGTGGTCATCACCGGGACGACCGGCGACATACGGCCTGTGACCCGTTCGACGACGACGAATTCGTCCATCTCGTTGGGATAGCCGACGAGGACCTTCAACATGAAGCGGTCGACCTGCGCCTCCGGGAGGGCGTACGTCCCCTCGGTCTCGATCGGGTTCTGGGTGGCCATGACGAAGAACGGGTCAGGGACCTTGTGCGTCTCACGGCCGATCGTCACCTGGTGTTCCTGCATGACCTCGAGGAGCGCGCTCTGGACCTTCGCCGGGGCGCGGTTGATCTCGTCAGCCAGCAGGAGGTTCGTGAACACCGGGCCCAATGACGTCTGAAAATCCCCGGCGCGCTGGTTGTAGATGCGTGTCCCCACGAGGTCGGCCGGCACTAGGTCGGGGGTGAACTGGATGCGCTTGAAGTCGCCGGTGATGGCTTGCGCGATGGTCTTGACGGAGAGGGTCTTCGCGAGGCCCGGGACGCCCTCGACGAGGAGGTGGCCGCGCGCCAGAAGGCCGACCATGAGCCGCTCGATCAGGTGGTCCTGCCCGACGATCACCTTCTTGATCTCGAAGAGAAGCCGGCCGGTGTCCGGAGGCACCGCCGCTTGTGTCTCTGCCATCAGTCCTTCACTCCTCTAGTCCGGCGGCACGCCGAGCGCGCCTGCCGCTGTATCGATGGTCACCGCGAAACCCACGCCGCTGAACGCAGGTTGTCCCGTCGGATTCACGAGCCCCGTCACGATCCCGACGACTTCACCGTCCCTATTCACCAGTGGGCCTCCCGAGGACCCAGGATTGACGGCTGCGTCGAATTGGATGAGGCCGGTCAGGGTGCGACCCTGGTTCGGCGCCTGAATCGAGCGATCGAGACCGCTGATCACGCCGGTCGAGAGCGATCGCGTCAGCGCGAAGGGATTTCCGACAACGATGGCGTCATCGCCGATCTTCAGCGCCGACGGATTTCCGAGGGTGGCGGGCTGAAGCTGCGCGGGAGTATTCGCGGGCCGGAGCGCGGCGATGTCGCTCTCTGCGACCTCCGAAATGATCACCGCCGAGGATTCGGTGCCGTCTGCGAATACGACCGTGAGGCGTTGCGCGTTCTGCACGACGTGAAGCGCGGTCAGGATGTCGCCTGCGTCGTCAATGACGACACCGGACCCCGAATCGGCGAGCGTCCCGTCCGCGCGCAGCGCTTTGATTTGGACGACCGACGGAGCGACTTTCGCGTAGACCTCGCTCATGGCCGGGGTCGGCGTCGCCGACGGCTGCACGTCTTCGGGCCGGGGAGCCGGCGCCATCGAAATGGCGACGAGCAGCGCGGGGCCAGCGAGTGCAGCGGTCCAGGGAAGCGCGCGGCGGAGCGTTGTGCGGATGCGAGCTTTTTCCGGAGCCGGCTGGGCGGCCGGGTCGGAGGCCACGTCGTGATGGCCGCGCGGGAACGAGCCGTAAGGCCGATCCGCTCTGGTGGGCACGAGGACTCGTCGAGTGTAGGCACGCGACTTTCGCGGACGGGTATGGGTTGAGTAAGAAGGCGCCGTTTGGTGCTGTGAGAACAGATGTTCTATAGTGGATTAGAGGAGCTCGATGGGCTCGGTCACCTACCGCGAAGTCGAAGTGAAGAGCGCGCTCAACGCTGTGAAAGGCATGCCATTCGATTGGAGCCTCAATCCATGGTCGGGCTGCGCCCACAAATGTGTCTACTGTTTTGCGAGGGCTTATCACGCGCGTTATCGCGGGAAAAATGTCGGCAGCGACTTCGATAGCAACGTCGAAGTACGCGTGAACATCGCCGACGTCCTGCGCAAGGAACTGCATCGTCGGCGCGATGGTTCTCTCGCGATTGGGACCGCGACCGATCCGTATCAACCGATCGAGGGCAAATACCAACTGACGCGGCGCTGTCTCGAAGCACTCGTCGACTATCCGATGCCGACGAGCATCGTCACGAAGGGTCCGCTCGTCGTGCGCGACATCGACGTCCTGAAGAAGCTTGACGAGA
>WNGG01009536.1_pt1 | contig 11244 bp, 16 predicted proteins | sample 5400661 | NCBI WGS metagenome assembly WNGG01 (sample SAMN13153372, study PRJNA577476) | soil metagenome | isolation source: 100 cm soil or saprolite under Garry oak tree replicate 1 | place: USA:California | collected 2016-06-15 | reverse complement strand
CCTGTCCGCTTCCTGCTTAAGATCGACTACCGACACGCCTGCGCTTCCTCTATCGTTCCCTGTAGAAGCCACGGGCACGGGTTGAGCGTGGGGCCGGGATTACGAGGAAATGAAAGGTAGGAAGGGCCTCGGCCGATATAAAAGACTACTATAGAGGATCAGCGCATCGCCGTCAAGACCGCGGCGACCAGAGAATGCCTTTTCCGACCACGCGGTCGACCAGGTCGGGCACCCTTATGGTGACCCTTCCGATCAGGGGGTCCAGAATCACCGCTTGGTCTTCGCGGACTCCCACCAGCACGACGTATCGGGTCAGATCAAGACGTCGGCCCTCCAGGGTTTCGACCGTCGAGACGACGTCAGGCTCTTCCTGGAGCAACAGGATCATGGGGGGCGGACTCTCCAGGAAGGTGGTCGGAGTAATGACGACCGCCTTGGCCCGTAGACCTAGCAAGCGGCCGGCTTCTAGAAAGTCCGGAGGGGGCTTCAGCGTCGTTTCGAAGGCTGTAGTGTCAGGGGGTGATCGCTTCCAGAAAGCCGCCAGGGTATAGGCCGCGGCCACGCTGGACAGGGCCGGCGAAGGGATTCGCACGACCCCCTCCCGATCGGGAACGGGCGGACCCGGGAGCGCAGCAGCCGGACGGGGCGATGATCAGCAGGACCACCGCGACAACCACCAGGCACACGCCGAGCCACCCTGCCGGGCCGATAGTTTGTGTCATGTCGCCTTCCGACAATGCGGTGGCCATTCACATCATTGGCCGGAGCGAAGCATCAACCGGTAACATTCGGCCTGGTGCCAGAGGACGGTAGCCTGGCGCGACGAGCGAGGGTGGCGGGCCAGATACCGTTCGGCTGCGGCGATGACGCCTGGGCAATCGCCCTGGTTCGCCAATTCCACAATCCTTTGAACTTCCGCCTCATCCCCGCTGTCCTTCCGCTGGCCCGTCGCTGGGAGAGCCCTCGGCTTCTTCTCGCGGACCTCCGCCGAAGCCGGTGGGCGCCTTTGCCTCGCCTGAGCGGGCGGTGCCGCCCTCGGCGGAGCTTGGGAGAAGGCGCCGGGCGGGGGAAAGACGATCTTCGCTGTCATTCCCGAAAGTCGAGACGCGAGTTCGGGATGGCGATCGAGCGTCCCCGCTGGCAGGAGCAGCGACCGGCCGTAGTAAATAAGGTCCGGATTTGGAATTGTGTTGATGGCCAGCAGGAATGGGTAATAGTCCCCCCGGCCAAACTTCCGCCTGGCGATGCGCCACAGCGAGTCGCCCTTGCGGATCGTCATGCGAGACAAGACCTTGATGTCCTGCGGCGCAGGCCTCAGCCCCGCCGACCAGTCCGCCGTGCCGGGCACCGGTATCAGGAGCACCTTTTCGGGATCGGCGGCGCCGGCAGGCACGGGCTGGGCAATGAGCAGGATCGCAAGCGCGCAGAAAACTGCACGGCCCATCATGGTGCTTCCCGACTGGGACCCGATTCGTAGACCTGATCCCTCAAGTCCCGATAGCGGACCTGCGTCGTCTTCCGAATAGGCGTACCAGCCGGAATCCCAGCCTTGACTCGCACACCGACGGTGAGGATCTCCTGCTGGCCCGAGCCGAGGTCGGTGATCTCCCATGCCAAGCGTTGTCCCTCGATCTGACCGGGACGGGGCTGGGCGTCCACGTATTCAAGCTCGGGCGAGAGGCTTTCCGAAACCAGGACGCGCTTGGCCGGGCTGGTGCCGGTGTTCGTGCAGACGAGCTGATAGGAGAACACCTTGCCGGGAATGCCCTCCTTGGACGCGATCTGGGTCGCCACCGCCACCACCGGGCGCGCGACGACAAGCAGACGCCCGCTCTCTGAGACGACCGAGCGCGACCGTTCCGACGCGGCGACCAGCCGGACTGGGTGCTGCTTCGCGTCCATCGCATCGGAGGGCACCGCGAGCTCGGCCAGCAGCGTGAGCTCCTCCTGAGGATTGAGCAGCCGGGTGGTGTCCACCACCGGCTCATCCGGCTGGCGGACGCCGTCGTGGTTGCGGTCCTCCACGAGGGTCACACCCGCGCCGAGGTCGCTCTGGGTCCGGAGCGCGAACCGGTCTGGGCCATTGCCTGTATTCCGCACCGTGAACGGCACGTACACGGTCTCCCGCGGGAAGACCGTGCGGGGCGCCTCGGCTCCCACCACCCGCACACCCGCCACCGCTTCGATTTTGGTGACCAACGACACCACGGACACAGTCTGCTCGCCGACCGGAGACTGCAAGAGAGCCCGGATGACGATGTCCTGGTCGGCTAGAGCGTCTTCTCCCACGCGGAAATCGAGCCGGACCGCGCGCCGGTCATTCGGCGGCATGCGCACCAGCTCCCAGGTGACCGTGTGTAATTCGGAATCCATGGACGTGGCCGACGGCGCCGTCCCCGTGAGCCTGAGCGCGCCGGGGTAAGTGACGACCAGTCGCGCCGAGCGGGCATCCGCCGAGCCAGCGTTCGTCAGCGACAAGGTGTACGAGAGAGTATCGCCCGGCTTGACATTCGTGCGGTCCACCAACAGTGTCCCGCGTAGCGACGGCGCGGACGCCACGAGCGCCGTAGGGGCGGCCTGGGAGACGGACGGATCGAACCTGGACGTGGCCTTGATCTCGAACGCCTGCGCAACGCCGTCGCTCATCTCCACCGGCACCCGCGCGCGCAACACAAACCGCGCCTTCTGGCCGATACCCAGCCGCGGCGTCTCGGTCACGGACGGCTCTTCGGCTCTGACCTGACCGGTTCCCTCCACATCGTGGAAGAACGCCGGCTGGAAGGATGGTGGCAGCGTCGAAGTGAGCTGGAACGCATCTTCCGCATTCCCTCGATTCGTGATGACGAACGGCACCACGATCGTGTCCCCTGACGTTGCGACATATTGGGCTCGCACCTCCGCGACATCCACGCTCGCTACCCGCTCCACGACGAGGAAGACGGTCTCGCCGGCCGGTGGCGCTGCCAACGGGGGACGTGTCGGCGCCACCGGCGGAAGCCTGCGGCCCGGCTTCCCTGGAGCTGGCTTGGCGCCGGCTCGCAGGTCAGCCAGCCGCTCTCGGGCCTTCGCGGCTTCAGGAGAGTCGGGCGCTTCCCGGATGATGCGCTCATAGGACTCGATGGCTTTCTGCCGGGCGCTCTTGGCAGGCTCCTTCTCCCCCACCTGGGGCGGCACCCCGGGCTTGGCCGGCGGTGCGGGTTCGGGCTTCGCCACTGCCCTCGGAGGAGCTTCCGGCTTGGGCACAGGCTTGGCTTTCACCTTCGGAGGCCCCTCCGGCGCCGGAACCGGCTTGGGCGCAGGCGGCTTCATCGCTGGTTTTGTTTCGCGAACGGCCGGCGCCTTCTCTGCCAGAGGTTTCTCCAGGGCCGCCAATTGCCGCAAGGTGTGCCCGTACATGGAGCTCCGCGGGTACTTCACCTTCAATTCGCGGAAGGCGGCGATGGCTTCCTGGGTGCGGCCGGCTTTCTGGTAGGACTTGCCCAGCCAGTAGAGGACCAGGTCGTTGACCTTTCCGTTGGGGTACTGTTTCAAGACACTTGTAAGCACGGCGATCGCTTTGTCGGTGTCCCCCTTGAGGTAGGCCTGGTAGCCTTCCGTGAAGAGGGCCGCTTCGTCGGACTGGGCGTCAGCGGTAGAGACGGTTCCGCTGAGGAAGACTGCGCAGAGGAAGAACAGCAGGACCAAGAGCGTGGCCCCGGCTGTCAGGGCACGCAGCGCCGGGAAACGCCGGGCAGACAGCGGGTGAGGCACTCCGTGAGGCACCCAGCGAGTCCTCCATGCGCGAACGCAGTTGACAAGAGACAGTGCGAGCTTCAAGTATCTGAAAAGGTAACAGAAAATCCTCAGGGTGTCAATTTAGAAGGGTATGAGAAAGGGTGGGGGTTTCGCCTGAGAGGGTGGAGCGGGTCCCGCAGAGCCAGGACCCGCCCGTTACCCGTACTACGCGGCGTTGGCCTCCGCGAGTAGCGCGCGCCCCTTTTCAAAGGCCGCCTCGATGCCGGCCTTCGTGCGCTGCGCGGTGTTGGACACGTCCTTTTTGACCTTCATCGCGTAGTGCTTGACTTCCTTGCGGGTGTCCTTGCCCGCCTTCGGCGCAAACAGCATCCCGGCCGCAGCGCCGAGCACCGCCCCGCCGATGAACAGAACCGTGATTGCCTTGGCTGACGACGTCCTATTCTCTCCCATGGGTACACCTCCTCTTGCTTCTTCGTTGGTTGTTCGGTTGGTTCCTCAAAAGAGGGCCCTCACCAGTGAACTCAGGGAAGAGTGAGCATCATGCGTGCCAAAGCAATGATTCATTGAGATTCAAGAGGTTGAGCGATACTGCTTTGAAAATCCATGACACAGCCCAGCGTGTCATCAAAGCAACAGTGTGGGAAAAATCATCGCCATGCTCATTGAAGGAGCTGACGAACCAGTCTTTTTTGGCGGGCCAGCATTCCATTGTACTGAGGCTTGGTCAGCAGATAGTACCGCTCTTTTTTAGAAAACGCCTTTAGAAAGTCTCTCGTGACCTGGAGTGCTTCCTTGACATCTCCGGATTGTTCGAGGATTTCGGCCAAGCCTATGTACGCAGCAGCCTGCAGCAGCGCGATACTTGGTTCAGGTTTCTGTGCTATGGCTTCGCGGTAAGCCTGGAGAGCCGCTTCGGGTTTCGTCTTTTCGGTCAGCATCGCGAGCACGACAGTTTCGGTGAGTCGACCGTCGTCGCTCAGACTCGCGTCTTCGCGAAGCAGGGCCTGAAGATCCTGCTCTGACAACGGGAGCGCTCCTTTCTTACGCCTCACCTGGCGCCGCAGCCGCTTGGCGATGGGCCACTGCCTCGTAATCGGGATGAGCGCACAGCGGCAGCCGAGGCGATTCGAGCAGTGAATACGGAGACCGACCTCCCGTGGCATGCGCCCTCTGAACACATGCATATGGGCCATGCGACACCGATCGCAGGTGGCCGGGTCGTTCCTCGACAGGCAGATGTAGAACTGTGAAATGACCGCCTTTTTGCGTCGGGCCTCGATGCCATGCAGTTTCCAGCACAGAAGCAGCCCAAGGACCGCCAGATAACTCCGTATTTCCTCGGGGATGCTCAAAGTGGAAAGCAAGTCGGTCATACTTCCTCATAGTCTAATGCAAAGAGCGGCACTGGTAAAGTTTGAATCCTTAGGCTCCTGAGTGCGGCAAGGGCTTATTGACCTCGCTAAAATAAGCCCTTTTGGCCCCCGTAGATCAAACTTGATCAGGCCCAGCAACCAGTCCTATCTGCTACACTCAAAATCTGTCTGTAGTTCGCAGGAACACGCCATCTCGCAGGGCAATATTGCTAGCTAAGGAAAGCCATGGGCCTCGTGATCCTTCTCTTTGCTCTCCTAGCGCCATTGCTCCTCGCCGGCTGCTTCAACCCGTTCTTAACTGCGGGGAACACGGCTGCCGATGTGGGGACCATGGGTGCGGAAGAACGTCGATTGTATAACATCGCTGAAGATTATACGATCAAATCCGAGATTACGAACAAGTACTTTGACGAAACGATGCTGATGGAGATCAACACCGATGTCTATGAGGGGCGGGTCATGCTGACCGGCGCGGTCACGAAGGCTGCAACCAAACAGAAGGCGGAATTGATTGCGCGGCGGGTCAAGGGTGTGCGCGAGATTTTCAACGAAATCCAGGTCACCACGAACGGCGGCGTCAATGCAAGCACGAAGGACTTTTCCATCGAGATCAAGCTAAAGTTCAATCTCCTCGCGGCCAAGGGGATCAGTTCGCTCAACTATCGGTGGCGGTCAGTTCACGGCGTGGTCTATTTCATCGGTGGGGCCCAAAGTCGTGAGGAACTGAACAAAGTAATCGTCCTCGCCCGTGAAATGGACGGCGTGCGCAAAGTGGTCAGCCACATCCGCATCAGACCGAAAAAGGGCTCCTGAGGCAAGCGACCGGACGTAGTTGCACGCCGACTAGCCTGTTTGGATCCCGAGTCTCTCTGGGTCCCGCAATAGCCTGCGATGCAGAAGGGCAACGAGGAGGCGGTCTAGAAGCTGCTGGGTGGGTGAAAGGAGCTAGCGAAATGGCAGAAAAGAAACCGCAGTGCCCCAATGGGCATTCAGGTCACATGATTCCTGTGCAGAAACAGCCACATGAGGTCCCTTCTACCCCTCAGCCTGGGTGGGTGTGCGCAGTGTGTGGGGCTATCGTGATGCGCTGCGTGTGCGGTCGGCCGCTGTACCGTGACCCATCAACGCGTGCCGTTGAGGATTGCAGGAATCGGGACTGCTTATTGGCGAAAAAGACCCTCCCAAAGGCAAGGAAGATGAAACCCAGAGCCCCCAAGCGACCACCACGACGCTGACAAGCCACATTGCAGACACCATCCAACGTTTCCAAAGGAGAGCAGAAGGCCCGCGCTTGACAGGCCCCGGCAGGTAGCCTAGCCTTGCCGTTATTCAGGGCTTCTTGCGGAAGGGGAAGGGAAATGTCCTGTGAAAATGAAAGGAGCCATAATGAAGCGTGGGTGGGTATTCGTGGTGATTGGTTGCTTGGCGCTCTTCCTTCCGACAAACTTGCAGGCCGAGTCCCCCTCGTTAGAACCTCAGGCCCGCCGAACCGTGCAGCGAGGGGCGCTGGAAATCGGGTTTATGGCGGGCTACTTGCAAGGGAATGACACCCTCACTTCTGTCTCCAGCAATCGCAGTGCTCTTTATGCGCTGCCCCGAGTCGGCGTCGTGGTGACACCAGAGGTTGGATCAGGCTTCTATGCAGGGAATCTCGAACTGCTCGTAGAGCCCTTGTATGCGCACTATTTCAAACCGTTTGGGGCGACTGCGGCCGGCGGGTCCGTGCTGTTCAAATACAACTTCCTGGGGTTCGGCCGGTGGATGCCATTCTGGGATCTTGGCCTTGGCATGCTCTGGACGAATCTGGCGCCGCGCATTCCTGAACAAAGTACGCCGTTCAACTTTGTCATGGAGAGTGGCCCCGGTGTTCAATATTTTGCGACCGAGAGGGTAGCGCTGACGCTCGGCGTGCGCTTCCACCACATCTCCAATGCCGGCCTTGGCGATCGGAATAAAGGGTTGAACTCGACGTTAGGCTACCTGGGGCTCTCCGTCTTTTTCCCACGCTAAGGCAGTACAAGGAGTCGACTATGTCACGCGGTCGCATCTTAGTGGTGGATGACGAGCCAGCAGTTCGAGAGTCGGTTAGCTTACTGCTCACGCAGGCCGGCTATGCGGTCATTGAGGCGGAGGACGGCGCCCAGGCGATGGAGACCGTCCGATCAGGTGATAACCCGTCGCTCTTAGACGCCATCCTCCTCGACCTGTACATGCCGAAAATCCATGGCCAGGAGGTCATCTTCTACCTCCGGTCCAACTTCCCTGCCATCCCCATCATCGTGCTGACCGGCAAACCCGATGTACCCGACATCATCAGGGCATTCAATGAAGGGGTGGTGGATTTCCTGGTGAAACCAGTGCACCAGGACAATCTGCTGGCGGCAGTGGCCAAGGCGATCCAGCGGCGTGGCCGCTCGCCTTCCAAGTAGCTTGTCTCCTCTCCCCCTCATTCCCACTCGTCTCGCTTTTCTTCTGCTCCTGATTGTTTGGGGGTCGAGCAGCTGTGCGGGTCGTCTGCCGAAGTATGCAGGTTCCTCTGCCGACTATCCTGTCGGGTACGTCGAGCGAGGATATGCCTCCTGGTACGGTCCAGGGTTTCACGGGAATAAGACCGCGAGTGGCGAAGTGTACGACAGCCATCAGTTAACGGCAGCCCACCGGACCCTCCCGCTGGGCTCCGTGGTGCAGGTGCGATCGCTAACCAATGGGCGTCGGGTCACGGTGCGCGTCAACGATCGTGGCCCCTTTGTCAAGGATCGAATCATTGATTTGTCGTTCGCGGCGGCTCAAGCCCTGGCGATGGCCGGGCCGGGTACCGATCAGGTCGAACTGCGGGTCGTTGGGTACGGAGGGCACCCAGGCGCATGGGGCTCTCTCAGGGTCCAAGTCGCCTCGTTTGTCGAGCAGGCCAATGCCCAGGCGCTGGCGCGCAAACTCACGGGGAAGTATCCTGACGTGCGAATCGTGACGGTCGCGCTTGCGTCCGGGAGACACTATAGGGTGCAAGTCGGACAATTCACCTCGGTGCAACAGGCGGAGGAACTGGCGGAGCGACTGGCCTCCCAGTTCGAAGTGGACCCGTTAGTGGTCCGGGACGACTGAATGGAAGTGAGGCGAGAGGAGGAAACGACGATGGTTAAACAATATTTGATGTCGCTGGTTGTTGTGTTGCTGCTCCTTTTTGTGTTGTCTATCAGCGGCCTTCCCCAGACCCAGACAGATTGTTCTTCCCCTATCGAAGGGGCCTGCCAAAGAGCATTTGGAGGGTGCCTCAATGCGTGTACTGGGGTTGACACAAAATGTCTGCAGGCGTGCAATTATGCACGTGGCTTGTGCAGGTAGACTTTCACGGTCGCAGCACAGGGCCTAAGGGATTGGCAGAATGCTCGTCACAGGGTGGATCTCTCGCCACCCGTGGTTCCGTGCGTTATCTTGGACATAGGTGCCGGTCACCATCACGTGCATTCCTTGATCCGGAACACGTAGCTTCGGCGTGAAGTTCTTGCACGCCGCTACTGCATCGGGCCGCGTCACCTTGTGCATGCAAACAGGCCGCAAGATGAGGTTGCCATTCTGGGCCTTTCGATTCCTGTCGTTCAGCAGCTTCTTAAACACTGGTTTGGGATCGAGTTTAAACTGGACGTAAAAGTTCCCGTCTTTCTCCGTCTGTGATTTCCCGATCGTTCCCGTTACGGTGATACAAGAAGGCTGCAATTTCTGGAGGCGCTGCGGCTTGTACACGCGTTTCCATAACGACCCATCACAATAATTGGAGCCTATTTGTGTCTCCAGGTTCTGCTGTGCGGTAGATGTGACCGCCAGAAAGATGAGGAGACCCATCTCGTGAAGCATCGTCGACCTCCCTAACATGTTCCGCCTTCCCTGCCGTAAGGCAAGGCTAGGCCACCCGTCAGGGCCTGTCAAGCGTGGCCTTGGTTTGCTCAGCCAGTCCATGACAGCTTCTGGCACGGATTTTTCCTGAACCCAATGCTGAAACCCTGAAAATTTTTCTTGACAATACGACCGGACACCTTTATGAGAGACGAACTTTCATCCGAACGTCTAAAGAGATGTTTGCGCCAGGTGAGCAGGAACTCGAAAACCTGAAAGCGGCGGTCTTTGAGCTAAAGGCAGCCTTAGCCTGGGAGCGGACTCAAAAAGTGCGCCTTCTTGAGGAACTGGGCAGATATCACGGAGAAATCAAGCGATTGCAGGACAGGTTGACTGATCTGGAGCTACAGCTTGGTGAGAGCAAGCATGAATCTGCCCCAAGCGGTAGCACCATGGCGGAACAGGTGGAGGACGGAGCCCCGCGTTAGCATCGGCCCTGGATGGGCGGTTTCCCCAGGGTCGCCATCCCTATTTGGACCGCGACCAGAAGTCGCTCGGGCGTAACCGGTTTCCGCAAAAGGTCGATTGTATCGAGATTGCATGCCTGAGCCTCCAGGGCGTGCTCGACTCTCTCGCTCAACAGGATGAGCCCACCAGGGTAACGCAACTGGCGCAGGGCGTGGAAGAACTCCGGCGCTGTCATTTGCGGGACCGCATTCCAAGGATCGTCGATCCCGCCCAGATCCATATCCAGGACAACCAGTTGCGGAAGCGCATCAAGTAGCATGGTCATTGCCTCGGGGCCGTCTCGGGCCACTCGAAGCAATACCCCGTGGTCGCGCAAAAACCCTTCAAAGAGGTTTCGGGTCCGGTCTGCCTTGTCGACCAGCAAGACCCAGCCAGGCTTAAAGAGCTTGCTCGGTTCTGTCATCACGAATTCCACCATGGCGGCGATCGAATCATAGGTGAGCTGCTTGTTGAGAAAGTCGATGGCGCCATATTGCCGAGCCTGCTGTTCCAGCTCGTCGGTCCCCCACGCCGTCAGGATCATCACGACCGCCTGTGGGTCGGACGCCCGAATTTGCCGTAACACTTCAAGCCCGTCCATCTCCGGCATGCGAAGGTCCAACACCGTAATCTGCGGATGATGCTGAAGAAAGAGCTTGAGGGCCTCGCGCCCATGGTACGCTGTGAGCACCTCGTGACCGTGGCTACTTAAAACCCCGTGAAGCAAGAAGCAGAAGAGCTCGTCGTCATCGGCTAAGAGAATGGTGGCCATGCCCGCCTCAATTCAGGTCATTCGAGCGACGCCTTTGACTTCGCCGGTTGAACCCTTGCGTGGAATTATGGTGGCAGTCTAACGCAGATGGTCAGAAAAGGCTATGGCGTGGTGGTGGATTCCACAAGACCGTGGTTGACATCCACCTACGGGCACCGTGGTGCAGGTAAAGAACGCCGCTTAAACAACAAAATTGACGTTGGGAAATCTGGCACTTGGCTTGCTCGTCTACTCCGAACCGGGAGGGAAGGAGCATGTCAGACTGGGGATTTTGGGGTTACATAGGAATCGTGGCCGGCCTCGTGTTGATGGTTGCGATGTTCCTGTTCTTCATGGTGTTCATGTACAGAGCACCCGAGGCTCGCGATGAAGAACACCCCACCGACACCAAACACGCGGCTTAGCCTCCCGCCTCCTTGACGGCGCCCAGGGCCCTCGAGCGTGTCACTCGCTGGGCAAGACTTTGACTTCGTTGATGCGGCGCAGCTTTCCTTTCTCGAACCAGAGTGTGACCACATACCCATCGTTCCTGAAATAGACCCACCGCCCTGGAGTGGTCTTATCATACGGTTCCCTTGCGGTAGCAAGGACGGTAACATCACTCATCCCCGGTGAGAGTTGCTTAAATTGTCCGTACGTGATGGTCCCTTTTTCGAGTCCAGTGATTTGGGACAGTGACTTGAGGAAATAGGGCCACAGGGCGACCCCTAAAACTAGCCCTAAGACAAGGATTAAATTGCTTCCCAGGACGAGTGTCCTCAACGGAAGACTGATGCTACGCGGCTCCCGCGGCTCAAGGCTATTTTGACTGTTCTGCATAGTCTTCCCCTTTGGCTAGAAGCTCTTCCGCCCGCTCATCCAAGGCTAGGCCACCCATCAGGGCCTGTCAAGCATGATCCGCTGCACTGTCAAAGAATAGAACAACGGTTCATCAGGTGGCATGGCCTCAACAGGCTGAACCCCTTTCTGCCAGACTAAGCTTTTCGTCTCTGCGTTGGAGGTCGTGGCGCATGCAGCCCGTCATGC
>WNGG01008579.1_pt1 | contig 11244 bp, 10 predicted proteins | sample 5400661 | NCBI WGS metagenome assembly WNGG01 (sample SAMN13153372, study PRJNA577476) | soil metagenome | isolation source: 100 cm soil or saprolite under Garry oak tree replicate 1 | place: USA:California | collected 2016-06-15 | reverse complement strand
TCCCTAGGAACATCCGTCGCGGCGCCTCGGAAGCCAAGGCTCGCCTCGCGAAGAAGAATGAGGCGCTCGACCTCCGTGTCACGAGCGCCATCATGATCATGGACGACCTCGCGAACGATCCGAACATTCCGCTGCATGGGCGGACGCTCATCTGGAACGTGATTTCCCAACTCGAGACGGTCAAGTAAGCTTAACTTCGGGCCCCGGATTATTGGCTGTGGCGGGGCTAGAGGCGCTCATTCTCCTCGTCGTCGTACCGGCCGTCGCGTGGGCGGTTGGGCTCCTCGTGCTGCGGTCGGCCCGTCGCGAGTTCACGCGTGCGTCGGGGCCACAGCCGACCCTAGAGCTTTCGAAGGCGCGCATCCTCCTCCACTTGGGGTACTCGGCTATGCCGATTTTACTCGGACTTGTCTTGTACACTCTCGCGCGTCCCGCGCTCGACGCCATCGATCGCGGCTCCGCTGGAGACGTCCTCCGCTTGGAGTCTCTTGTGCTCTGGGCCTCCTTCGCCTATGCAGTCGCTGCGGGCTCCACACTCGCGGCGCAAACCTGGATCGTGAAGAGCCGACTTCGGGCATTCCTCGGGCCTGAATTCGGGCGGGTGCTCCCGCTCTGGGTCGTCCCGGCGACCGGAGTCATCTTCGCGCTCATCGTGGTGTTCCTGCTCCTGGCCTACGTGGACTCCGTCTTGGCCGGCGTCCCTGCTGCCTCGGACTCGGCCGTGTCCGGTGCGACCGCCAGCTTCCAAGCATTCGCCCTCGGTACGGTCGCGTTTCCCGTCGCCGCTGGCTTCTCGAACCGCGTGCGAAATCTGAACCAGCGGGGATTCATGCGAGCCATCCTGATCATGGAGCTCGGTGAGCTGCCCGTCCTTGTTGGCTTGGTCCAAGCCTTCCTCGCGCTCGGTTCCCTCTGACCGTACGAATTCAAAAATACTGCGGCAGGTCTGTCGCCGCCGAGCGGGGCTAGTCTAGTGGTAGGACAGAAGCTTCCCAAGGTCACGTGGCCGGCAACTCCGGGCCGGAACGAGCTTCTAACGCGGGTTCGATTCCCGCGCCCCGCACATCACGCCTCTTAGCTCACGGGCATGGCGGCCGACGGAACGATCGGTCCCGGAGAAATCGCCGCGGAGATCTCCAGTTTCTGCACAATGCGCCCGACTCCGAAACCGATTCCGGAGCTCACGGTGCCCGCGATGAACACCGTAAAGGAGAACAGAGCCACGAAAAGGGCGTCGACGGCGAATCCGCGGAGGACCAAGTAGACGACGTAGAAAAGGACCGCCCACGTGCCACCCGTGATCGTGGCGGCGACGAGTCCGAATCTTCGAGGGCCGAGGAAGAGGAACGCCAGATCGACGATGGGCGCCAGGAACAGGATGGGCGGAGGCAGGGCGAACGCGCCGACGACCATGAGCGATCGCAGGCCGGTGTAGATCGCCGCCGAAACGGTCGCGAGGCCTGCACGACGACCCGCGAGGATCGCGAGGAGGAGGATGGCGGGGGCCACGAGAGATACCCCGGTGGGATAGGCGATTGCGTCTCTCAAGACCTGGCCGTTGAAGGAGGTCGCGAAGTCCATCGGACCCAAGAGGACCTGGAGGCTGAAGAGCAAGAGGCCCGCGCCGAGCGCGACGCCCACGAGACCCAGGGCGGACCTCGCCCCATTCCACCGAGTCCGCTCCAAGACGACAGCGAGGAAGAACCCAAACGTGCTGACGATTCCGCCCGCGATGGCCATGACGTGAGGCGGACTCCAGAAGGTCTCCGAGACCAAGCCTTCGGCCACGAGGCGGTGCCACGCTTCGTCCCACGGGAATGCGACGGCCTGGAACAGGGCGCCGGTCCCGATGAGCAAGAATTCGACCGGCACCAAGAGGCCGACGATGCGGATTCGTGGGCCGGCCCATCGGGGTGAGAGCGCGGCTGACACCGACCCCACGATCCCGGCGAGGGCGACGTAGCCGAAGCCTGCGTAGAGGACGAGGTGGGGAGGCGTGAAGAAACTCTCTCGGCCCACGACGACGTGGCGCCAGATGTCCCAGTAGAGTCCGAACGCCTGAAGCAGCAGCCCGATCAGGGCGAACCCGAAGATGGCCCATCGAGGGACGCGGGACAACGGACGGAGGAGGCGCGGGACGTCCATCGATCAGCACTCGCGGCCCGGCCACCATCGTCCGGCCGATATTTCAAGCTCCGCCGGTCAGGCGGCTCCGGTTTCGGCCCCGATTCGATGGACGGTCATGAGCAGTTCGGCCTCGCGTCGCAGCCGGGATGCCGTATCCGGAGTCTCGAGGAGCTCCTGTCGGAGATCGACGGCACCCGGCATAGCCGCCGCAACCCGGAACGAGAGCGTTCGCGGATCCATCTCCTTCCACGTCTCGTCGACGGTCGCATGCCCGCCCGTCTCGAGGGTTTCGACGATCCCCGCGAAGAGCCGGGCGACCGCATCCGCGAGGACCTCCACTTCCTTGCCGAGAGGCTCGTCCAGCCAATCGACGTCCGCACGGAGGTACGCGCGGCCTCGGTCGAGCGACCGGATCGCGAAGCGCCGTTGACCTTGCACGACGATATCGTACTCGCCGTGGGTGTTTCGTTGGCACGCGATGATCGTCGCCTCGGTACCGATCCGCCGGGGGATGGCGTGACCCCCCACCTCGTCGCCATCGAGGATCAGGGCGATCCCGAACGGCTCATCGTGTTCGAGGCAGCGCCCGATCATCTCGCGGTACCGTGGCTCGAACACGTGCAGCGGCAAGGTGGTCTCGGGAAACAGGACCGTATGGAGGGGGAAGAGCGGGAGACGCACGGGCTGCGCCCATCCCGCGGAAGGCCATAAGCCTGCTCACTTTGGCCGAATGTCGAGCCCGACGACCCACGCCGTCCGGCATCCCGGACAGTTGACTTCGCGTCGCATCGCGTCGCCCTCGTCGGCCATCTTGAACGTGAAGAAGAGCGGGTTGTTGCACCGCGGACAATTGAAATTCAAGCCGCCGACCGTCATGCGACTCCCTCGAAGGACCGAGTGGTCTTAAGGTTGCGCTCGCGTCCCGGCAAGTTTATGAAAGTCTCGTCCTTCCTCGGTCGTTCATGCGCGTCGAGAAGGTCGTCTCCCCCCCACTCGACAATAATGCGTACTTTCTTTTCGACGAGGTCAGCCGGCTAGCCGCGGTCGTGGATCCGGCGTTGGCGGGGAAGGAGCTCCTCCGAATGTCGGAGAAGTTCGGCGCGAAGATTATCTACATTCTGAACACGCACGGGCATCCGGACTCGACCGCCGACGATGCATCGATCCGGACCGCGACGGGAGCGAAGATCGCGATTTTCGAGGTCGAGGCGCCGCGTTTGGAAAAGAACGCCCGAGGGAGCCGTTGGTTCCTTCCCGCGCCGCCCGCTCCCGTGAAAGCGGACATCCTCCTGAAGGAGGGCTCCGAACTGAAGCTCGGGGACCTCGTCATCACGACGCTTCACACGCCAGGACACACGGAGGGCAGCGCGTGTTTCCATGTCGAGACGGCGGGTGCGCTCTTCACGGGAGACACCCTGTACGCGGGGTCCTGCGGCCGGACGGACGTCCAGGGCGGGAGCCCGGCGAAGATGGTCTTCACCCTCCGGCGATTGAAGGGACTTCCGGCCGAGACCCACGTGTACCCGGGCCACGGGCCCGAGACGACGATCGGCGACGAGACGTGGATCAGCGACCTTGTGTACCCGGTCGTCTGATCAACGGCGCATTCCGCTCGCGGCCCGCCAGCTCCGGGCGGCAGGCATGTGACGGACGAGTCGGACGCGGGCGACGCGTCGCGTGATCCCCAGGCCCAGGCGCCGGTGGACGACCTTCATGCTGAAGACCACGACGAGGAAGTACGCGTAGAGGATGACGAGCGTCACGGGCCAATAGTATTGCCACAGGATGGCGACGAGGCCGACGATGGCGAGGGCGCCCACCACGATGCGGAGGACGAACGTCTCGATCGTTGATCGGCTGAACGGACCGCCATCGACGCCGTAGTTCGTGTGGCGCACGGGTTCGCGGAACGCGTGGCGGGCCGATGCCCAGACGCCGAACACGAGGACGGGCGTGAGGAGAGACATCACGAGGTGCGCCGCGCCGGTGGTCACCGTCAAGTCGATGATCCAGGCGGCGTAGAAGATGAGAGACGCTTGGAAGAGCCGCTTGCGGCGGTAGATGGGCAGAAAGTTCGGCATGATGACCGTCTTCAGCGTCCTCTTCACGAGCTCGGCGCCGAAGCGGAGCGATTTCGGGAGTCGGTTCGCGAAGAAGGCGGCGATCCGGTTCGATCGGCCCATCAGGATCGGGGCGAGGGAGCTCATCACGATGCACAGGATGCCGGCGAACGGGGTCAGGTAGGTCCCGGCGTAGTCGTTCGAGAGTTGCGGGTTCGCCCGAATCGCCCGGGCCCCCACGGTCGCGTAGAGGATTGCCTCTTCGTTGCGTGCGACGAGGCTCGTGCCGATCGCGGTCGAGGCGCGACCGGAGAAGCCGATGAAGTACGCGAGACTCGCGGTGAGGAAGAGGTCATTCAGGAGAATCAACGGCACCGCGATCGCCAGCATCGGGAGGACGGAGCCTAGGGCCGCGGGGTCGATCAGCATCCCAAAGGTCAGGAAGAAAATCGCGACGAACGCATCCCGCAGCGATTCCATCTTGACTTTCATCCGGCCTGCGATGCGGGTGTCCGCGAAGACCATCCCCATGAAGAACGCGCCCACGATGGCCGGGATCCGGAATGCCTCGGCGAGGGACGCCGCCAGGAAGACCGTTCCGAGGGCGAAGAGGACGAAAAGTTCCTCGTTCTTGATCCGTTCAAAGATTGCTGCGGTCCGCGGGACCACGACCGCCGCGAGGAGGGCGAAGAAGCCGATGAAGAGTCCGACCCCGCCGAACAGGAGGCCCACGTTCACGGGCGTGTCGGAGGGGACAATCATGCCATTGACGAGGGTGAGCAGAAACATCGCGAGGAATGACTCGAGGATCACCATGCCCAGGAGGAATTCGGTCTCCGCGTTGCCGAGTCGTTTCAAGTCGATCAGGGACTTCGCGGTGATCGCCGAGCTCGACATGCTGATGACCCCCGCCATGAAGATCGTGTCGATCAGAGGCCATCCGAGCCAGGCGCCGATGACGAACCCCGCGAACATGTTCACCGCGAGGTTTGTCACCGCGAGGACCGCGGCGGCCTCCTTCGTCCGCATGAGCTTCGTGATGCTGAACTCGAGTCCGACGAAAAACAAGAGCAAGACCAAGCCGAGTTGCGAGATGCTCTGCAGAAAGATGCTATCCGCCAGGATTCCGTCGTACGACCAGCCGAACAGATGGAAGTGAATATTCGGGCCGATCAGCATCCCCGCGATGATATAGCCGATGATAATGGGGACGCGGGCCCGAGAGGCGAACGCGGCTCCGACGAAACCTACGGTCGCGATGACGCCCACGTCGAACATGATCGAGGTCGTCTCAACCACGCGCGCACGCATCCCAGCCGGCGCGTTCGATGAGCGCGGGCGCTGACGCTCTCCGTAGGAGAAGCGAGTTTCCCATCCCGGGCGCGCATCGCCCTTCAGGCTACAAAAAGATGCTGTCGCTCTGGCGGGCCGCCCTTGACAAACCCGATTTCGTTTCTCTCATGACCTGCATCAGAACTAACCCTTCGTCCGCGGCATTCCTAAATACGAGCGCCCCCTCTCTCTGTCATCCGGTCGCTGACGAGGTCGCCATGGCGAAGATGGACCGCTGTCCGATCTGCAATGTCGCGGTCAAACCCGAGAATCTCATCCGCCACTTGAATGACATCCATCCACGTCATCCGGATCGACCCGGTCTCATCGAGAAGTTGAAGGAGGAACCCGGCCGGATTCAGCGGCAGAAAACGGGTCGGCCGATTCGCATTCGCCGGTGGCAAATCGCCCTCGTGGCGGTCATCATCTTGGGCGGTCTAGGTGCCGTGTACGTGCCTCCGTTGCTGGCCGGTACACCCGCTTTCCCGTGTATCGGACAGGAAGGCGTGGGACTAGTGTATCACTGGCACGCAGACCTGACCATTTCATCGGGCGCGGCGTCAGTCTCGATTCCCGCAGGGATCGGGATCAGCACGTTTTGTCTCGAGCCGCTTCACACGCACGACGGGACCGGTCGGGTTCACATCGAGACCAACACGCCACGCCACTACTCGATCGGAGACTTCTTCCGCGTCTGGGGGAAGTCATTCGGCAGCCCGACCGCCCTGCATGTGAATGGGACGGCCGTCACGCCGAGTCCGAATGTCATCCTGTACGACGCACCCGAGACGATCCACCTCCAATACGATTCATTTTCGTGAGAGCGCTCCGCAGTCGCGTCGTGTCGATTGATTTCGGGCCACACACGTTGTTCCTCGCTCGCCTCCCGCGGCAAGTCCACTCCGACGGATGTCCGCAACGAGCTTTATTACGAATGCGAATGTTCAGCGCGCGATGGCGGACGACTGGCACGCCCTTCGGGCGGAGGCCGTCCTCCAGAAGTTGGATTCTTCCCCCCTGGGCCTCACGAGCCGGCAGGCCGCGGAACGGCTGTCCCGCTTCGGGCCGAACGAGCTCGTTCAGACCGCGCGGGTGAGTCCCCTTCGGATCCTGCTGAGCCAGTTCGTGGACGTCCTCGTCATCGTCCTGATCATCGCCGCGATTATCTCTGCCTCTCTGGGAGTCCTCCAAGGGCAGAATGAGGACCTGTACGACGCCGTGCTCATCATCGTAATCGTGATCATGAACGCGATCCTCGGCTTCGTCCAGGAGTACCGAGCGGAACGGTCCCTCGAGGCCCTGAAGAGTCTCGCCGCGCCAAAGGCCCACGTCCTCCGAGAGGGAGGGGTCGTTGCGGTGCCCTCGCGTGAACTGGTCCCTGGCGATGTCGTCGTCTTGGCCGCGGGAGACCGAATCCCCGCGGACGCACGGCTCCTCGAGGTCGCCAGCCTCCGCGTGAACGAAGCGTCGCTGACCGGCGAGTCGCTCCCAGTAAGCAAGGCCGTCGAGCCGCTGCCGCGCGACTCGTTCCTCGGCGATCGCAAGAACATGGCGTTCATGGGGACCGCGGTCGACGGGGGGCGCGGCAAGGCCGTCATCGTCGAGACGGGGATGGCGACCCAACTCGGGAAGATCGCCGGACTCGTCCAGCAGGAGACGAAGGAGGAGACGCCGCTCCAGAGGCAGCTGGACCGACTCGGAAGGCAGATTGGGATCGCGGTGCTCCTCGCCGCGGGCCTCATCTTCGTCATCGGTGTCCTCCGGGACCCGGGCCACATCGAGCTGCTGTTCCTGACGGCGGTCGGGCTCTCCGTCGCGGCAATTCCGGAGGGTCTTCCCGCGATCGTCACGATTAGCTTGGCATTGGGTCTTCAACGAATGATCCGGCGGGGTGCCCTGATCCGAAAACTCCCGGCGGTCGAAGCGCTGGGCGCCGCCTCCGTGATCTGCTCCGACAAGACCGGCACCCTCACCAAGGGGGAGATGAACGTCCGGGTGGTGGTGGCGGGCACCCAGGAGTACGAGGTGATCGGAGAGGGATTCGATCCGTCGGGCCTCGTCCGGACGGATGGCCAGGTTGCGGACCTCGAGGCGCATCCCGGGTTGCAACGAATCCTCGAATGCGGGGTCCTCTGCAATGACGCGGTCCTGAAGCGTGAGGGCAATCGCTGGGTCGTCGAAGGCGACCCGACGGAGGGTGCGCTCCTGGTCGCTGCGCGGCGCGCACGGATGGATCCCGAGGCGATTCGGGCGAAGTGGCCGCGGGTCGCGGAGATCGCCTTCACGTCCGAGCGAAAGAAGATGTCGACCCTGCACGCGCCCCTGTCCGAATCGCAGGTTCGGGAGATCCTCTCCCTGCCGGAGGCGGAGAGGCTACGGCACCTCGCGGGCGTGCCCGCGGTCCTGCACGTGAAGGGCGCGCCGGAACGGATTCTCGCCGCATGTTCCCACCATGTGGTGGACGGCGAGCGAAAGCCTCTCTCCGAGTACGACCGGAGACAGTACCTGTTCCGGAATCAGGAGCTGGCGACGCGGGCCCTCCGCGTCATCGGATTTGCCGTTCGCGAATTTCAGGGCGATGTGTCTCCTCTCAAGGAGGAGAGTCTCGAAACGGATCTCACGTTCCTCGGCCTGGCGGGGATGATGGATGCGCCGCGGTCCGATGCCATCGAGGCGATCCGCCGTTGCAAGAACGCGGGAATCCGGGTCGTGATGATCACGGGGGACCACAAACTCACCGCGATGGCCGTCGCGCGGGAAATGGGGATCCTCGGAGAAGGGGACCGCGCCCTGACGGGAGAAGAGCTCGAGAAAATGTCCGAGGAGGAGCTCGTGCGGGAGGTGACGCACATCCGCGTCTACGCGCGCGTCGCCCCGGAGCACAAGATGCGCATCGTGGACGCCTGGAAAAAGGCCGGTCACATCGTTGCGATGACTGGCGACGGCGTGAACGACGCGCCCGCCCTCAAACGGTCCAACCTCGGCGTCGCGATGGGGATCACCGGGACGGACGTGGCGAAGGAGAGCGCGGACATGGTCCTGACCGACGACAACTTCGCGTCCATCGTGGCCGCGGTCGAGGAGGGCCGCGGGATCTACGAGAACATCCGGAAGTTCGTCGCCTTCCTGCTCTCCGCGAACGCGGGGGAGGTCCTGATCATGTTCATCGCGACCCTCGCGATCATGAACCCGAGCTTCCTTCCGTTCTTCGCGCCGGTCCAACTCCTGTGGATCAACCTCGTGACGGACGGCCTCCCAGCCCTGGCCCTGGGCGTCGACCCATACCCGACGGACATCATGGATCGCCCGCCCCGCAATCCGAAGGAGGGCGTGCTCTCCCGGGACATTGTCTTCCTGATCGTCGTCGTGTCGGCGATTTTGACGGTCGGCACCCTCGGGGTCTTCTTCCTTGAACTACAGGAAAAGGCCGACGCCACCCGAGCCCGGACGGTCGCCTTCACGACCATCGTGTTCTTCGAGCTCTTCCTCGTGTTCGCGATGCGGTCTCCGCGCCAGACCATCTGGCAGATCGGCCTGTTCACGAACACGAAACTGATCGTCGCCGTGCTCGCGTCGATGGCCCTCCAGGTCGCGGTGATCTACACGCCGTTCCTGCACGGCGTCTTCCAAACGGAGCCGCTCTCTCCCCTCGATTGGCTCGAGACGGTCCTGATCTCGTTCACGGCATTCGCGTTCGTCGAGGTGCTCAAGGTCCTTCGACATCGGATGAGAGCCCAAGCGCCATGATCGAGGTCGACGGGGGCCATGGCGAAGGCGGCGGCCAACTCCTCCGGATGGCGGTCGCCCTGTCGGCCCTGACGGAGACGCCGGTTCGGGTCGTCCGGATTCGGGCGGGTCGCCCCACGCCGGGCCTGGCGGCGCAGCATGTGACAGCAATCAACGCAGTGGCGGCGTTGTGCGAAGCCGAGGTGACCGGTGCCTCAGTTGGAGGGTCGTCGATCGAGTTCCGACCTGAGAAACTTGCGGCGGGCCGTTTTTCCTTCGATGTAGGGACCGCGGGAAGCATCACGCTGGTCCTGCAAGCCCTCCTTCCGGTGGCCGCCGCGGCCCCTGGAGCCGTTCGGGTGCGCTTGCACGGAGGCACCGACGTCCGATGGTCTCCGCCAATCGACTACTTCAATCGAGTCTTCTTGCCCTTGCTCCGAAAGCTCGGAGCCCGCGCCGATGTAGAAGTTCTCCGCCGCGGCTACTATCCTCGGGGCGGGGGAATTGTCGACGCTGTCATTGAGCCCACGCGGTCATGGTCAGCCCTCCGCGACTCTGAGAGACGAGATGTTGAACGGGTGCGGGGCATCGCGCACGTCTCGAACCTCCCGGAGGACGTCCCGAAGCGGATGAAGCACGCAGCCCTGCGACGCCTCCATGGCATTCCGGACGTCAAGGTCGAAGAACGCGTCTACCGGGGGGAGGAGGCGGTTGGGCAAGGCGGGGCCCTGGTCCTTTGGGCGGAGGCGGAGACCGCGCTGATCGGAGCCGATTCCCTCGCAGAACGGGGGAAGCCATCCGAACGCATCGGTGAAGAAGCCGCCACGTCGCTCGGAGCGGAGATCGAGTCCCAGGCCACTCTCGACGTCCACGCGGCGGACCAGCTGCTCGTATACCTGGCCCGTGCCGAAGGCCCATCGCGGTTTCGCGTGCGATCCGTCTCGGGTCACCTGGAAACGATGATGTGGCTCGTGCCGCAATTCTTGCCGTGCCGCTTCGCGGTCACTCGAGAACGCGGCGGCTCTGAGGTGAGTGTCGAGCCCGGCCGCTAACCGTACATGCTCGGCCGCGCGGGTTCGGTCGGCTTCTTCGCGGCCTCGGTCTGATGGTGGATCGACTTGAGTTGCATCTCGATTCGCTCGGCCTCCTCGTAGAGCGGCCGGGCGTCGAGTTCCGTGTGGAGCAGCAATTTGTCGATGATCTCGATCGCGCGGGCCGCCGCTCTCGCGTCCGGGTAGTCGGGGTGGGCCTCACTCAGAAGCGTAATGACGTCGAAGTCCCGCTTGCGTCCCTCGTTCAGGAGCACGCCGGCCACGCCGGTGATGACGCCTTCTTCGAAGACCGTGATGTCATTCTTGCGGATCATGTCCATCGCCTTGTCCGTGGAACCGATCCCGTAGACCTCGACCTGCCGCTCGCCCTCGTCCTCGCGGGCATCGACGATCAGTCCTTCCGGACACACGAGGAGGTTGCAGCGGGCGTCCTGGGCCCAGTCGAGGACGGTCGCGGCGATCGCTTTGATCAAATTCGGAGGCGGCTGGAATTCGGAGATGAAGACGACGATCTGGTCGTGATCGTCCACTTTCGGGCCGGCGTAGATCCGCACCGGGTTCATCGGCTGGCCGTCCCGGACCAGTGCGACGGTCGGGAAGTAGATGGAATCCATAATCCCGATCTGCGTGAGGCTCAGCGCGTTGATCAGGTAGTTCGCGACGATGGAGCTGACCAGGCCCACACTCGGGAATCCATCGATGACGGTGGCGCCACGGAGATCCATCCGCTTGAGCTCATAAATCTGGATTCCTTCCATGCGGCGCGGTCCATCTCGGACAGGTTACTTAAACATACCCGGCACGAGTCCGTGCCCTGAGAACACATCACTCCATCGGGAGAATTTCGTGCGTGTTGACAAACTCCACGCCGGCACGGCGCAGCATGATTCCGACGGTGCAATACTTCTCGGATGACAGGTCGATCGCTCGCTTGACGGCGGCTTCCT
>WNGG01008577.1_pt1 | contig 11245 bp, 11 predicted proteins | sample 5400661 | NCBI WGS metagenome assembly WNGG01 (sample SAMN13153372, study PRJNA577476) | soil metagenome | isolation source: 100 cm soil or saprolite under Garry oak tree replicate 1 | place: USA:California | collected 2016-06-15 | reverse complement strand
AGAATGTCGCGCACTTGCGCGTCCTGCGTCGTGCGGTTGAGCGCCTGGTTGAGCCGCATCACCGCCTCGCGCGGCGTCGCCGCCGGCGCTGCAAGGCCAAACCAGGCAGTGACCTCGTAGCCCTTGAGTCCCACCTCGTCCAGCGTCGGCACCTCGGGCACCGCCGCCGAGCGCTTGAGGCTGGTCACGGCGAGCGGCCGCACCTTGCCCGACTTGATGTGCGGCATCTGCGGCGGCAGGTTGTCGAACATGAGCTGCGTCTCGCCGGCGAGCATCGCCGCCTGTGCGGGCCCGCTGCCGCGGAACGGGATGTGCACGATGAAGGTGCCGGTCATGCCCTTGAACAGCTCCATCGACATCTGCGGCGAGGTGCCATAGCCGGGCGAAGCGTAGTTGAGCTTGCCCGGATTCTTCTTCAGGTAGGCGATCAGCTCCTGCACCGTATTCGCCGGCAGCGAGGGGTGGACCACCAGCACGTTCGGCACCGTGCCGTACAGGCCGACATAGGCGAAGTCCTTGAGCGGCGAATAATTCAGCTTGGCATACATGTGCGGGCTGATGCCGAGCGAAGGGTTGGCGAGCAGCAGCGTATGGCCGTCGGGCGTCGCGCGCACCACCCACTCGGCGCCGACGTTGCCGCCGGCTCCCGAGCGGTTCTCGACCACCACCGGCTGGCCGAGCTCGGCTTGCATGCGGGGCTGGATGATGCGCGCCACGATGTCGATCAGCCCGCCGGGCGGATACGGCACCACGATGGTGACCGTGCGGCTCGGAAATGCCTGCGCCGCCGCCGCGCCGCTCGCGAGCAGAGCCGCGGCGAAAAAGACTAGCTTCCTCATTTCTCCTCCTAGCTTTATTTGCCCCTGAATACGGGCTTTCTCTTTTCCATGAAGGCGCGCCGGCCTTCGGCATAGTCCTCGCTTTCGAAGCATTCCTTTACCCACGACTTGCACAGCGCGACGTCGTAATCCTTCTTCGACACCTCGCGGATGATGCGCTTCGCTGCGCGCATCGTGAGCGGCGCGTTGGCCGCGATCAAGTCGCAGTATTCGCGTGTCGCTCTTTCGAGCTCGGCGACCGGCACTAGCTTGTGCACCAGGCCCATGTGCAGCGCTTCGGCGGCGCTGAACTGGCGGCCGGTGATCATGATCTCGCGCGCGAACGCGGCGCCGACCACCTCCACCAGGTTCTTCATCGAGCTCGCGCGGTAGCCGAGCCCCATCTTCGCCGCCGGGATGCCGAAACGCGCGTCCTCCGCAGCGATGCGCAGGTCGCAAATGTTGGCGATGTTGAGCCCGCCGCCGAGACAGTAGCCGCGGATCATCGCCAGCAGCGGCTTCTCGAAGCTCTGCAAGCGCGCCTGCGCGGTCTCGGCGATCTCCTCGTAATGCTGCACCGCCTCGGCGCTGGAGCGCTGGCTTTCGAACTGCGAGATGTCGGCGCCCGAGACGAACGCCTTGTCGCCCGCCCCGGCGAGCACCACAATTCGCACCTCTGCATCCGATTCAAATTTTGCAAGAACTGAAGGAATGGCCTCCCACATGTCGACCGACACGGCGTTGCGCCGCTCCGGGTTGTTGAAAATCAGCCAGCCGGCGGCGCCCTCCTTGCGCGCGATGATGCGCTGGGTCAGTCCTGCCACGATAGTCAAACCACCCCCCGCGCCCGCAGCTTTGTGATCTCCGGTTTTTGATACCCCAGTTCCATCAGGATCTCGTCGGTATGCTGGCCGGGCTCGGGCGTGGCGGTCTTCACCGCTGCCGGCGTGCGCGAGAGCTTCACCGCCTGGTTCAGGACCTTGAAGCGGCCGAGCTTCGGATGCTCGACCTCGGCAGCGGCGCCGAGGTGCTCGACCTGCGGGTCAGCGAATACCCGGTCGACGCTGTAGATCGGGCCGCAAGGCACTCCGGCCCGATTGAGCTCTTTGACCCATTCTTCGCTGGCGCGAGTTGAGAAGCTCTGGTTCAGAATGGCGTTCAGCGGGGCGCGGTGCTTCGCCCGACTCTCGTTATTCTTGAACTCGTCCATCGCCAGCAGATCCTCGCGGCCGATGAGATTGCACAGCCGCTTCCACATGCCCTCGCCTGCGGCCCCGACGTTGATGTAGCCGTCGGCAGTCTTGTACGCGGAGGTCGGCATGCTGGTGGGGTGGTCGTTTCCCACCTGCGGCGGCACCTCGCCCTTCATCAGGTAGCGCGCTGCCTGGAAGTCGAGCAGCGCGATGCCCGACTGCAGGAGCGAGCTCTGCACCCACTGGCCCTTGCCCGAAGACTCGCGCTCGAGCAGCGCCGTCATGATGCCGAGCGCGGCAAACAGGCCGGCCGCCATGTCGGCGATCGCCGCGCCGGTGCGCACCGGGCCTTGGCCGGGCAGCCCGGTCACCGACATGAGCCCGCTCATGCCCTGCGCGATCTGGTCGAATCCCGGGCGGTCGCGGTACGGGCCGTCCTGGCCGAAGCCCGAAATGCTCGCCAGGACGATGCGCTCGTTTATTTTCTTCAGCGACTCGTAGTCGATGCCGAGGCGGAACTTGACGTCGGGGCGGTAGTTCTCGACCAGCACGTCCGCGGTCTTGACCAGCCGCACCAGCACTTCGCGCGCCTCCGGCAGCTTGAGGTTGAGCGTCATCGCGCGCTTGTTGCGGTGCAGGTTCTGCATGTCCGGGCCGTGGCGCGGCCCGCCCATGGCCTCGTTCGGGTCGACCCCGGGCGGCGACTCGATCTTGATGACATCGGCGCCGAAGTCGGCGAACTGCTTCACGCAGGTCGGTCCCGCCCGCACTCGCGACAGGTCTAGAATGCGAAAGCGCTTCAGCGCTGCCGAGGCAGCGATGGCCGGCATGAGGAATATTCTAGCCGTCCGGGTGTTTCGGTTACTGTTTGGTTAATATCATGAGAAGGAGGACGACCATGAAGACCCGCATTGCCAAGCGTTTGGCGATCTTCGCAGCCGTGTTTGCGCTCGCAGCCTGCGCCGGCATGAGAGACAAAATGCCGGACTGGATGCCGGGCAGCGGCGCAACCAGCGTGAAGCTGAGCGGCGCGGAAGAAGTGCCGGCCGCGAGCACTTCGGGCTCCGGCAAAGGCAGCTTCCGCATCGCCGACGATGGCTCGATCAGCGGCAGCGTCAGCACTACGGGCGTACAGGGCACGGCGGCGCACATCCACATGGGCGCCAAAGGGCAGAACGGCCCGGTGATCGTGCCGCTGAGCAAGGACGGCGACACCTACAGCGTGCCCGAAGGCAAGAAGCTGACCGAGGCGCAGATGAAGGCGTTCAAATCGGGCAGCCTGTACGTGAACGTGCATAGCAACACCTACAAGGGCGGCGAAGTCCGCGCACAGCTGCAGCCCTGAAGTTTTTCTGTATTGCCGTAGCGTGCGCCCTCTGGGCGCACGCGGCGGCCGCTCAATATCCCGAGCGGCCGATCCGCTTCGTGGTGCCGCAGGCGCCGGGCAGCGCCACCGACAACATCGCGCGCCTGATCGCGCCTGAGCTCGCCAGGCAGCTCGGCCAGCCCGCCGTGGTCGACAACCGTCCGGGCGGCGCGCTCACCATCGGCATCGATGCCGTCGCCAAGGCGCCGCCCGACGGCTACACGATCGGGATGGGGCCGGTGGGCGCATTGGCGATTACACGCCACATGGTCGCGAAGCTGCCTTACGACATCGAGCGCGACCTGCAGCCGGTAGCGCTGATCACCACCGGCTATATGCTGCTTGCCGCTTCACCGAAGCTCGCCGTACGCAGCGTCGAGGAATTGATCGACTATGCGAAAAAGAATCCCGGCAAGCTCTCCAACGCGTCGTCGAGCAACGGCTCCCCGGGGCACGTGAGCGGCGAGCTGTTCAAGTCCATGACAGGAACGGACATCGTGCACATTCCCTACAAGGGCGGCGCGGCGGCGATCGCCGACCTCATCGCGGGCAACGTGCAGCTCATGTTCGAGAGCACCAACTCGATTGCGCCGCATGTCGTCGCCGGACGCGTGCGCGCGCTCGCGGTCACCGGGCTGAAGCGCGCCGCCAGCCTGCCCGGGGTGCCGACGCTCGACGAGGCGGGCGTGCCGGGCTACGAGGTTACCGCCTGGACCGGGGTAATCGCCCCCGCAGGCTTGCCCCGGCCGGTGCTCGACAGGCTGAATGCCGCGGTCAATGCCGCGATCTCCGAGCCGCAGGCGAAGCAGCGCCTGGCGCAGCTCGGCAGCGAAGGCGGCGGCGGCACGCCGGAGGATTACGCCGCGCTCATCCGGCGCGATTCGGCGAAATGGGCCGAGGTGATCCGCCGCTCCGGCGCTAGGATTGACTGAAGCGCGCCGCAAGCCGCTGCTCAAGCGGCTCGGGCCGGGGCTGGTGACCGGGGCGGCCGACGACGACCCCAGCGGCATCGCCACCTATTCGCAGGCGGGCGCGCAGTACGGCTACGCCCTGCTCTGGTCGGTGCTCTTCACCACGCCGCTGATGATCGGCATCCAGATCATCAGCGCGCGCATCGGCCGCGTCACCGGGCACGGGCTCGCCGCCAACATCCGCGAGCATTACCCGCGCCCGTTGCTGGTCTTCATCGTTTCGCTGCTGCTCGTCGCCAATACCATCAATATCGCAGCCGACCTCGGCGCGATGGGGAAAGCGCTCGAGCTGATCGCCGGCGGCGCGAGCGGGATCTACGTGGTGCTGTTTTCGCTGGTCTCGCTCACGTTGCAGATCTTCATACCGTTCCCGCGCTACGCACCGATCCTCAAGTGGCTCACGCTCGCGCTGCTCGCCTATGTCGGCACCGTGCTGGTGGTGCACGTTCCCCTGGAGGGGCTGCTGGCCGGGGCGCTGGTGCCGACCTTGTCGCGCAGTGGCGAGTACGCCGCGATGTTCGTCGCAGTGCTCGGCACCACGATCAGCCCATACCTGTTTTTCTGGCAGGCGTCGCAGGAAGTCGAGGAGCAGCGCGCCACCGCCGGGCACGAGCCGCTGCGCGACGCACCGAAGCAGGCGCGCACCCACCTGCGGCGCATCACCTTCGATACCTACATGGGCATGATCTACTCGAACCTGATTGCGCTGTGCATCATGCTCACCACGGCAGTCACGCTGCACGCCGCGGGAGTCGGTGAAATCACCAGCGCGGCACAGGCGGCGGAAGCGCTTCGTCCCATCGCCGGACCTTTCGCGTTTCATCTCTTTGCGCTCGGCATCATCGGCACCGGCCTGCTCGCCGTGCCGATCCTCGCCGGCTCGGCGGCCTACGCGGTGGCGGAGAGCTTTCGATGGCCCATCGGCCTCGGACTTCCGCTCGCCGAGGCGCGTGGCTTCTACTTCATCCTGACCGCGGCGACGCTGCTCGGCGTGGCAATCGATTTCTCCGGCGTCGACTCGATGAAGATGCTGCTCTGGGCGGCGATCCTCAACGGCGTCATCTCGGTTCCGATCATGGCGGTGATGATGCTGCTCGCGGTCAAGCCCGCAGTGATGGGGCCTTTCGTCATCAAGCGCCGCCTGAAGGTGCTCGGCTGGCTCGCCACCGCGGTCATGGCCGCCGCCGTCGTCGCGATGTTCGCCCTGCTCTGAGCTATTCGAGCTTGAGGTTGGCCTTCTTCACCACGCCGCGCCATTTCTCGATCTCGGCGGCGAAATAGCGCTTGAAGTTGGTCTGGTTGTCGACGAACAGGCTCGCGCCCGCGCCCTGCAGCTTGTCGCGAGTCTCCGCGAGCGCAAGAACGGATTGAATATCTGTTGAAATCCTGAGCGCCAGATCGGGAGAAATGGACGCCGGCGCGAAGAAACCCTGCCACAGCGTCGCCTCGTAATCCGGCAGGCCCTGCTCGGCGATCGTCGGCACCTCCGGCGCGCCGGCGAAGCGCGCCTTGCTGGTCACGCCTAGCGCGCGGGTGCGGCCGGACTTGGACAGCGGCAATCCGACCGGCATGCCGGCAAAGTAGTACGCGATGCGCCCGGCCATGACGTCGGTGGCGGCCGGCGCGCCGCCCTTGTAGGGCACGTGCACCGCCTGGATGCCCGCCATCAGGTTGAACAGCTCGCCGCACAGGTGGTCCGAGTTGCCGACGCCCGACGAGGCGAAAGCGAGCCGGCCCGGCTCCGCGCGCGCGCGCGCGATCAGCTCCTGCACGCTCTTCGCCGGGAAATCGGGCGCCACGATGAGGATGTGCGGAGTGGACGCGACCGGGGCAAGCGGCGCGAGATCGGTCTGCGCGCGGTACGGCAGGTTGGGCAGCGCCGCGGCGCTGATCGCAAGCCCGTTCTGCGCGAACAGCAGCGTGTAGCCGTCCCCCGCCGCGTGCGCGACGGCGTCGGCGGCGAGATTGCCCGCCGCGCCGGCGCGCGTCTCGACATAGACATTCTGCTTCCAGTAGGCGCCCAGGCGGTCCGCCATGACGCGGCCTACGATGTCGGTCGAGCTTCCCGCGGCGTAGCCGACGACCACGCGCACCGGTTTGGCGGGATATTGCGCATGCGCCGCCGCTGCAAGAAAAATTCCCAGGAGGAAGAGAAAAATCCGCATGACGCTGCTCAACGATGCGAAAACATCTTCTTGCCGGCGACCGGCATTTCCGCGGTCAGGATCTCGCCGTTCAGCGAGTCGGTAATGAACAGCGTCTTGCCCCTGAAAGCGATGTTCGTCATCAGGCGATGCTGCTTGCCGGCGTGAACTAAATGCGTGGGCAGCATGTTGGCATCGAAGCGCCAGACGCCGACGCCGAGGTGGCACACCACCAGCCCGTCCTCGCGGTCCATCTCGATGCCGTCGGGCCCGGCATGGCCGCCCGAGAGCTGCACCGCGACCCCGGTCTTCGACGGCGTGCCGCCCGCCATCAGCGGCAGGCGCCAGATCTGCTGCGAGCGGGTGATGGCCACGTACACCTGACTGTTCTTATTGTTAAGAGTAATACCGTTCGGCGACGGCGCGTTGCTGACGAGCCGCTGCAGCTCGCCGCCCGCCCTCAGGCGCCACACCCGGCCGCTCGGATCCGCGATGCCCGACTGCCCCTGGTCGGTGAAGTAGAGATCGCCGTTGACCGCGAAGTGCAGGTCGTTCAGCCCCTTGAAGCCCTCGCTGAAGGCGGTTTCCAGCACCGCCTCGAGCTTTCCGGTCTTCGGATCTAATTGGAGTAAACCCTTTTTGTAATCCGCGATGAAAATGCTCCCGTCGCGATGGATCTTGAGCCCGTTCGGCCAGCCGTCGTACTGCGTCACGAGCTGCCACTCTGCTTTTGAATTTATTCTGAAAATCCTGCCAAACGGGATGTCGACGCACCAGAGATTGCCTTCGCGGTCGAATGACGGCCCCTCGAGGAAGCTGTCGAGCGCCGCGCCCTGGCGGTTGGGGTCGGACCAGGCGGTGCGCCGCTTCCTGCGGTACTTCGCGGGCAGGGAGGTGAAGCGCCGCACCTCGATTTTTCGCGGCTCCTGGAACGGGTTCAGCATGGAATGCGGCGAAGGATAAGCGTGTTAACCTGAGCGTACAAGGAGACCTCCCCCATGAAGAAGCTCGCTCTGCTCGCAGCTCTGCTCCTCAGTGTTTCGGCGTTCGCGCAGACCAACGTGCGCGTGCGCGGCACCATCACTTCGCTCGACGGCGACGTGCTGTCGGTGAAGTCGCGCGACGGCAAGGACATGAAGCTGAACCTCACCCCCGACGCGTCGGTCGCGGTCGCCAGGAAGATGAGCCTCGCCGACATCAAGGACGGCACCTACGTCGGCGTGACCTCGGTCGAGCAGGACGGCAAGCTGGTCGCGAAGGAAGTGCACCTCATCCCGCCGCAGGCGCCATCGGGCCACATGAACTGGGACCTGCTGCCCGGCTCGAAGATGACCAACGCCAATCTCGCTGCCAACGCGAAGGTGAGCGGCGGCAACCAGATCACGCTCAAGTACAAGGACGGCGAGCAGAAGATCCTGGTGCCGGCAGGCACGCCGATCGTCGGCTTCGACAGCGGCGACCGCTCGGCGCTGAAGCGCGGCGAGACGATATGGACCAACGCCCGCGTCGAGTCCGACGGCAAGCTGGTCACCAACCGCGTCCAGGTGAGCAAGGACGGGATCAAGCCCGAGCACTGAGATGCGCTGGTGGGCTGCGATCGCGCTGGTTCTGATCTGCAATCCTGGTATTGCACAGGAGCGCGTGCGCGGGACGATCACCTCGGTAAAAGGCGACGTCCTCGTCGTCAACGACAAGCAGCAGGTTCGGATCGGCGAGAAGACCGAGATCGTCTTCACGCAGCTGATCGCGCTCGCCGAGATCAGGCCGGGCGATTTCCTCGGCGTGACCTCGACGAAGCGCGCCGACGGCACGCTCACCGCCTACGAGGTGCGCCGCTTCCCCAAGCCGCTGAATCCCGGCCACCGGCCCTTCGACGGGCGCGACGACCAGACCATGACCAACGCGACCGTCGAGGCCGTGGTGCAGGCTTCCAGCGGCCGCGAGCTAACGATGACCTACCAGGGCGGCTCGCAGAAGATCGTCGTGCCGGAGTCGGCTTCGATATCGACCCTGGTGCCTGGCAATCGCGCACAGCTCGTCGTCGGCGCTCCGCTCAATCTCACGATGGACGCCGCCGGCACCGCGCTAAGGATTCAGGTAAGCCCTAAGAAGTAGCGGCGGACTTGCCGGCGATGCGCCCGAACACGGCGCCGTTGGTGAGCCCCGAGCCGCCGGGATAGTTGAACCAGAAGATGCCGCCGACCAGCTCGCCAGCGGCATACAGGCCGGAAATCGGCTCGCCGTCCGAGTTGATCACCTGGGCTTGAGGATTTATTTTCAGGCCGCCGAAGCTGAACGTGATCCCGCAGGTGACCGCGTAGGCTTCGAACGGCGGCGTGTCGAGCGTGTTGGCCCAGTTGGATTTATTTATTTCTAGATTCTTTGTACATCTGCCGTCCTTGATGTTCGGATTGAACGGAATGTCGGTCTGCACCGCAGCGTTATATTTTTTTATTTCATCCAGGGCAGCCGCCTGGTCGGTGTCCTCGAGCTTCGACACCAGCTCTTCCAGCGTATTTCCCGTCACCTTGGTGACCTGCCGGATCCGGTACTCGTCGCGCAGCTGCGGCTTCACCTTGGCGTCGAAGATCTGCCAGGCGAACTGCTTGGGCTGCTGCAGAATCACCCGGCCGTACTTGGCATAGGTGTAGTTGCGGAAATCCGCGCCCTCGTCGACGAAGCGCTTGCCGTCGGCGTTGATGTACACGCCCCACGGATAGGAGTGCTTCTGGAAGCCGTCGCCCACCGCGAGGTCGCCGGTCTCGGGCGCGTTCCTGTCCCAGGCGACCGCGTGGCAGCCCGACCAGTTGCCGTGCGCCGCCGCGCCGATGTCGAGCGCCATGCGGATCGCGTCGCCGGTGTTGAAGCGCGTGCCGCGCACCTTGGCGAGCTCCCAGCCCGGCCCCATGTAGCGCGTGCGCCATTCGGTGTTGGCCTGGAACCCTCCGGCGGCCAGTACAACGGCTTTGCTTTTCACTTCCTGAGTTTTCCCCGCCCTCTTTACGACGACACCGTGCACACCCGAATCATCGGCGATCAAGGAGACGGCGCGTGCGCCGTACCAGATCTCGATTCCGGCCTTCTTCGCGATCTGGGTCAGCGATTCCACCAGCCCCGGCCCGCCGCCGACCGCCTCGACCGTGAGCCCGCCCCAGAACTTGAAGCGCCCGCCGATCTTGAACGCCTGCCGGCCCCAGGCCGCGGTGAAGCGCACCCCGCGCGAGCGCATCCACGCCACAGTAGAAAAACTATCTTTTACCAAAACTTCAGTTAAATCTGGATCGCAGCGATATTCGGTCACCCGCGCCATGTCGTCGAGGAACTGCTCTTCGGTGTAGGTGCCGAAGTCGGTGTTGGCGATCTCCTCGTCCGAGAGGTCCGGGATCAGGGTCTTCAGATCCTCGGCTCCGCGGTAGGCGAGGCGGAAAAGCCCGGCCGTGAAGCGCGAATTGCCGCCGGCTTCGTCTTCCGGCGCGCGCTCCAGGACAAGAATCTTTTTCCTCAATTCAGAAGCGGAAAGGGCTGCGCACAGAGCCGCATTGCCGCCGCCGACGACCACGACGTCGTACGTCGTCCTTGTGGCGTCGGTCATCAGTCGGCCTTGATGTGTGCCGTGCGCACCACCTTGCTCCAGCGCTCCTGCTCTTTCCTGATGAACGCGGCGTACTCCTGCGGCGTCGAGCCGACCGCTTCGGCGTCGTCGGCCTTGAAGCGCTCAAGCACCAGCGGGCTTTTCGCCGCTTTCGCCGCTTCCTCCGCCAGGCGCCGGATGATCGGCTCGGGCGTCTTCGCCGGTGCGTTCAGGCCATACCACTGCGAGGTCTCGAAGCCGGGATAGCCCTGCTCGGCGACCGTCGGCACCTCCGGGATCGAGTGCAGGCGCTTCGAAGTTCCCACCGCGATCACGCGCAGCTTGCCGGCCTTGACGTGCGGCAGGAGCGGCGGCGTGCCCGCCGAGGACGCCTGCGTGCGGCCAGCGACGAGATCGGTGACGTTCGGGCCCGTGCCCTTGTAGGGCACGTGCTGCAGGTCCATGCCCGTCACCTGCTTGAGGTATTCCATGGCGAGGTGGCCGGCCGAGCCGTTGCCGGCGCTGCCGTAGTTGATCTCGCCCGGCTTCGATTTCGCCAGCGCGACGAACTCGCGCAGGTCCTTCGCCGGCACGTCGGCGTGCACCACGAAGATGGCCGGAACGATCGCCAGCAGCGAAATCGCCGCGAAGTCCCGCTCCACATCGTAGGGCAGCCGCTCGTACATGAACGGGTTCATGGCGAGCGAGCCGACGTGGCCGATGATCAGCGTGTAGCCGTCGGGGTCGGCGCGCGCCACCTCCTGCATCGCGATGTTGCCGCCGCCACCGGGTTTGTTCTCGATCACGATCTGCTTGCCCAGGCCCTTCTCCATCTCCGCGGCCATGAAGCGCGCGACCAGCGACGAGCTGCCTCCCGGGGCGAACGGAACCACCAGGCGGATGGGCTTCGCAGGATAGGTTTGTGCTTCCGCCTGGATGGCGAAAAAAATCAATGCAAGGGCGATAAATCTCATCGATACAAGCCTTGTTTCTCGAGCCAGCGCTGGATGAGCGCGGCGACCTCCAGGTTGTTGCGGTCCATCATCACCAGGTGCGAGTTGCCGTGGATGCCGGCCTGAGGCAGGTCGACGACCTCGACCCTGCCGCCCGCCTGCCTGATCGCCTCGCCGAACGCGACGCCGTTCTTGCGGATCGTCGGCCAGCGCTTGTCCTGCTCGATGA
>WNGG01020309.1_pt1 | contig 11246 bp, 12 predicted proteins | sample 5400661 | NCBI WGS metagenome assembly WNGG01 (sample SAMN13153372, study PRJNA577476) | soil metagenome | isolation source: 100 cm soil or saprolite under Garry oak tree replicate 1 | place: USA:California | collected 2016-06-15 | reverse complement strand
AGCTCGCCCGGGAGATGCAGGACCTGTTCTTCGGCGGACTCGAGGTCAAGGCGCCCGCGCGCGCTCCCGCGCGCAAGGCCCCGCGCGCGTAGGACCCGCCCCTCCCCGGCCAGGCCAGGCCCCACGCTCCCACGAGCCGGCGCCTCACCCTCGGTCAGGCCTTCTACCTGAGTCCCAGTTAGTGGAATCTAAGTTCCATTGATCCCCTGGTTCCATCGTTCGTCCAGCCGCCACCCGTCCGCCTAAGCCCTACGTAGGTCACGACTTCTTCATCAGCGGACGTCCTGGACCGATGCTTGCAGAACGCGGGTTGGACGATGGATGGCGAGGACAGGGGACTTCGTGGAGGCCGGCGCCGACGTCTCTATCGTGACACCCCTTAAGGATCTCAGGGCCTTTCTGAACGGGGTCTCGGCTCAAGCCTCTACCTAGTTGTTCCCGAGTCACTGTAGGGAAGTCCTTGCAACATTCGTTGCGGGAGGAGTCCTGCGGACTTCGCATGGGATTGATTCGACCCTTTTCCGAAGAGGACGTTCCTCAGGTGGCGGAGCTTCATCGGCGAGTGATGAAGACCGCCGATCGCCCTTCTCCGGAGCTCCTGGCGGAGTATCGGGCTTACCTGGTGGACGTTCTCATGAACCACCCATGGAGAACCGAGGGCATCGGACCGCTGGTCTACGAAGAGGACGACGGGAGGATCACCGGCTTCCTGGCGGTGATGCCGCGGCCACTGACCATGGGCGGCCGAGATATCTTGGCCGCCGTCAGCTCGAACTTCTGCGTAGACCCTGCAAACCGCGGTCTCGTCGGCCCCAAGCTGATGAATACCTTTCTACGCGGGCCCCAGGACCTGTCGTTGACCGACGAGGCCAACGCCGCGTCCCGAACGCTCTGGGAAGGGTGCGGCGCATCGGCGTCCTTTCTGTACAGCATGCACTGGACGTGGCCTCTGCGGCTCGGCCGCTGTGCCTTGCTATTTCTAAGGGGGAACCCCGGACTGGCCAGGCTCGGTACGATGCTCCGCCCGATCGCCGGAATGGCGGACGCGGTCGCATCTCGGATCGGTCAGAACGGCGTCCACCAACCCGACCCGCCGCTGATCGAAGAGGAGCTGGATACCGAAAGGTTCCTGGATTGCCTGGAGCAGTTCTCTTCGCTGCGGGCACTGCGCCCCCGATATGACCGCCGTTCGTTCCAGTGGGTGCTCGAAAGGATCGGGCAATTGAAGCAGTACGGGAAGCTGCAGAAGAAACTGCTCACGACCGCGAAAGGGGAGGCGGCGGGCTGGTATTTGTACTGCTTGAAGCCGAGAGGACTCAGCGAAGTCCTCCAGATGGAGGCTCGCCGCCCCTACCATCGCGCGGTGCTGCAACATCTCTCGAATCATGCCTGGAGACACGACGCGATCGGCCTCCAGGGCCGGATCAACCCGCAGTTCATCGAAGCTCTTTCCGACAAGCACTGTCTCTTCTACGGCGCGCCGAGGTGGATGCTCGTCGACTCACGGGATCCTGAGCTGGTAGAAGCTTTTCAGAGAGGCGATGCGCTGATCTCTCGCCTGGAGGGTGAGTCATGCATGCACTTCCGATGAGACCTCGGGCCGCAGAAGGCCCCGTATCATCCTCGACGCCGGTCCGGATCTTCTCCACTGCTCCCCAGTCGCTCGGCGCCGATCGGGATTCCTACCTGCACGACGTCGCGGAGGTGGCCGCGTGGAGTGAGCAGGCGGGGTGTACGGGGATCCTGGTCTACACCGACAACGGTATCGTAGACCCCTGGCTCGTCGCGCAAGTCATCATCGGGAACACCACGGCCCTATGTCCCCTGGTAGCCGTCCAGCCCGTGTACATGCACCCGTACGCGGTTGCCAAGATGGTCACCTCCCTCGCTTTCCTCCATGGGCGGCGGGTCTATCTCAACATGGTCGCGGGCGGTTTCAAGAACGACCTGGCCGCCCTGAACGACCTGACGCCGCACGATCGGCGGTACGCCCGGCTCATCGAGTACACGAACATCATCAAGGAGCTCCTGGCGGGGAAGGTGGTGAGCTTCTCCGGGGAGTTCTATTCGGCGGACAAGCTCAGCTTGAAGCCTCCGCTGCCCTCGGACCTGTACCCCGGAGTCTTCGTTTCCGGCTCGTCGGAAGCGGGGTTGGAAGCCGCGCGGGCCATGGGCGCGACGGCGGTGAAGTACCCAGGACCGCCGTCCGAGTGCACCTTCGAGGCAGGGGAATGCGGGGTCCGGGTCGGGATCATCGGCCGCGAGAAGGAAGAGGACGCCTGGAGAGTCGCCTTCGAGCGCTTTCCGCAGGACCGGCGCGGTCAACTGACCCACGAGCTCGCCATGCGGGTATCGGATTCTTCCTGGCACAAGCAGCTCTCCGGGATGGACGCGCGGCGCGATTGCTACTGGCTGGGTCCCTTCCAGCACTCCAAGACCAACTGCCCTTACCTGGTGGGCAATTACGAGCAGGTCGCCGAGCAGCTCAGCCTTTACATCTCCCGAGGGGCAAAGGCCTTCATTCTGGACATTCCGGCGAACCGGGAGGAGCTGGACCACATCGGAATCGTCTTCGAGCGGGCGCGGCGAGAGGTACAAAGCGCATGAGCGGATCGTTGCTTCACGAGCGGGTGACCCGTCAAGCAGAGTTGCGTCCGCATGCGGTTGCCCTGGTGATGGGCGAGCGCTCGACGACTTACGGCGAGCTGGAACGACGGTCGAATCAACTGGCGCGGTTGCTGCGAGCGGCCGGCTGCCGCCCGGGGGACCGCGTGGGTCTGCTGCTGCCGAAGTCGGTCGAGGCGATCACGGGGATCCTCGCCGCCCTGAAGGCGGGATGCGTCTATGTGCCCATGGATCCCACGTTCCCCGCCGCCCGTCTGGAAATCACCATTCGCTCGTGCGAGCCGCGCTGCATCCTGGCGATCGACTCTCCCAGTGTGGACCAGGTCCTTGCGGACGACCGGATCCGAAAAGGCACGCGCGTAGGCTGGATGGAGTCCGGCCACGGAGACGGAACGGAAGCCGATTTCTGCTGGGACGACCTGGACGGAGTCCCCGCTGAGGCGGCGGACGGCGGGCCGAGGAGCACCGAGGTCGCCCACATCCTGTTCACTTCGGGGTCCACGGGAGTGCCGAAGGGCGTGATGATCACCCACGCCAACGTGATCCATTTCATCGAGTGGGCCACCCGGTATTTCGGCACCGGCCCCTCGGACCGGATCTCCGGGCATCCGCCGCTGATCTTCGACCTGTCCACCTTCGACATTTTCGGGACGCTTTCGAGCGGCGCGGCCCTTTACCTGGTTCCGCCCGAGATGAGCCTGCTGCCCCACAAGCTCGCGGATTTCATCCGCGGGTCGGAGCTGACCCAATGGTTCTCGGTGCCGTCCCTCCTGAATTACATGGCCAGGTTCGACGTGGTGAAGCAGGGTGACTTCCCGGCCTTGCGCCGTCTCTTGTGGTGCGGCGAAGCCTTTCCCACTCCGGCCCTGATCTATTGGATGAAGAGGCTGCCCCACGTCAGCTTCACGAATCTCTACGGCCCCACCGAGACCACCATCGCCAGCAGCCATTACCGCGTTCCGAGCTGCCCCCGCGACGAGAAGGTGATGATTCCGATCGGGAGCGCATGCGAGGGGGAAGAACTCCTGGTGCTGAATGAACGACTGGAGCCGGTCGGGCCGGGCGAAATCGGCGAAGTCTGCATCGGGGGAGTGGGGCTGAGTCCCGGATATTGGCGCGACCCGCAGAAGACCCGGGCCGTCTTCGTGCAGAAGCCGGGTACGGGCGAGCGGATCTACCGGACCGGCGACCTGGCCAGCATCGGACCCGACGGGCTGGTCTATCTCCACGGCCGGGCGGACAGCCAGGTGAAGAGCAGGGGCTACCGCATCGAGCTGGGCGAGATCGAAAGGGTGCTCCACGCGATCGAGGGCCTGCGCGAGAGCGCGGTGGTGGCGGTGGAGATGGACAGCGGCGCCGGGGTGGCGATCTCCTGCGCTTACGTGCCTTCTCCGGGAGCCGACGTCTCGCCCCGGATCCTGCGGCGGCGCATTTCCGAGGTGCTGCCCCACTACATGGTGCCGGTTCAGTGGCTTTGCCTGGAAGCGCTGCCGCAGAACGCCAGTGGCAAGATCGACCGGCCGAAGCTGAGGGAGCAATTCCGGGCCGCCGCCGCCGGGCCGCCGCCCAGCTCACGAGTCGTGCCGAGCGGTGACGTTCAGATACGTCGTAGGGGTCGCCCGACCGACGGCGAAGCGACCGGGCTTCGCGCGCGGCCGCGCTAGCGATTTGCCGAGAAGCTGTTCGTGGAGGTGGAGTCACCCGACACGGATCTGTTTCAACAGGGCATCCTCGATTCCATGGCGCTGGTCGAGCTCCTGTTGCAGCTCGAGCAAACCTATGGCTTTGCCGTCCCGCTCATGGACCTGGATACGGAGGACATCCGTACGATCCGGAAGATCGCCGCGCTCGTCTCCGCGCGCCTGTCGGCGCCCGCACGGGTCGAGGTCCGATAGCACATGAAGATCCTCGGGATCAGCGGCCTGGAACGCTCCGTCCCTTTCAAGAGGGCGCACTGGCCGGGCCTGGACGAGCGCGAATACCGGATCTCTCAGGGTCACGACTCCGCGGCGGCGCTGGTCATCGACGGCGTGTGCGTGGCCGCGGCGGCCGAGGAGCGATTCAATCGCCAGAAGCACTCGGGGGACTTCCCGGTGCACGCCATTCGCTATTGTCTCTCGGAAGCCGGGGTGTCGATCGGCGAGATCGACGAGATCGCGCACGGCTTCGATTACTCCCCCTATAGAGTCGCCTATTCTCTCGATCCGATCACCGCCGAAATGTACCAGTCGGTCTTTTCCCAGGAGTCGCTGCTCGCGCACGTGCACCGCCATTTCCCGGATTTCCCGGCCGACCGCGTCCGCCCGACGCCGCACCATCTCGCGCACGCCGCCAGCGCCTACTGCACGTCCGGATGGGACGAATGCCTGGTGGTGGTGATCGACGGCATGGGGGAGGCGCACAGCGCCTCGGCCTATCACGCCCGCGACGGGGAACTGCACAGGCTGGGCCAGATCGCCGCGCTCGATTCCATCGGCATACTCTATTCGCTGGTGACCCTGCACCTTGGCTTCGACTTCAATTCGGACGAGTACAAGATCATGGGCCTGGCCCCCTACGGGGATCCCGCGCGCTTCCGCGGTTTTTTCGATGAGGCCGTGCTTTGTGGGCAGAACGGCTCGATCCGCATCCCGATCTTGCGGATGAACCGCAGCCGGGACGAGCGCGAGCATTACCTGGTCACCCGCAGGTATCTGGCGGAGAAACTGGGACCGGAACGCCGGCCCGGCGACGAGATACGCTCGGAGCACTGCGACATCGCGGCGTCGCTTCAGGAATGTCTGGATAGAGTGATCCGGCACGTGTGCGGCAGTTTCGGCGAGCGGACCGCCCTGAAGCGTCTGGCGATGGCAGGCGGCGTCGCCCTCAACTGCACCGCGAACGGAAAACTCCTGCAGTCCGGGATCTTCGACGAAATCTACATACAGCCTGCGGCGGGCGACGACGGCAGCGCCCTGGGTGCGGCGCTGTACCGCGCGATGAAGTCCGGGTGCGCGCGGAACGGCCGGTTTCCCGTGCCTTTCCTGGGACCCGCCCATCCCCCGGACTCCATCGATCGGGCTCTGGCCGAGTCGGACGGCCGCATCGAGGTCCTTCGTTTTGCCGGTCTGGACGGCGCCTGCGCCGATGCGGCGGAACGGATCGCCCGCGGGCAAGTCGTCGCGTGGTATCGAGGCCGAATGGAGTTCGGACCGCGCGCCCTGGGGCACCGCAGCATCCTGGCGGATCCGGGGCGGCCGGAAATGCGCGACCGCATCAACGCCATGGTGAAGATGAGGGAGGCTTTTCGCCCCTTCGCCCCCGCCGTGACCCTGGAAAGAGCGCATCTGTGGTTCGACATCCCGCCCATGTTCGAGCTGCCCTACATGATCATGGTCGTGAACGTGCGCGAGCGGTACCGCGCCGAACTACCGGCCATCACGCACGTGGACGGCTCCGCCCGCGTGCAGACGGTGTCCTCGAAGGACAACGCGGATTTCCACACCCTGCTCCGCACCGTCGGGAAGCGTCTGGGGAAGGAAATGGTCTTGAACACGAGCTTCAACGTGAAGGGCCAACCGATCGTCAACACCCCGGCGGAAGCGATCGACACCTTCCTGCGAACGGGCATGGACTGCCTCTTCCTCGAGAACATCCGCGTTACCCGCCGGAGTTGAGCCGCCCGCATCCGGTCCGCGCGCGGGTGTCAGAACTCAAACCTGACGGCCACCGCCGGGCGAATCGTCCAGACCGGGAAGCCGCCGGGATACGCCGAGGCATTGCTATGGTCTCGCGTTAGCCGGACGCGGTAGCCGCAGCTTCCATGCCCTCAACCGACAAGGCGGATTCCGTGCGACACCGTCACCTCCGAACCCTCGGCCAGGAAGGCGGACGCCGAGGACCCTCGTGCCCAGAAAGAGGAATCCAACCACGCTGAGGTAGGTGCGCCCTTGCCAGTCGTCGAGCTCGGTCCCGCGGGGGACCAAAGGCGCCAGAGCCGAGTTGTCGGCCTCCTAGTTCAGCATCGCGATGTGAGGCCACTGCGCCTCGAGAAACGGAGCCGCTCTCACCTCGCCCGCCTTCGGGCGGACATCCGCCGAACCGGGAGTGCCCTGCCCGGAGGCACGTAGTGGAACCGGACCAGATAGACGTTCTCGCCCTTGCCGTGCTTCGCGACGTTGAGGAGGTCGACCACGCCCTTGAAACCCGACTCCCGCGCCAGCTCCGGCGTGATGTCCGCGAGATCCATCGGCAAGACCGAATCCACCTCGATCTCCCCCTCCTCCATGCGGTAACGGTGTCCGACCTGGACGTGCGGACGCATCCATATCCGGACGCTGCACGTGATCTCCCCTCGGCGAACACCGTCACGCAGGCGCTTGGTGAAGATCAACCCTGGACGCTCCCGGTGTCCGCGTGACGCTGCGGACGGGCCGTGTTTTGGAGGTGCTCGATCAGCCAGCCACTCCCGTGCCTCACGATCACGCACGTAATGATGCCCCGCCGGCTGGGCCCGTCTCGCCGAGGGCTGCCCAACCAAAGCCAACCGTCCGCACCTCACCGTGATCACGAACAGAGACGCTTCCTTCGACCTGGACGTGGGGAGGGACTGCCTCGACCGCGAGCAACTGCCGTATGGCCTCCCGGCCCTTCCGCCAGTCACCGGCCGCCGTGACGTAGTCGGCATCGCTCGTGAACAGCTCTCCGAACGCCTGCGCATCGCCCCGGTTCCACGCTTCCACGAGGCGCCCGACCACGCTCTCCACCGAGGCTTCCATCTCGACCTCACCCTGGCTCGAGTCCACGGCCGTCGGCCCAACACACGCCCTATTTGACGCCAGCGCCTCGACGTGATGGCCTGCCTGATAAGAACGCGGCGATCGAGACGGCTACGATCATGAGCACCCATGTCCCCGGGGGCACGACGACGAACACGAAAGCGGTCGGCGACCCCCTGGGCGCTACAGCAACCACATCCCCGTAGATGGCCAAAGAGCCCAGCGCGAGAACGAGCGTCACGCAGTAAAGCGTCGCTCGGGTAAGGACCGACCAGCGCTTCGAAACCACGTTGGCCCATGCGAGGGCCGCGAACGGGGAGAGCACCCAGATTGTGAAAAGAACCAGCAGAAGACGGGGGCTTCGCTGACCTGCACGGAGCATCAAGCCGATCGAGCCTACGGCCCCCGCCACCACTGCGATCAGGGCCACCGTGCGCAGACAGCCCCAGGATCCCGTCACCGGGCCGATCCCGGCTCGCTTTGGAGGTTGACTCACCGGAACCACTGGGGCTCATGGGTCTCGCCCGGCGCCGTCAGGAACGATCCCTCACTGCCGACCGACAAGATAGAGCACCCACGCGCCTGAGAACAGGAAAAGGGAGAGCGCGATCCCAATGACCGGCGTGCGGAACCAGTAGGCGACGCCCAGACTCAGGTACGCAATGGACACGACTACCGCGAGCGGAAGAAACACCGCCGCGTTGTACGCGAAGGACGCAGGCGTTCGACCCAGAAGCACGACGAGAACCCCGAACACGACCGCACCCAGGCTGTGGCTCAGGTTGAAGCCGACCCAGGCTCGCCACATGTCCGTCCTGCCGGTGAGAAGGACCCTCGAGCGTGCCATGGACTCGGCGAGTGCCAGATCCGACGGTGAGAGCCCCTTGCGCTCGTCGGGTCGCCGGGGAGTGTGCAGAGCGTGCGCGGTCCCGAGCAGCAGAAACGGCACGGCGCCTGCCAGGAACAAGTAGCGGCTCAGCTCCTGCACGCTCACCCCCCGCGAACGGTGACCCCGTCCGTCAACCGCGGATGACCTGCGAGCGGTGCCCGTCGGGAGCATCCGGCCTTCAGCTGCGTCTCGTTCTTCGGCGACGCGCTACCTTCTGTCACCGTTCTCTCGCATCCTGTTGCGCGATGACACGACGCATGTGAGCCTCCGTTGGCTCCGGATGTCCAGCTGACTTGAGTAAGGACACACCGCGCGCCATGTAGTTTACGGCTGCCTGCTTGTTGCCCCGGTGTTCCTCGATCAATGCCAGCCGCCCGTAGAGGAGACCAGCGTCAATGAGGCGCGCTCCAGGATCACCGCCTCTGCCACCGACCCCGTCTCGAGGTCGGAGAAGGCCGGCGATTCGGCTCTGAATGGCCTCGATGGCACGGTCATCGAGCTGACGTATCGCGGAATAGGCCGCCATTGTAGCGGCTCGCTCCCGTAAGCCGAGCCACTGATCAGCGACGACGAAGACCGCGACGCCAGCCATCACGATGCCCACGGCCGCCTCGATGATCCGGCGACGATTTGATCGAGGTGCGTTTCGCTTGAGGGCCAGGCGTCGCATCGTTGGTCAACGTCCTCAGAGCACCGAGAGTCGCCGAACACCGAGATCAGCTGCGGCGCACCATTATCGCCGGCGCCGTCGCCTGCTTGTTAGGCAGCGGGCTATAACGTTGGCCCGCTAAACTTCCAGCGTCCCTCAAATACGGGGTGTAACACGCGATGAGCGATCGCCTCTAGTCGAGCCAAGCCAGACGGCCCGGATTCTGCACCGATGAGCATGTTGACGCGCTCTGTGTTCTTTCTCATCCACTCGTCAACCGCCTCGGGTCCTGCCGTCGCTCACCCGTCATCTGTTCGTCTGCACAACACCGAGATCAGCTGCGAAACGCGCCTTCAATGATGACAGCCCACCCCGGACACCTTCCTACAAGATCATCGCGTTTCGTCAGCTGCATTGTTGTTCGGCAGCACCCTCGGCCAAGATCCAGTCGACAACCTCGGCCATGCTGTCCCGGCTGCACTTCGCCATGCCGCGGGCGCAATCGGCATCCTCCGTCACGCACCCACTTGACACGAAACAGCCGCGACCGCCGAATCGCAGCGCAGCCTCAATATCTGCCGCTGAATCGCCGACCACGTATGCGTCCCGCAATTCAAGGCCATGCTCCACAGCCGCCCGCTCATAGAGCAGCGTTTGCGGTTTCTTGCAGGCGCATGGCGTCCTAAATCGATGCGGGCAGACATAGGGACCGACAACGTACGCTCCCGCTGCCGCCAATTCGCGCGACAGGCACCCGAACCACGCTCTGAAGTCCGCCTCTGAGAACAGCCCCTTCTCGATTCTCGACTGCACTGTAACGACTGGGCACACGTAGCCGGTTCGGGACAACCGCGCGATAGCTTCCGAGACACCCGCTATCAACGTCAGGTCCTGGAGACGTTCGACGACGACCGGTGCGACCAATGTGCCATTGAGGTCCAGGAACACCGTCCGCCGCGAGTCCATCGCACCTCTTGTCTGCCGAACCCCGAGATCAGCTGCGGGCGGCGCCTCAAGATGACGCACCCATGCCCCGCCTGCCCCTGCGTGGGCGCCTCCTCGCGCCGCCCGTCTGCTGCATCTCGTTGTTAGCCTGCTCTTTGCGACGCTCCCAGTAGCTCCACGCAAGGAAATCAACGAGCTGCGGTTCTAAGTCGAGCCGCAGCGCGCACGCCCAGAGTTCGTGGAGATACTCGATGTACTCGACTGGGGTGAAGAACCTCTTCGATTGGTCGAAAACTACATTCCACACGCGGAAGTCAACAACCCCGTACGTGTCTGGGAAAGAGAGTGCCATGATGGCGGAAGCGACGCCTGTGCCGATCCCTGACATTGAGGAAAGGACCCGCAGCCTGAGAGCGGCGAGCACGTCCCTCTGCGGATGGTCGAGGGAGAACGCGGCCTCGGTGACCACAGCTATGTTCTGAGGAATCAGCTCAGCGCGGTGTTGCTCGGTTCGCGCGCGTTGGCGGCGCAGCTTCCAACCCAGAATCCGATCGAACAGCTTGGCGCTGAGACCAGCGCCCGGGTATTCTCTACGGTAGTTGCGGATGTCGTGCTTGAGCCGCTCGGTCTCGATCCAAGCCGGATCCCGTCTCCAGTCCCACGAGGAGTGCAGGTGGCCGACGGCGTCGCGCCAGTTCATGGCGTCCTTGTCAGGCTAACACCTTAGTCTTCAGAACTCGCCAATTGTATACACGTGCGAATCGAGTCCCCGAGTTCGCTGGTCGGGCCGCGGAGTTCATCGGACTTCCTTGACCTTGCCGTTCTCGAAGATCACGGTGCGGTCGGGGTAGGTCCAGCGGGTCTTCTCGCCGAAGACCAGTTCCTCGGTCGGGGGGCCGAGGACGCGGCGCACCTCATCGGGCGGCATCCCAGGCTGGACCTCGGCCGCCGGACGCCGGGTCGGCGCGGCCGCCGCGGCTGCCACCGGCCCCGCGGCAGCGTCGCTCCGGGGCGAGGTCGGGTTCGCGGCGCGCGCGAGCACGGTGGCTCGGGGCAGGGCGGATCCGCCGGGCTTGGCGCCGTCGGGGTAGTTGTGGGCCAGCTCCTTCTCGAGCTTGGCCGCGCGGGCCGAGGACTGCGAGTGGTCGCCGAAGAAGAAGTTGGCCACCTTGCCCGGCTGGCCGTACTTCCGGGCGAAGCGGTTCCAGAGGCGCGGGCCCTTGGTCACGTCGTAGCCGGCCTCGTAGGCGTACCGCAGGCCCACCCGGTCCGCCTGGTCTTCCAGGCCGCGGCCGTAGCCGTTGCTCCAGGCGGTGGCGGTCAGGCCCGCGGCGAGCTGCAACACCGTTCGCTTGGTGTCGTCGTCGATGGAGCTGGTGGC
>WNGG01008575.1_pt1 | contig 11246 bp, 8 predicted proteins | sample 5400661 | NCBI WGS metagenome assembly WNGG01 (sample SAMN13153372, study PRJNA577476) | soil metagenome | isolation source: 100 cm soil or saprolite under Garry oak tree replicate 1 | place: USA:California | collected 2016-06-15 | reverse complement strand
AGAATTTGCGCATTATCGGAATCGATCAGGACGGGGCGTTTGCGGAATTCGTGAGGATTCCGGCGTCCAATATCTGGAAGCTGGACGCCTCGATTCCGGAGCATTATGGAGCGATTCTCGACCCATTGGGGAACGCAGTGCACACGGTGCTGGCCGGGCCGGTGGCGGGGCAGACGGTTTTGGTGACGGGCTGCGGGCCGATTGGGTTGATGTCCATCGCGGTGGCGAAAGCGTGCGGCAGCTCCAAGGTTTTTGCAACGGAGACGAACGAGCAGCGGCGCGCAATGGCCAAAAGAATGGGCGCCGACGTGGTGTTGAATCCCGCGGTCGAAGATGCAGTGAAGCGCATTCTGAGCGAAACGGGCGGCACGGGAGTGGACGCGCTACTGGAGATGAGCGGGAATCCCACGGCGATCCAGCAAGGGTTCCAGGCGCTGCGGGCAGGAGGGCGCGCGTCGCTGCTGGGGATTCCAACAGAGAATGTGCCGCTGGACCTGGTGAATGATGTGATTTTCAAGGGCGCGACGGTGCAGGGAATTTACGGGCGGCGCATGTACGAAACGTGGGTGCAGATGACGGCGCTGCTGAAAGCCGGGCGACTGAATCTGGAGCCGCTGTTCGGCGAACGCGCGCCGCTGGATAAGTTCGAAACTGCGTTCGCGCTGCTGCAGCAAGGGTTGGCAGGAAAGATTTTGCTGTATCCGGACGGCCTGCCGCGCTGAACCAAATGGGTTTTCTCTTTCGCTTGCGAGTTGTTTGCATAGAGCCGCGAGCTGACGCAGAATAGTTCTTCCACCAGCCGAGTCCACCTGAGGAGTGCAATCATGTCCGATACCGCAACGATTGCGACGAAACAGAATCCGCTACAGTACGTCACCGACCAGTTGAATGAGCTGCGCGAGAAGGGGGTCGCGCCAAAGCTGCGCGTGCTCGAAGGCGAGCAGAAGCCCGTGTGCATTTTCGACGGGCGGGAGGTGATCAACCTCGCTTCGAACAATTATCTGGGGCTGACCACGCACAAGGCGTTGCGCAAAGCGGCGCTGGACGCGGTGAAGCGCTATGGCGCGGGCGCGGGAGCGGTTCGCACCATCGCCGGTACCATGAAGATCCACATGGAGCTGGAAGAGCAGATCGCGGCGTTCAAAAAGGTCGAAGCTTGCGTAGTGTTCCAGTCGGGCTTCACGGCGAACGCGGGAACTGTTTCGGCGGTGCTGGGCAAGGACGACCTGATCGTTTCGGACGAATTGAATCACGCATCGATTATTGATGGCGCACGGCTTTCGAAAGCGATGATCAAGGTTTTCAAGCACAAAGACGTGCAGGACTGCGAGCGCATCCTGCAAGAAAACGCGAATTTCCCCGGGAAGAAGCTGATCATCACAGACGGGGTATTTTCCATGGATGGCGACATCGCGCCACTGCCGCAGCTTTGCGACCTAGCAGAGAAATACAACTGCATCATGATGGTGGACGACGCGCATGCTTCGGGCGTGCTGGGACGAGGCGGGCGCGGCACCGTGGACCATCACCAGTGTCACGGGCGCGTGCACATTCAGGTAGGGACGCTGAGCAAGGCGATCGGGGCGATGGGAGGATACGTCTGCGGCTCGCGCGACCTGATCGATTTTCTGTATTTGCGCGCGCGGCCGTTTCTGTTTTCGACTTCCCATCCGCCGGCCACGGCGGCGGCTTGCCAGGCAGCGTTCGCGCTGCTGGATTCGCCGGAAGGCGAAAAGCTGGTGAAGAAGCTCTGGGCCAACACGAAATTTTTCAAGCGCGAATTGAAGAAGCGAGGATTCCAGTTCAAAGGGAGCGAGACTCCCATCATTCCGATTCACGTGGGGGAAGCGGCAAAAGCGTTTGAATTTTCGAAGAAACTGTTTGAGGCCGGAGTATTCGCGCCGGCGGTGGGCTACCCGATCGTGGCGGAGGGCAAGGCGCGGCTGCGGGCGATTGTCACCGCGACGCACAAGCGGAAACAACTGCTGCGCGCGGCGGACATTTTGGCGGATGTGGCGAAGCCGCTGGGGATTGTTGCAAGTTGACAGTCTACCGTTCACAGCCGACAGCCGAAACACCGCAAAGTATGGGAACTTTTCGGCACGAATGAGCAGACGCACGACTCATTCCCAGGCGCTGGCACCGGCCTTGTAAATCCTGCACAGTACGTGGCATTTTTCGCGGGTGAGAAAGCCCTTCATTTCTGTAAGCCTAAGATAAAGAAGGCTTTATGGGGCGGCACGGCGCTTGCCTCTATCAAACCGCTCGGCAGACACTCTTATGTATGTATCGGTAAAACCCAGCTCTTGACCCAAAGACAGTCTAGAGGAGGTTTTCGACCATGATTCGCGCAGGGATGGCAATTGTTGTGGGGGCTCTGTTTTCTATGAGCGCTGCAGCGCAATCGCAGACGGGAGCGCAGGCTGGAGCGCAGGGCAGCGGACAAGCATCGGTTGAAGCGGGCAAGACGCAAGCGCAGGCTTCGGCTGGCACGTCGGCATCCACTTCGGCGTCGGCACAGAACGGGCAAGCCAACGCTTCGTTGGCCAGCGGCACGGCGTTCAACGCAGCGCTTAGTTCCCCGGTCGATTCAAAAAAGTGCAAGCCGGGCGATGCAGTTGCCGCGCATACGACGGAAGCGGTCAAGTCCGAAGGGCAGACGGTAATCCCGAAAGGATCGAAGCTCGTGGGACATGTGACGCAGGCGTCGGCCCGTGCCAAGGGCCACGCGGAATCTTCCCTGGGCATCGTGTTCGACAAGGCGGTCCTGAAGAACGGCCAGGAAATTCCACTGAACGTTGCGATTCAAGCGCTTGCTTCGGCACAAAGTAGCGCTTCCGCTGCTGGAGCGGACATGGACACGATGGGCGGAGTAGGCGCCTCGGCGGCCGGCTCCGGAATGTCCGGCGGACGCGGAGCGATTGGCGGGGTGACTTCCGCGGCGGGCGGTGCGGTTGGCTCGGTGACAAATACTGCGGCTAACGTTGGCGGAGTCGCCGGCGGAGCGGTGAATTCCACCACAAGCGCGGCCGGAAGCGTAGCCGGAGCTTCCAAGGGAGCGGTCGGCGGATTAAATGCCGCGGGGCAGCTCACCTCGAATAGCCAAGGCATCTTTGGCCTGAACGGCCTGAACCTGAACGCGGCGGCCTCGAATGCCACGCAAGGCACAGTGATTACTTCGGCGGGGAAGAACGTACACCTCGACAGCGGGACGCGCATGCTGCTGGTTACCCAGGCGCAAGCGGGAGAGCAGGGTACCTCGAAGCAGCCCGCGGCGAACAAGCCCGAACCAAAATCCGAACCGAAGCCCCAACCCAACAAACCCGAAAAACAATAAAGATGCCTTTGCCTTTCGAATGGGCCGCGCGGGGCAGCTTCTCTCCGCGTGGCCCTTCTTACGTTTGAGCAAGCTGGCGCTTCAGGGTCTCGGTGTCGCCAAGGACATAGCCTCTTACGATTTTGCTCCCTGCGAATTCAAATATGGCTATACCGGAATAGGTAATCTTGTTTCCGGTGGCGGGAAAACCGAGCAATTCTCCTCGATGAGTTCCAGTGTAAGTGAGCCGAGCCGCAACCTTTTCACCTTCGGCGATGAGCTCTTCGATGTGATTGTGAAAATCGGGAAACGCAGCGCGTATTCTATTCACATACTGCTGGAATTCTGCGATACCGTTCACGGCGGCGCCAATCGAACCGCGGAAAGTGATGTCCGGGGAAATGAGTTCTTCAAGCGCATGTGAGCTCCAGGCATTCCAGACTTCAGCGTAATACCGGCGAACGAGCGCTTTGTAGTCGCGCACGAGATAGCTCCTCCGGCAAGCTGCGCCCCAGGGGCACTCCACGCAACCTCCAAATTGGGTGTTTGCCGCGAGTTCACCGAAGGGGCGAGGTCCATCCCGGGTCGATTATTCATCCTTTGCTATACTCGCCGGGATGGCTACCGCTCCAAAAAAACTGTTTCTTGTTGACGCCATGGCGCACATCTACCGGGCGTTTTATGCGCCGATGAACCGCATGAATGCGCCTTCGGGCATGCCCACCAAAGTGCCATTTCTTTTTTCGAACATCTTGAAACGGCTGATCAAGGACTACGACCCGCACTACATCGGCATTGTTTTCGACACCAAGGGGCCGACATTTCGCGACAAGCTGTTTGAGAAATACAAAGCGCAGCGGCCGCCGATGCCGGACGAAATGTCAATTCAGCTGCCATACGTCCGGCGCCTCTGCGAAGCGATGCGGCTGGCAATCCTGGAGTTTCAGGGATATGAGGCCGACGACGTGATTGGCGCGATGGCCACACAGGCGGCGAAGAAAAATGTCGAAGTGCTGATCGTCACGAACGACAAGGACATGATGCAGCTCGTCGATGGCGGGGTGCGCATTCTGCGGACGGGTTCGGGCGGGGCGAAGGCGGACACTATTGTCGATAAGGAAAAAGTGAAAGAGATTTTGGGTGTGCCGCCGGAAAGAGTGATCGACGTGATGGCGCTGATGGGCGACACCGTGGATAACATTCCCGGAGCGAAGGGGATTGGTGAAAAAGGCGCGACAGAGCTGATTCAGAAATACGGGAGTGTGGAGAAGGCGCTGGACCACGCGGATGAAGTTTCGAATAAACGATATCGCGAAGCGCTCCAGCAACAGCGCGAGCAGGTGATGATGTCCAAACAACTTGCGACAATCGCGACGGACGTGCCGCTGGAACTGAACTTGCACGCGCTGGAGCGACGTGAACCGGACGTAACTGCGCTAGCCAGCCTTTATCGCGAACTGGGATTCAATTCGCTGCTGAAAGAGTTGGGCACAGAGGCCGTGGCTTCCAGTGCGCCGGCCGATTCAGCGGCAGCGGTGAAGAGGGATTACGCGCAGTTTGCCGACGTCGCGGAGTTTCGCGCATATCTGGCGAAGCTTCCCGCGAAGCAGCCGCTGGCGGTGTGGCTGAATCTTGAAGCGGGTGAGCGGGAATCGGAGGGATTCGGAACGCGGATCGCCGCTATCGAAGTTTCCTCGAAAGCCGGCGAGGGGCGTTGCGTCTGGATGGACGAAAAAGGAGAAGCGCTGGAGGCTCTGGCGCCGCTGCTCTCTGATTCGAAGCGGCCGAAGATCGTGCATGACCCGAAACTCTTTCAGTTGCTGACCGGGCCGGCTGCAAACATTCAGCATGCCACGCAGCTTTATTCATATCTGCTCCGTCCGACGACCGCGAATCACAATTTTGCGGATGTGATGATGCGGCAGTTCAGCGTCATGCTGGGTGGCGGACCCGGAGAGCGGGCGGATTATCTGCAACGGCTTGCGCCGGCTCTTCGCGAGCAGGTCAATGAGCAGAAGCTCGAGGAAGTCTACGAAAAGATTGATCTGCCGCTAGCCTCGGTGCTCGCGGGCATGGAACGAGTTGGGGTTCGCGTGGATCCTAAAGCACTCGGCAAAATGTCGCACGCGATGGAAAAAGAGGTGCGGCGCCTGGAGAAAGAGATCTGGAAGCTAGCCGGGTCGGAATTCAACGTCAATTCGCCGACGCAGCTTGCAGAGATTCTTTTTGACAAATTGAATCTGCAACCGAACGCGCGGCGCGGAAAAGCGAAAGCGCGGTCCACGGCGGCGGATGTTTTAGAGGAGCTGTCCGCGCAGCATCCGTTGCCCGCCAAAATCATCGAGTACCGCGAGATTGCCAAGCTGAAGTCCACTTATGTGGACGCGCTGCCGAAACTGATTCATCCAGAAACGGGACGCCTGCACACTAGCTTTTCTCAGACGGGTACGGCCACCGGGCGGCTCAGCTCGAGCGATCCGAATTTGCAGAACATTCCGATTCGCAGCGAACTGGGCCGTGAGATTCGGGCGGCGTTCGTTGCTGAAGATGGACAAATTTTGCTCTCCGCGGATTATTCGCAGATTGAGCTGCGGATCATGGCGCATTTTTCACGTGACCCAGTGCTGGTGGAGGCATTCCGCAACGGTGAAGACATTCATGCACGCACCGCGCAGGAAGTGTTTGGCGTGGGGCCGCTGGCGCAAACGGTGGAGCATCGCCGCGCGGCGAAAGCCATCAATTTCGGAATCATTTACGGTCTCTCTCCGTTCGGCCTCGCGCAGCAATTGGGAATTGAGCAGAAAGAAGCCGCACATTTTATCAATGCCTATTTTACCCGGTATCGTGGAGTGAAAGATTATTTGGACAAGATCCTTGCAGAAACGAGGAAGACGGGCTTGGCCAAGACGCTGTTTGGAAGAATCCGCCCCATTCCGGAAATCAATTCGCCGCAGGTGCAACTGCGCAATTTTGCGGAGCGCACGGCGCTCAATTCACCGCTGCAGGGAACGGCTGCCGACCTCATCAAGCTGGCGATGATCAATATCGACCGGCGGCTGGCCGAAGAAAAACTTGAAGCCAGGATGATCCTCCAGGTTCATGACGAACTGCTCTTCGAAGCGTCTACGAAAGAACGCGCCAAGTTGGAGAAGCTAGTAAAAGAAGAGATGGAAGGAGTCCACAAACTCGCCGTGCCGATCGTGGTAGAAATTGGGGTAGGGCCGAACTGGCGGGATTTGGATTGACAGTGTTTTCCTGCCAGCCGCTTTTCGTGTCTCTTCTTGCAAAAGGCGAGTTGTCCCCCGCCAGGGCTGACTGTTAGGGCATCTTTTTTCTTCTCCCCGGAGTCCAATTGTGGGAATGCAGTCACCGGTCCCTTTGACTCTGAAAACTGGTATTGTTAGAAGAAAATTTCTCTGCCAGTCCACCGCGAGGTCCTTCATGCGCCGGATGTTCTTGTTCCTCCTCGGGTTCGGTCTCATCTTGTTCCTTGCTGGCTGTGCCAGCACCAACCCGGCACCCCAAAATATCAGCGTGTCGGTCTCCCCGCCTGCAGTGAGTGTTGCCGATGGCCAGAGTCAGACGTTTACCGCGACCGTCATCGGCACGTCAAACACTGCCGTGACCTGGAGCGTTGCCGGTGGCGCCGCAAATGGATCCATTACCGCCGCGGGTGTATACACGGCGCCTCTCACAGTGCCTTCTCCGGCTCAAGTCACAGTCACTGCCACCTCCAAAGCGAACACGTCCAAATCCGGCTCTGCCACGGTCACCGTGACCAGCCCATCGAACTCCACGGTCGCTGTCTCTCCTAGCGCCGCTGTCGTTGAGGTTTTCACCATGCAACAGTTCTCCGCCACCATTAACGGCCAGTCCAGCAGCGCCGTCACCTGGCAAGTCAATGGCGTTGCTGGCGGGAGCACAACCACCGGAACGATTTCCTCAAGCGGCCTCTACAGCGCCCCGCACTCCATCTCGAACAGCATCATTCCGTCTAACGGCGCTCCTGTTACTGTGCAAGTCAGGGCGGTTTCCACAGCGAACACCTCGAATTCTGGAACCGCCACGGTGACCCTTGCGGTGCCAAATCAGAAGGCAGAGAGCACGCCGATTGAACTGGGCACTTCCGGCAGTAATGCGAAGGATTCCATCACCAGCGGCGGTAAGATTACTTGCTGCGGCGGGACGCTCGGCTCTCTCGTCCTTCGCGGGACCACACAGTATATTCTCGGCGCCGATCACGTGCTGGCCCGAAGCGGCGCGGGCTCCCCCGGCGATCCGGTCATCCAACCTGGATTGATTGACACTGGCACCTGCACTTCTCAAGGCACAACGACGGTTGCCAATCTAACGCAACAGTCTTTCAATCTCCAAAGCCCTTCCAGCGCAACCGTGGACGCGGCAATTGCGCAGGTGGTCTCCGGAACGGTCGATTCCTCCGGGAAAATCCTTCTGCTGGGGAACGCCGTTGACAGTCTCGGGGTCCCAGTGCCCGGGGCGCCCCAGCCCGGACAAGGTCAAGCCCCGTCCGTCAGCCTTGCTGTGGCAAAGTCCGGCCGTACCACGGGTCTGACGTGTTCGAGCGTTGGAGCCATCAATGCGAACGTATCCGTTGCTTACACGACGAATTGCGACGGCTCCGGAACGAAATTCACGGTCAATTACACCAATCAAGTGAGCGTTCTCGGCGGAGATTTTTCGGGCGCTGGCGATTCAGGATCACTGATCGTGACACAGAGTAATGCTAGCCCCGTCGCACTGCTCTATGCCGGATCGAACACAGACACGGTCGGAAACCCCGTGTCTGCCGTGCTTAGTTTCTTTGCCTCCGGTGGCAACACAGTCAGCTTCGTGGGCGGCAACCGAGGCCCGGGGACGACGGGCTCGCAGGTTATCGGCTGCAGCCTGCCCGGGCCTCAGGCAGCAATGGCGGCGCGGCTGGCAGTGCAAAAGGTCGTGCCATCTTCTGAAGCGGTCACATTTGCGACGCGTGTCCGCGATCTTCACGCAACGGAGTTGATGGGGCATCCCGAAGTGCAGGCAGTAGGCGTCGGCGCAAGTTATGACAATGCCGCTGAGCCGGCAATTCTGCTTTTTGTGACTAAGGGGCAGCCACGAACCAACTTACCTGCTCAGGTCGAAGGCGTTCGCACACGCATCATCGAAGGCGATCTCTTCTCGCAGCGTGGTGTTCTTTCCTCCGAGCAAAGCGCCGCTCTCGAACAGTCGGCGGTTCCACCCCAGCTTGTATATTCCATCTCGGAAGCAGAGGTGGCGCGCGCCAGGGTCGTGCATGCTGCGCATGTGGATGAGCTGATGAACATGGCGGGAGTGCAGGGGGTAGGCATAACGTCGAGCGTGGATTCGCCCGGCGAAGCGGCGCTGATGATTTTCCTCATTCGTGGCGTCGCGCATCCAACGATTCCACCGGTGATCGATGGATTGCGGACGCGTGTCCGCGAATCCAGCCGCTTCCGCGCGGGTTTTGGGGATGGTCGACCGCAACGCGGTTGTTCCGTGCCCAGCCCGAGCAAAACGCCGCCAAGCCCGGTGCCAGGATCGCGGCCCCAATCGTAATTGGGAGAGTGGGGCGGCGATTCAAACCGCCCCGCATTCCATTTTTGATCCTTTCCTTCCGCCCTCCGCGGGCGTAGAATTTGCTCAAAATCAAGCCGAACTCGCTCCTTCGGCCGGGCGTAACCTGTCAGGAGGATGCTATGCGTAACACGCTCCTCGTTTTGTGTGCGTTCCTATTTGCGAGTTTTGGAATTTCTCACGCGGGGGCTGCATTCCTTCAGGAAAAAGCGGGTTCCGCGGAACCCAAGATGACGCCGGAAGACATCGCGAAAAAGAATCCCGTTGCTCCTACGGCAGAAGGTCTCGCGCAAGCGCGGAAACTCTATGGCTACGACTGTGCCATGTGTCACGGAAAAGATGGCGACGGCAAGGGTGACTTGGCCGCGGACATGAAGCTGGAACTTCATGACTGGCGCGACCCCTCTACCCTCGAGAAGATGACTGACGGCGAGCTTTTCTTTATCATCAGCAATGGCAAAGGGAAAATGATAGGCGGCGAAGGCGATCGATCCCCGGAAAAGATGCGCTGGAATCTCGTGAGCCTGGTGCGCTCCTTTGCGAAGAAGGGTGCGGCAGAAAAACCGAAGAGCGAAAGTCCCCAACAATAGCCGGCCAAATCAGCGAACGCCCTCTGAATGTAAACGTTGTTTAAGGGAGCGGCCCGCCCAGCGGACAACTTGGAGACCGCAGTGGAGGTTGCACGGCTCGTGGTATCCTCGCGTGGAGAGAATTTCAGAAAGGAGTGAAGATTGGTCATGGCTCACGCACCACAATTTCTAAAACTTGTGAATGAGGCGAAAAAGAAGATCAAAGAGACGAATGTCCCTGACGTCAAGCGCCGTATCGATGCTGGGGAAAAACTTCTTCTGGTGGACGTGCGCGAGGATAGCGAATGGGCCAACGGGCATCTTCCGGGTGCGGTCCACCTGGGAAAAGGTGTCATCGAGCGCGACATCGAACAGCGGGTGCCGGATACCAACACGAAACTCATTTTGTATTGCGGCGGCGGTTTCCGGTCCGCGCTGGTTGCAGACAACCTGCAGAAAATGGGCTACCACAATGTGGAATCGATGGACGGCGGCTGGAAGGACTGGCTGGCGGCGAGTTTGCCGACCGCCAAAGGATAGTGCTATTGAAGCGGGACCGTCTTGACTCAGAGGAAAATTGGCTGGGGCGGGAGGATTCGAACCTCCACCATCCTCATTAACAGTGAGGTGTCCTACCGGTTGGACCACGCCCCAGCGGCGTTCGTCACCCCCGACCGCGTCGGGGTCTCTCGGAAATGGGTGGGCCCCTCCACAAAAAGGGCAGCGATACTTCTAAGATACCACGGGTGCGCGCAGTGTGCGCACGTACAAGAAGAGCATACTGCGAAGAAAATCAGTACGCGTCTCTGTTTGACACCAGGTGCGCTCGATTCGTGGAGGAGTATGCGCACTTGAGCAAGCTCTTTCATCAATACTCGGGCCGGCCCTCGAGAATGCCGTCCGTAAGCAAGACCATTCAGAATTTTTGAATGAAAACTTGCATTTGATGTCGGTGAAATCAAGGAAATCTCCGCATGGCAGCAGGCACGGAGGTTGCATTCCTGAAAGTTTTATTGGAAACTAGGCGGTCAGTTTTGGCCCGGGTTTGCACTTCCCGGTTAACACGTGGGACACGCTGTGCGTCGCGCCCATCCGGTGCGCTCCCCCGCCAAAGTGCAAAAAACGGACATGGCCCAGATTTTTCATCGCAGCACGAACTTCATCTCCCGATTTAGTGTGTTCTCAGCTCTTTTTCTGATCGGGTTTGCTCTTTTGGCGGTGCTCGCCGTGGCGCGTTCCCCTTACCTGACACGGCAGAACATCTCGCGAGAACAACCCGTGCAATTCAGCCACAAGCACCACGTGGCAGACGACGGCATCGATTGCCGGTACTGCCATACCGGCGTGGAGACCTCTGCTGTTGCCGGTATCCCGCCAACGAAAACCTGCATGAATTGCCACTCGGTGCTCTTCAACAACGTGGGGTACCTGGAGCCGGTCCGCGAAAGTTATCGCACCGACAAGTCCATTGAGTGGGTAAAAGTCCACCGCCTGGCTGATTTCGTGTATTTCAATCACAGCATTCATGTAAACAAGGGCGTTGGTTGTACTACGTGCCATGGACAGGTCGAGCAGCTCGTCAGCTCGGCGGTTGTCCGAATCTTGCGTTCCACGGCAAACTTCTTGCCCAGTTCCTCTTGATCGGGTCCCGGCTTCCAATCCATGGCAAAAACTTTATCCATCGGCCGGAGGTTCGGCTCGGGGTTTCTATGGCAGTCCAGGCACCACTGCATCAGCAGGGTATTGGCCTGAAATACCAAAGGCAT
>WNGG01016237.1_pt1 | contig 11248 bp, 13 predicted proteins | sample 5400661 | NCBI WGS metagenome assembly WNGG01 (sample SAMN13153372, study PRJNA577476) | soil metagenome | isolation source: 100 cm soil or saprolite under Garry oak tree replicate 1 | place: USA:California | collected 2016-06-15 | reverse complement strand
GATCACCAATCTGCGTGCTGCGCAGCACGCAGCGGGAGAGCACAAGGTTTATCCGACGCCGCAGGGTGAGCGCGGCGACTCCTCAAGCAACTCCAGCGGCTGTGCTGGCGGCGCCCTTCGTGTCGAGGAGCTCGAGGCGTTCCCCTGCACCTGGCCGAAGCCGTGGCGCCACCCGTCTCGATGAGGTCCACGCACGCCGAGTTGCGGTCAACGGTGGCGTAACCGTTGGGGGGGACCTCGAGCGGGTTATAGTCCCACAACCCGACATCGTGTGTTTTTTGATCGTAGAATGGCCAGAATCAAAAAACGCGCACGCGCAATTCTCGCCACCATTTTTCGCAACCACGCTCACCATGCCGGCATGGGAGCCTGGCGCGCGCTCCGCGAGCTTTCCGTGACCTTTGCCGGCGCCGACGTGCGTGTCCTCTGTTACCACTCCGTCCGGAGCCGGGCGCGCTTCGCCGCCCACATGGACACGGTCGCCGAGCAGGGCTACACGGTCATTTCCCTGCCCGAGCTCACGGGCTGGTTGAGTGGTGCGGCGCCCTGCCCCGCGTCAGCCGTGCTCCTGACGTTCGACGGTGGGTACGGCGACCAGCTCGAGAATGCCGCCCCGGTGCTCGACGGGCTGAAATTCCCCGCGACGTTCTTTCCGACCTCCGGGGATCTGGACGATCCGGGCAACCCGATCAGCCGGCGTGATCTCACGGCGCTCGTGGCGGCCGGCCACACGATCGGCTGCCACACTCACACGCATCCCGACTTGACGACGCTCTCGCCCGAGGCGCTCGAGAGCGAGGTGATCGGCTCCAAAGCCGCGCTCGAGGACGCGCTCGGCCGAGCGATCGACGCGTTCAGCTACCCGTACGGCGTGCGGAACCCCGCGGTGGTGAGCGCGGTGCGGCGTGCCGGCTTCTCGGTCGCCTTCACCATCGACCTCGGCGGCGTGCACCGACGGGACGATCCGTACCAGCTCAATCGCATCGCGGTGCTCGGTGAGCCGAGCGCCGCCGAGTTCGCGAGCTACCTCGCGGGGACGCGACTCGTCTCGGGAGCGCTCCTGGGATGGTGGAAGATCCGCGAGCGGCGGATCGGGTGAGCCGCCCGGTCAGCGTGAGTCCGTCGGTCAGCGCCCCCGGAGCCGGCGCAAGGCCCGCTGAGCCGCCCGGGCATCCTTCGAGAGCCGTCGGGGATTGCCACGCTTAGGTTGGTCGGCGTCTTCATCGTCGTCGTCCGTCTCGCCGTCCTCGGCGGCGCCGCCTCCGCTGAGCGCGCCGACGAAGTCGGCGGCGCTGATCGCGGCGCACCGCGCACGCCGCGCCGCATCGGCCACGGTGCGATCGTCGCTGACCACGGCGTCGCCGTCGCCCGACTGTCGCGCGAGCCGCATCAGAACGTCGTCGGCCTTCTCGGGCGGCCGCGAGAAGATGACCTCGACCTGGCCAGGACTCTCCGCCGGCCCCACACCAGGAGCGCCGTCGAACACCACGGTGAAGTGGTCGGAATGGCGGCGGGCCGCGCCGGCCACGAGCCTCAGCAAGGCGGCTCGCCCCGCGTGAAGCCCTCCGCCCTCTTCGGCCGCCCGGAGGTCCGCGTCGCGGCGGATGACGTTGTAGCCGTCGATCAGCCAGCGCACGCCAGCGCCGTCAGGCGATGTCGAGGCTCACGCACCGGCCTCGAGCTCGCGGCGAACCAGGCGCGCGCCGGCGCCGAGGGCGAGCAGCTTTCGGCGAGCGACCTCGCGCGGCAACGGCACCATGCCGCAGTTCGTACACGGAAAGAGCCGGTCGGGAGAGACGTACTTCATGGCCGCCCGGATGGTCTCGGCGACGTCGTCCGGCTTCTCGACGTCGTGAGTGGCCACGTCGATGCACCCCACGAGCACGTCCTTGCCCCGGAGCAGGCCGAGCAGCTCGAGCGGGACGCGAGAGTTCCGGCATTCGAGTGAGATCTGGTGGATCCGGCTCCGGGCGAGCAGCGGGAACGTCTGCTCGTACTGCCGCCACTCGTTCCCGAGGGTCCGCTTCCAGTCGATGTTGGCCTTGATGCCGTAGCCGTAACAGATGTGGACCGCGGTCGTGCAGGAGAGGCCGTCGACGGCGCGGTGGAGGGCCTCGATCCCCCAGGCGGCCACGTCAGCCATGTACACGTTGAACGCCGGCTCGTCGAGCTGGACGACGTCGAGCCCCGCCTTCTCGAGATCACGGATCTCTTCGTTGAGCACGCGGGCGAATTCCATGGCGAGCGCGCGACGATCGCGGAAGTACTCGTCGGCCAGCGTATCGACGATCGTCATGGGACCCGGCAGGGTGAACTTGAGGCGACGATCGGTGTGAGCACGGGCCCAGCGCACCTCGTCGAGGTGGACGGGCTCGCGCCGGCGGAGCGGCCCGGTCACCGTCGGCACCTCGGCCTTGTAGCGATCGGCCCGGATGCCGATGGTCACCCGCTTGGTGAAGTCGATGCCGTCGATCCGGGTGAGGAACCCGTGGACGAAGTGCTGACGCGACTGCTCGCCGTCGGTCACGATGTCGATGCCGGCCGCTTCCTGGAGCATGAGCGCGACCAGGACCGCATCGCGCTGGCCCTGGGCTAGCGTTTCGGGCGGCAGCCGCCACGGCGCCCACAGGGTTTCGGGCGCGGCCAGCCACGCGGGCTTGGGAAGGCTCCCGGTGATCGTGGTGTCGAGCACGGGCCGGGATACTATCACTCTCGGTCAGCGCCGGCGGAGGCGCACCTCGTAGAGCCGCGGCCACAGCTTGCCGGTGAGGAACAGGCGATCGGCCGACACATCGTAGGCGATGCCGTTGGCCACGTCCTCGGTGCCGCGCCGCTCGTGGGGCGCCAGGAGCCCGGTCAGATCCACGCGGCCGACCACGCGCCCCGAGACGGGATCGATCCGCACGATCCAGTCGGTGGGCCAGACGTTCGCGTAGACCTCGCCACGGACGAATTCGAGCTCGTTGAGCGATTCGACCGGACGGCCGGCGTCGGTGACGTCGAGCACGCGGCGGACTGCGAACGTCACCGGATCGAGGAAACGCAGCCGCGGGGTGCCGTCGCTCATGATGAGCGACGTGCCGTCGTGCGTGAGGCCCCAGCCCTCGCCGGTGTAGGCGAACTCACGGGTCAGGCGGAGCCCGAGATCGTAGACGAAGCCCTTCTGCGATTGCCACGTGAGCTGAACGACCCGGCCCTGGAAGATCGTGAGGCCCTCGGCGAAGTACGGGCGAGGCACGCTCCGCCGAGACAGGACGCGGCCGGTCTCGAGGTCGACCCTCCGCACGCTCGACCGGCCGTGGAGCCCGGTGCTCTCGTAGAGCGCACCGTCGTGGAAGACGAGGCCCTGCGTGAACGCCCGTGGCGGGCGTAGTGCATGGGCCAGCGGGTCTCCGGATAACGCACCTCGAGCCACGTCCGCGACGGTACCACTCGCCGCCAGGCCGTGCCGAACGCCGTCCCACCGCCATCCGTCAGCAGCAGCGGCAGCAGATATTCGAGATGGCTCAGGGGCTCGAGCCTCGCGAGATGACGCCTGACGAGACGGCGAGCGAGGGCGTGACGCGGCGAGCGTCGGCCCAGTCGGCGGCGAACGTCGGCGGGCACACGGACGGCGAACAGGTCGTCGAGCAGGTCGAGCGTCACGCCGAGCGCCGCGCCGTAGCCGAGGCTTCGCGCGCCGCTGATCGACGCGTCCCAGTCGGCAGGATCGTTCATCGCCGAGGCGATCAACGCAACGTCGCAGAACCACAACAGTCCCTCGAAGGCGTGCTGGATGGCCAGGTGGAGGACGACGTGCACGAGGAGATCCGGCGGCGCCAGTGAGAGCACCGGCCTTCCGGCGAACGTGGCCGGCTCGGCACGCTGCCACGCCGCCTCGAGCCAGGCATTGCCCCGCCCGCCGAGCCAGTCACGCATGAGCGCCCAGTGGAGGTCGAGCGACGGCTGGCGAAGGTCGTGCGGATGGTGCGTCAGGACGGTCTTCGTATCGAACCGGAGGTCGAAGTCGAGCGTGTGAGCATCGTCGAAGCGTTGGAGGCCGACGTCCGCGGCCAGCGCCAGCGCCTTCTCCACGTCACCGGGACGAAGGAGGAGATCGACGTCGTGCATCGGTCGATCGTCGGGGCGCTGATAGTAGCGCTCGGCCAGGACACCGCCCTTGAGGACGATCACCGGGATCCCGCGCGCGCGGAGCGCATCCAGGTACGGGCCGGCCAGCGTGGCGAGCTGGGCCTGACGACGGACCGTGTAGTAGCGCTCCTGCCGCAAGGTCGCGGCCCAGGGCTCGGCACCGGGACGGTCGGCGAGAACCGTTCCGAGAAGTGGGGTGAGCTGGTGGCGCGCGGCCGCCGCGATCAGCGAGGTGAGATCGGCCGGCGGCTGCCAGCGCTCGCCCTGGCCGGCGGCATACGCACCGACCAGGGCCATGAGGGCAGCAGCGTCAGGGAAGTCGGGCTGGCGCGATACCGATGATGAAGGCGTTGTTGCCGCCGAGATCCGCGGGGATCGCGGAACCGGTCAGGACCAGGCCCAGGACGGCGTCCGGCTGCCAGGCGATGTCGAGGGCGAGGTTCCCGCCCGACGCCGCGAAGGGCATCGTGACGGTCAGCGCCGGATTGTCCACGTTCACCGCCGTGATGTCGTTGCTCTGGGTGTTCAGGACGATCGCCGAGTGCTTGCTCGAGACCGTCCCCGGATCGATGGCCACGCCGTTCGGAAACTCGTTCGTGGTGACCGCCACCGGCGGCTGGGAGAGATTGCTCAGATTGATGCGCGTCAGCGAGCCGAGGTACGGCTGACCGTCGGGCGGGTTCTGGGTCGGATCGCCCAGCGCGTTACTGACGAAGGCGAGGTGACGGACGGGGTCGATGGCGAGGCCCGACGTGAAGTACGCCGTGCCCGCCGAGAACCACGCGGTCACCCGATTGGTCGTGAGGTCGACGACCATTGCGCCACCTTCGTTCGTTCCGTACGGATCGCCCTGGTCGATCACGACCGCGAGATTGAGGCCGGGATCGATCGCCACCAGCGCCGGAGCGAAGAATAGCAAACCGTCGGGGTCGAACGCCGAATACAGCGGAATTCTGGCGATCTCGGTGAGCGAGGACAGACGGACCACCGAGAGGCTGGGCAAGATTCCGGGAAAGCCGAGCGGCATCGTGGGCTCACCGGGCGGCAACCCCTGGTTCACGACGACCACGCGATCGTGGGCGACGTCGAGGGCGACCCCGTACGGACTCGAGCCGAAGCCGAGCGAGAGCGTCTTCACGCACGGGCACGGCGCGTGAGTGACGGGATCGACGCCACTCACCCTCACGATGGCCACCGCATCGTCACGCTGGAGCGCGACGGCCAGGATACCGGCCGACGCATCACCGTCGATATCGCCGGTCGCGCCGATGCGAGGGTCGGCCAGCACGATCGGTGGATCGAGCACGACGCCAGCATCCGGCGTGGTGGTCGCGAAGTTCAGCTTCGACAGATCGAGGAACCGGATCAGACCCTGGGCGGACACGGCCACCGCACCGAGACGCGGGCCGACCAGGGCCACGTGATCGGGCTGGCCTTCGGGAATCGCGACGACCTTGGTGGGCAGGATCGCATTGGTCGCCCGGACCGTGAACGTCGCCGAGGCGGTGCCGCCACCCACCCCGTTGATCGCGGGATTCTCCACGCTCACGGTGAACACACCCGGGCTGACCAGGAGCGTGCCCGGAATCGTGATCACCATCTGTTCGGTCGGCTGGATCTGGTTGGGGACCGCGCTCACCGGAACGTTGTTGAACTTCACCACCGTGGTGGGAAGGATCTGGGCGCCGGCGACCGTTCCGACGAACCCGCCGCCGTTCAACAACATCGTGATCGTGGGGCTGCCCTGGTCGGCTGCGCTCGGGAACAGGTTCGAGAGCGTCGGCTTCGGATTCGTGATGGTCACCGGCAGCGTGTTCGACCGCTCGCCGTCGGGATTGACGACCTGCACGCAGTAGACGCCACCGCGCAACGTCAGGTCGGTCCCGTGAATACCGTAGTAGTCGGCCCGGATGCCGGGGACGATGGCGCGCAACACGGTCGACCCGCTGAGTGAGCCGGTCTCGATCTCGACGCCGCAGCCACTCACGGTCGGCGGGCCGAAGAACACTCGCGCTCCCGACGTGATCCGCTGTCCCGTGAGCGTGAGCGCGAGGTCGAGGCCGTCGGCCACGCCGGTGTTGGGAGTGACCGCGGTGAGCTTCAGCGGATCGGTGTTCACGACGAACGGCAGCGTGTTCGACACCGTGGGTGATCCACCCCGATCCGCGGGATTGGTCACGCTGGCGAGGAGACTTCCGAGCGTGGCCACGGCCGACGCCGGCACCATGACTTGAAGTCGGCCCGGAGTGACCAGCGTGGGAGTGAGCGTCAGCGTTCCGAGGCCGACCCGCGCGTTCGCCGCGAAGCCGCTCCCGATGATCTCGAGCGTGAAGGCGCTCGATCCGACCCTCGCCGACGACGGCGAGAGCGAGAAGATCTTGAGGACGTTGCACGGCCCCACCAGCACCGAGGCCGAGTGACTCTTCGAGTTGCTCACGACGGCCCGACAGGTCTGCGGGTCGATGGCGATGCCCCGCGGCCGCTTCCCGACGTCGGTCCGACTTGCTCACCTCGTCCGACGACAGCGAGAGGCCGAACACGTCGTCCTTCTCGCTGGTGACGAGCGCCCAGTCCCGTCCGGGGTTCACGGCGATCGCCTGGGGCCGCTTGCCGACGTCCACCGAGCGGATACCGTCGACGGTACCCGTGGCGGAGAGCTTGACGATGTGCACGGCGTTGCGGTTCTCGTCGGCCACGACGAACTGATTGACGCCGACGCCATAGTCGAACGCGATGCCCACCGGCCGCGCGCGCGGGCCCCGGCGACGGTAGTCGTCCGTGTGCCCGCGTCCGCCGCCCGGCAAGGTCACCGGCGGCAGGAAGACCGGGCTCTCCGGATACCGGATGTCGACGAGATACACCATGCCGTCAGACTCGTCGGTCACCGCCACCACGCCCGTGAGCGGGTTGATGGCCACATCTCTCGGAATGCGGCCGACCGTGAGATCGGAGATCGGCGTCAAGTTGACGGCATTGAGGATCGTGAGGCTGCGACTGCCTCGGTTGGCAACGCCGACGATGTTGCCGCCGACGGCGATACCCGACGGATGATGGCCGACCGCAATCTTGCGGATCAGCGTGCCCAGCGCCGGATCGATGACGGCCACGGCGTTTTCCTGGGCCAGCGTCACGAACGCGATGCCGCTCGCGTGGATCGCCACGTCCACCGGCCCACGCCCGACCAGGATCGTCCTGACCGTGGTCGCGCTCAGCAGATCGATGACCGAAACCGTGCGGTCGTTGCGATTGGCGACGACGGCGAGACCGTGCCCCGAATCGATGGCCACGCCGAACGGATGGCGGCCCACGCGCGGCGTCCCGATCACGGACAGCGTCGCGAGTGCCGGCGTCTTACCGTTGGAACTCTTCCCGTCGCGGTCGTCCGGATCGTAGCGATCGTCGCGGTCGTAGCGGTCGTCCCGGGAGTCGAGAGTCCCAGGAGTCGTCGTTCCGGTAATCGTGCGAATGGGCGAAGGCGGTGGAGGAGCCGAGGGAGAGGAGAGCGGCCAGGGCGGGTATGAGAACCAGAGCGCCGCCCGGCCGGATACGCCATCGTTCAATCAGAACCCGCTTAATGACCTTCAGTCGTCCCCTCCAGAGTTCAAATCTCGAGTCCAGCCTTCGCTGAACCCCGTGGCGCTCGACGGCAACGGCGCGGCCAATGATTGCTGCGGCCGTCACCGGTGGGTCGGTCGTGGGGGCGTTGTCACCCCTGAACACGAACGTCCGCGCTCCGTCCTCGCCACGGTCGAACCTCACCAGGCGATGCATCACGAAGGCGCCCTGGGCCCGGAACTTCACGATGTCGCCGGGCTTCAGGCTCTCGGGGGCAGCGGGCGCGACCAGCACGCGGTCGCCGTCGTCGATCGTCGGCGCCATGCTGAGACCGCGCGGGCGCCACCAGTACGGAATGCCCCGAGCCAGAGTCTCCTTACGGAACTCCTCGAAAATCACATCGCGGCGTCGGAGAGTCAATGAGGCGAACGTCTCAGCGTTTTATCTTTCAGCTACTTGGAGGCCGCGAAGGACCGAAGAAAGGCTCGGGGCGAACGGGAAGTCGTAGCAGGGGATCTCGGTGACGATCCGCGCGATCGTGTCGAGCAGTTTCGACGTGGCCGCCGGCTCCCAGTACGGGTGGAGACACCGCGCCAGGAGCTTCGAAGCCGCCCGCGCAGGCTGGAGGCGAGTCGGCTTCGTGGCGCGTCCGTGACTGATCAGACAGACGCCGCGGATGGGAGCCGACCTATCGGCGTTGAGCCGCGCGCTTCCGGCCCACGGCGTTCCGAACACGTGCCAGCGACCGTGCACGTGTCGCACCGCGACGCGATCGTCGTTGAGCACGGTGACGTCCGAACGGGCCTTGAAGAGCCGGGCCAGCGTGCTCTTCCCCGCGCGATGAGGGCCGGCGAACACCCAGCCCTCGCCGTCGAGGACGACGGCGGTCGCGTGCACGATCGCCCCGTCGCGGTGGCCGAGGAGCGAGGTGAACAGCAGCATCTCCCAGGGATACGCGATCGGAAACGGCCGGCCGGCGCCCGACCGGAGGCGCGCCGGGAGAAAGACGGTCCCTTTGCGCCACTCGCGGTCGACGGCGAGGGCGTGATAGACGCGACATGCCCGGAGGCCGACGAACGACCAGCCGTCCGCGGTCGCCACGATACGCCAGCCCAGGCCGGAGTCGAAGGCGACGACACCGCCGGAGGGAGCTCCGCGGTCGAGCGGCGCGAGGGAGAGGTCGAGGGTGGGGTCACCGCCGACGTGCAGGAAAGGCCGGTAGAGGCGGCCAACGATCCAGTCGCCTGATCGATCGTCGCCCGCAATGGCGACCGTCGACTCGCCGACGGTGAGACCGGCGTCTGGAATCAGGTGTTCGAGCGGTTCTTGCAGCCGCTCGGGCAGACGAAGTTACCGATGGTGTTCTTCGTGTTGATGCTGCTGGTCGTCGACTTCTTGCAGGTCTGGAGCGCGACCTCGCTCTCGACGATGTCCACGCGCTCGATCGTGGGCGGCACGTACGGCCGGCGCGGGGCGCCGTCGCTCTTATCCATGGGCCTGCGCTCCTTTCATCCGAATCGTGCGGATCAGCTCGCCGGCCCCGAAGGCCTCGGCGCGGCCGTGATTCACGTCGCACACGTAGTCCACCGGCTCCTCGAGATCGCCGTGCTCGAGCAGCGACCACCCGGGACACGAGGTGCAGTTCCCGGAGATGGCGCAGGAGTCGCACCGGGTCGTCCGCGTCTTCTTGAGATACACGACGCGCTCCAGGAACGAGTCCCAGCCCTCGCGGAACGAGCCCTCGCGGAGGTCGTGGCCGATCGAGGGCACCATCATGCACGACGTCAGGCGGCCGTAGGGGTCGATGTGGTAGCTGTTCAGGCCGGCGCCGCACTCGAACACGTACTGACCGCGGCCGGTATCGACTCCCTGCCGCGTCTTGTCCACCATGTCCTGATAGGTCTCGCGGAGATCGTCGGTCTCGGCGTCGAGCGCCCGGTCGAGCGCCACGACCTTGGCGGCCGGCACCCGCACCCTGGCCGGGGCCATGCCCTCGCGTCCCTCGATCTTCCGGAAGTTGATGTTCGGGTCGTAGCGGAAGCGCTGGCCGAACTCGCGCTTGACCCAGGCTGCGATCTCCAGGAACTCGTCGTAATTCGCGGTCGTCACCACGCTCTTCAATCGGATCTTGATGCGGCGCTCGCGGAGGAGCTCGATCCCCCGCAAGCAGCGCTCGAGGGCAGGCACCTCGGTGACGGCGGCATACGTCCCCGGCGTGATGCCATAGAGCGAGACCTCGACGAGGCTCGGCGGATACTCGGCGAGCAGGTCGGCCGCCCGCTCGGTGATCATCGTGCCGTTCGTGTAGAGCGTGAGGAGCAACCCTCGCCGCTTGAGCCGGCGATAGATGTCGAGGAAGTCGGGGCGGATGAAGATCTCGCCACCGGTCAGGAGCAGCCAGAGCCCGCCCGCATCCACGATCTCGCCGGCGATGCGGTCGATCTCGTCGGCGCTGAGCTCGCGCTGACGGGCCCGCCGGTCGCCGGCCGGGAGATTGACCCAGCAGTGCGTGCACGCCAGGTTGCAGCGGTACGTCAGCTCCCAGCTGCCCTCGAGGGGCACGTGCGCCATGCCGTCGCCGCGCTTGATGCGCCCGACCAGCGTGCTGTAGCCGATCGCCGGAACGGCCGTGGCGGTCATCGGGCGGGCGCGGCCAGCGCGCCGATCGCGGTCAGGTGCTCGACGAACGTTTCGAGATCCACCGTCGCCTCCTGGTCGGTGACCTGGTACTCGCCGACGATGACATCGCGAATCTCGCGAAGGGTGCGGCGGCCGTCGAGGAGCTCCCAGATCCGCGCGCCCACTTCATTCAGCGTGTAGATGGATTCGAGATCGCCGAGATTCTTTCGGATGGGCAGGACGATGACCTCGTCGGCAATCCGGCGGGAGACGAAGTCGGGATCCCGCGCATAGGTGGCGTCCAGCCCCGTGACGTCGCCCATCTGAGCGAGTTGTCCCTCAAAAATAGAGACGCTGTCAAGTGGCTGACACTCACGGAAATTTTCCTGGGGCAATTCAGGGAAAATCTTTTCCGGTTGTTTTTTGAGCGCGCCCCCCGCAAGTTGGACGGGTGGTGCATTCGACTCAGGACAACCTACGACGCTCGACACTCGGCCAATCGTGGCGGGCTCCATTCCGCCTGGGAGTCATCATGACGTTCGCACCAGCGTATTCACCCGACCTCACCGGTATCGTGGTGCTCGTTGTCGACGACAACGCGGATTCCCTCGACGTCTTGAGCCTCGCGCTCGAGCGGTTCGGCGCGACCGTTCAGACCGCGGCGAACGCGCGTGACGCTCTCGCCAAAGCCCTCGCGATTCGTCCGCACGTCATCGTCAGCGACCTCTCGATGCCGGACGAGGACGGCCTCTGGTTGGTCGATCAGTTGAAGCACCGTCAGCACGGCGGCGCCATCCCGGCGGTTGCGCTCACCGCCCACCGCAGTCGGTACAACGTGTTCCAGACCGCCGACGTGGGGTTCGACGCGTTCCTGACGAAGCCGGTCGATCCCTTCTATCTCGGCGAGAGCATCGCCAAGCTCGTGGGGCGCTGATTCGCCGGA
>WNGG01008569.1_pt1 | contig 11248 bp, 4 predicted proteins | sample 5400661 | NCBI WGS metagenome assembly WNGG01 (sample SAMN13153372, study PRJNA577476) | soil metagenome | isolation source: 100 cm soil or saprolite under Garry oak tree replicate 1 | place: USA:California | collected 2016-06-15 | reverse complement strand
AGGTCACGTAGGTCGCCAACCCCTTCTCCGCCGCCACCTTCGTCAACGCCGCCGTCAACGTCGTCTTGCCGTGGTCCACATGCCCAATCGTCCCCACGTTCACGTGCGGCTTGGTCCGCTCAAACTTGGCTTTCGCCATGGTCTCCTCTCGGCTGTCAGCCGTCAGCAGTCAGCCGTCAGCTTGCTGACAGCTGATAGCTGATGACTGACAGCTATCCCTTCACTTTCGATACGATCTCTTCGGCTTTCGATTTCGGCACTTCCTGATAGTGACTGAACTGCATGCTGTAGACGGCGCGCCCCTGGCTCATCGAGCGCAGGGTCGTAGAGTAGCCGAACATCTCCGAGAGCGGGACGCTGGCGGCGACGATGTGAGCGTCGGCGCGCTGCGTCATGCCGCCGATCTTGCCGCGGCGGCTCGAGAGATCGCCGATCACGTCGCCCATGTAGTCCGATGGCGTGACCACCTCCACGTCCATGATCGGCTCCAGCAGCACCGGCTGCGCCTGGCGGGCCGCTTCCTTCACCGCCATCGAGCCCGCGATCTTGAACGCCATTTCGCTCGAGTCGACGTCGTGGTACGAGCCGTCGACCAGCTCGACCTTGACGTCCACCATCGGGTAGCCTGCGAGGACGCCGTTCTCGAGCGCCTCCTTCACCCCCTGCTCCACCGGCCCGATATACTCCCGCGGGATTACGCCGCCCACGATGTTGTCTTCGAACACGAAGCCCGTGCCGGGCTCGCCCGGCTCGAGGTTGATGACGACGTGGCCGTACTGGCCGCGGCCGCCGGTCTGGCGGATGAACTTGCCTTCCACCGCCTCCACGCGCTTGCGGACCGTCTCACGGTAGGCGACCTGGGGCCGGCCGACGTTGGCGTCCACCTTGAACTCGCGCTTCATGCGCTCGACGATGATCTCGAGGTGCAGCTCGCCCATCCCGCTGATGATGGTCTGGGCGGTCTCGGCATCGGAGTGCACCCGGAACGTGGGATCTTCCTCGGAGAGCTTCTGGAGCGCGATGGAGAGCTTGTCCTGGTCGGCCTTGGTCTTCGGCTCGATGGCGACGGAGATGACCGGCTCGGGAAACCGCATCGCCTCGAGGATGATCGGGTGGTCTTCGGCGCAGAGCGTGTCGCCGGTCTTCGTGTCCTTGAGCCCGATCGCCGCCGCGATGTCGCCGGCGCGCACCTCCTCGATCTCCTCGCGCTTGTTGGCGTGCATCTGGAGCAGTCGCCCGATGCGCTCCCGATGATCCTTGGTGCTGTTGTAGACGTACGAGCCCGCATTCAGCACGCCCGAGTACACCCGGAAGAACGTGAGCTTCCCGACGTACGGGTCGGTCATGATCTTGAACGCCAGCGCCGCGAACGGCTCGTCGTCGGAGGCGTTACGCATGGCGTGCGTGGCGTCGTGATGCGGCAGGTGACCCTGGATCGCCGGGATGTCGACCGGCGACGGCAGGTAGTCCACCACCGCGTCGAGCAGCGCCTGTACGCCCTTGTTCTTGAAGGCGGCGCCGCACAGCACCGGCACCACGTGCCCGGCGACGGTCGCCTTCCGCAGCACGGTGCGGATCTCGTCTTCGCTGAGCTCGTGCTCCTCCAGGTACTTGTGGAGGATCGCGTCGTCGTGCTCGACTACCGCTTCGAGCAGCTCGTGGCGCATCCGGGTGACGGTGTCCTTGAACGCGGCCGGCACCGGGCCTTCGAGGTACTTCTTGCCGAGGGTCTCGTCGTCGTAGACGATCTGGACCTGCCGGACGACATCGATCAGGCCGGTGAACAGCTCGCCCGCGCCGAGGGGCAGGTGGACCGGCACCGCGTTCGCGCCGAGTCGCTCGCGCACCATCTTGAGGCACATGGCGAAGTCGGCACCCACGCGGTCCATCTTGTTGACGAAGATGACGCGGGGCACGTGATAGCGGTCCGCCTGGCGCCACACCGTTTCGGTCTGGGGCTCGACCCCGCCGACCGCATCGAGCACGGTGATCGCTCCGTCGAGGACGCGCAGGCTGCGCTCCACTTCGACGGTGAAGTCCACGTGGCCGGGGGTGTCGATGATGTTGATCCGGAACTGCTCGCCGCGGCGGGCCCAGAAGGCGGTGGTCGCGGCGGAGGTGATGGTGATGCCGCGCTCCTGCTCCTGCTCCATCCAGTCCATCGTCGCGGTGCCGTCGTGCACTTCGCCCAGCTTGTAGGTGCGGCCCGTGTAGTACAGGATGCGCTCGGTCGTAGTCGTCTTCCCGGCATCGATGTGGGCCATGATGCCGATGTTGCGAATCCGGTCGAGCGGTGTCGTGCGCGGCATTGCCTTCCTTCAGTCAGCAAAAATGCGGGGCGACCGGGTCGCCCGCGGACGGGCCGGTCTCGCTCCGCCATGAGCCCCGGGGCATGGCCCCGGGGCGGGTCACCAACGCCGGGGCGGTGCCCCGGCGTTACCAGCGGTAGTGGGCGAACGCCCGGTTGGCTTCCGCCATCCGGTGCGTGTCTTCCTTCTTCTTGATCGCTTCTCCCTCGCCCTTCGAGGCGAGGATCACCTCGGCGGCCAATCGCTCCGCCATCGTCTTCTCGCGCCGCAGCCGGCTGTACAGGATCAGCCACCGCATGCCGAGCGCTGTGCGCCGCTCCGGTCGCACCTCGACCGGCACCTGATAGGTCGCGCCGCCCACGCGCCGGGACTTCACCTCGAGCGCCGGCTTCACGTTCGACAGCGCCTGCTTGAACACGTTCACGCCCGGCTGCCCCGTGCGCTGCTCGATCAAGTCCATCGCGCCGTAGAAGATCCGCTCGCCCAGCGACTTCTTGCCCCGCACCATCAGGTTGTTCAGGAACTTGGAGACGGTCTGGCTGTCGTAGCGCGGGTCCGCCGGCACCGGCCGCCGCACCGCCTTCTTCCGCCGGCTCACGTCGCCGCCGCCTTCGGTCGCTTGGCTCCGTACTTGGAGCGGGACTGCTTGCGCTCGTTCACGCCCGCGGCGTCGAGCGTGCCGCGGATGATATGGTAGCGCACCCCGGGAAGGTCCTTCACACGGCCACCCCGGATCATCACAATCGAATGCTCCTGGAGGTTGTGTCCCTCGCCGGGGATGTAGGCCGTGACCTCGAACCCGTTCGTGAGCCGCACCCGCGCCACCTTGCGGAGCGCGGAGTTCGGCTTCTTGGGCGTCGTGGTATACACGCGCGTGCACACCCCCCGCTTCTGCGGGTTACCGCGCAGCGCCGGCGCCTTTTCCTTCTTCTCGACCTCCCGGCGGCCGTGGCGGACGAGCTGATTGATAGTCGGCATGCACCCCAGGAAAAAGTTGGGAAATAGACGGGCAAGATAGCCGGTGATTTGCACTTAGGTCAACCCCCGCTCCCCCCCCTCTCCGGGCGGTCGACACAGCGGCGGTCGATGAGACGGCGGTCACGAGACAACAGCGGCGGTCGAGAAACCCGACCGCCGCTTTAAACCGTCTTACCGACCGCCGCCTTTCAGTCCGCCTCCACTTCCTCCGGGAAAGGACTGGGCACCACGCCGACGGCGGATTCCGGCGGCGGCGGCGGGGGCTGGAAGCCTTCGGGCGTCTCGATCTCGATCTCATGGTAGCGGTAGATGCCCGTGCCCGCGGGGATGAGATGCCCGATGATGATGTTCTCCTTCAAGCCGAGGAGGTCGTCCTTGGCCCCGCGGATCGCCGCGTCGGTCAGCACCCGCGTCGTCTCCTGGAACGACGCCGCCGAGATGAACGACTGGGTCGTGAGGCTCGCCTTGGTGATGCCCAGCAGCAACGGCTCCGAGGTGGCGGGCTTGCCGCCCTTCTTGACCACCCGCTCGTTGATCTCACGGAAGGTCAGCTTGTCAATGTTCTCACCCTCGAGGAACATGGTGTCGCCGGGCTCCACGACGCGCACTTTCTGCAACATCTGGCGCACGATGACGCCGATGTGCTTGTCGTTGATCTTCACCCCCTGGAGCCGGTACACCTCCTGCACTTCGTTCAGGAGGTATTCCTGGACGGCGCGCGGTCCTTTGATCCGCAGGATGTCGTGCGGGTTCACGGGTCCCTCGGTGAGGCGATCGCCGGCGCGCACGCGGTCGCCTTCGTGCACGCGCAAGTGCTTGCCCGCTGGCACCTCGTACAGCTGCGGTTCTCCGTCCTCGGGGTGCACGTAGATCTCGCGCTTGCCGCGCTTGATGTCGCCGAACCGCACGGTGCCGTCGATCTCCGAGATGGTCGCCGGGTCCTTGGGCCGCCGCGCCTCGAACAACTCGGCGACGCGGGGGAGGCCGCCCGTGATGTCGCGCGTCTTGTAGGCTTCGCGCGATACCTTGGCCAGCACCTGGCCGGCGTACACCTCCTGGCCGTCCTCGACCGTGAGCTGCGCGCCTTCAGGGATGACGAAGTCGCGGAGCCGCTTTTCCTTCTCCCCCTTCTTCTGGACCACCTCGATGTGCGGGTGCAGCTTCTTGTCGCGGTCTTCGATGATCACGCGCTGGCGCCGACCGGTCAGCTCGTCCAGCTCCTCGCGGACCGTCTCGTCCTCGACGATGTCGACGAACCGCACCACGCCCCCCACGTCCGTCATGATGGGGTTGGTGTACGGATCCCAGGTGAACAGCACGCCGTCCTTGGCCACCTTGGCGCCGTCCTCGACCATCAGGGTGGCGCCGAGCGGCACATGGAAGCGGGAGTGGACCGCCAGCTTGCCGCTTGCCGCCGACGCTCCCGCGTCGGCATGCGCGTGAGCCTTGAGGACCAGCTCGCCCTCGTAGCTCGTGACCACCTGGTGGCCCTCGGGCGTCGAGACGAACACCAGCCGGTCGCCGTACTCGATGACGCCTTCGACCTTGGTCTTGCGCACCGTCTGCTCGGCGATGCGCGCTGCCGTGCCGCCGATGTGGAAGGTGCGCAGCGTGAGCTGCGTACCGGGCTCCCCGATCGACTGCGCGGCGAGGATGCCGACCGCCTCGCCCAGGTCCACCATGTCCATGGTGGCGAGATTGCGGCCGTAGCACATGCGGCAGATGCCGCGCCGGGCCTCGCAGGTCAGGACCGAGCGGATCTTCACGCTTTCGATACCGGCGTTCTCGATCGCCTGCGAGGTCTCCTCGTCGATCAGTGATCCCGCGGCGATGAGCAGCTTGCGGTCGCCGTCCTCGTCCTTCTCGAGCGGGTCGAACACGTCGTCGCCCGCCACACACCCGACGATGCGCTCGCGCAGCGGCTCGATGATGTCCTCGCCCTCCTTCAGGGCCGACATCTCGAGGCCGAGGATCGTGCCGCAGTCTTCCTCGGTGACCGTGACGTCCTGCGCCACGTCGACCAGACGGCGCGTCAGGTACCCCGCGTCCGCGGTCTTCAACGCGGTGTCGGCGAGCCCCTTGCGGGCACCGTGGGTCGAGATGAAGTACTCGAGCACCGACAGGCCCTCACGGAAGTTCGACTTGATCGGGCTCTCGATGATCTCGCCGATGCCGCCCGTGAGCTTCTTCTGCGGCTTCGCCATGAGGCCGCGCATCCCCGCGAGCTGCCGGATCTGGTCGCGGCTGCCGCGGCTCCCGGAGTCGAACATCATGAACACCGGGTTGAAGCCGCCCTTGGCGCGCTGCATCGTCTTGACCATCGCGTCGGCGATGTCGTTGTTGGCGTGGGTCCAGGCGTCGATCACCTTGTTGTAGCGCTCGCCAAAGGTGATCTGGCCGGTCGCGTACGCCCGCTGGAACCGCTCCACCCGCTGCTCGGCGTCATGGAGCAGCTGGGTCTTCTCGGCCGGGATCTCGAGATCCTCGACGCCGATCGAGACGCCCCCCATCGTCGCGTAGCGGAAGCCGAACTCCTTCAGGGCGTCGAGAAATTGCACCGTGGCCGACAGCCCGGCGCTGCGGTAGCTCTCGAAGACGAGCTCCGACAGGTCGCGCTTACGCATCACGTGATTGCGGAAGCCCTCGGCCCGCAGCGTCACCGGGAGGAGGCTGTTGAAGATCACGCGACCCGCGGTCGTCCCGACCCACTGGCCCGCGCCTGTCGGAGGCTCGAACCAGAAATGCACCGGTGAGTGGTACTCGAGCCGCTTCACCGCGAGGGCCATGTCCAACTCGGGGAGCGACGCGATGCGCGGCGCCGTGGCGAGCGCCGCCTCGAGCTCCACCTGCTCCTTGGTGAGGAAGTAGCACCCCAGCACCATGTCCTGAGACGGCTCGGCCACGGGCCGCCCGTCCGAGGGCTTCAGGATGTTGTTCGACGAAACCATCAGCAGTCGGCACTCGAGCTGGCTCTCGAAGGAGAGCGGCACGTGCACGGCCATCTGGTCGCCGTCGAAGTCCGCGTTGAAGGCGGCGCACACGAGGGGGTGGATGCGGATCGCCTTCCCCTCCACGAGCACCGGCTCGAACGCCTGGATACCGAGCCGGTGCAGCGTGGGCGCGCGGTTCAGGAGCACGGGGTGGTCCTGGATGATCTCTTCCAGGATCTCGAACACCTCCTCGCTCTCCTTCTCCACGATCTTCTTGGCCCGCTTGACCGTCTCGGCGATCCCCTTCTCCACCAGCTTGTGGATGATGAAGGGCTTAAACAGCTCCACCGCCATCGCCTTTGGGAGCCCGCACTGGTGCAGGCGCAGCTCAGGACCGACGACGATCACCGAGCGGCCCGAGTAGTCCACCCGCTTGCCAAGCAGGTTCTGACGGAAGCGCCCCTGCTTGCCCTTAAGCATGTCGGAGAGCGACTTGAGGGGCCGCTTGCCGCGCCCCCGGATCGCCTTGGAGCGGCGCCCGTTGTCGAACAGCGCGTCCACCGCCTCCTGCAGCATGCGCTTCTCGTTCCGCAGGATGACCTCCGGCGCCCGGTGCAGAATCAGCTTCTGCAGCCGGTTGTTCCGGTTGATGACGCGCCGGTACAGGTCGTTCAGATCCGAGGTGGCGAAGCGCCCGCCGTCCAGCGGCACCAGCGGCCGCAGGTCGGGTGGGATCACCGGCACGACGTCCAGGATCATCCAGCCCGGATTGTTGCGGGCCTCGCCTGCGTTCCCGGAATTGCGGAACGCGTCCACGATCTTCAGCCGCTTGAGCATCTGCTTCTTGCGATGCTGGCTCGTCTCCGTCGCCACAGCCTCGCGCAGCTCGTCAGCCAGCTTGTCGACGTTGAGGCGCTCGAGCAGCGCCCGCACCGCCGGCGAGCCGATGTCGGCCTTGAACGCCGTGTCCCCCTCGCCCTTGGCCTTCACGCGCAGCTCGAGGAAGCGGTCCTCGTCCAGCAGCTCCTTCTCCTGGACCTCCTGCTTGCCGGGCTCGATCACGACGTAGTTGGTGTAGTAGATCACCCGCTCCAGGTCCCGCAGGGTCATGTCGAGCAGGTTGCCCATCGGAGACGGGAGCGTCTTGAAGAACCAGATGTGCGCCACCGGCACGGCGAGCTCGATGTGTCCCATCCGCTCGCGCCGCACCTTGGACAGCGTCACCTCGACGCCGCAGCGGTCGCAGATCACGCCCCGGTAGCGGATGCGCTTGTACTTCCCGCAGTGGCACTCCCAGTCCTTGACGGGCCCGAAGATGCGCTCGCAAAACAACCCGTCCCGCTCCGGCTTGAACGACCGGTAGTTGATCGTCTCGGGCTTCGTCACTTCGCCCCACGACCACCAGGTGCGTTGCCCCTGGAGCTCCAGGCGCTCGCGCTCCTTGGAGTCGCGGGGCCCGCGGATCTCCTCCGGGGAGGCAATCCGCACCTGGATGTAGTCGAAGCTCGAGCTCTTCGGCTCGCGCCCGCTCCGGAAATCGATCATCGTGTCTCCCTCCCCTTACTCTTCAACGTCCTCGGTGGTGCCCAGGGTGACCTTCAACCCCAGGGCCTGGAGTTCCTTCACCAGCACGTTGAAGGACTCGGGGATGCCGGGTTTCGGCAGGTTCTGCCCCTTCACGATCGCTTCGTACACGCGGCTGCGGCCGTTCACGTCGTCCGACTTGACGGTCAGGATCTCCTGCAGGGTGTGCGCCGCGCCGTACGCCTCGAGCGCCCACACCTCCATCTCGCCGAACCGCTGGCCGCCGAACTGCGCCTTGCCGGCGAGCGGCTGCTGCGTCACGAGCGAGTACGGGCCGATGGAGCGCGCGTGAATCTTGTCGTCCACCAGGTGTGACAGCTTCATCATGTAGATCGAGCCGACGGTGACGTCGGAGGTGAAGAACTCCCCCGAGCGGCCGTCACGGAGGCGGGCCTTCCCCGCCGGCGACAGCCCCGCCGCGCGCAACAGCTCGTTCACTGCCTGGTCCACATCCGCCTCGGACTTGGGCCCGAGCAGCGCCGCGAGCGCCGGGTAGCCCGCCCCCGCGAGTACCTCGGCGGGCTTGTCGTGCTCGAGCTGCTTCTCGATGTCCTTGACCGCGGCCTTCAGCGCGGCCTTGTCGGCCCGCGCGTCAGCTTCGAGCCAGGCCTGGTGCATCTCCTGCTCCGCGCGGCGCTGCGCCAGCTCGCGCTCGGCGAGGGCCTTGGCCGCGCCCTGCAGGAAGTCCACCAGGCCGTGGTGCACGTCCCGCGTCTTCTGGGCCAGCGCCCGCGACGCCAGCAGTCCCACCCCCGCCGTCGTGAGCAGCGGCTTGCCGCCGTTCGCCGCGGGGAGGCGTCGCAGGTCGCGCATGATCTCGCCCCGGACGTCGGCATCGAGCGCCGGGGGACGCTGCTCCAACCGGAGCGCTTCTGCCGCCCAGGCGAGACCGGCCAGGCGCAGGAGCACGCCGATCTCCGTCTCGTCGGCGCCCTGGAACACGGGAGTCTTCGCCTCGAAGCCGAGGATCCGGGCCGCCCAGCCGAGGTGGGTTTCCAGAATCTGACCCACGTTCATGCGCGACGGCACCCCGAGGGGGTTGAGGACGATGTCGACGGGCGTGCCATCGGGGAGGAACGGCATATCCTCCTCCGGCACGATGCGGGCGATGATGCCCTTGTTGCCGTGCCGCCCCGCCATCTTGTCGCCCACGGAGATCTTGCGCTTCTCGGCGACGTAGACCTTGACGAGCTGGATCACGCCCGGGGGCAGCTCATCGGGTTGCAGGATCTTGTCGATCTGATCCTCCGACTTCTCCTCGATCTTGGCCCGCTCCGCCTGGGCCGCGTCGAGCACCGCCCGAACCCGCTCGTTGACGCCGCGGTTGGCCACGCGCAACGTCTTCAGGTCCACGTCCGCGAATTTCACCTGCTCGAGCTGGGCGGGCGTCAGCTTCGTGCCGGCCGCCAAGTACTCTTCCACGGTGCCGGCCTTGAGCATGAGGCCGACTTCCTGGCCGGTGAGCAGCTCCGCCAGCTCCGCGAACATCGCCTCGGAGATGCGACCCTTCTCCTCCCCTTCGAGGCGGCGCACTTCGCCGATGCGCTCACCCCGGTCCTTCTCGACGACCTGGTCCTCGATGCGCGAGAAGATCTTCACATCGATGACCACGCCCTCCATCCCCGGCGGGACCTTGAGGGAGGAGTCCTTCACGTCCTTGGCCTTCTCGCCGAAGATGGCCGTCAGGAGCTTCTCCTCCGGCGACAGCTCGGTCTCCCCCTTGGGGGTGATCTTGCCCACGAGGATGTCGCCCGCCTTGACGTGCGCGCCGATGCGCACGATGCCGCGCTCGTCCAAGTCGACGAGGGACTCCTCGGCAACGTTGGGGATCTCGCGCGTGATCTCTTCGCGGCCGCGCTTGGTGTCGCGCACGTGCAGCTCGAGCTCCTGGATATGGATGGACGAGTACACGTCGTCCTTCACCAGGCGCTCCGAGAGCACGATGGCGTCCTCGAAGTTGTGGCCGTACCACGGCATGAAGGCGACCAGCACGTTGGCGCCGAGCGCCAGCTCCCCACGGTCGGTGCCGGCGCCGTCCGCGACCACCTGGCCCGCCTTGACCTTCTGCCCCACGTGCACGAGGGGCCGCTGATTGATCGCGGTGTCCTGGTTGGTGCGCCAGAACTTCTTCAGGCGATACCGGTCGTGCTGCTTCAGCCGGGCGAGCGGGTGGTCCCCCGTCTTCGCCTCTTCGTCGCCGGTGTCGATGATGATCTCGTCGGCGGTCACCCGCGTGACCACCCCGGCGCGCCGCGCGACCACGACGGCGCCCGAGTCCCGCGCGACCTTGTCCTCGAGGCCGGTGCCCACGAGGGGCGCGCGGGGGAAGAGCAGCGGCACCGACTGCCGCTGCATGTTCGATCCCATCAACGCGCGGTTGGCGTCGTCGTGCTCGAGGAAGGGGATCAGCGCGGCCGCGATGGACACGAGCTGCTCGGGGGCCACGTCCATGAAATCGATGCGGTTGGGCGCCAGCAACGGGTAGTCGTCGCGCTTGCGGCACAGCACGAGCTCGTCCGCAAAGCGGCCGTCCTCGGTGAGGCGCGCGTTGGCCTGCGCCACCGCGTAGTCCTCCTCCTCGGACGCCGACAGCCAGCGGATCTCCCCCGTCACGCGACCGTCCTTCACGACGCGATATGGCGTCTCGATGAAGCCCAGCTCGTTAACCCGCGCGTACGTGGACAGGCTGGTGATCAGCCCGATGTTCGGCCCCTCCGGCGTCTCGATCGGACACATGCGGCCGTACTGGCTGTAGTGCACATCGCGCACCTCGAAGCCGGCGCGCTCCCGCGTGAGTCCGCCGGGCCCGAGCGCGGACAGGCGCCGCTTGTGGGTCAGCTCGGCAAGCGGGTTCGTCTGATCCATGAACTGCGACAACTGGGAGCTCCCGAAGAACGCCTGGATCACCGCGCTCACCGTCCGGGCGTTCACCAGGTCATCCAGGGTGATCCGCTCGGGGTCGTTGTTGATGCTCATCCGCTCTTTGATCAGGCGCGCCATGCGCGACAAACCCACCGAGAACTGGTTGGCGATCAGCTCGCCCACCGAGCGCACGCGGCGGTTCCCCAGATGGTCGATGTCGTCGGTGTAGCCGCGGCCCTCCGACAGCTCGATCAGGTAGCGGATGATCGCGATGAAGTCGTCCTCGGTGAGGACCGTGTGGTCCCGGGGCACGTTCACCTTGAGGCGCTGGTTGATCTTGTAGCGTCCCACCCGCCCCAGGTCGTAGCGCTTGGGGTGGAAGAACAGCCGCTCCAGCGCCTGGCGCGCGGTCTCCAGGTTCGGCGCCTCGCCCGGCCGCAGCAGGGTGTAGATCTGCTCCAGGGCCTCGGCTTCGGTGTGCGTCGGGTCCTTGAGGAGCGTGTTCTTGATGAGGGGTGACTCGCTGCGCCCCGGCGGCAGCAGCACGTCGACCTTCGTGACCTTGGCCTTGAGGAGCCGCTTCTT
>WNGG01011689.1_pt1 | contig 11249 bp, 13 predicted proteins | sample 5400661 | NCBI WGS metagenome assembly WNGG01 (sample SAMN13153372, study PRJNA577476) | soil metagenome | isolation source: 100 cm soil or saprolite under Garry oak tree replicate 1 | place: USA:California | collected 2016-06-15 | reverse complement strand
TGTCACTCCCCATCCGCCGCGTGGGTTCTGGCAGCGAGTGCCCCGCGTGGGGTTTTGGCGGCGAGTGCCACCGGGTGGGTTTGGCGGCGAGTGCCACCGCGGCGGTCAGGTCTGCCCGGCGCGGCACGCCGGTCGCCCGGCGCGCGACATCGCCCTCGGGCCCCAGCAGGACCACGGTGGGGGTGCGGCGGATGTCCAGCAGCCGGACAAGGTCAACCCGGTCGGCCACGTCGATCTCGATGTGAACGACGCCAGCACTGCGGTCTGCCACGTCAGCCAGCAGATTCCGGGTGGCACGGCACGGGGCGCAAAACGCCGAGGAGAACTGGAGCAGGGTGGCGCGTGTCCCAAGGTCCTGGCCCAGCTGATCCGCGGTCAGCTGCCGCGATCGCCGCCCGTCGCGCAACTGACCGTCCCGGCGCCGCAGGAGAAGGCCGAGCCCGGTCGCGCCGCCGAGAACCACGGCGACCACGATCGCTCCCACAACCATGCCTGTCTACAGCACTCCATCGGCCAGTCCCATTCCCGCGGCGTCCGCTCTCCCTGTGCGGGTTGCCGCTGCCGCCGCGGAGTCAGCTGGCCTGGACTTGTGCGAGCACCTTCCCGCCGGAGGTCAGCTCGAAGCTCCGCAGGTCCTTTTCGGTGACCGCGGTCGCGGCCGGGTACCAGGGATAGCCGTGGCTGTGGGTCAGCCGCCAGCCCCCGACCACCCAGTGCCTGCCGGAGGAATCGGTGACCTGGAACTGGCAGGCGGTCCCGGTCCTGAGCCCAGTCACCTGCACGTCCATCATGGTTCCCCAGGTCATCGAGGCGTATTTCACCGTGAGCTTCGCCCCGGTCCGGGGGTTGGTAGTCGTCACCGTCTGCCACGCATGCTCAAGACCCGCCACCGCGGGCCCGGAGGGCGACGACGGGTGCAGTGCATTCGCCGTGACCGCGCCCCCGCCCAGCGCCAGCACCGCCACCGCCGCTGCCACCGCCAGCCCCCGCCACCGGCGCGCCCGCTTCACGGCAATGCCACGATTCAGCAAGCGGCTGAGCAGTTCGTCCGACGGCAGATCGTCGGCGGCGGCCGAGTCGGCCAGCGCCAGGCGTTCGGCCTCTGCGACCGGGATCCGCCGCAGCAAGGCTGGCAGCCCGGCCAGGGCAGCCAGTTCCTCCCGGCAATCCAGGCAGGTGGCGAGGTGTTCCTCGACAAGTGCGCGTTCGGCCGGGTCGATCGCACCGAGGACATACACGCCAAGCGTGTGCCGGATCTCCCGGCAGCCTGCCATGTTCGTCATGGCGCCAGCCCCCGTTCTTCAAGTTCGAGCTTGAGCGCCCGGAGCGCGTAGAACGCCCGGGACTTGACGGTCCCTGCCGGGATGCCGAGCACGGCGGCGGCCTCGGCCACCGACCGGCCGTGATAGTAGGTCTCCAGCAGAACCCGCCGGTGATCGGGCCGGAGCGCGGCCAGGGCGTCCGCGACCGCCCACGATTCGAGCACCCGGTCGGCCTCGTCCGGGACCGAGACCACGCTGAGGGCACCCTCACCGACCTCGTGCGGGCGCGCCTTTCTGGCCCGGTGCGCATCAACGGCCAGGTTACGGGCGACAGCGAACAGCCAGGGCCGGGCAGGCCGGTGCGCGATCGCCTCCGGGTGTAGCCAGGCCCGCAGGAGCGTTTCCTGCACGATGTCCTCGGCCCGCTGGCGGTCCCCGTCAGTCATCCGCCAGGCGTAACGCAACAGGGCGGCGGCGTGCTCGGCGTACAGCGCGCGCACGAGTTCNNNNGTTCCTCATCGCTGCTCTGGGTCGCAGCCTCTGGATCCCCTGCTGCCCGCTGACCTGTCACACTGCTACCACGTTTGTGCCATGCGCCAGGTTCAGGCCTAATCTCCCGCGTCCCTCCAGCTCCGCCCCCCGGCCCGGCGTCCCGCGGGTGGCGGCCGGCGGCAGCTTGGTCCTCCCCGGCGCGCCGCTGACGTTTCCGCACTCCCGGTGTTCCCTCCAGACCTATCGAGTCAACCAGGTCATTCCGGCCCCTGAGTCAACCAGGTCATTTCGCCCCGGCGAAGTGAACGTGCCGGGCAGCGGCACCGATCCGCAGCCCGCCGGGCGTGACCAGGACAGAGGTGAGGTGCAGGTGCAACGGCAAGGTGCTAAGCGGCAGGACGATCCCGAGCTGTGAGAAAACGGATGGCGGCAGCAGCCCGAGGCCGGGGTCGTTGACGTGCACCGGAGTTACCGAGATTCCCGCGCCGGTGGCGCTCAGCGAGAGGGTGGCGTTCAGCGGGATGCGGATACCACGGTACGTCACTGTTCCTGCGACCGTCAGGTCCTTGCCATCGGGCCGGACCTTGAGCCCACCGGGCAGTCGCTGGTCGATGGCCGTGAACGGGACGATGGCATTGCCCGCGGCACGGTCCGCGGTAATAGTGGATGAAGCCTTCCCCAGCACCTGGCTCAGCGACGCGTGCACGTCCCGGAAGTGGGCCCGCAACTGGCGTAGTGTCGCCCCATTAGCGGGGACCTTGCTCACCGAGACATCGACCCGCCCATAGTCGCCTTGCAGCACCTGAGTGAGGAACGGAAACCCCGCAATGGTCACATCTGGTTTGTCCGGCAAGCCGTAGGAGGCGGCGATCCGGTCGCTGATCTGGTTCTGCGCTACCACGACAGCAATCCGGTCAACAACCACAAACAAGGCTGCGAGGACGATCAGGGCAATCAGCAGCTTTCGCATCGCCCTGCCAGCCTACCCATCAGCGCGGGAAGCACGCCCGGGACCAGCCGCGTCGTTCTGTCAGCCACCCGCCTGGTCACCCACCCGCCTGGTCACCCACCCGCGAACGGTGGCAGGACCTCGATGACGGCCCCGTCGCGCAGTGCCACCTCACCGGGGTGACGGCGGCCCGCCTGCTCACCGTCGACCAGAAATGACGAGCGGGCGAGCACCGCCTCGAGCTCCCGGGCCGGCGAGCGCTTTGATTGTGCCGCGGCCAGCGCTTCCGCCAGCGTGGCGGCGCTGAGCGTCTCCTCAGCCACCCCGGCCGCCTGCTTCGCGGCCGCCCAGTAGCGAATGGTCACCGTCGGCATGTCGGCTATCCTCGCTCCCATCGGCTCCGGGCGATGCTGCCCTCGGGCCCTTCGGTATTCATGGTGGGGCATCTCCCGCGGCACACGGTAGGGCGGAGGTGGCAGCAGGTGAGTGACCTGTACGTGCTCACCAACGCCGCACCTTCCGATGTCCTGCCCGCGCTCGGGCTGCTGTTGCATACGGTACGCACCGGGCCCGCTGATGCGAGCGCGGTGGCCACCGCCCAGGGAGCCGACGCGGTGCTGGTCGATGCGCGGCGGGACCTGGTGCAAGGCAGGGAACTGTGCCGGCTGTTCCGGGACGCGAGCCTGGGCGCCCCTGTCCTCGCCGTCATGACCGAAGGCGGGCTCGCCGCGGTCACCGCGGAATGGGGCGCTGATGAGGTGCTCCTGCACACCGCGGGGCCCGCGGAAGTCGAGGCCAGGCTCCGGCTCGCCATCGGACGGCAAACCACCGTGGCGCCAGCCACCCCGGACGAGATCCGTTCCGGGGACCTGTCGATCGACGAGGCGACCTACACGGCCCGGCTGCGGGCCCGGGGCCTTGATCTCACGTTCAAGGAATTCGAGTTGCTGAAGTTCCTTGCCCAGCATCCTGGCCGCGTCTTCACCCGGGCGCACTTGCTCCAGGAAGTGTGGGGCTATGACTATTTCGGCGGCACCCGAACGGTCGATGTTCATGTCCGGCGGCTGCGGGCGAAACTGGGCCCCGAGCACGAAGCGCTGATCGGCACCGTGCGAAACGTCGGCTACCGGTTCGTGCCGCTCAAAGGCGGTGAGGACGCGCGCCGTGGACACGTCCGCGATGCCGGCGACACCGGAGAAGCCCTGCCCCGCGTGGACGCCCCGCGGGCGCCTGGCCGAGCACGGGAGGTAAGCCCTGTCCGAGCCGAACGCTGATTCCGGGCAGTCGCCGCCGGGGCTGACCGTCGCCGTGCGCGGGCAGGTCAGCGGTGCCGAGACTGCTGCGGTCCGCCAGCTCGCGGACGCGGCCACTGATGCCGATGGCATCGCGCCGCTGTCGGAGCAGGTCCAGCTTCACCTCCGCTACGGAGGCGATGCGGCAGCCCGGAACCTGCTGCTGTGGCAGGACCGCCAGCTGGCTGGGTTCGCGCACCTCGGCTCGGCCGATCCTGCCGGGGGCCGCAGCGGCGAGCTTGTCATCCACCCCGCCCACCGCCGGCGCGGCCTGGGCCTGGTCCTTGCCCGGGCGGTGGTGGCCGAAGGCGGCGACCAGCCCGTCCGGCTGTGGGCACACGGCGACCTTCCTGGGGCGGCGAGGCTCGCGGCGAGAGCGCGCTTCACCAGGGTGCGCGCCTTGTGGCGGATGCGCCGCCCCATGCGCGGCCCGTTGGCCGAGCCTGTTCTTCCCGCCGGGGCCGGCCTGCGGCGCTTCGTCCCGGGCCAGGATGAGGAAAATTGGATAGCGCTGAACGGCAGAGCGTTCGCTGATCACCCCGAACAGGGACGGTGGGTACGGGCCGACCTGGAACACCGGGAGCGGGAACCGTGGTTCGATCCGGACGGGTTCTTCCTCGCCCATCGCAGCGGGCGGCTGGTCGGTTTTCACTGGACCAAGATCCACCAGCCGGACGCGCGGCTGGCCAGCGACGCCGATGATGGCGTCGGTGAGATCTACGTGCTTGGCGTGGACCCGGCCGAGCAGGGCACCGGCCTGGGCCGGGCCCTCACCCTAGCAGGGCTGCGGTACCTGCGTGATCGCGGCGTCGCGAATGTGATGCTCTATGTGGAGTCCACGAATGTGGCAGCGATCAAGCTGTACGAATCGGCCGGTTTCGTTCATAGCGATACGGACGTTATGTATGCGCACGAAACCGCCCCAGAGGGACAGCTTTTGTAACTGGCCAATGCTGGGACTGGTCACACACAGCCGAACGGTCCGCAACCAGTCAATCGCCTTCTCGGCGGCGGCTCACGCCCGCTCGCGCCACCCACCGGATCCCAAGAACCTCGTCAAGTTCCCCTGGCGTGAGTGGCCGGTCACTGGCCGCAACGGCACTGAGCACTTCTGCGTAGAGCTCGATTTCGTCAAGGGCCACGCTGTCGTGGACCCGAAGATCGAGACGCTCACGCACCGCGCCCACCTCCATCGCCGAGCGGACTCGCGGAACCTCCGGCAACAAGGCTACGACGCGGCCCGGCGCCCCCGCATGACCCAACAGGGTCATTCCTGGACCAGCTTCGGGTGATTTTACCCGCTCCCTCGATAACAATTCCAACAAGGTGACTGCTTGATGCCGGAAGACCAGGTAAAAGGCAGCTTCCTGCCTGGATGACTACCCGGCGGAACGCGTTCTAGTACCCGGCAGAGTCGTTTTCCCGGCGCTGAGTCATCCTCCCTGCCCCCAGACCGCGTTCCGGTGACGCTCAGCCCTGCTCACATACCGGGCAGCGGTATCGGCGAACGTCGCACGGTCGGCGTCGGTCAGTTCCCGCACCACCCGCCCGGGCACACCGGCCACCAGGACCTGCGGCGGCACCTGCTGTTGTGGGCGGATCACCGTTCCGGCAGCGACCAGGGCGCCAGCGCCGATGCGTGCCCCTCCCAGCACAACCGCACCGATCCCGATCAGTGCTCCGGCCGCCACATAAGCGCCATGCACCACGGCGGAGTGCCCGAGCGATACCCGTTCCTCAAGCACGACTGGCTCGCCTGGGTCCACGTGCAGGCAGCAGTGATCCTGAATGTTGCATTCCGCGCCGATCCAGATCGCGTCATCGTCGGCTCGCAGGACCGCGCCGTACCACACGCTCGCCGCCCGGCCGATCGTGACCCTGCCCACCACCACGGCACCGGGTGCGATCCAGGCGCCTGGGTGGATCTGGGGTCCACCGGAGTCAAGCGATCCAGCGAGGTATCCCGCCACTGTGTTACCTCCCGGTGCCGCCGCGGCGAGCCCTGTCCCGCCAGCAATCAACCCGCCCCGTGTCTCAGCCAACCCTGCCCCACCTGGAAACACCCCTGCCCCGCATCTGCAAGCCCGCCCCGTCATGAACGATTCTCTGCCATCATGGTGCAGTCCGGCGCTGTACAGGTGCCAGATCACGCACTGAACCAGATCAAAACAGGACATTCGATCGTTTCGCTTGCGCACTCGTGTGTTACGGGACAAGAGTCGTGCTTGTTGTCACAGTGAAATAATGATCCGCAAGATAGTCACGGCCGCCCAGGCGGCCCAGCACTACCGCCCCCTGCGGGGCGGCACAGCACCACGCGCCCAACAGGGCGGCACAGCCCCGGCCAGCCCTGCGGGCCGGCACAGCACCATCCGCCCACCGCGGCGGCTCTCGTCCACTACCGCCACCAGGCGCCCGGCCCGTGCCCTCACGGACATCAACGGGGACGGACCCTGGCTCACCACCCGGGTGTCACCATGACTCACGACGTTGACCTGATGCAAGACCAGGACCAGGACCTATTCGAAGTCCAGATGCGTGGCTACAGCCGCCAGAAGGTGAAGGAGTACGTCGCCAAGTCCCGCAGAGAGTTCGGCCATCTCGAAGAGCAGCTCTCGCACTCAGCAGATGAGAATGAGCGGCTGCGCGCGGAGCTGTCGGCGGCCCGCCAGGGGCTGGCCAACAAGCCACCGCACGAGGAGATCAGCGAACGGGTCGGGCAGATCCTCAAGCTCGCCGACGACGAAGCGAAGGCTCAGCGGAAGCGGGCCCAGGAAGAGATCAACAAGTTCCGGGAAGACGCGAAGAAAGAATCGGACAGGTTCCGCGCCGAAGCCCGCGAGCAGACAGAGCGGATGCTGAACGCTGCTCAGGAGCAGGCGGAAAACGCCATCGCGACCGCCCGGGCCGAGGCGGAGAAGATGCGGAGCTCCGCCCGCATCGAGACCGAGCGCGCCGTCAATGAGGCAACCAAAGAGGCAGAGGCCGCGCTGTCCTCCGCCAAGGCGCAAGCGAAGCAGATGCTCGACGAGGCGACAATGCGGGCAACCGCCATCCACGATGGTGCCGAACGCCGCCTCAACCTGCTCGCGTCGCGTCACACCGAAACGATGCGGCGGCTCACGGAGATCCGTGACGTGGTCACCAACCTGGTCACCAGTGAGACGGCGAGAGGGTCGCTGGAAGATGAAGTCAGCAAGTCTGTCGCCAGCGCCATGGCGGCCGGCGGAGCCGTGACCTCATCCCCCAGCGGGCGCCCGGCCGGAACCAGCGAGGGCCGCCGGGCGGCGGCACCCGCCGCGGCGGCGGGCTCACGGGGCGCCGTGCGTGACTCCGCTCCAGACCGGAACGGGTCCGAGACGAACCGGCCAAGCTCCGGTGCCGCCCGCCCCGGTGCGGGCACCGAGGCGCCGGCGCGGTCAAAGACCGTTGGCGAGGACCGCCCCGGCACGGCCGCCAAGCCACCCCGGGCAACGCCGTCAAGTGGCAGCGTGTCCCCGGGCAGCGAGAGCTCCCGTACCCTCCCGGACTGACAACCCAGGCCAGGCGTGGAGGGCGTGCCTCCGTCAGGCGGCCATCGCATCAAGCCGCCGCAGGATCACGCCCTCCCGCAGGGCCCACGGGCAAATCTGCAGTTCTGCCAGCTCGAACAGGTCCGTTGCGGCGTCCGCGACCAGCGCGCCCGCCGCAAGCTGCGCGGCGCGGCCGCGCGATACACCAGGCAGCTCGGCGCGTTTCTCCGATGACATACCCGCCAGGCGTTTTGCCAAGTCAACAAGATCGTCACGGCTGACCGGCCGCCTGACGTAGGGCCCGTCGCTTGAGGGTGCGGCGCCTGCGATTCTCGCCAGCTGCTTGAACGTCTTGGATGTCGCGACCGCGCGATCGGGCGTCCCTGCCCTGGTCACCTCACCGGCTCGGCGGGCGATCTCAGCGCGCACGTGCTTGCGCAGCCGCCGGACCTCCTCGGCCGGCGGCGGGTCTTTGGTGAACCAGTCCCTGGTCAGCCGGCCCGCGCCAAGCGGCAGTGAGATGGCCAGGTCAGGGTACTCGTCCAGGCCGGCGGCGATCTCCAGCGAGCCACCGCCAATGTCCAGCAACAGCAGCCGGCCCGATGACCAGCCGAACCACCGGCGGGCGGCAAGGAAGGTCAGGCGCGCCTCCTCGGACCCGGACAGGACCCTGATCTGGATTCCGGTCTCGGCCCGGACCGACGCCAGCACCTCATCGCCGTTGGCGGCATCGCGGACCGCGGACGTTGCGAAGGGGAGCAGTTCCTCAACTCCCTTGTCCTCGGCAATCTGCAGTGCCTCCGCCGCAAAGGCGCGCAGCCGGCGCGCGCAACTCTCGGACAGCAGGCCCCCCTCGACCAGGTTGGCCCCAAGGTGCAGTTCCGCCTTGTGGGAGAACACGGGCAGCGGACGCCCGCCCAGGTGGGCGTCGACCACCAGGAAATGAACCGTATTGGAACCGACGTCCAAGACACCGAGTCGCATGGCTTGACGCTACTGGGTGTGTTGCGCTCATATCCCGCAGGGCACGATCCTTACACCCGGCTGGTGTCCTCGATGCGCAGCGACGCTGGCCCGCGCCGGGCAGAGATCTCGCGAGCAGCCGTCTCTGCCTCCCGCATCACCCGCAACAGGTTGCCGCCCGCGAGCCGCGCGCAGTCTTCCTCGCCCCAGCCCCGGCCCAGCAGTTCCGCGAACAGCGCCGGGTAACAGGACACATCGTGCAGGCCGTCGGGGAGTTCCTCGGTGCCGTCGAAGTCGCCCCCGATGCCCACGTGCTCAACTCCCGCGACCGCCCGCACGTGCTCGATGTGGTCGGCGACCTGCCCGAGAGTGGCCCTGGGTGCGGGGTCGGCCGGTGCCCGCTGCTGCCTCGCGGCAGCCCGGGCCGCGCGGTCGCCGGGATCCAGCCCGCGCCGCTCCATGTCCTCGGCCAGCTCTTTCTCCCAGTCCCGGCACCGCTGGGAGACGAAGGCAGGCACGAACGTCACCATGCACACACCGTTGTTCTGCGGCAGCCGCGCGAGTATCTCATCCGGCACGTTTCGCGGGTGATCGCAGAGCGCGCGAGCGCTGGAATGGGAGAAGATGACCGGTGCCCCGGCAGCGTCCAGTGCGTCCCGCATGGTTCCCGCCGCGACGTGAGAGAGGTCGACCAGCATGCCCAGCCGCTGCATCTCACCGACAACATGGCGGCCGAATTCCGACAGCCCGCCGGCGGCCGGGTCGTCGGTGGCCGAGTCCGCCCACGGCACGTTTTCGTTGTGGGTCAGGGTCATGTACCGGACGCCAAGCGCGTAGAGCATCCGCAGCGCACCGAGTGAGCAGGCGATGGAGTGCCCACCCTCGGCACCCATCAGGGACGCCACCTTGCCGGCGGCGAAGATCCGCTCCACATCGGCGGCGCTGCGGGCGAGTTCCAGGTGATCGGGGTACCTGGCGATCATGCGGCGCACCAGGTCGATCTGCTCCAGCGTGGTGGCCACGGCGGCCTCCCCGGCCAGCGTCGCGGGCACGAAGACCGACCAGAACTGCGCACCGACCCCGCCCGCTGCCAGCCGTGGCAGGTCGGTGTGGGTGAAGCCGACTGGCGCGGCGAGGTCAGTCCGCTCGAGGGGCTGGCGGGTTTCGCGCAGTTCCCAGGCAAGGTCGTTGTGCCCGTCGATGAGGGGGTGCCGGGCCAGCAGCTCACGGGCTGCGCCGAGATGGCTTGTCACCCGCCCAAGGGTATGCAGCCAGGCTGCCTTAAAGCGACAAGACCGCGGCGCCCTCCACCCGGTCACCCGCCAGGTCGGCCAGGGCGCGGTCCGCTCTCTCGAGCGGGTACGGGGTGGTTGTCACCTTGATGCGCAGCCGCTGAGCCAGGGTGAGGAACTCCGCGGCGTCGCCGCGGGTGTTGGAGGTGACGCTGCGCAGGGTCCGCTCCTGGAAGAGATGCCGCTGGTAATCCAGTGACGGGATGTCGGTCAGGTAGATCCCGGCGATCGCGCACGTCCCGCCACGGTCAAGCGCGGCGAGGGCGGCTGGTACCAGATCGCCTACCGGGGCGAAGACGATCGCCGAGTCCAGCGGTTCCGGCGCCGGGTCGAAGGAGTCCTGCGCCGAGGCCACACCGAGGCTCAGCGCCAGCGCGCGGGCAGACGCCGCCCTGGTGAACACGTGAACGGCCGCGCCCTGGGCCATGGCGACCTGGGCGGCCAGGTGCGCGGAACCGCCGAACCCCCAGATGCCCAGTGCGCCGCCGGGTGGCACTTCCGCCCGGCGCAGCGCCCGGTACCCGATGATCCCCGCGCACAGCAGCGGGGCGAGTTCGGCGTCGCTGAACCCCGCCGGCAAAGCGTGGGCGTACGCCTCAGCCACCGTCAGGTACTCGGCGTAGCCGCCGTGGATGTCCCAGCCGGTGTACACCGAGCCAGGGCAAAGATTCTCCCTGCCCTGGCGGCAGTACTCACAGGTGCCATCGGTGCGCGCCAGCCAGGCGGCACCGACCCGGTCACCAGGCTGGAACCGGGTTGTCCCCGGCCCGGTCGCGGTCACCTCGCCCACAACCTCGTGGCCGGGGGTGATGCCGGGGGCCTTGGGTGGCAGGTCGCCCTCGGCCAGATGCAGATCGGTACGGCAGACCCCGCAGCAGATGACCCGGACCAGCAGCTCACCAGGTCCTGGCTCCGGCACCGTCCGCTCGACCAGCCACAACGGGCCGCCCGCAGCCGGCCCAGGCTCGTGAACCACCCATGCGCGCACACCCATACGTTACGGCGCCCAAGGCGAATTCCGGCAACCACCAGAGCGCGGCGTGATGGAGACCGGCGACCCGGTGGTGGGATCGGCTGCTGACACCTCTGGAAGGGCGCGAGCGAGGAGGTTATCGTTTCGTTTGTGGTGGCAGAGAGTTCTCAGCCATTGCCGGTCCAGGCGCCTGAGCCGTTGCCGGTCCGGGCATCCGACGCGGAACGGGACAGGGCGATCCGGGTGCTACGGGAAGGGTCAGCCCAGGGCAGGCTCTCCCATGACACGTTCCTCCACCGCGTAGACCTCGCCTTGCGTGCCCGGGATCCAGGCCAGCTAGCTGGCCTGGTTCGCGACCTGCCGCCCGACCGCGAGCCCACCCTTGCCGCCCGCGCGGTCGCCCGGTGGTCCGCCCGGTGGTCCACGTTCAGCGGGCAAATCCAGGCCGCCTGGCGAACGCCCCGGCTTCCCAGCCTGGTCCTGCCCCGAGCCGACAAGACGGTATTCACGATTG
>WNGG01014186.1_pt1 | contig 11250 bp, 7 predicted proteins | sample 5400661 | NCBI WGS metagenome assembly WNGG01 (sample SAMN13153372, study PRJNA577476) | soil metagenome | isolation source: 100 cm soil or saprolite under Garry oak tree replicate 1 | place: USA:California | collected 2016-06-15 | reverse complement strand
TCGGCGTCGGTGATCGGAGACGGCCCGTGCATCATGGCCCGGGCCACGTCGAGCATGGGGTATCCCTGGCGGGCCTCGTCCTGGAATCGCTTCGCGAAGGCTCCGCTACGGATGTCGTCCAGGACGGTCCGGAAGCTCTTGGCCATGGCCTCGCGGTCCATCTCGAGGGTACGGGTCAAGCCGCCGAACACGGCCGTGGGCCCGTGCTCCTCCGAGGAGCGGAAGAAGCCCGATTCCCGGAACGACTTGAAGACCACTTCCATCTCGCCCGACATGTACATCTCCATCACCAGCGCCTCGGCCGGGATACCCGCTTCTCGGCCGACGTCGAAGGCGATCATGATCGCCATGCCGAGGAGGGATCCCATCGTCTGCTCCACGAAGAGATCGAGAGATGCCTCGACGGCCGCGCTCATCTCGACGGCTCCCGCGCGCAAGACGCCGAGCGCGTCCGCCAGCCCCAGCATCCGCTGCTGCGCGCGCTCGCTGCGGTCCGCTTCCACGCCCACGCAGGCCCAGAAGCCCGCTCCCGCCAGATATCGCGTGCGGGCGGCGCTCCCGGCCATGCGGGGGGCGACGAGAAGCACGTCGACGGTGTCGGGCGGGCGGATGAGCCCGAAGGCGAGGCTATAGCCGGAGCCAAAGGCGATCGCGCTGCCGGGCCGGAGCGCGGGAGCGATCTCGCGCGGGAAGATCTCGGGAATGACCTCGTCGGGGAGGAGCACGAAGACGATGTCCTCGGCGGCGGCCCGGGCGATGGGCGCCACCTCGAACCCCTCGGCGCGCGCCCGGGCCGCGTACTCGTCCTCGCGGTTGCCGATCTGGACCTTGACGCCGGAGTCCCGGAGGTTGAGGGCCGCGCTGCGCCCCAGATTGCCGTAGCCGATCACGGCCACCGACTCGCCGGCCAGCGACCGCTCGGGCGCGTCGGCCGCCCGGTACACCTTCACCTGCTTCTCTGGGCCGTTCTCCACTAGACGCGGTTCCGCTGCAGCGCGGCCCTGATGACCTCCTCGGCCGACGGCGTCCCCGCCGCGTCCTTGTACTTGGCCAGCCGCTCATAGATCTCGCCGGCGGCGTGGAAGAAGCCGCCGGGAAGATCCACGCTCTCCAGCGTGGCCGCGATCTCCGCCATCTCGCCCGTGAAGCGCCAGGCCTTGCGGGCATTGTCGCGAGCCGCGCTTTCGGAGCGCGCGGCAACTCCCGGCTGGCTCAGCCCCCACTCGTCGAGCAGGGCCTTGTCCACGCCCGCCTGCATGGCCAGCGCGCGGATGGCGATGAGCAACGCCGAGGTCCCCTTCGTGTAGGCGGCATAGGCCATCTTGAGCGCGGACGCGGCTCCGGGGCCGCCGTCGATGGCGATGGCCTGCAGCGACCCCTGCTCGAAGAGGCGGGCGATGGCGCCGGCCTGCTCGCCCGAGAGATACAGCCGCGTGGTCCCCGGCTTCCGGGGGGGAGGGCCGATGATGCCGCCGTCCACGAAGGTGGCGCCCCCCTTCTCCACGATGCGGCCGATCTCCCGCCCGGTCTGCGGCGAGACGGCATTGCCGTCGACGTAGATTCCCGAGAAGCCCTGGGCGGCGACCTCGCGGGCGAGGTCGACGGCCGCGTGCGGTGGGCAGACCGAGAGGATGACCTGGCTGGCGGCTACCACCGGGGCGAGCCCCTTCATGTCCTCGAGCCCCGCGGCGGCGGCGCGCTCGAGCGTCTGGGGGCTACGCCCCTCGGATGCCCAGAGCACGCGCAGGCCATTCGCCCGCGCCGAGGCGCCCACCATGCTGCCCATGTCCCCTGGATGCAGAAGGCCTATCGTCGCGCTCGCCATGGTCGCCTCTCTGTCGGTCCGTTGATCGGTGCCCACGGGTCAGTCGTGGATCGACCCGGCAAGGAATTGTACGACGGTCACGCGCCGCATGGTGGTCCATTTGGATGCCCGGCCCGGCATTTGCCGAGCATGAATTGCGCACGCGCTCAGACCAGCTTTTTCCTCAGCCGCCAGATCTCCTCGGAGGGCCATCGGCGCGCCCACTCCGGCGTCACGTAGGGGAAGCTCGTCGATGCCCCCTCGGGGGCCTGGAGCTCGACAAGATCAAGGATCTCGAGGCCACTGGAGCGGAAGAGCCGTATCCACTGGCCTATCGGCAGGGTGAATTCCACTGACGCGCTGTCGGACCACTCCAGGCGATGCAGCCCGAAATAGTCTCGGACCAGACGATCCGAGGCAGGATCTTCGCTGTCCGGGGCGCAGAGAGTGAAGAGGGTGCCGTTCTTCAGGAAGACCAGATGGCCACCGGGCCGCAAGAGCCGCACGGCCTCGGGGATCCAGCGGTAGGGATCGCACCATATGCTCGCGCCGTACTCGGAGATGGCGAGATCGAAGCTCGCGTTGGGCAGCGGGACCTCCTCGGCGTTGCCGTGCAGGAGCGGGAAGCTGAGACCGTGCTCTCGCTGGAGCCCTCGGGCCGTCTCGAGCTGCTTGGTCGAGTTGTCGATGCCCACCATGCGAGCGCCCCGCCGCGCGAGCCAGGCCGACCAGTACGCGGTGCCACAGCCCAGCTCGATGACGTCCTTGCCGGCCACGTCCGGCACGACCTGGAGGTCACGCTCGGGCACGCTCCAGATACCCCACGTGGGATCGTCGCTGGCCCAGGCGCGGCGGCCGCGACCGGCATACTCCACGCTGAGCTGGTCCCAGTGTGCCCGGTTGAGCCTGACGTGCTCCGGCAGATCGGTGTCCAGCGGGCGCAGGCACGGCAAGACGCTCGAGGGATCGGTCACCCGCGGGTCGAGCCAGCGCGCTTCGGCGTCCGGGTCCAGGATCACGGGCATCCGATCGTGGATCTGGGCCAGCAAGTCGTTCGCCGTGGTCGTGATGATCGCGCAGGTCGGCGGGGCTCCCGTCCGAGGATCGGGAGGCGTCCAGAGCCCGGCGAAGCCGAAGAGCACCCCGCCCCTGAGCTTGACGTGGAAGGGCTGCTTCCGCTTCCGGCCCGGCACGGGCTTCCATTCGTAGAAGCCGGAAGCGGGGACGAGACACCGGCCGCGCTCGACGGCCGCCTGGAACATGCCGCTCGTGGCCACCGTCTCCGCCTTGGCATTGATGGGCGCGAGCTTGCTGGACTTCATCCAGCCGGGATGGAATCCCCATCGCGCCATCACGAGGCGTCGCCCGCCCTCGTCGGCGACGACGATGGGGACGGGCTGCGAGGGCGCCACGTTGTAGCGGGAGGTCAGGTCCTCGTCCGGGACCTCCTCCACGGTGATGCCGAAGCGGAGGGCCAGCTCGTCGAAGGCCGCGGTCTGCGTGTAGCGCCCGCACATGAAACCAGTCTACCTGATCAGCCTTCCAGCTCGGAGATCATCGCGTTCGCCCGGCGCAGCCGGCGGCTCAGCTCGCTCCCGAGGCTGGTCAACAGCTTGATCGCGATGGCGTGGTGATCCCTGACCAGCGCGCGGAAGGCGTCCTCGGAGAGGACGTAGCAGACCACGTCCTCGTCGGCGGTGACGGTGGCCGACCGGGGCTGCTGGTCCAGCAGCGCCACTTCCCCGAAGACGGTGCCCGCGGAGAAGGACGCGAGCCGGCGCTGCCCGCTCTGGCCGGGGCGCCCGACCTTGACGCTGGCCACGCCGCGCGCCATCAGGAAGAGGTCGCGATCGCGACTGCCTTCCTGGATGAGGGTTTCGTTCTTGGCATACGCGCGGCGAACGAGGAGGGCGCGCACGATCGCCACTTCCTCCTCGCTCAATCCGTCAAAGACGCTCAGTCGATCCACCGGCATCTCGGCGTCGAGCGCATGGCCAGGGGCATGAGCCAGGAGAAGCCGGTCCTCGGCGAACTCGAGCGCGGCGTCTGTGTCCGAGAACGACGCGTGGGCACCCAAGGTGCCCGTCACGCCCAGGTCGCGAAGGACTGCGGACACCAGGGCGTTGTCGTGCGCGTGGCTGAGGAGCAGGCACCCGCCCCGTTTCTTCAGCCGGTCGTTGATCTGGACGAGGATACGCGCGCCCGTGCTGTCCAGCTCGTTGACGCGCTTGAAGTCCAGGACGACGCAGCAGCCATTTCCCGCGGCAGGATCTTCCGCCCGGGTGGCCAGGTCCTCTGCGGTGCCGAAGAAGATGGGCCCTTCCAGCTCGAAGACCACGATCTGCCGCCCGTGCGCGCCGAGCAGCTCCATCAGCTTCGGGTCGCGCGCCTTCCGGGAACGGACGACATCGCCGTGATACGTGCGCCGCACCACCGACTTGCTCATCCGGATGAGGAAGAAGAGGACAGCGAGCGCCACTCCCATGCCCACGCCGACCACGGGATCGAAGACGAGGATCGTCCCGGCGACCAGGATGACCACGAGAAGGTCCAGGACCATCACGCGCCAGTGGAGGAGCTCCCCGCCGATCGCCTGGGTCACGAGCTGGAAGCTCGACCGGTCGAAGAGCTGAAGGCCCACGACGACGAGCATGCCCGCCACCACCGCCCGTGGCAGCGCAGCGATGGCGGGCCTCAGCAAGAGCACCGCGAGGAGGATCACCGCGGCCGCGACCACCGCCGCCAGGCGCGTCCGTCCTCCTGCGCGATGGTTGGCGGAGCTCGCGCCCAGGTTCATGCCGCTCGGAATCCCGCCGAAGCAGGCCGCGGCGACGTTGCCCAGGCCGATTCTCACGAGCTCGTGAGGGCCGCTGGATCGCTCGCCGGTCACTCCGTCGATGACCCGCGCACAGAGGAGAACATCCAGCGATGAGACGAGGGCCAGACCTAAGGCGCCGACGCTGAGGGTGAGGAGTACGGGCCATAGCTCGCGTTCAACCAGAAGACTGCCGAAGCCCGGGAGATAGCGGGGCACCGGCAGCGTCGATGGCAGGGGCCCGATGATGGGCCCGAGGGCGGCGCGATATCCGGCGGCCGAGAGCGCGTAGTACGCGCCGGTTCCGATGAAGAGCCCGAGAAGGGCCGGCGGAACGCTCTTCGCGAAGCGCGGGCCGTACCACATGGCCAGGCAGGTGACGATGCCGACGACAAGGGTCAGCGGCTGCACCGCGGACAGATTGGCGGCGACTGCGCTCAGAGGCACGCGCCGGCGAAATCCGAGCAGCGCGTCCACCTGGGAGAGCATGATCAGAACGGCCGCGGCGTTCTGGAATCCCGACATGACCGGCGAGGGAATGTAACGAATGAGGCGCCCGATGCGTACGGCGCCGACGAGCGCCTGGAAGAGCCCCGCCATCAGGACCACGAAGAAGACGAGGCTGAGGGTGCGCCCGACATCGCCGTGCGCCGCGATCGCGGCGGGGCCGCGAGCCACGCCCTCGAGGACCACGGCGGCCATCACCAGCGTCACGACGCTTCGCGGCGTGTAGATGAGCCCGGCCGAGCCGCCGAGGAGCGCGCAGGCGAGGAGGACGACGATGGCGCTCATCAGCCCGGCCACGATTCCGTACGAGAGGTAACCTTCGCCCAGCGGCTGAAGCGCGAGGAGACCGTAGCCGATGCTCACCGGAATGGTGAGCACCCCGGCCGTGATGCCCCCGGAGATGTCACCCTTGAGGCTGGACCGTCGGGTCAGGGCGCTCCCGGCCACGCTGTCTGTGGGCATACGAGCGGCTATCTTAGTCGAACCGGATCGAGGCTGTCCTCGCCACTCCGCGTGGCGTTAGCCTCGGGTGTATTCGACACTCGGCAGGCCGGTGTCGGCGAGGACCAGGGAACGGTACCTGGGTGGAACCCCTCGGCCGGGACTGTCGGAGAACTGAACACCCCCTGGGAAGGGATGGAGCGGGGGCTGCCTATCTACTTGACATGGCGCGCGTCTGTTCCATGGCATGCCACGTGCTCTTCCCGCTCCGGGGAAGTCCTTCCGTCAATGAGACAGACACCTGTGAGGAACCTGCTGTTCGCCTCGGCCCTTGTCGTAGGGCTCCTCGCCGCTTTCCCCTCCGCCTCCTCGAGCGGCCCAACCACTCAGGTCAATGTTGGTGGCATCGACTTCAAGGCAAATGACAGCGGAGGGAGCTTCACCTCGGGCAAGGTTCGCGAAAGGTCACAGCCGGTGAACACGGGCACGACGAGCCCCGATCAGAGCAACAGGCTCGACAGATCCCAGGGCGGCAAGTCCGTGCCGGGGATCACCACGCCCACCACGAGCTCGACCACGAACGGGACGCTGCAGAACGAAGAATACGGCAAGCCCGCAGACGCGGGCGAATATGGCAGACCGACCAGCCCCTTCTGCTCCACGACGAACATAACGATCGGGGAAGAGCACCGGACCACGCTGCACTGTCCCGGCGGCACGCTCCGCTAGGGCCATGGCGGCCCTCCCATGCGCCGATCGTTCTCTCACCCACCTTCCCTCCTAGGCTCGCGATGACTCGATCTAGCTTCCGGCGGAGCCTCGTTTTGGTTCTGGGGCTTGGCCTGCTCTGCGCTCAGCCCGCCGGCGCGGCGTCGCCGGGATCGCCCACCGCAGCCCTGGAGGTCTTCTTCGAGCGCGCCAATGCCATCATGCGGACCGTGGACCCCACGCGCGGGCTGGACGAGCCGCGCCAGGCCGTTCGCGAGCTCGTCAATGACGTGATCGAGTTCCGGGCGGCCTCCGCGCTCGCCCTGGGGCCCGTCTGGAGCTCGCGGCCGCCCGGGGATCAGGACGATTTCGTGGGGCTCTTTGCCGGCGTGCTCGAAAAGGGCTTCGTCGCGGCCATCGTCACCAATGCCAACGTCTCCGGCGGGGTGCGGATCCAGTTCCTGGGCGAAGCGATCGTCGACGATTCGGCAAACGTCTCCACCACCCTCCTGAGCCGGACAGGGAACCAGCTGCCTGTCGACTACCGGCTGGTGCGACGCGGCGACCGATGGAAGGTGCAGGACGTCATCATTGACGGCGTCAGCCTGATCGCGAACTATCGCGCCCAGTTCAACCGCATCCTGCGCGACTACTCCTATGCGGAGCTGATCGCGAAGATGCGCGGCGAGGCCCTCGAGGCCCGCGCGCCCGCCATGACCGCGGTGGCCGTGCCGGAGGGGCAGAAGGTGCGGAGCGATGCCCCGGAGATGCGCGTGCCGGCCGTGGTGGTAGCCGTCCCGGAACCCCCGAAGCGCCGGCCCGAGCCGGTCGACGTGCCCCGCCCCGTCGCCGCGGTGAGCGTGCCGGATGCGGACAGGTTTCGGGGCGATCCTCTCGACGCGCCCCGCCCCGCCGTGGCGGCGACCGTGCCATGGGCGGTCCAGCTTGGAGCGAGCCCGAACTGGGTGATGGGCCGCGACGGCCGCGACGCGGAAGAGGAGACGCAGGCCGCGGCGACCCAGGCCGTCACGCAGGGCCGCGACTAGCTTCACCGCAGCACGCTCCCCGCTGCATGATCGGGTTTGCTAGACTCCCCGCCATGCCTACATCTCCGGTGACCGGATGATGGACAGGCGCGCGTTCATGTTGGTGTCGGTGTCCGCGGGCGCCGCCGTGCCATGGCCGACCGCCGCCTTCGCGCAGACGCGCACGAAAGTTCGCACCGTCGGGCTGTTGATGACTACCAGCCGCTCGGTGGCGTCACATATCGCCGCGGCGGTCGTGGACGGGCTACGGGAGCTGGGTCACACCGAGGGCAAGAACGTCCTCTTCGAGTACCGCTGGGCCGAAGGCCAGCGCGAGCGCCTTGCCGAGCTGGGCGCCGAGCTGGTGCGCCGCCCGGTCGATGTGATCGTCGCCTCCTCCCAGGCGGCGGCGCTCGCGGCCCAGCGGGCGACGAAGACGATCCCGATCGTCATGGTCAATGCCGCGGACCCGGTCAAGGCGGGCCTCGTCGCCAGCTTGGCCCGGCCCGGGGGCAACGTCACCGGGCTCAGCCAGCAGCTCACCCCCGAGATCCGCGCCAAGCAGCTCCAGCTTCTCAAGGAGCTGCTCACCAAGGGCTCTCGGCCTCTGGTGGTGGTGCTGCACAGCCCGACGACCACGGTGGAGCTGGGCGAGTACGAGACCACCGGGCGTGCCCTCGAGCTGCGCGTCCAGTTCATCGAGGTGCGCAACCGCGACGATCTCGGGCGCACCTTCGCGGCCATGGCCCGGGACCACGTTGACGCCGTGCTCGTGCCGGGAGACACTTTCCTGTTCACGGAGCGGCAGCGCGTCACCGAGCTGGCCCTCGAGCGTCGGCTGCCGGGCATGTACTCGCTCCGGGAGTTCACGGAGGCGGGGGGCCTCATGTCCTACTCCGCGCCCCTGACCGAGCAGTTTCGCCGTGCCGCCGTCTATGTCGACAAGATTCTCCGCGGCGCCAGCCCGGCCACGCTTCCCGTGGAGTCGCCGAGCCATTACGAGCTGGTCATCAACCTCAAGACCGCCAAGGCCCTCGGCCTGACGGTCCCCAAGGCGCTCCTCCAGCGGGCGGACGAGGTGATCCAGTAGAGCAGCGCTATTGCTTGGAGAGTGGACGATCGTAAAAGCGATGGTTGCAATCGAGACATCGGTAGGGGCGTTTGCCGGTCAACTTCAGCATCAGACGATCTCGAATGTTTTTCGGCAGGCTGCGCGTGATCGTCTTGCCGCGACAGTTCGGACACACATGTTCTGTGGTCATGGCTGATTCGAGTCTCGGGCCGAGACTGTGAAGCTCCCTAGCTCGGCCAATCCTACTTCAAGATCCGCAGCAGGTTGTGGTGCGCGTCGGTGAAGGACGGCAGACCGGGGCGATCCTCGATCTCCTCGGCGGCTTCGTCGAGACGGGGCCAGGCGAGGAGCCGGGCGTTGCGGGTGACGATGATCTGGTCGGTCGAGGAGTACCAGTACGCCGGGCCTTCGCTCTCATCGGGCCGGTCGGCGACAAGGACCGCCCCCAAGCCGAACTCGGCGGCGAGCCGCTTCACGACGGGAAGGAGGTCGATGAAGCGATTGGTCGCCTGGAACACGATGATGCCGTCGGGCTTGATGTGCTTCACGTACAGCGCCATCGCTTCGCGCGTCACGAGATGCATCGGAATGGAGTCGCCGGAGAAGGCGTCGATGCCAAGCACATCGTAGCCCCGCGGCGGCTCGCGTTCCAGGGAGAGGCGGCCGTCGCCCAGGATGACTTCAATGCGCGCCGGGGTGTCGGCGAGAAAGGTGAACTCGCGCCGCGCGATGTCGACGACGCGCGGGCTGATCTCGTAGAAGACCAGCCGGTCACCCGGCTTCATCCACGCGCCGATGACGCCGGCGCCCAGACCGAGCACGCCGACGGAGAGTGGCTTGCCCGGCGCCATCTCGCGCAGCGAGGTGAACACGCGTCCGTAGCCGGAGGTCGGGCCGAAATAGTCGGCAGGAGTGTTGCGGAAGGAATCGCCGAGCAGCTGGCCGCCGTGCTTGATGCCGCCGTGCTGCATCGAGCGGTACGGCACCGGATCGGGATGGTCGGCGGTGCGCACCACGCCGTAGAAGTCGCGCTCCATGACACGCACGCCCTGCATGTAGTCGTGCGCGCCTTGTGCAGCGAATACGACCGTGACCATCGCCACGGCCACGCCGCCCCAGCGCGCCATGCCTCGGAGCCGTTGCACGAGGAGCAGAGACAGAACGATCAGCGCGATCCCGAGCTCGAAATAGCCCGGCAGGGTGAGGGGCGCGACGATCGCGACCAGCGCCGCACCCAGCGCGCCGCCCAGCGAGATCATCAGGTAGAACCGGGTGAGATGCGCAGGGTCCGGTTTCGCGCGCGCCAGCTCGCCGTGGCAGAACATGCAGACGGCGAACAGGCCGGCGAGGTACAGGGGCGCCGCCACGGCGAGGTTGAGCGAAGGCACGAAGTACGCCATGGCCGGCAACAGGACGACGAGCGACGCGATGAAGGGCGGCCGCACGTACCAGCGCGGATGGTCGAAGGCCAAGACGAAGCTCACGAGGTAGAGCGCGAGGGGCAGCACCCACAGGAAGGGTACGCTCGAGATGTTCTGCGTGATGTGGTTGGTGACCGCGAGCAGCATTACCGAGCCCATTCCTGCCAGGGCGAGCCACAGGAGCTGGATCATGGTCGAGGGCGGCGACACGCTCGTCGCCTCGGCCGGCGGCGGAGCCGCCTTGCCCGCCGAGGTCAAGCCGAGGGCTGCGCAAAGCACCACGAACCCGGCGTAGAGCAGCGACCAGCTCCATCCGAGCTGCCCGAGGTCGAAAGCCGGCTCGAGGAGGAGCGGAAAGCCGAGGAGCGCAAGCAGCGATGCGAGGTTGGAGAGCGCGAACAGGCGGTAGGGCACGGCGCTCTGGAACCGACGCCAGTACCAGGCCTGGAGCAGCGGCGTGGTGGTGGAGAGCAGGAAATACGGCAGTCCTATCGTCGCCGCCAGGAGAAGCAGGATGCGCGCGATCGGCTGCTCGTTCCCCTGCGGCTTCCAACCGCTCGAGGCGAGGATGGGCAGGAACGCGAGCGACCCGGCGAGCAGGACGACGTGCGCGAGGGCCTGGCGTCTCGGCCCGAGGCGGGTGGTCCAGTCCGCGTAGGCATAGCCCGCGAGGAGCACGCTCTGGAAGAACACGAGGCAGGTCGCCCACACCGCCGCGGAGCCGCCGAACCACGGCAGGATCTGCTTCGCGATGATCGGCTGCACCAGGAACAGCAGGAACGACGAAAGGAAGATCGTTGCCGCGTACGGCAGCGCCGCCCCGATGACAGCGCCGGATCTCAGACTCTGGTGATTGATAGGTATTTGATGGTGCCCCCGGGGTGACTCGAACACCCGGCCCGCAGTTTAGGAAACTGCTGCTCTATCCACCTGAGCTACGGGGGCATCAGGGTTTGCGCATGGTCGGGCCCGATTTTAGCACCATGTGTAACCGTGAAGACGTTCATCGCCGGACGGATGTGGCTCTGGCTGCCCGCGGCCGCGTCGCCGAGGGACGAGAATCTCTGGAGCCCAAGCCCGACACTGGCCGGATCGGGCTTTGACGCGAGGCGGCAGGAGAACTTTGGTCCGAGGCCGTTTCTGGGCTACGCTGACCCTGGCGATTTGACTCCACCTTGGTCGGTTGAGAGGAAATGCGCCAGCCCTCGGCGTGCTCAAGCACGCCGGGGGTGTCTTGCTTCACCCGATCCGCCAACTTCACCTTCAGCGCCTTTGCCTTGCTTGTCGAGAAGCGCCAGCGATGGTGTCCTGTGATGAGCGGCCACATCCGCGCTCTCAATGTTGGTCAAGTACGCTCGACTCACGCCGACCTTCTTGGCCAGCCTCGCCTGGGTCAGCCCTCGGGCGCCTGTCGAGACACGGCTAGAGGTTCTTGAACTTCTCGTTGACCTGCTTGA
>WNGG01008567.1_pt1 | contig 11250 bp, 8 predicted proteins | sample 5400661 | NCBI WGS metagenome assembly WNGG01 (sample SAMN13153372, study PRJNA577476) | soil metagenome | isolation source: 100 cm soil or saprolite under Garry oak tree replicate 1 | place: USA:California | collected 2016-06-15 | reverse complement strand
CCGCTGGTGTTCCTGCAGCACATCACCGGCTATATGGTGGGCCGCGACTACGAGCGGGGCGGAATCGTCAAGCACGGCAGCCAGATGATCAACGCCCTGTCCAATTCCAAGGTCCCGCACGTCACCGTCATCCTCGGCGCCAGCTACGGGGCCGGAAACTACGGAATGGGCGGCCGGGCCTTCGACACCCGGTTCGTGTTCCTGTGGCCGACCGCCAAGATCGCGATCATGGGCCCCCGGCAGATGGCCGGTGTCATGTCCATTGTCCGCCGCGAGCGGGCCGCCCGCCGCGGCGAGCAGGTCAGCGAGGAAGTCGAGGCTGCCGTCACCGAGGCCGTGGCAGACTTCGCCGAGGCAGGATCGCTGGCCCTGTACGCCACGGGGAGGGTGGCCGACGACGGAATCATCGACCCGCGCGACACCAGGACCGTGCTGGCCATGGCGCTGTCCGCGTGCCATAGCGGCCCGGTGCAAGGGGCCCGCGGCTACGGGGTGTTCCGGCTGTGATCACCACTCTGCTCATCGCCAACCGGGGTGAAATCGCCCGCCGGATCGCCGCGACGGCCGCGACCATGGGGATCGCGACGGTCGCCGTCTATGCCGACGGAGATGCCGACGCGCCGTTCGTCAGCGAAGCCGGCCAGGCCGTGGCGCTGCCTGGCCGAACGGCCGCCGAGACCTACCTCAACATCGACGCCCTGCTCCGGGCCGCGGCCACCGCCGGGGCCGATGCGGTGCACCCGGGCTACGGGTTCCTCGCCGAGCGGGCCGCCTTCGCCCGCGCGGTGACCGGCGCCGGGCTGACCTGGGTCGGCCCGCCCGCCGATGTCATCGAGGTGCTCGGTGACAAGCTGGCCGCCAAGGCGATGATGGCGAGTGCCGGAGTGCCAGTCCTGCCGTCGTGGGAAGTGACCGGCGGCGTGCTGCCCGTTTCAACTGATCTTCCGATGCCGCTGCTGGTGAAGGCGGTGGCCGGCGGGGGAGGCAAGGGCATGCGGGTCGTCTCCGCTGCCGCCGAGCTCGGCGATGCGGTGGCCGCCGCGGGCCGCGAAGCAGCTGCGGCCTTCGGGGATCCCACGGTGTTCGTTGAGCCCTACATCACCGGAGCCCGGCATGTCGAGATCCAGATTCTCGCCGACCACCACGGCGGAATCGTGCACTGCTTCGAGCGCGAATGCTCGATCCAGCGCCGTTACCAGAAGATCATCGAGGAATGCCCGTCGCCCGCGCTGGACGCCAGCCTGCGCGACCGGATGGGCGCGGTCGCGCTGGCCGCGGCGAAGGCCGCCGGGTACCTGGGCGCCGGGACCGTCGAGTTCGTGCTTGAGCCCTCGGGCAGCTTCTGGTTTCTCGAAGTCAACACCCGGCTGCAGGTGGAGCACCCGGTCACGGAGGCGGTTACCGGGCTTGACCTGGTCCGTGAACAGCTACTGGTGGCTCAGGGACTGCCGCTGTCGGTCACCCAGGCCGATCTGGCCAGCACTGGTCATGCCATCGAGGCACGCCTCTACGCCGAGGATCCCGCGGCCGGCTTCCTGCCGACGACCGGCACCCTGCTCGACTGGCGCCCGGCCGCCGATCCGCAAGCCCGGTGGGACTCGGGGGTGGAAGCGGGAAGCGTGGTCGGGATCGAGTTCGACCCGATGCTTGCCAAGGTCATCGCGCACGCGCCGACCAGGACGGAAGCGGCGCTCCGGCTGGCGCTGGCGCTGGAGCGCAGCCGGATCCGGGGAATCACCACCAACCGGGACTTCCTGGTGGCCGCCCTGCGCCATCCGGAATTCCTGGCGGGCAACACCAGCACCGCGTTCATCGAACGGGCCGGCGTCCCGCTGGCCCGGCAGCGCTCGGGTGACGAACTGCGGATCGCCGCCGTGGCCGCCGCCCTTACTGCCCAGGCCGGCGCCCGGGTTGCCGCAGCGGTGTTGCGGACCCTGCCGAGCGGCTGGCGGAACTCCGTGATGCCGCCGGAGAAGGCCGTTTACCGGCATGGGTCCGGCACCCTGGAAGTCACCTACCGGCGCCAGCGCGACGGGCGCTTCGCGGTTGGCGTCACCGCCACCGGGTTCGCGCAGGGTGACCCCGGCGGCGAGCCAGCCGGGCGCGAGCGCAGCGGCGAGCCAGCCGGGCACGAGCGCAGCGGTGAGCCGGCCGGGCACGAGGGACTGAGCATGACGGTCACCGTGCACCGGGCCGATGGCGGCTGGATCGACCTGACGGCGGACGGGCTCCGCCACCGGCTGCACGTTTTCCCACATGGTCAGCTCGTCTGGGTGCAAGGTCCGTCCGGCGACGTGGCACTGACCGCCGTTGCGCGCTTTCCCGCGGCCGAGCCCGAGCTGGTGCCCGGCGGCCTGGTCGCGCCGATGCCGGGCACGGTGCTGGCGGTGCACGTGAAAGCGGGTGACACCGTGACCGCAGGCCAGCTGCTGATGATCGTGGAGGCCATGAAGATGGAACACCGCATTACCGCGCCGCACGCGGGGGTGGTGGATGATGTCCGCGCCCGCCGCGGCGATCAGGTTAGCGGCGGCGACCTGCTCGCCGTCATCGGCGCGGCCACGTGACGGCCCCGCTGCGCGTCGCCAACTGCAGCGGCTTCTATGGCGACCGGCTGGCCGCGGCGCGCGAGATGGTCGACGGCGGGCCCATCGACGTGCTTACCGGCGACTGGCTCGCCGAGCTGACCATGCTGATCCTGGCGAAGAACATGATGCGTGATCCCGCGGCCGGCTATGCCCGCACGTTCGTGACGCAGCTGGAGCAGGTCATGGCCGACTGCCTCAGCCGCGGGATAAGGGTTGTGTCCAACGCCGGCGGGCTGTCCCCGCGAGGCTGCGCCGACGCCGTGGCCCGGGTCGCCGGCCAGCTCGGTCTCCAGCCGGTCATCGGCTACGTCACCGGGGACGACCTGGTTGCCCGGATGGACGAGCTGCGGGCCGCGGGAGTGGACTTCGCGCACACCGATACGGGCGAGCGGCTCGGCGGCCGCACCGTCCTGACGGCCAACGCCTACCTCGGCGGGTGGGGCATCGCCGATGCCCTGGCGCGCGGGGCTGACATAGTGATCACCGGCCGGGTGACCGACGCGGCGCTGACCGTGGGGCCGGCGGCATGGCATCACGGCTGGCGGCGCGACGACTGGGACGCCCTGGCCGGAGCGGTCGTGGCCGGCCACGTGATCGAATGCGGCGCGCAAGCCACGGGCGGCAACTTCTCCTTCTTTACCGAGGTCCCCGGGCTCGAACGGCCGGGCTTCCCGATCGCCGAGGTCGCTGCCGACGGCTCCAGCGTCATTACCAAGCATCCTGGCCACGGCGGGATGGTGTCGGTGGACACGGTGACCGCCCAGCTGCTCTACGAGATCGGCGGCCCCGCCTACCTCAATCCCGACGTCACGGCGCGCCTCGATAGCGTCCTGCTGTCCGCCGAAGGCCCCGACCGGGTGCGGATCTCCGGCGTTCGCGGTGACTCCCCGCCAGCCACGACCAAGGTGGCGCTCAACTACCAGGGCGGCTGGCGCTGCACTGTCACCTTGTATCTCACCGGGCTGGACATTGAGGCTAAGGCCGCCCTGGTCGAGCGGGCATTGTGGACGGGGATACCCGGCGGGCAGGGCGCCTTCGAGTCCGTCGACGTCACGCTCCTGCGCACGGACAAACCAGACCCGTCCACCAACTCCGAAGCCATGGCCCAGCTCCGCATCACCGTCAAGGACCAGGACGAGCGCAAGGTGGGCCGCGCGTTCACTGCCCGGGTCACGGAGCTTGCGCTGGCGTCGTATCCCGGATTCTTCGGGTCCGGCCTCACGTCGGGACCGCAGGCGTTCGGCGTGTACTGGCCTACGGTGGTGCCGGCGTCGCTCGTGCGGCAGGAGATCGTGGTCGGCGGGCCGGCTGGCGGGCCGGCCAGCGGGCGGAGTGCCAGCGTCGAGCCGGTGCTGCCGCCCGACCCGCCGGTCGTGGCCCAGGTGGCGGCCTCTGGGCCGGCCGCCAGGCCGCCGACAGCGTCGATCCCGGCACCCCCCGCGGCCGCCGCCGGCGTGGTCCTGGCCACGGGGGCGGCGGCCGGTCCTTCGGTCCCCGGGCCGACGGTCCGGGCGCCGCTTGGCCGGGCCGTTGGTGCCCGCTCGGGAGACAAGGGCGGCAACGCCAATCTTGGCCTGTGGTGCCGCAGCGACCAGGCGTACGAATGGCTGGCCGGGTTCCTTAGCGTCGAGATGCTGAAGAAGCTGCTGCCCGAGACCGCGGGCCTGCCGGTTGACCGCTACGAGCTTCCCAACCTGCGAGCGCTCAACTTCGTCATCGCTGGCTTGCTCGGGGAAGGTGCGGCGGCCAGCACCAGGCTGGACCCGCAGGCTAAGAGCCTCGGCGAGTGGCTGCGAGCCCGGGTCGTGGACATCCCCCAGGAGCTGATGCGCCAGTGAACGACAGCGGGGCAGTGCGCTACTCGGCCGCCGGCGGGGTGGCGACACTAACCATGGATCAGCCGCATAACCGCAACGCGCTGACGCCCGCCCTACTCGATGGCCTAGCCGATGGCCTGGATACCGCGCTGGCCGACCGTGCCGTGCGGGTAGTCGTGCTGACCCATACCGGTCCTGCCTTCTGCGCCGGCGCCGACCTGTCAGCCGACCGGAGCACGACGCCAGTCCCGCGCTCGGGACTGGCCGACATCCTCGCCCGCATCCAGGACGCACCGAAACCGGTAGTGGCGCGGATCGCCGGGCACTGCGTGGCCGGCGGTGTCGGGCTGGCGGCCGCTTGCGATCTTTCCATTGCCTCCGGCACCGCGCGTTTTGGCTTCACCGAAGTCCGCATCGGCGTCGCGCCGGCCATAATCGCCGTCATCTGCCTGCCTAAGCTGCGCCGGGCGGACGCCCTCGACCTGTTCTTGGGCGGCGAAAGGATCAGTGCCGGGCGGGCCGCCGAGGCTGGGCTGATCACCCGGGCGGTGCCGCCGGAACAACTCGACGCCGAAGTCACCGCGATGATCACCAGGATGCTGGCCGGCGGACCCGAGGCGCTGGCGGCGGCGAAGCAGCTGGTGTACGAAATGCCCGGCCTGGAGCGCTCGGCAGCGTTCACCCGGACCACCGAGCTGTCCCGGTCGCTGTTCGCATCGGCCGAGGCAGCCGAGGGGATGGCTGCCTTCCGGGAAAAACGGCCTCCCTCATGGGCACCACCCCCGCCACCCTGACAGCCCGACCTCCCTATTCCATGATCACGGAGAGTTTTGGGTGCGCTGGCCCCCAGAACTCGCCGTGATCAATGTCGAGTTCCGTTGGCGCATCGCGGGACGGGTGTGGCTGACGTGTCCCCTGCGACTGAGCCAGTAGCGGCTGATGTGACTGGTGCGAGAAGTGCCGCGTGAATGGCGGAAGTGCGAGTGGGCGACCTGAGACCTGCGATGGGCCTGCTCGGCCAGGTGGCGATGGGCTGCTGGAATCGGCGGCGATGGGGCTGCTGGGGCTAGCTGGCAGTGCCGGTGGCGGCGTGCCCGGCGCCCGGTCGGGTCACGGAGTCGCGCAGCTGCAGGCTTATCGGCTCGCGCACCATGACATCACCGGCCGGGCTGCCCTCCACCCGGGCAATCAGCGCGTCGACCGCGGCGCTGCCAAGCTCGGCCAGGGGCATGCAGACGCTGGTCACCGGGACGTCCAGAAAGGCGAGGCACTCATCCTCGTCGAAGCTCACCAGCGACATCGTCTCCGGCACGGCAACGCCCGCGTCCCGCAGCGCGCCCATCACGCCGAAGAGCTGGTTCAGGCTGCCGACGCCGCAGGCGGTGGGGACCGGGCTACTGCGCAGCAGCCGGGTAGTGGCCTGCCAGCCGCCTTCCTCGGTAGGCGCGGCGTGCCGTACCGTCACCCGGACGCCGCGGGCCGTGCACATCCGGCGGGCGGCGGACACCCGGCGGTGCACGGTATCAACCTCGGGCGGGCCGTCGATGATCGCGACGCTGCGGTGACCGAGCCCGATGACATGGTCAAGGAAGAGCCCGACCGCGCCCGCCTCGTCCATCACCACGTCGTTGCCCCGGCGCGGTCCGCGGCGGTTGACGTAGACGTGCGGTATCGCGGTCAGTCCCCCGGCGTGCTCGGGAACCCGCAATGCGGTCGCGACGAGCAGGCCGTCGGCGCGGCTCTCCTCCACCAGGTAGCGGTACGCATCCGGCGGCCTTGGATCCTCGGTCGGCTCTTCCATGATCATGACAACGTAGCCGCGCTCGGCCGCCCGTTGCAGGGCTCCTCGCTGCAGCTTGACCCAGATCGGGTTGCGCAGCAGCGGGATCACGAACGTGAACGCCCCGGCCCTGGACCGCTTCAGCGCGCGAGCCAGGGCATTGGGCCGGTAGCCCTGCTGGCGTGCCGCGTTCAGGATCCGCTGATAGGTCTCGGGGCGGATCGACTGAGCGGGATCACCATTGAGCACGCGGGACACCGTCGACACGTGCACGCCCGCAGCCTCGGCGATGTCAACGAGGCGGGACGCCCGGCGCCGGGACGGCGACGAGCGGGATTCGCGTGCGCGCTTCTCCGCTGTCACGTCCTTCCCTCCAGACGAGGCCGCTGGCGCTGCCGCCGCGCGAGCCGCCGCGCGAGCCGCCGCGGCCGGCCGCCCGGCCGCCGCGGCCAGCGCCGCGGTGGCCCAGGTAAGCCGGGCCAGGCCTGCCGCGCGCGGAACCCCGGCCCGGAGCGCCGGGGCCGCAGCAAGCCGGGCCGGTGACGCATCAGGCGGTGCCGCCGATGCCGCCGGCCGCGCTGGTGACAACGGCTACCCGGGATTGTCCAGCGCCTGGACCCGGCGCTGGCCCCTCCCGTGCTGGCTCCCGCCGTGCTGGCTTCTGCCGTGCTGGCTTTCCTGGCGGCCTGGCCGCCGGCGGCGTGGCCGCCTGCTGACCGGCCGTGGCGTCTCCGGCCGTCATACAGCCTCCGCGATCGAATTGGTCAGCAGGATCGCCGAGGCGAAGGACCGGTAGACGGACAGCAGGTCGTCGCCTTCGATGCGCAGTTCCCGCGGGCCCACCCGGTCCACCCCGCGCACCCAGGTGGCCGCCTCGGCAATATCTGTATTGCGGACCGAGATGTCCAGCGTGACGGGCATCGCGAACGGCGGCGGGCCCGCCGCCGCGGCACCTGACACGGCCCGCTGCGCGGTCTCCCTGATCAGCTGGCAAGCCCGGGCCGGGTGCAGGCTATGCGCGGCCAGCCGGCTGACGTGCTCCTTGACCACGGCGGCGTGCACGCCAGGGATCAGCGCGGCGGTCTCTTCGCATGCGCACCGGTCGCCGGTCACCAGCACCACCGGCACGCCGTGGTGCGCGGCAACCAGCGCGTTGATGCCCGCCTCGCCGGTCACGGTGCCGTTGATCCTGGCCTCCACGACCGTACGGGGATTGTAGGTGTGCGACAGCCCGGCCGGGGCACCGACCGAGCCGTGGTAGGACACGAACAGCACGGCGTCGAAGCTCGAGTCGAGGCCCTGCATCATGTACAGCGGCTTGTGGCTGCCCGAGATGTAGGACGCCTGGCCGGAGATGGCCCCGGCGGGTAGGTTGCGCATCTGGTAGTGCGAGTCATTGACGACGATCTCGGTGGCACCGCCTGCCAGGGCGCCGTCGATAGCGGCGTTGACCTCGTCCAGCAGCAGGCGGCGGCCGGCGTCCGCCTGCGGCCCGTCGCCGACGCACTGCTCCCAGGCCACGACGCCGGCCGTGCCCTCCATGTCGCTGGAAAGGAAGATCTTCATAGTTGCCTTCTCTGCACGATGCGGAACTCATGATCGCTGGCGGTGATCACCGCGTAGCTGGCCCCGGCCCTGGTGGACGCCCCGCCGTGCTGGCCGTCCGGGGTCAGGCAGAGTGCCTGCAGCGGGGCCCGGAACTCATCGGCCAGCGCCGCGGTCTCGGCCAGCGCCTCGGCGCAGGCCTTGACCGGGTCATGCCCGGCGGTGAGGCCAAGCAGCACCGATCGTGCGGTGTTGCCGCGGATGGCGAGCTCACCGCGGCCGGTGCAGGCGGCACCGCCGGCCGCGTTGTCGCAGTAGTTTCCTGCTCCGATCACCGCCGAGTCGCCGACCCGGCCGGGGTACTTCCACGGATAGCCGCTCGTGCTCACGCCCACCGCCAGGTTGCCGGCCGCATCCAGGCCGAGCACGTTGACCGTGCCCCACGGGCCGTCCGGCGGCGACATGGCCCGCAGCCGGTCCAGCGCCTGCCGCCGGTAGACCAGCTCACCCGGTCCGTGCGTGCCCGCGGCCCGCTCCAGGCCTGCCGGGCTGAGGCCGTCGCGCCACATCGCCAGTGCCTCGTCGGTCAGCGTCTCGCCTCGCTCCACGCCGACCTCGTCCGCGAACCGCTCCGCGCCGGCCCCGACCAGCAGCAGGTGCTGCGGCAGCTGCTCGCAGACGGCTCGGGCGATGGAGATCGGATGCGGGAAGCCCCGCACCGCGCCGACCGCGCCCGCCCGGCGGGTCGCGCCGTCCATGATCGAGGCGTCCAGCTCCACCTCGCCGAGCAGGTTCGGCAGCCCGCCGACGCCCACGAAATGGTCGGCCTCGTTGGACTCCACCACCCGGACGGCCGCCTCCACGGCGTCCATGGCACTGGCCCCGGCACGCAGCAGGGCTATCCCGGCAGCGAGGCCGACTTCACCGCGTTCACTCGCGATCATGACTGGCTCGGCGATGGTTGTCCCTCCTTTGACACGGTCGGCGGCCGCGGTCGCGGCAGCCGCTGAACGGGCGGCCCGGACCGCCGCCTAGTCGGCGGCGCCCGGTGTGGCCGCGGAGAAGGCAAAATGGCAGGCCGCGCTGTGCGCGCCGTCCCCGGCAGAGGTCAGCAGGACGGGGTCCTCATGCACGCAGCGGTCCGCCGCGATCGGGCAGCGGGTACGGAACCGGCAGCCGGCCGGGATCCGCAGCGGGCTCGGCGGGTCGCCGGCGATGGCCGGCCCGCCTTCGTCAATGGCCGGGGTCATCTTCGGGATGGCGGCGAGCAGGCCCTGGGTATAGGGATGCTGCGGGTTGCTGAACAGCGTCTCGGTCGGCGCGACCTCGATGATCCGGCCGAGGTACATGACCGCCACCCGGTCGCAGAGGTGCCGGACCACGGCGAGGTTGTGCGAGATCAGCATCAGGGTCAGGCCGAGCTCGGCCCGCAGGTCCCGTAGCAGGTTGAGTATGGTCGCCTGCACGCTGACGTCGAGCGCGGACACCGGCTCGTCGGCGACCAGGATGTCGGGCCGCAGCGCCAGCGCTCTGGCAATGGCGACCCGCTGCCGCTGGCCGCCGGAGAACTGCCGGGGATACGCGGACAGCGCCTCGTCGCCGAGCCCGACCAGGTCGAGCAGCTCCCGGCTGAACGAGGTCACCTCGTCCCTGGGCACGACATGGTGCACGCGGAGCAGCTCGTGCAGCATGCCACCGACGGTCAGCCGCGGGTTCAGCGAGGAGTAGGGATCCTGGAAGACCATCTGAATCCGGCGCTGGTCGGCGCGCTTGCGCCGATCGGGCAGTACCCGTCCGTCAAACCTGATCTCGCCGTTGGCCAGCGGCGCCAGCCCGGTGAATGCCCGGGCCAGCGTCGACTTGCCGGAACCGGACTCGCCGACAAGCGCGAGCGCCTCGCCGCGCCTGATCTCAAGATCGACCCCGTCGACCGCGCGGAGCACCCGCTCCTCGTGCCGCATCCGCGCGCTGAGCGCCGAGCCGATAGCAAAGGTCACTGACACGCCATCCGCGGTGAGCAGCGGCGCGCCATCCGCGGCGGCCGGCGCTGCCGGGGCCGGCATGGCCGCGGCTGTCACTGTGCTGCCCTTTCCGCCTCGATCGACTCGATGGTGCGCTCATAGTGCAGGCAGGCCGTCAGCCGCCCGCCCGCCAGCGGCTTCAGCGGCGGCTCCGTCACCTTGCAGTCCTCCTCGGCGAACTTGCAGCGCGGGTGGAACCGGCAGCCCGCTGGTGGTGAGATGAGGCTCGGCGGCGAGCCGGGAATCGGTATCAGCGCGTCGCGGACGTTGTCGAAGTCCGGCGCTGAGCGGACCAGCCCGAGGGTGTACGGATGCCGGGGGTCGTGCAGCACCTCGCGGACCGGCCCGGACTCGACCAGCCTGCCGCCGTACATGACCGCCAGCTGCTGGCAGACCTGGGCGACCACCGGAAGGTCATGGGTGACGAAGACCAGGCTGACCCCGGACTCGCGGCAGAGTCTGGCCAGCAGCCGCAGGATCTGGTCCTGGATCGTCACGTCCAGCGCGGTGGTCGGCTCGTCGCACAGGATGATCTCCGGCTCGCAGGACAGCGCGATCGCGATCATCACGCGCTGGCGCATGCCGCCGGAGAACTCATGCGGATAGGCACGGAACCGCCGCTCCGGATCGGGGATGCCGACCCGGCGCATCAGGTCGAGCGCGCGCTCTGCCGCCCTGGCCCGGCTGGCGCCCAGGTGGATCATCGGCCCCTCGGCGATCTGGCTGCCGACCCGCATCACCGGGTTGAGCGCGCTCATCGGCTCCTGGAAGATCATCGACATCTTCGGCCCGCGGATCCGGTTGAGGTCGGACTGGCGCAGCGGCACCAGGTCCTGGCCGTCCAGCAGCACCTCGCCGGAGGTGACCCGCGCCTCCGGCGGCAGCACGCCGAGGATGGCACGCAGGGTCATGCTCTTGCCGGAGCCGGACTCCCCGACCAGCCCGAGCGCGTCACCCTTGACGACCTCGAACGAAATTCCGTCCACGGCGCGCACCAGGCCGCTGCCGCTCGTGATCTGCACGTGCAGGTCGCGGACCTCGAGCATCGGAGGCGTCATGACTGCCCCGGCCGCAGCAGGTCGGCGAGCCCGTCGCCGATCAGGGACAGCCCAAGCCCGACGATGATGACGGCGATCCCGGGGATCGTGGCCAGCTGCCAGTGCGTGGTCAGGAAGTTCTGCCCCTCATTGATCATCGATCCCCATTCCGCTGTCGGCGGCGGGATGGCCAGGCCGAAGTAGCCCAGCGTGACGATCGCGAGGATGTCCTGCACGATGTCCGACATCCCGTAGATGATCGACTTGCTGATGACGTTCGGCAGCAGGTGGCGGCGCATGATGCGCAGGTTGGACAGGCCGCCGCCGCGGGCGGCGAGCACGTATTCCTGCCGCTTGGCCACCAGGATCTCGGCGCGCACCAGCCGGGCGTAGGACACCCAGCCGACGATCGTGATCGCAATGTAGATGCTGCTCTCGCCGGGACCGAGCACGAACACCAGC
>WNGG01008566.1_pt1 | contig 11250 bp, 12 predicted proteins | sample 5400661 | NCBI WGS metagenome assembly WNGG01 (sample SAMN13153372, study PRJNA577476) | soil metagenome | isolation source: 100 cm soil or saprolite under Garry oak tree replicate 1 | place: USA:California | collected 2016-06-15 | reverse complement strand
GCAAACACCGGGCGGCATTTTTCCAACAGCGCTTTGTCTCCCCCCACCATGTAACAGAGGGTCTGAGCCTGTGCCCCTCTGGCGCCACCGCTGATCTGGGCGTCGATGACTCCTACCCCTTTCGCCTTGGCCAGCTCGGCAATTTTTCGTACCGTCTTGGGATGCACAGTACTGTGAATGGCAATGACAGCGCCTGGCTTGGCTCCGTTGAGTATCCCTCCTTCCCCCAGCGTCACCGCCTCTACCTGCGCGTCGTCTACCACGACCAGCTCGATGATCTCCCCATGCGCGCCAACCTCTCTGGCGGAGCGGGCGATGGTGGCGCCCAGAGCAGCAAGGTCCTTGAGCGGCTCCTCGCGCAGATCATAGACCATGAGGTCAAAGCCAGCCCTGGCCACGTTCATAGCCATGGGCGTACCGATGTTCCCGAGCCCAATGAAACCAACCCGCGTTGCCATGGATCGTCCCTCCTTTTTAGAGACAGCCCTCAGGGCACATGAAAGGCCGTCACTAACTCATTATGAAACCCTTTCAGTTCCAGGCGCGCGTTCCACAACTGGAACTGCTGTGCCAAGTCAGGCGCCTCTTGGCGCAGTCGCTCCACCACGGCCTCCGTGGCAATGATGCCGCCTGGGGGGATTTGCTTTAACAGCTGGGAGGCGAGGTTGATACTCGGACCAATCAGGGCCACGGAACGCCGCAGCGCCGAGCCGATGACCCCAATGACGATGCTCCCGACATTCAGGCTGAGCCGTGCTCGCAGGGGCTCTGGCCTCTCTGGCTGCTCACGGGCTAGGGCGGCGCGAATCGCCAGGGCTGCCTGCGTCGCTTCGGTGACGGACTCGAAGTAGAGGAGGGCGCCATCTCCTTCATAGTCTTTCACGTCCCCACAGTACGCCAGGGCGACCTCCGTGACCACTTCCATGAAGCTTTGCACAAAGGCCAGAGCTGCTTCAGGCGGCTGATTGAGAATAGTGGCCGTGGAGTCGGCAATGTCCACGAATAACACGGTCAATTCTTTTCTCGTAGGCAGACTCTGCTGCGTCAGGTAGTTGTGCGCCAGCCCCGGAAGAAAGGTGTGGGCGTGGGCTGGCCCGTCTGCTGCCGCGCGGACAGGCGCCTGGACAGCGGTGGGCTCTCCCAGCGGAGTGCCAGGCGGCATTGACGGAGAGAGCGAGACAAGGGCATCTCCATCCTCTGAGGTGCTGGTCTGGTTGGGGCCCGTGCTGACGGAAACGGTGGGATACCCCGCCTGCTCCCAGGCATGGAGGCCCCCGTGCAGGACGTAGACCGCCGCAAACCCCTCTGCGCTTAACCACAGTGCCGCCCGGGCACTGCTCGCATCATCGCGTCAGGTTCAGTAGGTGACAATCATCCCCTGGCGGGGGAGCGTCTCCGCCTGCTGCACGACCGTCGCTAGGGGCAGCCATCGGACCCCAGGAATCTGGTAGGGATGGACGCGCAGGGCATCCTCCGTGCGCACATCCAAAACGACGATCTCCTCACCCTGCGCTCTGCGGGTGTGCAGCTCTTCAGGGCTCATGCGTGGGACATCCGGCGTTGCCATATCTCTCTCCTTCGACTCGTCGCCGCAATTGAGTCATTGGGTCATTAAGTCATTGAGTCATTGAATCATTGAATCATTGAATCATTGAGTCGCCGGCTACTCAGTTCTGATCTCTGTTAGGCGCTGGTTGACAAATGTCAGCGTTGCCAGTGGCCGCAGCGCCCCGTGGTACGTCCACACTTCACGGCTTGCCTCAGCGCCGGTCTCGATGCTTCGCCGGGTGGAGGGCGGTCCAATGGCGTCGATGACCTCACTGTCTAACATGCCAAGGCGCAGCGTGTTGATCCGATGCATGCGCTCGTCCTCTTGCGCGGCGAAGTCGTAGGCCATCCGCTCGAGATCCTGCGCGGCCTGTACCACGGGGTCCTGCCGTTGATAACAGCCAGTCATAACCAGGAGCAGGGAAATCCACAAGCCGGCACGCATCATCGGCCGCACGCTCTTCTCAACGCCTAGAAGTCGTTTCCTAGCTTGGTGGACGATATCCGTACACAGGTCGATCAGCAACCTGATCGGCGGGATGCTCAGCCCTACTCGCATTGGTTCTCCTCCTCAACTTTTTCTCCCTCTCCCGCCCTGCGGGAAAGGGTCGGGGTGAGGGCCTGACCGGCTGTGATGTCGCCGCACGCCCCCTCACCCTCTTGCACCTTTCGCCTTGTACCTTTCACCTGCCCTTACAGTTACCCTATGCGTCCATTTCCTCCGCCAATTCTGCCCAGGCGGTGTAACGCTCTTCTAGCTGGCGCTTGAGGGTCTCGTATTCGACGGCGACCTCCCTGGCCCGCTGCGGATCGCTGAACGTTGCGCCGTCGGCCATCAGCGCCTCGATTGCGATCTTGCGCTCCTCTAGCGTGGCAACCTGCCGCTCCAGTTCGGCCAAGCGCTTCTCCCGCTTTTGCCGTTCGGCCCGGGCAGCTTTCTGTTGTTCATACGTCAGCCTGCCTCGCTTGACCTCCTCGATGACGGCAAGCACCCCCGCTTCCAAGTGCGAATTGCGGAGTGCGGAGTGCGGAGTGCGGAGTGCGGAGTCTGGCTTCTGGCCTCTCAATTCCGGGCTTTGGACTTTGGACTTTGGACTTTGGACTTTGGACTCTTGTTGTCCTTCCTTCCACTGCAGAAACTCCTCGAACGTCCCTGGGTATATGACAAGCTGACCCTCGCGCAGCTCCAGCACCTTGGTCACCAGGCCTTTCAGGAAGTAGCGGTCGTGCGAGACGAGGATGAACGTGCCACTGAACTGCAGCAGGGCCTCTCTGAGCACGTCTTTGGTGCGAATATCGAGATGGTTGGTGGGCTCGTCCAGAATGAGCAGGTTGGAGGGTTGGAGTAGCATCTTGGCCAGAGCGAGGCGGCTCTTCTCGCCGCCGCTTAACACCGCGACCCGCTTATTGACAGTGTCGCCAGAGAAGAGAAAGGTGCCGAGCAGCGTCCGTAGTTCGGGCACGATTTCCAGATGGGCGTCTCGGGCAATTTCCTGGTATACGGTGTTCTCGCCTTGTAATTGTTCGGCCTGCTGCTGGGCATAGTAGTCGAGCGCGACCTGATACCCCAGGCGCCGCTCGCCCTCTGTGGGATCCTCGACCCCGGCAAGGATGCGACTCAGGGTCGATTTGCCCGCACCGTTCACGCCGACCAGCACGATTCGATCCCCCCGCTCGATGATCAGGTCGAGGTTGCGGAACACCTGCAACGCGCCGTAGTGCTTGCCGACGCCACGCAGTTCCAGCACCACCCGGCCGCTGCGCGGGGCCGGCGGGAAGTGAAACCGCACTCCCTTGGGCACGTCTTGTGGTGCTTCCAAACGCTCCATCTTCTCCAGTTGTTTGATACGGCTCTGTACTTGCGAGGCTTTGCGCGCGTTGTAGCGAAAGGTGTTGATGAACCGTTGTATACGGGCGATCTCTTCCTGTTGCTCTGCGTACGTTTTGCGGTAGGCGTCGAGATCGCGTTCAAACTGGCCCACAAAGGCCGAGTAATTGCCGGTGTATTCGCTGAGGGTGCCACGGTGCAAAGCAGCGATGCGCGTGACCATGCGATCGAGAAACTCCCGATCATGCGAGACCACCACGACGCTGCCGCTATAGGCCCTGAGGTAGCCTTCCAGCCACAACAAGGAGTCGAGGTCGAGGTGGTTGGTGGGTTCGTCTAGCAGCAGGATGTCGGGCTGCTGGAGCAAGAGTTTGGCCAGGGCGATGCGCATTTGCCACCCACCACTGAACGTGTCAGTGCGGCGCTCGAACTGCTCTTCATGGAAGCCTAGACCGGTGAGCACTTTTGCGACCTCGGCGTCAGCGCGAAACCCCCCCAGCTCCTCGAAGCGATGTTGGAGATCGCCATAGCGGGCCAGTAATTCGTCATGCTCGTCGCCCTCATGGCCGTCCCGCTCCAGCGCCGCGTGGATCTCGGCGAGTTCGTTGTGGATGTCGGTCAGTTGCGGGAGTGCGCTACGGGCCTCGGCGAACAGGCTGCGTCCGGCCACCTCGATCCCCTCCTGCGGCAAATAGCCGAGGGTGACTGCACGCCCGCGCTGGATCGTGCCCGCATCGGGTTCGAGTTGGCCGGTGATGAGGCGGAAGAGGGTGGTCTTGCCGGCGCCGTTGGGGCCCACCAGCCCAACCCGGTCGCCTTTACGTAGATGCCAATTGAGGCCGCGAAATAGCTCCTGCCCGCCAAAGGACAGCGAGATATTGATTAGTTGCAACATGGAGATCAACGAATCCCTGACTGGATATTAAGAGTCTGTTTCAAAAATCTGTTGCCATCCAGGTTGTCATTCTGAGCGAGGCGAAGAATCCTTCGACTACCGCTCAGGACAGGTCTGGCCGTTTGAGACCCTTCACGGAGTTTATCCTGAGCGAAGCCGAAGGGCTCAGGGTGACATGATCGGTGGTTTTGGAAATACGCTCTAAGTCTGGAGCAGATTGTAACAAACTTCATTTGCCAATGCTGCGCCTCTACCGACTTGCTTCGGCACGCCTGACCTTCTAAAGTGCACCGTAATGGCTACGTTTGTACAGTACCGGCGCGCGCACGAAGACGCGCTGACACAGTTGCAGGCTGAATACACGCGCCTCACTCCTCAGGAGAAAAGCCGGCGCGTCTTGGGGCGCGATAACCCGCTCCTTTATTCTTCGCAGGAGGTCGCGGACAAGATGGGTGGGCCGGGCCTATCACGCCAAGCCGTCGAGCGGGGGCTGGACCGCCAGACCCAGCAGTTTGACAGTATCGCCTATCACACGCTAGTCCAGGTGCCCTTGCGCCGTATTCCACTTCCGGACGCGCGCTGGATCTTTCTCGACTTTGCAGGTCAGCCCGGGGGGTGGCGCTATCGGCGGGCCGAGGCGGTGAACAAATTCTGCGCGGCGCTCGCCGGGAAACCGCCTGAGGCAACCTGCCGTTTTCTGAGCGGCGGGGTGGCGACCTCTGACCTGCTCGACCGGCTCTTGTGGGAGGAGTTCTCTCGGCCGGACTCGGCCTTCCGTACCACGGCCAGGCAAATCCATTGCCGTTTCCAACTGTGGGTTGCCCAGTCACGCGGCGATATCCCCACCGGGGCATGTATACAGATAGTGTGAAGACGAGGCTAGGGTCTAGGGTCTAGAAGCCGCAATCGGTATTATTCTTCCTCCTCCGCGGGCACGAGCAGCGCCTCGCCCAGAGTCAGGATGAGCCAGCGGTGCAGGTCTGTGACAAGCTTTGTCCACTGCTCGCCGGCGAGGAGCCAGTGGCCTTGTCCGGGATATTCGCGGTGTTCCCCGTGCAGGCGGGTCGCCAGCCAGCGGGCCGCCACCAGCGCACCCATGCGGTCTGCACTACCGCTGACGATCAGCGCGGGACACTGGATTCCTGCGACCGGAAACGGAACCTGACCGCGAGTGAGAGTGCGCACGACCGTACCGGAGTCTGGTTGCAACCGTGCCCAGAGCTGGGCTTGCACGGCTCGCGGCAGGGTGTTGAAGAGAAAGTCACCGGCCACAGTGAGCCGTGGTGGGGAAAGCAGACAGCCCCACAGCACTGCCGGCACTGCGGACAGACGCACCAGCGGCAGCGGCGGGCGTCCCTCCGCGACCCAGGCCCGCGGCAGCACGGGAGCAAGGAGCAGCAGGGCGCGTGGAGTGAGCTGGGACGCGGCTATGAGCGCGAGTAGCGCGCCGAGGTCATGCCCGCAGACGACGGGAGGCGCCCACAGCGCCTGGGCTGCCACCACCACATCCTCAACATAGTCCTCCAAGCGCACCCTGCCGAGGGCGTCTACTGGCTGACTGCCTGGGCGTCCGCGCAGGTCAAGCGCCCACACCTCCCAGCCACGCTGTGAGAGCGTTCCGGCTACCTCTTGCCACATCCAACTCCCGGACCACAGCCCATGGACGAGCAAGAGCGGAGCCGTGAACTTGCCGCGCTCGGGCGTGCTGACGTCTGCGCGCAGAGTGGCCAGCCGTTTTTCCATGACCGACAAAAAGAAAAGGCCCGCTGTGGGGCCTTTTCTTCAGGAGTTCTCCGTCTCAGTTAATGTGTGCGCGACTGCGCTACTTCTTCTTGGTTGCTCCTGACTTCTTCGCCGGAGCTTTCTTCTTGGCTTTCGCGACTAGCTTCGCAGCTTTTTTCGGAGCCGTTTTGCGGGTCGCTTTTTTGGCCGGAGCCTTCTTTGCTGCAATAGGCATAGAGACCTCCTCGGTTACGGTTGTGGGAACCCCTGTATAGAGAACGTTGTTGTGAGACGGAGGTCCATCTGATGTCTCTTTTAGCAGATCGAGGTGTATCCTGCAAGAAAAAATCACCTCTTTGCGAAAAATTTCACTGCTGCCCAACGAACACTTTCTTCCCCGGGTAGACGGCGCGCGCCCCCAATTCTTGTTCGATGCGTAACAATTGGTTATATTTGGCCGTGCGCTCGCCCCGACAGACACTCCCGGCCTTGATCTGGCCGGCATTTACTGCGACTGCCAAGTCGGCAATGGTGGCATCCTCGGTTTCCCCGGAGCGATGGGAGATCACGGTCGCATACCCGCGCGCTTGCGCCAGGGCCACCGTCTGTAACGTTTCCGTCAAGGTGCCGATCTGGTTCACCTTCACGAGGATCGCGTTCGCCACACCCTCGGCGAGCCCCCGTGCCAGGCGAGTGGGATTGGTCACAAAGAGGTCATCGCCCACGAGTTGCAGCTTTGTCCCCAGTTCTTTCGTCAGGAGTTGCCACCCGTCCCAGTCGTCCTCGGCGAGCCCGTCTTCGATCGACACCAATGGATACTGGGTAGCCCAGCCGCGGTACAGCTCCACCAACTCAGCCGCGCTGCGGGTGAGCCCCCCGGCTTTGCGGAAGACGTAGGCGCCGGCCTCGTACAACTCGGTGGCGGCCACGTCCAGCGCGAGGAACACCTGGCTGCCGGGCCGGTAGCCCGCGCGCATGATCGCTTCCAGGAGCACCTCGATCGCCTCTTCGTTGGAGCGCAGGTCGGGCGCGACCCCGCCTTCGTCACCCACGGCAGTGGTCAGCCCTTTGTCCTGCAGCAAGCGCTTCAGCGCGGCAAACACCTCAGCGCCAGTACGCAGGGCCTCACGAAACGAACGCACTCCCGCCGGGACGATCATGAATTCCTGGATATCGACATTATTGGAGGCATGGACGCCGCCATTGAGCACATTGAGCAGCGGCACGGGCAAGGTGCACGCGCGCCGGCCACCCAGGGCGCGGTAGAGCGGCTCCCCGCTAGCAGCGGCTGCGGCCTTGGCGACAGCCAGGGATGTGGCGATCAGGGCGTTGGCGCCCAGGCGTTTCTTGTTGGCGGTCCCATCCAGCGCCAGCAGCACCTGGTCGAGCTTTTGCTGCGCGCTGGCGTCTTGACCGACCAAGCGCGGCGCAATGACCCGATTGACGTTGTCCACCGCCTTTTGTACCCCCTTCCCCCCGTAGCGCTTGGTGCGCCGGTCGCGCAGCTCCCAGGCCTCGTGCGCGCCCGTCGAAGCCCCAGAGGGCGCTGCGGCCCGGCCACTCACTCCGTTGGTGAGTACCACATCCACCTCGACCGTCGGATTCCCCCGGCTATCGAGGATTTCCCGGCCGATCACTTTTTTAATTTTCATCGCAGTTACCTGATGAGGTGCAAAATGATATAAAGCCTTCCTATGCGTGGTACGCGCCTTCTCAGACACCTGTGGCTGCCAGCGACTCTGGTGCTGTATGGGCTGCTGGCCCTGTCAACGCTTGTCGGCCAACGCGGCCTGCTGCACCTGTGGGAACTACGCCAGGAACAGTGTGCCCTCGAAGCCGACGTCATCGCTCTGCTCCGTGAAAACGAGGACCTGCGTGACCGCCTCACCCGGTTACAGACCGATGATGAGTTTCTCGAGAAAGTGGCGCGCGAGGAACTGAACTTTGTCCGAAAGGGAGAACTCGTCTATCGCTTTCGGGACCCAGCAACCGCCCCTGCCCACTAAGGGGCATTTTCAATCGAACCCCACGACCTTGGTACCCAATCGGCGTAGCGTGTGCTGTGCGCATGCCTACCCTGCCGCCCGCCTATTTCCGTGCGCATGGCGCACGCTACTGAGTTGAGACACGGTGGCATAAGTGTATCAATCTCCCGTGGTTCGATTGAGCTGGGGGTGTATCTCCCGTGTCAAGACAACCCTCTCTGGGGGCTCTGGAGAGCGAGTAGGCACGGGGCCTGCCCCTACTCCTCGTCTTGTACGCCAGCAAACTCCTCGTATTCGTCCGGGTCCATCAGTTCTTCAACTTCGCTCTTATCGCTGATCTCAATCTCCAGCAGCCACCCTTCATGGTACGGGTCGTCATTAACCAGCGCGGGGTGGTCCTCCAGGTCCACATTGATTGCCGAGACTGTGCCGCTGACTGGCGCAATCAGGTCAGAAACGGCCCTGACCGATTCAATCTCGCCAAAGCTTTCCCCCCTTTCCACGACGTCGCCGACATCCGGGAGTTCAACCGCGATCACCTCCCCGAGTTCGTCCTGAACGTAGTATTCGGAGAGGCCCACCTGCGCCCGCTTACCCGTGACCCGCACCCACAGGTGATCTTCGGTAAACTTCAAACTCTCTGCCATAGTCTCTCATTTGCCTCCTCGTCAGTTGTTAGCGAGCCCTGCCCGCCCTGTCAAGAAAACCGTCCCGCTCAGCGCGCGGTCCCGCCGCGGAACAGGTGCACGGTACGACCTGAAGGGGAAGCCAGCCCCTGCTCCATCTCGCTCACGATCTGGCGCGTAGCCTGACGCGGGTCTTTGGCATCGCGGATCGGCTTGCCGACGACCAGATAGTCGGCCCCGCTGCGCATCGCTTCCTCGGGGGTGAGCACGCGCTTCTGATCGTCCCAGGTGCCCCCCTGGGGGCGGACCCCAGGCACGACCAGCAGCAGGTTCTTGCCGCACTCGCGGCGAATCCGAGCAATCTCCAGCGGCGAGGCGACCACGCCATCCATGCCTGCTTCCTTGGCGAGGTTGGCCAGACGCGCGACCTGGTTCTCCACGCCGGTGATCACGCCGGTCCGCTTGAGATCTTCTTTGCTGAGGCTGGTGAGCACGGTCACGGCCAGGATCTTGGGACGGCGCAGGCCTTCGGCCCGGCACACCTTGTTCACCTCAGTGAGCGTGTGCCGCATCATCTCCAAGCTGCCAGAGGCATGCAGGTCAAACATCCGCACGCCTAGGCGCGTCGCTTCCACGCCGGCTTTGGCCACAGTGCGGGGAATGTCGTGAAATTTGAGGTCGAGGAACACCTGTCCGCCCTTGTCGTGGATCAGCCGCACCACCTGCGGCCCCGCATGGAGAAAGAGCTGTTTGCCGACTTTGAAGAGGCCGACCTCGGTGACGAGGAGCGAGACATATTCCTTCACCTCATTCAGTGAGGCGACATCCAGGGCAAAGATCAGGCGCTGTTTCGCCCCGCCCTGGCGCGAGGAGAGAAATGGCCAGGAGAGATTCACCTCCGCGCTACTCCTTTGCTCTCACTCACGAGCGTGTCCACCGCCTGCCCAAGCACGACCTCGGTGGCCTGCGTATCGGCGCGACGTTTCAGCTCGACCATGCCGCGAGCCAGGGACTTGGCGCCGACCGTCACCCGCAGAGGGAGACCCAACAGGTCGGCGTCTTTAAACTTGACCCCCGGCCGCTCTGCGCGGTCGTCAAGCAAGACCTCTACGCCAGCCGCGAGCAGTTTCGTGTACAGATCTTCGGCGGCCTGGGAAGTCTGGGCATCATTCCAGTTGACCGGCACGATATGCACGGAGAGCGGCGCGAGTGGCACCGGCCAGATAATGCCATTGTCGTCGTGGTGCTGCTCGATGGCCGCGGCCACGGTACGGGTGATGCCGATGCCGTAGCAGCCCATCTCCATCGGGTGCGGCTGCCCCTGGGCGTCGAGGAAGGTCGCGTTAAGGGCCTTGCTGTACTTGGTGCCGAGGTAGAAGGTCTGCCCGACCTCGATCCCCCGGTGGGCCAGGAATGCGCCACCCTGGCAGCGCGGGCAGGGGTCACCAGCCCTGGCCTGGCGGAGGTCGGCAAAACGGAGGGAGGGAAGATCACGTTCCTGGTCGAGGCCGGTCAGATGATAGTCGCGCTCGTTTGCCCCGCACACCAGTCCGGTTGCGCCCCGCAGCGCCCAGTCGCTGATAAGCGGCGCTTTCACCCCCAACGGCCCGGCAAAGCCAGTCGGTGCGCCGGTGGCCCGGATCACCGTCTCTTCATCCGCGAGCGCGACCCACTGACAGCCCAGCGCGGTCTTGAGCTTGGGCTCGCTCAGTTCGTGGTCGCCACGGACCAGCGCGGCGATGACCGCCCCAGTATCCGTGACATACAGCAGCGTCTTGACGAAGCGGTCTTTCGGCTCACCCAAAAACGCCGAGACTTCCTCCACCGTTCTTTGCTCGGGGGTGGAAACCTTTCTCAATGGGGTGGTGGCTCCAGACTTCGGACTCCGGACTCCGGACTCTAGACTGTTCGAGAGTTCGGCTTTCTCGATGTTGGCGGCGTAGCTGCACTTATCACAACTGACAATCGCGTCCTCACCGGAGTCGGCCAGCACCTGGAACTCATGTGAGAGGGTCCCGCCGATCGCGCCGGTGTCCGCTTCGACCGGACGGTAGGTCAGGCCGCACCGGTCGAAGATGCGCTGATAGGTAGCAAACATGTTCTGATATTCGCGCTGGCAGTCGGCGAAGTCGGCATGAAAGGAGTAGGCGTCCTTCATGATGAACTCACGCCCGCGCATCAGGCCAAAGCGTGGCCGCACTTCGTCACGAAACTTGGTCTGGATCTGGTAAAGGTTGAGTGGCAGGTCACGGTAGGAGTGCAGTTCACGCCGTACCAGGTCAGTCACAACTTCTTCATGGGTTGGGCCGAAGCAGAAGTCACGCTCATGCCGGTCTTTCAGGCGCAGCAGTTCCTTGCCGTACTGTTCCCAGCGCCCGCTTTCCTGCCACAGTTCGGCCGGGCAGATCGTGGGCATGAGGATCTCCTGGGCGCCGGCGCGGTTCATCTCCTCGCGCACGATGGCCTCGACTTTGCGCACGACTCGCAGACCCAGGGGGAGAAGATCGTAGATGCCGCGCGCGACCTGGCGGATCATGCCAGCCCGCACCAGCAGGCGATGGCTCACCACTTCGGCTTCGGCCGGGTCTTGGCGGAGCGTCGGGATGAAAGTTTGACTGTATCGCACACGAATATCTTATAGCAGCA
>WNGG01022260.1_pt1 | contig 11252 bp, 11 predicted proteins | sample 5400661 | NCBI WGS metagenome assembly WNGG01 (sample SAMN13153372, study PRJNA577476) | soil metagenome | isolation source: 100 cm soil or saprolite under Garry oak tree replicate 1 | place: USA:California | collected 2016-06-15 | reverse complement strand
CGCCGGTCTCCGCCGCCTTGTGTCCGAAGAGCACAAGGCGGAACTGATGTTTTCTGTTAATGACGCGACTTGCTTCCATCTCTCGTGCTCTTCAGTTCGAGGCCATCAGCGGAGCTGTTCCAAAGTTCACATTGAACCGCGCGCACCAGATGGTCACAGCCTGATACTTATCCAGATCGGCGGTGCCGGGAACGTCATAATTCTGGTCGCCCATATTGCCCTTCATCGAACCTAGGTCGATAAAGCCCGCTCTCTTGACGGTCGCATCGTCCTTTGCGTCCGGCGCCGCTACAAGATAGACGTGGACATCGGGTCCATTGGAAGTTTTGAAATTCGTGAGGCGTAACACACGCTTGCCGTCGACTTCGTAAACATCGGCGTTGCCTTGAGTCTCATGGGCGTATCCTTTGAACTGTCCCATTGCCAACTGCTTCGGATCAGATCCAGCGTCTGGCGTCGCAGCTACAGAGGCCACAGGGAAGCTTTCGGCAACGGAGTTGTTGATAAACAGCAATTCGGGCCGAAATGCGTACCACGCAATTGCCAGGACAACTAGACCAATACCAATCCAAAATTTTTTCATTTCATTTCTCCTCTTGCCGGCTTGTGATCAAGCCATGCGAATTAGTCTGCCGAAAAGGCCGTGCGTTACAGTCGCAGGCTAGTTATCGATCTTCAATTCGTTTCGTACTTCGAAAATGCCGGGCACTTGGCGCGCGGCGGTGTATGCGATCTGGCTCTCGAACTGAGAAGCGACGGCGCCTTTCAGGGTCGCGCGGCCGTTCTCAACGAGGATGTGAATAGGGGGCATCGCGCGTGTCGCGTACCGGAAGAGCGGCGAGTCCCATTTATAGATTGCGCGATATAACGCAATGCGAAGCGCGTTGTCTCGCGAAGAGACGGGAAGCACTTTGATTTCATTGACGACCCGCATAACGCTCTCGAGCCGGCGTATCCGTGTCTCTGCGTCATCAGACGTTGTCGGCCTGACGACTTCACCTCGAAGGACGACTGTGCCGTCTGAAAGCGACTCCGCCTCCAGCCAGTCAAAAATATCGTAGTAAGGAAGGGTCAAGAGTTCGTGCCGCACGGCTGCGGCCAGCATCTTCTGCAACCGCGCAGTACGTTGTCCTTCTGTTACTGAATTCTTCTCGAGTGTGGGTTTGTTCTGAGGCAGCGGCATCGCGTGCGTCACCGCACCGTTTGCGGATATGAACAACCATACGAAAGTCAGGCCCGCCGCTACAAATCGTTTCAGCATGGTTCAATACCTCCGCACGAATAGTCGAAATGACACGGAGTTTGTTACAGGCGGGCGCACTTTCGATTTATTCGCTCTTGCCCATTGGTGATGCGTAATTGCAGCGAAAAATGCAGCGTTCTTGATTGTCGTGGTGAAGCTTGGCGCATAAGACACGCCGGGCGCCGTAGGACCGGAGGTACACTTCCGCAGCCGTGAGCATTCCAAAATGGCGAACTCGGCGGCGAACGCCCACCGCTGACCATACGGTCCAGGCAGAGTCACCACGTAATCCACTGCAGGATGGGAAAGCCACCTGCCAAGCGCAATGCTCGCAACGTACACTCCGGCAATTGCACCAACGAATTGAGCGGCAACATAGAAGAGGGCATCGACAGGCTCGATCTTTCGCAGCCTGAGGAAAGTAAATGTCGTTGCCGGATTCATGTGAGCGCCAGATCGTCTGCCTAACTTTGAATAAATCAGTGCAACAGCCGTTGAGCCCATGGCCACACCCATCAGGAAACGAAGCAAAGTCGCGTTTTGTACAAGCCGTACGATGGGTGAATCCGGATGGGCCAGCAGAGTTGCAAACGTACAGGCGGAAATCATGAATAGTCCGAGACCACTTCCTTCACTGGCATACTCCGGCCAGTGTTCTGTGAGTTTCTGTCTGCGTCGAGACACGACAGAAGCTTTTGCGGCTGAAATCACGTTGCAATCCTTAACCGGGATTCAGCGGTCCTATCCCAGACCTGCAAGTTTCTTGGCAAAGTGCGCTCTCCAGCCCTCTGGTAAGGCTTCTGTCCCGATAGCGCGGTGTAGGAGAACGCGATTTGCCTTCTCCGCTGTGTGCAGCAGCACGACGTCGGCGACTTTGATGCTGTTCTGGCGGCGATGAATCAACTCGATGGCATCTCCAGCTGCCACTTCACCCTCCCGGGCGACTGACAAATAAAATCCAGTCCGCTCGCCTGCTGTCATTCGCTTGCCCACGTCGGCGACCCCGAATTTGCGAGCGAGCTTCTGGCATGGCAGCCGCGGCTGCGTCACCATCAAGATAGAAGACCCAAAGCGAAACTGGTCCCCAATATTCACAACGTGCTCGTCCATGCCTTCGGTCGTGATGTTCTCCCCCAGCATCCCCCATGGCATGTCCAGCCACGGGTACACATCCTTCCAAAAGCCGTAGTGTTCGGAGGGATACACATAAATCGCCTTGTCGAGGCCTCCATGAACGGTGAGATCCGCTTGCCGATCGCCTTCAAGGTTCATCCTTCGCACGCAGACTTTACCGATGGCCGGCGTTTTGAATATAGCGGTCATGAATGTCTGATTGTTGTATCTGAATTCGCGCGGCAAACCCAGGTTCACCGATACTATCTTCATCGGCACTCTCTCTATCTTTCAGGCAGGGATCAGCGGTTCTAAGCTTCACCGAAACGCCCATCCACTTTCATAAAGCCGCAGCCCGGTCGAAATATTCCGTTTTTCTTACCGTGGTTTGCAATACAAGCGGCGTCATCGGAGCTCCTGCTCTTTCTTCGTTTATTTAGAGTGAGATTGCCTAAAGGAGGATTCAATTTTTTGGGAGCTGTTGGATTAACCCATTCGCATCACGCCTGAGCTTCCACACGGAATATTACAACCGCGTGACCGGATATACATGAAGAGGGAGGACAAATTTGGACTATCTGATCTCTGCACGGGCACTGGTTTCGAAAGTAGCGTTCCACGAAGCGGTGTGGCTTTTTCCGCTGAGTTTCATCCTGCACGTTCTCGAAGAGTGGCCGCGATTCACAAGCTGCGCTCAACGATATGCATCCGCTCTGTACACCCAGCGGGATTACAACACGATCCATATTGCCGGTATCGTCGGCGCCACTTTCTTTACGGCGATCGTGTGGATGTTTCCGGTACGAGCCGTTGTTTTCGTCTTCTTCGCATTTCTTTTGGCGCCGGGTCTCTTCTTCAACACGCTCTTCCACGCTGGAGGGACTGTCATTACAAAAGAAAATCTAACTGGAAAAGCAGGTTCGTTTCAAAACAGAGGTGGCAGTTCCTTTGACCGCTAAATGGCGGGAATCGAGGCTGAAGCTATGATCGCTCCAATCCCGTCAAACGGCCCCCACGCCGAACTGGAACATCGGCAAGCAGACGAACAACTCCGCGGCCTGAGGGAAGAGATGGAGGTCCTGCTCGACGTGAACCGCGCGATCGGCCGCCACCTCGAACGCGATGAGCTGTTCGGAGCCATGGCCGCCTGCCTGCGAAATGTTTTCGAGACCGACCGTTTTGGCATCGAGCTTCCCATCGAGGGCGAGCGGCTGCAAGGACACCTTCTGACGCCGAGCGGCGAGAGGAAGCAACCGACGCGAGTAAAAGTGTTGCCGGCCCAGGGAACCGCGTGCAACTGGGTGCTGCAAAACCGCAAGTGGCTAGTTTCCTCCACGCGCGAAGAATTGCGGGAGCGTTTTCCCCTCACTTTCGAGGTGATGGCCAAAGAGAACATGGAATCGCTGTGCGCGATGCCGCTCGTGAGCAACGATCGCCCGCGGGGAGTACTTTTCTTCATGGCTGCGCGGGAAGCGGCCTACGGCGGTCTGCGCCGTGGTCTGCTCGAACAGGTAACCAACGCGGTGGCGGTGGCGCTGGATGACTGTCTTGCGCACGAAGAAGTACGGCGGTTGCGAGATCAGTTGGCGGCGGAGAACGCGTACCTGCAAGAGGAAATCCGCAGCGAACACAACTTCCAGGAGATTGTCGGAAACAGTCAGCCGCTCCGGCATGTTCTGTCGCAGGTCACACAGGTAGCGTCCACGGACGCCACGGTGCTCATCTATGGGGAAACGGGAACCGGGAAGGAGTTGATCGCCCGCGCGATCCACGCCAGGAGTGAGCGGCGGGGCCGGCCGCTCGTGAAAGTCAACTGCGGAGCCATATCGGCGGGCCTGGTCGAAAGCGAGCTGTTTGGCCATGTCAAAGGCGCATTTACCGGTGCCATCCAGCGGCGCACCGGACGGTTTGAGCTCGCCAATGGGGGCACCCTGTTCCTGGATGAAGTCAGCGAACTGCCTCTCGACACACAAGTCAAACTGCTGCGCGTGCTCCAGGAAGGCGAGTTCGAACCTCTAGGCAGCAGCCACTCGGTGCGCGTCGATGTCCGCATTATCACGGCCTGCAATGTCGATCTCGCCGGAGCGGTTGCGGCCGGCAAGTTCCGATCGGACCTGTTCTATCGTCTGAATGTCTTCCCTGTAAAAGTACCGCCGCTCCGCGAGAGGGGATCCGATGTCCGAGAACTTGCACTGTTCTTTGTAACCAGCTTTGCGCGGAAGTTCGGAAAGCGGATCGAATCCGTATCCGAGGAAACTCTCAAACGCCTCAGCGATTACGCCTGGCCGGGAAACATCCGGGAACTGCAAAACATCATTGAGCGCGCCGTGATCCTCTGCTCAGGTTCCGTATTCCGTCTGGATCAAGATCTGGTGCCGGCCGTGAACACAGCAGAGACCATGAAATCTCAATGCCTACCCACGCTGCCTGCCGTGAAGGCTGATCCCAGTACTCCTCCGATCACGCTTGAAGAGGCTGAGCGGCAACACATCCTCAGCGTCCTCGAGCATGCAAAGGGCGTGATTGATGGACCAAATGGGGCGGCTAAGATTCTCGACATGCATCCCAACACCCTCCGCAGCCGGATGAAGAAGCTCGGCGTTCAGCGTCCGAGCAGCCACGAAATGCCGTGAGTCCCACGAAACTGCGTGGGGACATGATCTCACTCCCCACACGTCGTGGGTGAGGGCGACACATCCGGGTTTTGACCACGTACAAACACCCGCAATCTCAACCACTTGATGAAACCCGCCGATTGCGTGCTCTTTGGCACTTCCGGTGCCTTTACTGAAAACACCGGGAGTGATTGAACACTGTGCTGAGAATTTCTGTACGAGAAGAGAGTGACGCCGAAAACGTCGTATTGGTCCTGGAAGGGCGAGTCATTGGGCCATGGGTGGAGGAACTTCGAGCGACCTGTGCTCCGCACTTGAAGGACAGGCGTTCCCTGATTTTGGACCTTGCCGGAGTTTCCTTTGCCGATGCCGAAGGTATCGAACTGCTCGTTGGACTGCTTGAGCGACGGATCACTTTGGCTAACGCTTCTCCATTTCTCCGGCAGCAGCTTCAACCAAACGATTCCATCTCATTCTCGGGAGGGGGAACAAGATGACTCGCAGCCGCTCGATCACTGTCGAAGAATTCGAGTCCGAAGCTTTGCCGCACTTGAAACACCTCTATCAAACCGCCGCACATGTGATCGGAGACCGCACCGAAGCGGAAGACCTGGTCCAGCAGACGTATTTGCAGGCATGGAAAGCATTCGATCGTTTCCAACCCGGTACGAACTGCCGTGCTTGGCTCTTCCAGATTCTCTTTAATGTGATCCGTCATCACCGGCGAGGATGGTACTCCCGAAGAGTTCTGGTCGACTGCGATTTTTTCGAGGATGTTCTTCCCGCAGAGAATCCTATCCCGGACATTCTCACAGACGAGGACGTCCTTTCCGCTCTGGATTGCGTCCCTCAGTCCTTCCGTGAAGTCCTGCTATTAGTGGATGTCCAGGAATTTTCCTACAAAGAAGCGGCCGAGACATTGGAGATCCCAATCGGCACAGTGATGTCGCGTCTGAGCCGTGGCAGAGACTTGCTCCGCAATCAGCTGGTCAAAAGCAATTCGTCACTTGTAGCTCAGGCAACGCTGTAGGAGAGGTCCGTGAAACGCAGCGCGATTGCGCGTCGCGGGGCGCTCCTACATCATCAGGTTAATTCACCGTGGCTGCTCCTGCCTTAGTGATTTCCTCATCCTCCTGAGGCGTGTTGCCTCCGAGCAGCGCGAGAGCGGCGACGCGACCGCTCTTAAATTTAATTTAGTTCTTAAGCTCTTTATTCGGGCTGCAGTAAGGTGAGGCGTGGCCCCATGTCGAAAGAGGGGCCACGAAGCTTGCGGGGAACAACACGCACTCGGTACTAGGCTCTTTCGCCTTTGCCTTTTTAAGCGGGCAGAGAACAGCCTGACCGGGTGAATGTAGGACTCATGGGTTGCCCTGTCCTGAGAGGAACGTGAGACCGTAGGTCACCGTCGGAAGATGGGGGTGCTGTCTGAAGAGCAACCGCGTGACGATGCTCTGACCGGGAAGCAGTACGCCGTTAGGTAAGAACAGGCGCAGATAAGGATCGCCGCCGCTCGCGATGCCGCTGGCGTTCTCCATCCGGACCTGACCCGAGAGACCGTCGACTAGCATGATGAGGTGGGTGTCCACAATAGACGAACTGTTGTTTGTGATCCTATAGACGTCCTCTTGCCGCCCGCCGCCAATGCGGTTGGATTCGATCAGCACAGTTTCCACGACCCTGGTCACATCCAGGAACTCGAGGCCCTCGTCGCGCCGCGACAGGGCGTCGTTGTTATCTACCGCTAGGCCGCTGAGCGCGAACCCATCCATTGCACCGAGAGCGGCAAGGTCCGGACGGAACTTCGAGTACGTGAGGTCGCGTTCGTTCGGCTGAAGGGTTCTCGTCGACGAGTTCGGATCATACTTGACGAAGGCAGGATCGTACAGAGCATTCTCGAGGAAGTCGGTGAGATCATCGACTTGATCCTCCCTCAGGCCGAGGCCAAGGTGCGAACTCGGTCCGCGGGGCTGCGTGAACCGCGTCGAGAGCGTGGGTGCGGCGCCAGCCACGGAGTCCTGCGGTATGCCGGCGTTGAAGTACTGCACCACATCCCTGACTTTCGTGAACGAGCCGTTGTGGAAGAAGGTGCGGGCATCTTTGAGTTGCCGCAGCGTCAGCACGCGGAACTTGAAGGCGTCGTCATCTTTGAAACTAACCTCCTTCCTCCCTTCGTCGTGGAAGTTTGGATCATTTCTCACCAGCCTGTTCAATGCCTGGAGCGGGTGGTCGCCAATCCCGACGTTGATGAAATTCTCTTCCACGAACTGACCGACCCCGGTGATGTCTGGATCGTTGATTTGCTTGTTGAGCATCGGGCCGCTGTGGCAGGCGTAGCAACCTGCGCCACCATCCGTCGCGGCCGTGAAGAAGAGCCTGGCTCCACGCCGCTGGTCGACCGTGAGGGCGCGGTTTTCGCCGGCCAGGAACCGGTCCCATGGCGTGTTCCGGGTGACCGTGGTTCGCAGGAAAGTCGACGTCGCCCGAAAGACAGTCTGGTCGTTGATGAGGATATTGAGGTCCTTCTTGGCGTCGGCTTGGGCGGCCTCGTCGGGAAACGCGTCGCGGAAGAGCTTCACGAAGGCCGGAATCTTCTGCAGTTCCGCCGACTCGGCCGTCAGCATCCGGTGCGCGTCCAGTAGCAACAGAGTCAGGTTTTCCTGCGCCGGGTCCCCGAACGGGTTGAGGGCACCCCGCTCGGAGTCGGGCTCGCCGGCGACGCCCCCAAGCAAGAGACGGTTGTTGAAGGCGAATCCGATCATGGACGGCGACTGTCGCCCCACGCTGTCCAAAGCGTCGAGTCGGCCGGTTCGCAGAAGCGCATCCGGGAGCGGTAGCTTTTCTTGCCGGGCTGGAAAGGCCACCTCAATGTGCCCAGGGGGTGGGACCGGGATGTGGTAGACGTCCGTCAGCGTGGGGAGCTCGTCCACTAGCGCATCGCCGGGAAAGAGGGGGGTCTGCCGCAGGATCGGGAGGTCGGACCGGGGCCGTCGGCGCACGACGAAATTCCCCTTCTCGTCCGTGTAGCCCCGCCCCTCCCCGCCCACCGAAAAGTTGAGCACTGCGCCGGCCTTCCCATCCGCCTCGCCGAGGTGACAGGTGCCGCAAGAGCCAGTCTGCTTCGTGGCGAGTACACCACCGTACGCCGGGTCGATTCTGGCCGTCCGGATCGGGTCGTGGAAGAGCAGCTTCCCAAGGTATCGCTTCTCCTCGGTTGTCCGGTAGCGCGGGTTCACGGTCCCATCCGGCAGCCGGGGTAGAGGAATGTCGGCATCCGTCGCCGGAACCTTCAATTTATCGATTCCGCCAACCTGCTGGTCGATGAACCGGCGCAACTGCGTGGGGCTATCGCCTTGGGCGACGGCTACGAGGCTGCATAGGAGGGAAACGGCCAAAGCGCCGGCCACTTGCTTCAAGACCACAAAAGAACCTAACGAGTCCGGTGTCGCATTATCTTCTTGCCGATTCGGGGGCTCTTCAAAGTTCCGTTTCGTTTTGTTTTTCATATTCGTGCCTCCAGGGGTATATGTGGACGTGTGGTCCCTCAGTGGACGCACCAGACGTCCCCTTTAAAGTCGGTCCTCTGCCTGGGTTGAGTGAACTACAGATGGAGCGGGCCCCGGTTAGGACAAAAGCGCCGGCCCAGTTCCTTACCAAACCAATACGCTTTCAAAGACGTATAAGCGCGTGCCTGGTGGAAATATTCCCAACTCGACAGATTCTTTGCTGCATCAGATCGAGCCAGCCATAAACACGAAGCGGGATTAATTTGGCGAGCAGTGACTTGTTTTAAAGAGAAGACGGTTCATCGCAATGAAGGCGCATTGACCTTATTCGTGCGTTGAATCGCGATGATGGTTTCGTCGTCGGTGAAGTAGGCTCCGCGGAATTCATTGAGGTGGGTTAACAAGAACTGGCCTGTAGAGGCTGGCGTATCGATGGGAGCCATGCGTGCCCAGGCCATTAAACGACTGCGTCCGACCATGTCGCCAAAGCCGTCCTGTGCTTCGGTGATTCCATCCGTGTAGAGGACGAGAATATCGTCGGGTTCGAGTTGAATCAGGGTCTCCCATGTGTTGATGTGCTCCCGCACAAGCGCATGAAGCAGTTGTGCGGAAACGCTGACTTGCGCCCCATGACCGCCGACATCGGCCAACACAATGCGGGACAACAGCGCCTGACCGCACACCGATAGGTAATGAACGTCGCCGCCGCTTTCTGCGCCGAGCGGTTCGGAATATACCCAGGCGGTCAGTTCCGGAAGTTCGACGGTTCGAACGACGCAGCGATTACCACCCCACACCTCCATACAGGCCAGCGTGTGCTGGCGTTCATTGACCTCGATCATGACGAAGGCTCCTTTCGGCCTACTTCTCAACAACCCTTATGGCGTGCCCATCGGGATCGCGGACAGTCAGTGCCCGTTGAAACCCGGCTTGTCCGTCAGAGACATCTACAGCTCCAGGTGAGATAACTGCGAACTTGCCGGCGCTCAAGCGTCCCTCTGCATCGCGGACATGCATCGAAGTGAAGTTCGTCTGCCACTGGAATATGTCGCTCGCCCGCGCATCCGCCGGGTAAGGACGGCCGTCACGGGGCGCGATATATTCGAGGAACTCCACTCCGGGACCGGAGGCTGCGCGCAAAGTACGGAGACGCGTGCCAAACACGTTGTTCAGATGCTCCTGTTCGGCGCCGTAGTTTTCGCTTTCACCAACCTGCTTCAGTCCAAGAAAATCTCGATAGAATCGCAGGCTCGCATCCGTGTCATTGACAACGATCGCAGTGTGGTCAATCCCCAAGAACAATTCTTGAGGCTGCGCGCTATCGCGCTTGCGCTTCGCGTTCTGAGTTTCGCGATGCCACTTCGCGTCGCCCTTTCCGGGCGGAAACCAGAGGATTTCGAGGGCGTGCTGATCGGGGTCTTTGAAGTAGAATGCTCTGATTCCTCCGGCATTCTTGTTCCACTCCGGCAGCGTCTGAGGTCCCGTGGATGCGTGCTCGACTTTGTTTTGACGCAGCCACTGGTACGCCTTGTCCATATCCGAAACAATGATCGCAATGTGCTGAAACCAACGATCATTGCTGCGTGAATCGACCGGCATCGGCCGGCCTTTCGGCGTGAGGTATTCCGTCAGCTCGATCGACTCGTCGCCGAGCTTCATACGGACGATACGCGCACGCATTCCGAATAGGCCGTAGAGATGCTCGTAGTCGGAGCCGTAGATTTCGATCTCCGACATTGTTTCGAACGATAGGACCTTCGAGAAGAACTCCACGGAGCGGTCGATGTCGCTTACGGTGATTCCGATCGAGTCCAGGGCGTTAACCGCAGCCGCGCCGCCCGGTAAGGCCAAATAATGCGACGGCGAAGTGACGCAGAACAGAATAACGATGAGCAAAAGCATTCGGGTGAGCCGTGGCTTCATGTCAGTCTCTCCAGTAAGTGATCGCCGACGCGGAGCGCATTGGCCATAATCGTTAGCGCCGGATTCATCGCCCCGCAGGACGGAAAAAAGCTCGCGTCGACAACATAAAGATTGTCGATATCGTGCGCTTTGCAGTTCACGTTCAGGACGGATGTTCTCGGATCCATTCCAAAGCGAAGAGTCCCGTTCTGGTGCGCCACGCCCGCCAACGGAATGCGCTTGCCGATATACGCATTCATGTGGATGACTTCTTCCGTACAGTTCACGTCCTTGAGCAAACTCTTGAGCTTTGCCTGCAGGCGCCTGTGGCCTTCTTCGTTATTCGGTTTATAGCTAAGCTGGATTTGGCCATCTCGAGAGATCGTGACGCGGTTGTTCGGATCGGGCAGATCTTCCGATGTCATCCAGAAATCCAGAGAGTGCTTCGCCATGAGGTCCAACGTGAATCCCGGAACAATCTTCGGAGCTCCGGCGGCGAGGATCTCGGCGTCGGATTTGCCCACAAACGAGATGTGGCCCATAGGAAAATCCCAATCTTTTGATGCAAAGTAAAAATCATTCAGTCCGAAGGTTTTCTGGAAAACCGTTGGGTTCTCACACCTGGACAGGGCGAGCATTACCGAATTGACGTGGCACATGTAGTTTCGGCCAACCTGGCCTGAGCTGTTCGCCAGGCCGTTCGGATGCGTGTCGTTGGCTGAGCGCAGCATCAAAGCCGCTGAGTTCACTGCGCCGCATGACGAAACGACAATGTCCGCCGAATACGTTTCCCGCACACCATCGTGATCCACGTGAACTTTGGTAATGGTGCGGCCGGAGGAGTCCGTCTCAAGTCTCGTAACTTTGCTCTTCGTG
>WNGG01008563.1_pt1 | contig 11253 bp, 8 predicted proteins | sample 5400661 | NCBI WGS metagenome assembly WNGG01 (sample SAMN13153372, study PRJNA577476) | soil metagenome | isolation source: 100 cm soil or saprolite under Garry oak tree replicate 1 | place: USA:California | collected 2016-06-15 | reverse complement strand
CACTCCGTGCGCGCCGCGAAGCGGAAGCCAGCAATGAAACGGCAGAACGGGCCCGCTACGAGCAGACCATTCAGAACCTGACTGCACAAGACGTCCGCGCGCGGGCTCTGGTTGAGGCTGCGCAGCGTATCGCCGAAAACACCCCTTTTCAGCTCAAGGCTGCACAAGAAGCGGAAACGCAAGTCCGGACCCGCTACGAGTTTGGCTTGGCGACCATCACTGATGTTGCCGACGTGCAACGGCTACTCGCTCAGGCTGAGGTCGATGAGGCGCTCGCCCGATTAGGCGTATGGCGTGCTCTGCTCGCGGCAGCACGGAGCCAAGGTGATCTAACCCCATTTCTGCAACACGTCGTGAATGCCCCCTCTCCGAGGAGTAAGTAGTATGTGGCTCATCAACACTGCCCTCCGACGTCCGATCACGATTCTCATCGCCGTTATCGGTGTGGCGTTGTGTGCGGTGCTGGCATTCCTCCGTATGCCGGTGGATATTTTCCCCAACCTCAATCTTCCGGTGATTTATGTAGCGCAACCCTATGGCGGAATGGATCCGGCGCAGATGGAGGGATATTTCGTCTCCTATTATGAGTACCACTTTCTCTACATTACGGGCATTGAGCATGTGGAATCGAAATCCATCCAAAATGTCGGTCTGATCAAGCTCTACTTTCATCCGGGAACGGACATGAGCCAGGCCCTGGCGCAAACCATCTCGTATGTCGAGCGGTCCCGTGCCTTTATGCCGCCCGGGACCGTTTCCCCGTTTGTGGTCCGCTTTGACGCCGGCAGCGTTCCCGTGGGCCAGCTGGTCTTTTCCAGCGAGACGCGCAGTGTGGGGGAGATCCAAGACCTCGCGCTCTTCCGCGTCAGACCCATGTTCGCCACCCTCCCGGGCGTTTCCGCTCCGCCGCCGTTCGGTGGCAACCAGCGCACGGTCGTCATTCGCGTTGACCCGGACCGGCTCCGCGCATATCACATGTCGCCTGAAGAGGTGATCAAGGCCGTGACGGCGGGCAATACCATCCTCCCGGCAGGCAATGTCAGGACCGGTGATTTTAATCGTCTGGCACCCCTGAACTCAGTCGTCCCGCGGATCCAAGCACTCGGCGATTTACCGATCAGAGCTGGCGCGGGACCGACCGTGTTTTTGCGAGACATCGGCACGGTGGAGAACAGTAGCGATATCTTAACCGGGTATGGGCTCGTCAATGGCCGTCGGACCGTCTATATCCCGGTGACCAAGCGGGCGGATGCCTCGACGCTTGCGGTCGTGAACCGGGTGAAGGCTGCGCTGCCGCGCATGCAGGAGCTGATTCCGGAAGATATTAAAATCAGCTTCGAGTTTGACCAGTCTACGTATGTCAAGAACGCGCTGCGCGGCCTCGTGATGGAAGGCGCGCTGGGCGCGCTCCTGACAGGGGTGATGGTCTTACTGTTCCTCAGAGATGTGCGCAGCGCTTTCATCGTGGTGGTCACTATCCCCTTCGCGCTACTGGCGGCGTTGGTCGGATTGTGGCTGACCGGACAGACAGTGAACATTATGACCCTGGGTGGGTTGGCGCTCGCCATCGGCATTCTTGTGGATGAGGCGACCGTTGCGATCGAGAACATCCATACCCACCTGGCACGTGGCGAATCCCGCTCCCACGCGGTACTGGAGGCCGCACGCGAGACCGCGGTCCCCCGCCTCTTGGCGATGCTCTCCATCCTCGCTGTCTTTGTCCCGTCCTTCTTCATGGTTGGCGTTACGCGCGCGCTTTTTGTCCCCTTGTCGCTGGCCGTCGGCTTTGCGATGTTGGCCTCCTATACCTTATCCAGCACGCTAGTCCCTGTGCTCTCCGCGTGGCTGCTACGTGAGAGCGAGGAGGGAGATCCCGGCCAATCGTTCTTCCAGCGGGTGCGGCAGAAATATGAACGACTGACGGAGCGCGGACTGCGGGTTCGATGGCTCATCGTGGGCGGCTATATGGTGGTCGCAGTTGTTGGCATCGCCCTAGTGGGTCGCCGCCTGGGCACGGATATTTTCCCCGCCGTAGACACCGGCCAGTTTCAACTGCGGCTGCGCGCGCCGACCGGGACGCGGGTGGAGCGAACGGAGATCCTCGCGCTCAAGGCGCTCGATGCCATCCGCGCCGAGGCCAGGCCGGAGAACATTGCCATCACGCTCGGGTTCGTCGGCACGCAACCGCCCAGTTATCCGATCAATACGATCTATCTCTGGACGAGCGGGCCGCACGAAGCCGTCCTCTTAGTCGCCTTGCGGCCCAACTCGCATATTCGCCTCGATGAGTTTAAAGAGCGGCTGCGGCACACGTTGCCCACCCTGCTGCCGAAAGGCACGACCATCTCTTTTGAAGCAGGTGATATCGTCAGTCAGGTTATGAACTTTGGCGCACCGACCCCGATTGAAGTCGCCCTGAACGGCCCGAACCTCGCCGCCAACCGGGCGTTCGCTGAAAAAGTCCTGGCAGAGATGCAGCAGGTCTCTGCATTGCGAGATCTCCAGTTTGGACAACCGCTGGACTACCCAACTATTGATATTGAGATAGACCGCGAGCGTGCGGGTCAGCTGGGCGTCACGGTCGACCAAGTCGGACAATCCCTCGTGGCAGCGACCTCCTCCAGTCGGTTCGTGCAGCCGAATTATTGGCTGGATCGTTCGAGTGGCATTGCCTATCAGGTCCAAGTCGAGATCCCCCAATCGCGGATGAGTTCCATAGAGGAGGTCGAGAGTGTGCCGGCCATGCCCAATGGCACGTCGCGCCCCCTCGTACGGGATATCGCGCAGGTCAGCTACGGCACCATGCCCGGCGAGTATGACCGGTATAATCAGCAGCGAATGATCACCATCACTGCCAATATCGCGGGAAAAGACTTGGGGAGCGTCGCCAGCGAGGTGGCCGCGGCGGTCCAGCGCGCCGGCGACCCACCACGTGGGGTGGCGGTGAATATCCGCGGCCAGATCCCGCCGATGAACCAAACGCTGTCAGGGCTGGAGCTGGGACTGGGGCTCGCGGTCGTTGTCATCTTCCTGCTCCTCACTGCCAATTTCCAATCGTTGCGCCTGGCCTTTGTCGTGCTCTCGACCTCTCCAGCAGTCATCCTGGGCGTAGCTATGGCGTTGTGGCTCACAGGAACCACGCTCAATGTGCAATCCTTTATGGGAGCGATCATGGCGATTGGAGTCTCGGTCGCCAATGCCATTCTGCTCGTCACGTTTGCAGAGCACAACCGGCGTGAAGGCCAACCTGCGGATGCAGCAGCGGCAGAGGGAGCCAGAAGCAGGCTCCGACCGATCTTGATGACCAGTATGGCGATGATTGCTGGCATGATCCCTATGGCACTGGCGCTGGGCGAAGGAGGAGAGCAGACTGCCCCGCTAGGCCGGGCGGTCATTGGTGGCCTTGCGGCATCTACCCTTGCGGTGCTGATGATCCTCCCTGCGGTGTTTGCGATCGTGCAGCGCCGGGCAAGTCGCGCTTCCGCCTCTCTGCACCCTGACGATATGGAGAGCGGATTGGCGGAGGTTCAATAGTACCGTAGAGGGAACGCAGGCGCGCAGGGCTTTTTGCTCTGCATCTCCTCCGCATTTCTGCAGTTTGAATGGGTGTTCTCAAAAACCGGCTTTGGAGAGAAAACGCAAGATGACTCGCAGAAAGCTCATACTTGGAGCAAGTATCGTAAGCACGGCGGTCGTGATCATTTTCTGGAGCCTTGGAAAAAGCAACGTACAGGAGGTATCGCACTCGGATGTGCGCTCAGCAGCGGATAAGTCGGCCCTGGCCCAAAGCCCGACAGTCATGGTCACCACGGTAGTGTCGCAGCAGTTAAATCGGCAGACCCCCCTGCCAGGTGAACTTCAGGCCTATCAAGACGTAGCCATCTATCCAAAGGTGCAGGGCTTCGTGGAATGGATTGAGGTGGATCGTGGTTCAGTAGCCAAAAATGGCCAGCTCCTCGCCCGCCTAATCGCTCCTGAGCTTGCAGCGCAGAGCAGAGAAGCTGCAGCAAAGGCCCAGGCCGTACAGGCGCAGCGATTGGAGGCGGCGGCCAAACTCGCAGCCGATGAGGCGACCTACAAGCGGCTGCAAGCCGCCTCAGCTACGCCCGGTGTTGTTGCTGGAAACGACGTTGAGGTCGCCCAAAAAACTGTGGAGGCTGATCGCGCACGCGTTCGCGCATGGCAGGAGAACGAGAAAGCTGCCTTGCAGGCTGTCCATTCCTTTCAAGACATCGAGTCCTATCTCCGCATTACCGCACCGTTTGACGGTGTCATCACCGAGCGGAATGTCCACGAGGGGAGTTTCGTTGGGCCATCCGGCGGGCCTGCTGCTCTCCCCATGTTACGAATTCGGCAGATCTCTCTCTTACGGCTGGTCGTTGCTCTCCCAGAGAGGGATGTAGCGAGCATTGAGCCAGGTACTGAAGTGAGTTTCACTGTGCCGGCATTTCCAGGCGAGACCTTTCAGGGTGTCGTCCAGCGCATTGCGCACGCGCTGGACGTGAAGACACGGACGATGCCGGTTGAATTGGATGTGGCGAATCCTTCAGGGCGGCTCGCCCCTGGGATGTATGCCGAAGTCGCTTGGCCAGCGCGCCGACCGCAGCCTTCCCTTTTTGTTCCATCATCAGCAGTGGTGACCACTACGGAGCGTACCTTCGTTATTCGGATTCAGAGCGGGGAAGTGGAGTGGGTTGACGTGAAACGCGGCGCAGCGATGGATGATATGGTCGAAGTATTTGGGAACCTTAAGCAGGGAGATCAGGTAGCGGTGCGTGGCACGGATGAATTGCGTGCCGGGACTCACGTTGTGGCGAAGCAAGTCTCTGCAAACTCTTGACTCTTTGTCGCACAACAAGGGAACTGCAGATGAACAAGAAACAGTCTGGACTGACACTCATCTTGGCCATGCTTGCGGGGTTGGCGGGTGGTACGGTGTCTAATCGATTCTTGACTGTCTTCCCCTTGTCTCCTCAGAAGGCACTTCAACAAGTGGAGATTCTTCATGCGGAGAGAGTGGAGATCACGGATAAGGAGGGGAGACGCCGTGCCTGGTTTGGTCTCTCACCTAAAGGAAACGTGGGGTTAGGACTCTATGATCAGGATGGGCAGATCAGTGTTGCACTGAGTGTGACACCTGACAGAACTACAGGACTCATGTTTGCAGATAAAGATGGAACGCGTCGCGCTGGCCTTCTCTTGAGTGCGGATAACGAGCCCGCCTTAGAGCTGTACGATAAAGACAAGAAGTGCCGCCTCAGGGTTGCTGTGGCTGCTGATGGAGAGCCACAACTGTGGTTGTACGATACACACGAGCATCCGCGTATCTCTGCTGGCTTGTCGCCTGAAGGAAGCGCAACCCTGGAACTCTCTGATAGTGACTGCAAAGGGACCATTTCTCTGAACATCAAGGCGGATGGCAAGCCGAGCCTTGGCCTCACCGATCACGACGGAAAACCCCGTGCCATCCTGGGATACACTGAGTTTGAAGTCCAACCTGGTGAGCTAGCGGAAAAGCGGTCTGTCTCTTCGTTAGTGCTCTCTGACCCGAGTGGCGGGATTCTATGGAAGGCGCCATAGGGAACAACTCCGACGGCACTATCAAAGGGACAGCGATTGAACAGGCCGGCGGGGCCGTTGTCCGAAAAGTTCATGGAGCCTGTTTAACCGACTCTCCTAGTTCTTGCACAGATCTGTTTCGATTCGGACACCGAGGGTGATGAGCTCTATGTCAAAGTAACGATAGCGAAACAGGTCATTGTAGGAAAGGCGCTAGATCAGGTTGGCTCCAAACACTCTGCTGCCCACCGTCTCCCACTGGATGACTCCAAGTTTTCCTGCACCTTCCATGACTCCTTTTGGCTCTTTCTCCCATACAAGTCCTGACTCGGCGCACGGAGTTAGTACCTGAATTGCAGTTGGGTGGCAAAGAAGTTATTGTTGTTCGGATTGGTACTCCCACCACCATTGGCATCATGCTTGATTTCGTAGTTCACCGTTAATTTGACGTCCGTGTGCAAGTAATAGTTGAAGCCGAGCGTATGGCGACTGAGCGTGCTGTGCGGGCGATCCGTATCGACCGTGAATTGCTCATAGCGATAGGCCGGCTCAAAGTTAGGCCAGGACGCAAATGGCCGGAAGAGCACGTATTGGTACCACGTGCGCCGATTAAAGCCATGGTCGTGCCCCTCCATGTACTCGCCCTGTAGCTTGACAAGGTTCTGGAAGATCGGCGGGAAGTACGTGTACATGACTCCCAGTCGGCTCTTGCGGACATCCGTGTTGTTGCGCAAGACCTTGTCCGCTTTCCCGTTAAAAAAGGCGTGCCCATAATAGCCGGCCAGATAGACTTTCAGACCTTCCAGGGGCTTGAAGATCAAGCGACCGCTGAAGTCTTTGTCTGCATTGTTGTCGTTAAAGTTCCGCCCCGCTCCATTAATGACCGCCACCTCATACTCCGGCTCCCACGGCAGCGGGGAGATCTTGCCCGTCACCATGGCCCCGATATCGAGCTGCTGGATGAACCCGGTTCCATTGTCTTTTCCGAAGGGGTTCAGAGTCGGGTCCCCCGTGCGGATGTCGACCGATCCCAGCTTGAGATCCGTGTAGTAGGCCCGGTTCACAAAGTCGAGCAAGCCCTGGGAGGTGCCCTGCTCAATGCCGAAGGGCTCCCGGAACTGACCGATGCGAAGCTTGCTAACGTAGGGAAACGCGCTCTTCAGGTGTGGCATGTCCTTCAGGTAAAAATCCATGTACATGGCATTGAGCGCGATTTCATTCTGGCGCGCGAAGTCGAACTCCCCATAATAGGTCGACCACTCCGTCAACCGGCCGGTCGCATAAAACTCGGCCGCACGAATACGAAAGCCATTTTTATCGCGCCGCGGGACTGCGGCGAGCGGAGCCGGATCTATCGTGCCCGGGCTGGTCCCCAGATTAATCTTCGTGCTGTCATAAATATATTGCGCCTTTAGCGCAACGACTCCCATACTTAAGCGCTCGGTGTGCTTGGCGACATTCTCTACCGCGGTAAACACCTCCCGATAGTCGTTCTTGCGGAGATTTTCGATCCCACCTGACACGGTGGCCAGATCTTGCTCGGACCCGATAGGAGACGGTCCGGGAGCGGTTTTTCCTGTTAATGCTATCGGTGTTCCCGCTTGGGATGATTGCTCCACCGCCGGGCTGTTAGAAACCTGCGCAGCGACTTCTTGCTGCAGCGTGCGGGAGCTGCTGTCCTGAAGCGCCATCGTAACTTCTGTTTCAGTCCTCTTTTCCTGCGTGGTCTTGTCCCGCAGGGCGGCATACTGAGCCTGGGAAATGACACCGTTTTCCCGCAAGATCTTCAGCAGGTCCTCATCTACTGCCGGTGCGATGTGGGCTGTGGGGGATTTCGCCTTGTCCGCTTTTTTGAGGGACTCGTATTGTTCCGGTGTGATTGCCCCATTGGCTCTCAAGATCTCGAGCAACGCTTCATCAGTAGCCGACGCTGGCAGGGGAGCCGTCACAAGAAGGACAGTTGTGATTAGATTCGTAGATATTCTCTTCATTTGCCTCCTCCACTTCTTTTTCTGTCGCGCTTCTTTCAGGGCGTGAAGTTCTCATTGCAGCGCGGCGACTTGCTTCTCTCACTCTTGAATCCGCTGAGAGATTTCATCCCTCAGCGACATAGGTGCAGAGTCCATGATCAAGGTCATGACGGTCAAAGGTCCCAAGAGCTGACAGACACATTCACTTTCTGTTCGTTAAAGGGCAGTTTGCTCATTAGTCAGCGGCCGATAGGAATCTGGCTGCTGTGGTGTCGGTATCCTGCGCTCCCACGTTATGCCAAACTGACATAACGATGTGCAAAAAAATTTACCAGCGCCCGAACTGCTCCTTAAAGCGCTTGTTCACCGTTTCCTTGAGTCCTGCCAGACATACGCGAAACTTGCGCACGTAGGCGCGCCCCGCTGCGGTCAGCCGCGTGCCGCCGCCGTGCGGACCGCCCACACGCCGCTCTGTCAGCTTGACCCCGAGCCGGTCTTCCATCTCCCGCAACTTCCGCCACGCCACACGAAAGTGCACCCCCTGTCGTGCTGCCGCCGCGTTGATGGAACCCGTGGTGTCGATCGCTTCCAAGAGCGCGACGCGCCATTCGCTCAGGACGACTTTGCCCTCCCTCTCTAACCAGACGTTGGAACGTACCTGCACGGGACTACCGCCCTTCTTTTCCCACGAATCCTTACACCGGGCATCAGCAAGAAGCAAGTCTCTTCGACCGGCATCGGCGAAGCTATCACGGCCTTTGTGGCCGTACAGGGTTCTCTGCCTCTTGCCCCTGAGTGGATGGAGGTACCTGTTGGGCGGACATCGCCGACAGCACCCATGTGTCGAAGAGAAGTCACGAAAGCAGACCATGCCGGGCGACGCTCTCATCTCTTATCAAGTTTCGAGTCGTCGTAGGTAAACTGAGGACCTTTCGTACTCGGATACGGAGCGCAGAGCCTGACAGAAATTTCAGAAACACTTCAGGAGAAGGGTCTAGCAACCGACGCTCTAAGGTCAGAGAATACAAAAACGTCCATGCGTATCCTTGTTGTCGAAGACGAAGCCAAGGTGGCACGGGCCCTGAAGGAAGGGCTCGAAGGGGAGCACTACGACGTCGTGGTGGCGAAGACCGGTGAGGAAGGATTCTTCCGCGTTAACGCAGAGATGTTCGATTTGCTTGTACTTGATCTGATGCTGCCGGGGCGAGATGGAATCGAGATCCTTACCACGCTGCGTAAGCGCGGGGTGCAAACACCAGTCCTGATTCTGACGGCAAAGGACGCCGTCGAGGATCGCGTGCTCGGGCTTGATAGTGGTGCCGATGACTACTTAGTGAAGCCCTTCGCGTTCCCGGAACTCCTCGCCCGTATTCGTGCACTCCTGCGCCGGGGCCGAATAGATCAGGTCCTTCGCTTCAAAGCCGGGGACTTGGAGATGGACGCCGTGACGCGGAAGGTCACCCGCGGCAACCAGACTCTCGATTTAACAGCGCGCGAATTCGAACTCCTCGAATACCTGCTACGCCACCAAAACCACCTTGTATCCAGGGAGATGCTCGCCCGTGACGTATGGAAGGAGCCATCCCGGGCCACGCCGCTCGACAACGTAATTGACGTCCACATCACACGCCTGCGGAAGAAAGTGGATCAAGACTTCCCCATCAAGCTTATCCACACTGTACGGGGTGTCGGCTTTATCTTGCACGAGGGCGAACTATGAAAGGATGGTGGCTCCCTCACAGTGTGCGTGTGCGGCTAACACTCTGGTACACGGGGGCTCTCGCCATTGTGTTGGCACTGTATGCCGGCGGGGTGCTTGTCTTCCTCAGACACAACCTTTCCACTGAACTCGACCACCGACTACATGATGATTTCGAAGTCGCCGAGCAGATGTTGGAACGTACGGCTGACGGTGGAGTCCGATGGCGGGACAATGACCACCACGAAGAAGAGGAGGCCGGTGATGATAGCTGGCTAGAAGTGTGGAACCCCGAGGGCAAACTGCTATACCGCAGACCATCCTTTGAGAGAGAGGAGAAGGGCCTGCTCTTCCCCATGCTCTCACCGGAACGACAAGGATACCAATCCGTTACCTTGCCCAGCGATGTCCACGTTCGGCTCTTGGGCAGACCTTATTCAATCGCTGGCTTACCCGTTGTGATCCAGGTGGCCAGATCTGAAGTGCGACTTCGGCACGAGCTTGGTGAGCTTCTGTTTGTCATGGGACTCGGGCTGCCTGTGGCTGTCGGGATCGCAGGATTCGGCGGATACGTACTCGCGCGCCGTGCGTTGGCTCCAGTGGGCCGGATGGCCGACCGGGCAAGAACGATCACTGCGGAGCGACTTGGTGAACGGCTTCCTGTCGTGAACCCGGACGATGAACTCGGACATCTAGCCGCGGTCTTCAACGAGACCTTCGCCCGCCTGGAACAGTCCTTCGAGCAATTACGCCGCTTCACCGCTGACGCATCTCACGAACTCCGCACTCCTCTCACGGCTATCCGCAGTGTCGGCGAGGTGGGCTTACGCGAACCTCGTGCTGAGAAAGCCTACCGCGATATCATTGGGAGCATGCTGGAGGAAGCAGACCGGCTAGGTCGTCTGGTGGATAGCCTCCTAACGCTCTCTCGCGCTGACGCCGGACAAGTGAGGCTCGCTCTCGAGCAGGTGGACCTGGCGGAGCTGGCGCGCGAAGTGACTAACCACTTGGGAGTGCTGGCAGAGGAAAAGCGGCAATCCGTCGCGGTGGAAACCGCCGGTCCAGTCTACGCGACGGTGGATCGCCTCGTGCTCCGTCAGGCCGTCATCAACCTAGTCGATAACGCCATCAAGTACAGTCCAGAGGGCGCATGCGTTCGGGTCGTTGTCCGGGACCGGTCGCACGGCCCCACACTGGAAGTGATCGATACAGGACCCGGGATCAGAGTGGAGCACCGGGGGCGCGTCTTTGACCGGTTCTACCGAGTGGACAAAGCGCGCTCACGAGAGATGGGGGGAACCGGCCTTGGCCTCTCTATCGCTCGCTGGGCAGTAGAGGCGCATGGCGGCCGCATCGAGTTGGAGAGCGAGGAGGGCAAAGGAAGTACATTTCGCCTCGCACTGCCGCGGACATAAATTCCTGAGACAAAAGGAGCTGCAAGATGAGGACCGTACGTATCCCCCTCATAGGGGCAATCGCCACCTTGGTATTCTCGGCGCTGATATGGGGCGTGCCGCCCACTCTGGCAGAAGAAAAACTCGACACCGCAAAAATCGAGCAGCTCACAGGGGCGAAGGGACAACTCAATGAAAAAGAAGGCGTGTTCAAAGTCAACGCGCCACGCACAGACCTCAACGTCACTGTGGCGGGCGTGAAGATGACGCCTCCGATGGGCTTAACCTCCTGGACGGCGTTTCAGAAGGTTGGCGATCAAACCATGGTCATGGGGGATATGGTCGTGCTGGAGGACCAGGTCAATCCGGTGATGGATGTGGCGCTAGGGAATGGTCTGGAAGTGACCGCTCTGCATAACCACTTCTTCTGGGACTCCCCCAAGGTCATGTTCATGCACATTGGCGGCATGGGAGCACAGGAAAAGTTGGCGGCAGCGATAGGCAAAGTGTTCAGCAAGATCAAGGAGACCAGTGGGGGCAAGGGTGAGGTGCCGCGCGCCAATCTAGACCCCGCCCAGACTGCACTTGATCCGCAGAAGATTGAAGACGTCATTGGCGCAAAGGGTCAACT
>WNGG01008560.1_pt1 | contig 11257 bp, 9 predicted proteins | sample 5400661 | NCBI WGS metagenome assembly WNGG01 (sample SAMN13153372, study PRJNA577476) | soil metagenome | isolation source: 100 cm soil or saprolite under Garry oak tree replicate 1 | place: USA:California | collected 2016-06-15 | reverse complement strand
AAGGCGGCTGTGGAAAGCTTGGGGCCGTGACCGCCGCACCCCGCTTGGCGGCAGGCTAGGGAAAAGGACTTGTTATGTCAAGGCTTTTGCCCCGAAGGGGCATTGGAGATTAACCGGGGGTGCGACCCCCGGAGTACGCGACCCCTCACCCGGCTCTCTCCTACACCCTGGCGGGGTGCAGGCCAATCCTCTCGTCTAGCGTCTTCTCCCGCGCCCCTGCGGGGCGCAGGGGAGAGGAGGGATACGCTCACTAGCCGGGGGTCACACCCCCGGCTATCAGCCTCACGCCCCTGCGGGGCGTGCCCCCTCTTCCTCTTTCGGCTGTGCTCAGGACAGGCTTTACGAAAGGGGGGACAGGCTTTTCAGATGTCGTGTGGTTCGATTTACTGACTCGCCGGGGGAGCCTGGGGTGCGTGCGTAATCACGTTCAGAGCCATGGCGATCATCGAACCGATATCCGAGACGCTGGCGGGCAGGATCATAGTGTTGCTGGACTTTGCCAGTTCGCCAAACTGGGTGATATATTGCTCGGCCACACGTAACTGCACGGCCTCGTACCCGCCCGCAACTTGTATCGATTCAGCCACCTTGCGGATTCCCTCGGAAGTGGCGTTGGCGATGGCGAGGATGGCCGCTGCCGCACCTTCAGCTTCGTTGACCTGCTGAAGCTTCTTCCCTTCGGAGGCCTTGATGACCTGCTGCTTCTCGCCTTCGGCGGTGTTAATGGCGGCATCACGGTCGCCCTCTGAGGTCAGAATCACCGCCCGCTTCTCCCGCTCGGCGCGCATCTGTTTTTCCATCGCGGCCAAGATGTCCTGCGGGGGGGTAATGTTTTTGATTTCGTAGCGCAGGACTTTGATCCCCCAGGGCTCAGATGCCTTGTCGAGTTCGTTCACAACTTGGATGTTGATATGCGTGCGCTCCTCGAACGTGCGATCCAGCTCAATCTTGCCAATCTCGCTGCGCAGCGTGGTTTGCGCGAGCTGGATGATGGCGAAGAGGTAGTCCGAGATCCCGTACGAGGCGCGTTCCGCGTTCAGGACCTTGAGGTAGAGCACCCCGTCTACGTGCACCTGGACGTTGTCGCGGGTGATGCAGACCTGCGCGGGAATATCGACGGCCGTTTCCTTGAGCGAGTGCCGGTAACGGATCGTGTCAACGAACGGGAAGAGGATGTGAAAGCCGGCGTCGAAGGTAGCCGCGTACCTCCCCAGCCGCTCCACGACGTAGGCGCTCTGCTGGGGCACCACGACCGCGGTCTTGGCAATAATAATGATGACGACGAGGGCAAGCCCAAAAACGACGATCAGTGCACCTCCCATACTGTTCCCCCTTTCCACTGCCGCTATTCGGCTCGAATCCACAGTGTCAAGCCATCCACCCGTTGCACCCGGCAGCGCTGTCCTTTGTGCAGGCTCTGCTCATCCTCATTCCGTGCGCTCCATGGGGTGCCCCGTAGCTCTACCTTACCGATCGCGTCAGGAGGGAGATCTTCCAGGAGGGTTGCGACCTCACCCACCAGGGTATCGACGCCGTTGGTCTTGCGCCCCCAGGACTTGAGCCTCGCGAGTAGGGGACCACGGAAGAGGAGCAGGGAAACGATTGAGAATACCGAGAAGAGCAGCCATTGGAGCCAGTCTGGCCCGCCCACTCCCAGTCCGTCCAGGGCCCCGACCAGCAGCGCGCCGATCCCGAAGAAGAGGGCAAAGAAACCGCCTGGCGTGAGAACCTCCAGCACCACCAGCGCCAAACCCAACAACATCCAGAGCCACCACGGCATCGGTTGACCTCGCGTGCGCAGCAGACGTGCTGCACCCCTTCGACCATGCTCAGAACAGGCGTGTCAGAACCTGTGGTGAGTTCATCGGACCAGGTGATCTCAGGGTTTTTGCCAATCTGTTAGTTAAGAACGACTAGAGTCTAAACCCGGCAGTCTCGATCGTCAAGGGTCAGCGGAGTGCAGTAGGGTGGGTCGCGACCCACCCTACTTATCTGAGGGAATCTCTGCAACACTAACTGACGACTGCGCATAATTCGCTCGCTGCCTTAACAAGGTCTGCAGTGGGTTTCCCAGCCTGAGCGAACACTGGATGCCCGCCGGAGCCTGTCCTGAGTCCTTCGACAAGCTCAGGATAAACTCCGTCGAAGGGCGGGCATGACGTCATTCCCGCGAAAGCGGGCATCCAGAAAAATGTGGCGTCGGAATTACACGCATGCTTCGACTAACTCACAACTGGGCGACTTCACAAAACACTTTGATAGCGCCGTTGGCCATGGTGAGCTGGCGGAACAGCTCCTGATAGTTCTCTAGCCCCTTGACCGGATGCGTTAGCAGCCGCCCCAACCAGCCTGGGTACTGAGCTTCGGCCTGCGCCATGTCACGTACGCCCATCTCGAAGTATTCGCGATTGGCATTGACCGTGCCGACCATCACCTTGTTCCCCAGCACGAACTCCAGGTTGATTTTATCCGCCGGCACTTCGATCTTCCGGTTCCCGCCGGTCACGCTGGAGAGCACCAGCACACCATTCTTAGCGAGCGCTTGCATGCTCTCGAACACGACAGGCGAGAAGCCCGTCGCTTCGAAGATGAGGTCAAAGGGCCCACAATGCTTGGCGCCAGCGAGGATCGGCAGGTCTGCCGTCGATTCGTAGCGAGCGCCCAGAGCCTCGATCAGGTCGGAGTTGCGGTAGGGTTTGCGAGTGAGGCCAAAGGTTGTCACCTCCAGACCGCGCAACCGCAGGACAAGGGTAGCGAGCAGGCCGACAGTGCCGGCTCCCATCACTGCCGCTCGCCGTGGACGCCACACCCGCAGGCGGCGCTGAATTTCATAGGCTTGAGCGATGCCTTTTTCCACGACGGTAGTAGGTTCGAGCAATACGCCCACCTCTTTGAGCCCCGCGGGAACCTTGACGATGTACTCGGGGTCATCAACATAGTATTCGGTCAAAAACCCGTGGCGCAGGTTAATGCCACGTTCAAAGTAAGTGTCATCGGTAGTCATGTCATAGGTGCCAATCTGGTCATAAATACTGGAACCGGGCCGGCGCACGGTGGCTACCACGTAATCGCCGGGGTGGAACTCGGTGACGTTGGGGCCGACCGCTTCCACTCGCCCGAAGCTTTCGTGGCCGATGACGAGGAAGTTGTACCCTTGTGGCGCGGCACCGTACTCTGCGGCGTTGATCTCTTTGTCTGTGCCATCCACGCCAACGCGCAAGACTTTAACCAGCACGCCGCGGCCGTTGGGGATATCGTTGACCGAGGGCTTCGGGAGTTCGGCAAGATGTACGCTATTCGGTTGTCCAGGAAATACTGCGATGGCTTTCATGGTTACCTCCGGGGATTGGGGGTTAGGGGCTGGGGGCTGGGGATTAGGGGGGATCAGTAACCAGCCCCCAACACCCAACCCCCAGCCCCTTCTTTGATGCCGCCGCTGTTTCTCTGGTTTCGCTTGTGCGGCGTCGCTGATGTAGCAAGAAAGTGGCGGCGAAGGCGAAAACATGAAGCGTCAAGACATGCGCTCCGAACATGCATCCCGGCTGCCCGCCATGCTGCAGGCACTATTAAGGTGGCGAGCAGTGGGCGACACTTATGTGCAGCGAGGACATCAAAGTAACAATGATAGTGGCCGCGAGAGAACAGACAGCCAAAGGTGGGCCTGGACCATGACATGCCGTGAAGTCAACGAGTACATCCTCGACTATCGTTCCGGTCATCTCAGTCCGGAAGAGTGCGCCCGCTTCGAGGCTCACCTAGCCCGGTGTCCAGATTGCGTCGAGGATCTGAGAAGTTACGAAGAGACCATCCGGCTCGGCAAGGGCGCCTTCAGCCAGCCCGACGATCCGGTGCCCGCAGACGTCTTGGACGAACTCGTACGAGCAATTTTGGCGGCCCGCCCGCGAGCCCGGCACTGACCCCAGTTCTTGTGGACCGTCAGAGCATATGCAAGAGACCTGTCGTGCGTCTGATCGTAGGGGCAGCCCTGTGTGGCTGCCCTGTTCGTGCAGAATAGTAGGGTGGGTCGCGTCCCACCCTACTATTTAGAGCGGTTTTCAGTTGCGTGTATAGGCGAAGATGAATTTGTGGAGTGCGCAAGCCAGGCTTGCGCCTTTGCAGCCCACAGCCATGCTGTAGGCGGTAGCGGACGAAGCACGGCTGCGCCCGCCGAAGGCGGGAGCATGGCTCCCGCACTCCAAGTCAGAACAACGGGACACCCAAGTGCAAGCTGCTCTAACGCGGCAGGCTGCCGGTGCGCGCCGCCTCCAATCTGTCTAACCGCTCGAGGATCGTTTTCAGCATAGCGTCTATGTTGTTGATCTCGCGGTAGGTCCGTACGTTGACTTCATAGTCCAGCTCAGCGCGCTTATCGGCATGCGTGGTTTGCCGCCCGTTGCTAATCAGCACAAAGATGGTGAGGAAGAGCGCTTCCACTGCCAGGATGAGGCCGAGCAGGCCGAAAGGGTATTCGTCAAACCTGCTGATGAAGGCAAGGATGCCGGTATTGATTGCTACCCACAGCGCGAGCCACAGGAAGTGAGCTGCAACGAACTGGGGCCGCGCGATAAAAGCGGTGATCTTGTCTGCCACGACCTCGTGCCAGCGGGCCTCTGCCCGCAGCTCTTCGAGGACATATTTGAAATCGCCCAGCGCCTTGTGGCATGCCGGATTCCCGCAGAACACGGCGTCGGGTGGGTTGCTACCTCCGCAAGCTGGGCAACTCATCGGTCCTTGCCCGTTCGCTACTGGCCTGCCGTCCTGTATCTCTGTGCGTGAATCCAGAGGCCCATGCGCTCGCTTCTGGGGAGCGCCTGCTGCTGTCGCTGTCATCATTCACCTCCATCTGGCGGAAGGCACAACTGTGCGCCGCAGCGGTATGATGCTGCTGCAGTTTCCTCAGTTTCACCGATGGTATAGAGGCGACCTGATATGGTCATCCGGGTATGTACCCAGGCCCGTTTATAAGGCTCACCCCGACGCGGGTCCCGCATCGAGCAACTGCTCAATCAGGTCGCACGCTTCTGCCATCCGCCCGGTTGCGAGGAGTCCTAGCGCCAGCAGACGTTGCCCGTGAGGCGTGGTGTGCAGCCGGCAGGCGGCGCGGGCTAGAGCGAGAGCCTCGGCTGCACGGTCACCAGCGCACAGCGTGGTCCGTGCCGCCTCGCGCAATTCCCAGGCCCTGACCGCCACGCGCATGAGCGCAGCCAGGTCGGTGCCGCAGCGCGCACAGGTCGTCACGCCACGCCACGGCGCCCGACAGGTGGGACAACGCAGCTCGATTGCGGACTGCGGACTGCGGACTGCGGAATTTTCCATACTTCTAGCTGGTTGTTTGCTAGCACCCAGTCCACCTGAAGCTGATGAATGTGTCATTCTGAGCCGGAGCACCGCGGAGGCGAAGAATCTTTCAGCAACTCAGCCAGTACGAGATTCTTCGTCGCTTCGCTCCTCAGAATGACATTCATCGAAATCACATGGTCGGGGTACTAGCTTTCTTCGACGTAGAACAACAGGTTTGCTAGCTCGGCCGTCACCTGACGCAGCCGCTCCCACTGCGACGCGCGCAGCGCATCTTCAATCTGCTCATGTAAGGCGATCGCCTCTTCGCGATCCTCGGCGTTCATCTGATCAAGCAAGCGCCGGCTGCGCTCCAGTAACGCACGCGCCTCGGAGATCTGCACCCGGCGGTCACGGTTCTCCTCTTCCTCAGAGATTGCAGAGATCAGGTCGGTCCCGTCCAAATCGACCCCATTGTGATTTACCTCACCCTCTGTGCCGAGCAGCTCCTGCATCCGGCTGCGCGCGCGTGCCAGCTCGGCCTCGGACAGGGCCGTGGTTGCGCCCTCAATGGTGATCTGCTTGGCCAGACCGGTGCGCTTCTCGGTCGCGGTCACTTTCAGAATCCCGTCGAGATCCAGGTCCATGCGGCACAGGACCTCGTTGCCCGCCGGCACCTGCGAGAGCCCTGCGATCAAGAACCGTCCAACCAGGATGTTGTTGAGCGCGTTGGGGTCGTTCCCCTGGTAGATCGACACCTGCCACGCTTCCTGATTATCGACCATGGTGAAATAGGACTCCGTGCGACTCACCGGCAAGGGCGTATTGCGGAAGATGATAGGGCGGTAGCAATGCTCAGAGGGCATGCCATTAAGCAGCCCGAAGTACGACGGACCAAATGAGTAAGGGCAGATGTCGACCAGCACCCGGTCAACCTCATGACCAGCTAGGCGAGCGGCCAGCACGCCGGCGCCAAAGGCCACACACAGGTCAGGGTGCAATTCCTGACGCGGCACCAGGCCGGTCTTCTCCTGCAACAGCTCCGACACCAGGGGCGTACGAGTGGCGCCGCCGACCAGCAGGATCTCGTCCACTTGGTCTGGCCGTTTGCCGGCGTCGGCCAGGGCCTGATGCACGCTGTCGAGGGTGCCTTCGATGAGATGGCGGATCAGTTGCTCGTACTCGGTGCGTGACACCTCCAGATCGAGGTGCACGGGCACCCCGTTACGCTCGGCTAGGTGTTCTTCGCGAATGTTGGCATAAGGCTCGAAGCTCAGCCGCTTCTTGGCCTCTTCGGCCGCGCGTAAGAGCCGGCTCATCGCCCGGCGGTCCGCGCGCACGTCCGGGCCACCCGTAGCCATGAAGCGGCTGTGGACAAAGTCTAACAAGAGCTGGTCAAAGTCATCCCCGCCGAGGTGGTTGTTGCCATGGCTCGCCAGCACTTCGGTGACGTCGCCGTGCACCTGCACCAACGAGACGTCGAACGTCCCGCCCCCGAGGTCATAGACCAGCACAGTCCGCTCGCCCTGACGATCGGCGCCATAGGCCAGGGCTGCGGCGGTAGGCTCGTTGAGGATGCGCACGACTTCGAGGCCAGCGATCTGTCCAGCGTCGCGCGTGGCTTGGCGCTGCGCGTCAGAGAAATAGGCCGGCACCGTGATCACCGCCCGCTGCACCGGCACTCCGAGCGCCGCCTCAGCGCGGGCCTTGAGCGTGCGCAGAATCAACGCTGAGATCTCCGGCGGTGAGTACGTCTGCTCGCCCAGGGCCACCCGTTGGTCCGAGCCCATCAGCCGTTTGATCGACTTCACCGTCCGTTCGGGATAGAGGACATATTGATTACGCGCCGGCGTGCCGACGAGTAAGGCGCCCTCGGGGGCGAGCCCCACCACCGACGGCATGATCTGCTCGCCCTCGGCCGCCAGCACCTGCACTTTGCCGTCTACCAGCGCGGCAACCTCGGAGTTCGTCGTGCCCAGATCAATCCCTACGATGATGTCAGCCATGGCGATGTTCTCCTGTGTCTGTTGAGTCTCTTGGGTCCATAGGGTCCATAGGGTCTTTAGAGTCTTTAGAGTCTTTAGAGTCGAGATAGAGCCGACAGACCCAATAAACCCAACAGACCCAATAGACTCTATAGACTCTATAGACTCAACGGACCCTATTGCTCAGTCCTATCAGCGGGGTACCGGCGACGACTTTGACCTCGGCGAAGCGCAGCACCCGGCCGTCACTGGTATACCCCGCACGGAAGACCTCGAGCACCGTCCCGGGGGAGGCGGTCGCAGTGTGCACCACTTCCACCGCTTGCATGAGGGTGGGATCAAACGGCTTGCCCAGACACGGGATCTCACGCACGTCGAACCGCCGCAGCAGGTCATCAAGCCGCTCGCACGCTAGCGTGTTCCCTGCCACTAAGGCTTCGAGCACCGGACGTTGACCGAAGCGTGCGCGGATTCCCCGCAGCGCCGCGAGCCGGCGCTGCGCCTCGCTCAAGCCGCGGGTGAAACGGTCGCGGACTTCCAGCAACTCGGCGATCACTTCGAGCCGGGCCTCACGCCGCGCTTCTGCCAGTTTTCGCGCGACGACCTCAGGGCTGGTGAGGTTCTCGGTCAGTTTGTCCAACGCCGCGCTTAGGTCCGTGTGCAGCCGGTTCGTGGTCCGGCCCTGCAGCTGGGTCTCGCGCGTGAGGGCGGTGAGCTGGCCGAGCAGGGAGAACAGATCAGGGGCTGGCGCGGGTGATGCCATCACTTCCTGTGCCACTCCCGACGGCGCGGGCTCAGCCTCGCCTAGCTGATCCAGCCAGACCGCGACCGCTTCTAGCAGTTGGCGGCGGCGGTGCAGGTCCAGCGCGCTCATCCGCGATGCTCCCGCAGGACGTTGAGCCAGGGGCCAGGGCCGACATAGCGTCGCTCCTCGGGAACCGCGTCGAGCAGTTCGGCGAAGTCAGCCAGCGGCGGCGGGCCAAACAGCCGCAAGGCCAGGCGCCGTTCTGTATCCCGCAGCGCCTCGTAGGCGTCGCGGATGCGACGAAACCCCTCGGGATCGCGGTCAGGCGGGGAAGTGCGGATTGCCGCCAGGTAGGCGGCGCGCACCGCCTCATCGTCTGCGGTCTCTTCCAGGCCGAGCACAGCAAACGGGTTCATAGTTTTCCTTCCAGCAAGGCGAAGAGATCATTGAACAAGTTCCAGGGCAGCCGTCGCCGTGGCGACTTGGCCTTACGTGCCTTGCGCGGCGCTTTTTCCACGAGGAAACGGGGCACGTGCCGCTGCTGGCGCTCGGTAGCAATGGTGCGCGTAATGTCTGCCTGCGTTGGCGGTGTTTCAGGGGTGAGCACATTGCCGAACAGCAACGCGTCGAGCGCCTGCCAATCCGGCAAGGTGTCGAGCGCGGCCGACGCCTCGCGCATGACCTCCAGGTCGCGGGAGCGGCCGGCGAGTTCGCGCGCCGCGCGCAGGCACTGCCGGGCACGGTTGCGCTCTCGCTCGGTCGTGGCAGCCTGGAGGGCCTGGCCACGGGCCAGCAGAAACCGGGACACGAGCGGCCCGTCATGCGCTAAGCCCTGGCCGGACGCGGCGTACGTCAGGGCGGGCCGGCCTATCCGCAATCCGCCAGCACACAATGAGTGAAGCTGCGCGACCGAGGTATTTCCCAGCTCTTTCTCTACCTGCGCGAGCAACGCCGCGGGAATAGTGAGGGGACGGTCCAGCGCGCGAAACAAGTCACAGGCGCGGGCCAACCCGTCGATCGCCTGGGGTTGCGCTGGGGGCCCTGACGGGGGAGGCGGTTTGAGCCCCAGAGACCCGGCTACTGTTCCCAGAATGAGGTTACACAGGACCGGGTTGTCCATAGTCGTGGCGAGCGTCTGTTCTAGTTGGGCTGCGGTCGTGGCCTCGCCGGCTTTGTGCGCCGCGGCCCAGCGTAGGGCTAGCAGGTACGCTTTGTGATCTCCCTCGCCGGCACGGGGCTCCTGCTCAAGAAGATCGAGGTCAGCTACCGCCAGGGCAGGCTTCCCTTCCTTGAGGCGGCGCTCGGCCCCGGCCAGCAGCAGCCGGAAACGGCTCTGCCGCACTTCCGGGTGCACGCGGTTGAGTGCCTCGGCGTCGGCCAGCCGGTCGAGGGCTTTGCGGATTGCGCCACGGCGCTCGGCTGCACGGATCAGATAGAGCAACGGCTCAAGGTCCTGGGGGTGAGCGCGCCGCCAGGCCTCAGCCTCGGCTTCGGCGCGTTTGGGCTCACGCTGGTCATAGTGCGCGACCAGCGCACGAAACACTTGCGGATCAGGGTCCGCCGCCCGCGCCCGCTCCAATAGCGCCTCGCGGTCGAAAAAGGCCGGAAGTCTGCCGGTGCGGATCAGCCTCCGCAACTCCTTCTCAGACTCGACATCGAGGAGATCCAACACGTCTTCCGGGTCCGCCGGGAACAAAGCGGCCATGTGCAGCAACACCCGGGCGATTTCCGGCCCGGTTGCGGGTAGGGTTCCAGCAGCAAGAGCCGCAGTCAGGTAGCCGTCCCACCATTCCAGCGCGGCGTCCCACTGCGTGTGTTCCAGGGTCAAGGCGATCAGGCGCAGGGTGTCTGGGTCTTTCTTGCCCCGAGGCAAGACGCGCAACAGGCCGTGCGGGGGCAGGCCTTGGCGGTGCCAATGGTGCAGGACAGTGACGATAAAGCTCTGCCTGAAGGCAGCAGGAGTAGACTGGAACAACGGGAGAAGGTCCTGGACTGCGGCGAGAGCTTTCCGTTCATCGCGCGCCGCAAGGGCCTGGCTGAGCTGCTTGAGGTGCGACTGGAGTAGGGCACGACTGCCGCTCACTTTGTCCAGCACGATAGTGACGGCGAATGAGCGGTCTTCCGTGGGTTCAGTCTCTCCTACCAACCGGCGCAGGATCGGCACCAAACGACCCGGGCCAGAGTCGGCAGGAATGCTGGCTAGATTGGCCAGGACGGCCGTGTCGGCGCGGCGGTAGAAAGCATCGAGAGCACGAATCAGCAGCTTCCACGGCGCTAGGGGAGAGTGGCGCGGAATCTCGTCTAAGGGGGCGAGGGCACCTGGCGGTAGTGGGCCAGTGGTCACTGCGGTGAACAGCTCGCATACGGCGCGCGCCGTACGCTTAAGCGGATGATCGGCGGGTAGAGCAGGAGAGTCGGCCAGCAGCGCAGGGTCAGTCAGCCCACGGGTGAGAATCGCCTCCAACTCGCGCTGGCGCGGTGGGTCGGCCGTGGACAGTTCGGTCAGCAGCGTCTGAAAGTTCCCGGCCGAAACCTCGCTCTGGCGTATGAGCGGAGCGACCTGCGCCCTGTACGCGGGAAACCGTTCGCTGACCAGGGCGCCGAGGGCCTGGGCCTCCTTATGCATCCCGCTCGCTAGCAGCGCCTGGATGCGCGCCTGGTAGGCCGCCACTGCCAGGGCTTCGGCCTCTGGGCCGGGGCTCTGCTTGAGGAACTGCTTGGCCACTTCCACCGCTTCGCGAGTCTTGCGAGCGGTGAGCAGGGACTCGACCCGTGTCTGCCATTCTCTGGACCCGGGACCAGCCAGATCCTGAGCTAGCTTACCAGCCCGCTTATGGTGCTTGCTCATGCCAAGCTTCTTTTTATCTCCCTCACTTCCTCTTTTACAAGCTACCTGACTTCAGTCAATCTAGAGTCTAGAGTCTCTCAGTCTAGAGTCCAACACGCAGTCTAGAGTCTAGAGTCTCTCAGTCTAGAGTCAAAGCACTTTGACTCCTTCGGACGCTAGACGCTAGACCCTAGACGCTCTTTTTGCGGTACACCGCCACCGCCGCACCGACTATCAGGACCAGACTGGGCTCAACTACCGCGGTCAGCCAGAAGAGCCTCCGACTTTCACGAGCGGTGAGGAAGACGCTGGAGAGCTTGGGCGCAGTCTCCTCGTCCTTAGGACGCTGGGTGATGAGCCGCTCCTCGCCGGCGAGCCACTGCACGGTGTTGAGAAACAGGTCTTTATTGCCCAGCAAGGACA
>WNGG01008557.1_pt1 | contig 11259 bp, 11 predicted proteins | sample 5400661 | NCBI WGS metagenome assembly WNGG01 (sample SAMN13153372, study PRJNA577476) | soil metagenome | isolation source: 100 cm soil or saprolite under Garry oak tree replicate 1 | place: USA:California | collected 2016-06-15 | reverse complement strand
GCGGCCTTTCGAAGAACACCACTGGGGCTCGGAGATCCGCCCGATCATCGGCTGGCGCCGGCCGCCGATCGAATTCATCGTCAATCCGATCGTGGACCTCGTCCTGAGCGGACCGCGGCGGACGATCGACTTCGCCCCCGCCGCGCGCCTCGCCTGCATCCTCTCGCCCGTCTGGGCGATCGGCCTGGAGCACTACGCCGATTTCGGCCCGATCGACCACTTCGAGCCGCCGGGCCGGCAACTCCAAGAGATCTTCGCCGTCGCCGATTATTCCGGGCGGGGGCTCGACGTCGACTTCGGCGCCGGCCGCGGCCTGACCTCCGGCTCCGACGACTGGACGGTCAAGTTCATCCTGGGCTGGGGGTTTTGAGGCCCGTCTGGATCTGAGTCCCCTCCAGGAGGCCCTCGATCTCGTCCCTCCGGAGTTCCGCGTCGGCCTCCCCGAGCTCGATCAGGCGGCTCAGGTAGTCGGGCTGGAACATGAGGAGGGAGAGCAGGTCGTTCGATCGCGTCTCGCGTGTGCCCAGGCCCCGCGTCATGAACCGGAAGGCTCCCGGGAGCTCCGCCTCGTATTCGTTGGCCAGCCGGCCCAGGTCGCGCGACGGGCGGAGCACCATGAGCCGGACCATGCGGTAGTCACGACGCGTCCCGGGCGGCAGCGACTCCATCAGCCGGTTCACCCGCTCCATGGTCAGCGCGTCGGCGTCGAACAGGTCCAGGAAGACGGCGTTGAACAGCGAGCCGATGATCTGCGCGGGCGGCGGGTAGCCTCTCACCGCGGGCTGATCCGCCTCCGCCCGGGTCCGCGGGTAGCGCGTCGAGATCGCGAGGATCCGGCCCGCGCCGAGGTGGACTGCGGGAGAGAGCGGCGTGGTGAGCCGGATGCCGCCGTCGCCGAACCACTGCCCGTCGATCTCGATCGCCGGGAAGAAAATCGGCAGGGCCGCGGAGGCCATGACGTGCCGCACGCCGAGCGTCGTGCCGATCGACTTGCGGTGCGCCCGTTCCCACTGCGGGATGCCGCGGCCCTGCACCCAGGTGATCGACTGTCCCGTCGTGTAGCTCGAGGCCGTGATCGCGACCGCCCGGAGGGCGCCGCGCCCGAGGTTCTCCTCGATGCCCGCCAGGGCGTCGTGGCGCGCGTCGAGCTCGCGCTCGAGCAGACTCCGCAGGGGCGTCGTGTCGACCGCCGCGTGGGGACGCGGAGCGGCCGCGACCCCGCCCGACACGAGCTTGAGGCCCAGACGCGCGACGTTGCGCGCCAGCGACAGGCTGTCGACGCGGAAGACCTCCCGGGTGGTGAGATGGCTCCACAGGTCGGTGAGCCGCTCGACGCGCGCCCGGAACTCCCCGGGGCGCGACGCCAGGAAGGCCGCGTTGATGGCCCCGGCCGACACTCCGGTCAGGATCGGAACGTGCAGGTCCGGATGGCGTCGCGCCAGCCAGCGCAGCATCCCGACCTGGTAGGCGGCGCGCGCCCCGCCGCCGCTCATGACCAGCGCGAGCGGGCCACCCGGATCGTCGCTCGTCATGGGCGGATCACCGCCGGAGGCACCGGCGCCGCCGGCCCGCAGGTCATCCGAACTGGACGGATCGTCGAGCGAGCGAGCCCATGCTGAACCCGATGATCGGAAACGTCACGGCGCCCGGCCGGTCGACCGAGGCCCCCGCAGCGGCGATCACCGGGACGAAGTGCTCGTGCGTCGGAAGCGCCTGGCCCACACCCGGGGCGCGTCTCCGGTACTCGACGAGCGCGTCCACGTCCCCCCGCAGCAGGACCTCCGCGGCCCAGGCGTCGAACTCCATCGCCCAGGAGGGGGTCACCGGGTCAGGCCCCCAATCCACGGCGCGCAGGTTGTGGGTCAGGAAGCCGCTGCCCATGATGAGCACTCCTTCCCCGCGCAGCGGTGCGAGCGCGCGGCCGAGCGCCAGGAGCGCCGGGGCCTCCAGGCCCGGAAGAGACGCCTGCAGCACCGGGACGTCGGCACCGGGATACATCGCGACCAGCGGAATGTAGGCGCCGTGGTCGAGTCCCCTGTCGGGAGCGTCCGCGACAGGCTGCGACGCCCCGAGCAGCTGCCGCACGCGCGCCGCGAGCGCGGGCGCTCCCGGGGCCGGATACGTCACCCCATAATACTTCGCCGGGAAGCCGAAGAAGTCGTGCACGAGAGGGACGGTCCGGGTCGCGGCGAGGGTGACCGGTCTGCGCTCCCAATGGGCCGAGAGCATCAGGATCGACCGGGGACGCGGCAGCGACTGCGCCCACCGCCTCAGCTCCGCCACCCATCCGGCGTCGTCGAGCAGCAGGGGTGAGCCGTGCGCCAGGAAGACGGCCGGCATGCGCGCGACGGCCGGCGGCCCGCCGGAGGAAGCGCCTGTCACGGGGCGGCTACGGCTCGTCTTCGAGGGGGGGCTGCGGGCCGGGGCGGATGCCGGCGATGTCTGGATCCTCGTCGGGCGTCTCTAATGCGGGGGTTTCCCCCCGCTCTTTTTTCTTCTGGAGACGGCGGGCCATCTTGTCCTGCTGTCTCTGCTGCCTCGCCATCTCTTTCTGACGCTTCTTGAACGTCGAACGGGATCGTCTCGCCACGTCCAGTCCTCACCAGGCTGTTGAGGATTCGCGAACACTGCCGGGCTGCCTTAGAGGCTGCGCTTTCTCGCCCGCAGACCCCGGCGGCTGCCGCCGTCCTTCCGGAAGCGCGGGCCGGCGGGGGGACGATTATCTCCGAAGCTGCGCGTGTCGACGGAGGGGCGCGCGCTCCGGCCCTCGGAGCGCTCGCGCGCTTCGCTGACGCTGATGTTCCTCCCCCGCAGCTCACGGCCGTTGAGCTCGGCGATGGCCTTCTGCGCCTCCGCATCCGAGCCCATTTCGACGAAGCCGAATCCGCGCGAGCGGCCGGTGAGCCGATCCTTGATGACCGAGGCCATCGAACAGGCCCCCGCCTTCGAGAAGGCCTCCTTCAGATCGTCGTCGGTCGTTTCGAAGGAGAGGTTGCCGACGAAAAGTTTCAGGCCCATGTCGCGCTCAGACCGGGCGGACGTTCGACGCAGCGGGGCCCTTCTGCCCCTGGACGATGTCGAACTCCACGCTCTGTCCTTCCGCGAGGCTCTTGAACCCCGGCATGCTGATCGCCGAGTGGTGGACGAAGACGTCCTTCGAGCCGTCGTCCGGAGTGATGAAACCGAAACCCTTCGCGTCGTTGAACCACTTGACCTTGCCTCTGGCCATCTTTCTTCTCCCCTCTTACAAAAACGATATGCGGGCACGATTGCCCGGCTTCCTTAACGCTCGAGCGGGTGCACGGGAATCACCAGCGGAACACCAAGGCACGTCGTGGTCAACTCGTGGGAACGTCAATCGCGGGCGTGCGGGGGGCATGCTACTCGAACGCGGTCCCCCCGTCAATCGAAAAGGCGGGATAGGGTCGAGACCCTGTTGCGCCGCGGCCCATCCCACGTTAAAGTCTGTACGGACGTGCGTCCTGGCGAACCTCCACCGGGCGAGCTTCCATGACGACCATCGGCAACCTCATCTGCCTGACCCCGCGCGACTCCTACGTCGTGGACGAGCCGATCCGTCGCAGGGGTCTGCTGGGGCGTCTGGAAGGCTCCACAGGACCGTTCGTCCGCAGTCCCGGGATCGGCTTCCCTTACCTGATCGGCTTCCTGCGGAAGAACGCCGTCCTGTCCAGCGCGACGCGTGTGGCGGTGCAGCACGACAAGATCGAGGGGCCCACCCCCTTCGAGGAGATCGTGCGGGACAAAATCGACCTGCGGCACGGCGACCGCGATGTCCTGTTCGTCACCGGCTACACGAATTCCGCCCGGGAGGCGTTTCGCCGCGCGCGCGAGGCCCGGTCCGTCTATGCGGCGGCGGGCAAGCGGCTCACGGTCGTCTTCGGCGGGCCGCACGCCTCGTCGGTTCCCGACGAGGGGACGCGCCGGGGCCACGTCGACGCCGCGGTCGCGGGAGAGGGTGAGTGGGCCGCGGCCGAGCTGCTCAACGACATCCGGGAAGGACGCCCCGTGAAACCGATCTACCGCGCCGCCTTCCAGCGGATCCGCGATCGCGGCACGCTGGCCCTCGACATGGGGATCTGGCAGGGGCTGACGCGGAGACCGCAGCAGATCGTCGCCTCCACGACCTTCGCGCGCGGCTGCAAGCTCGATTGTCATTTCTGCGCCGTCTTTCTGACCAATGGCCCCAACGTCAGGAACCGGGACGTGAGCGACGTGGTGGCGGAGGTCCGCAGCCAGGGCCCGGCCTGTACGAGGGAGACGATCGGCGAGATCGCCCCCGGCCTGTACAACAGCCTCCTCAAGGCCCTCGTCAGGCTGCCCGTCATCGGCCGTGTTTGGGGCGATCGACTGATCGCCCGGATGGGCCCGGGCTTCACCGACCGGTTTTTCTTCTGGGACGACAATCTCTACAACGCCGCGGGATCGTTCAAGGCGCTGTGCGAGGCGATCCGGCCCCTCGGCCGTCCCTGGGCGGCGGAGCTGACCATCGACCTGGCGGAGAAGCCGGAGCTCCTGCAGCTGGCCCACGACAGCGGCTGCCGCGATCTCTTCCTGGGGATCGAGTCGGTCAGCCAGACGGCGATCGACGGGCTCGACAAATGGTCGAACGACACGAAGGCGATGAGGGAGCGGGTCACCCGCGTGCATGACGCGGGGATCAACGTCATGGGCGCCTTCGTCTTCGGGCTGGACGGAGACGATCCCTCCAGCTTCGATCGGACCCTCGAGTTCATCAATGACACCGGCATCGACTTCGTCGTGGCCAACATCATCCAGCCGTACCCCGGGACCGGGACCTTCAAGGACGCCGTCGCCGGCGACGATCTCCTCCCCTGCACCCGCTGCCCGGCGCATTCCGACGTGGCGATGGACTACAACTGGCCCCTGTTCGACGGGGCTCACGTCCTGGTCCGCCCCAAGGGGATGACCATCGATCAGCTGCAGGAGGGGTATTACTACTTCCTGCGCGAGGTCTATTCGCTGACCGGCATCCTCCGGCGCCTCCGGGGCCGTCCGCACGACCTGCCCCGCGCGGTCTCGCACTTTGCGCGCAATTACCTCCTGAGTCGCTACGGAATGATCAAGACGGCCCACGCCATCCGCAGGAGGAGCGCGAAGCCGGTGAAGGCGATCGGCGCGGAGCCGCACCGCGCGGAGCCGCGCTCGATCGCCGACACATCGAACGCCCCCGGATAGACCTCGAACTCGGCCTCCCCGCCCTGACGCCAGGTGCCGGTGCTGCGGACCCCGTTCGAGGTCAGGCAGACCGTCGGCAGAGCGCCGCCTCCGGCGGGTTACCATGCCTCCCCATGCCGTCCGGCGAGGATCGATTCAACGCCTGGTTCGAGGCCCTCGAGGCGAGACATCTGTCGCGGCTCACGTTCGCCGAGGTGCGGCGGGGGCTCCAGGCGCTGTCGTCGCTGTACGTGGAGCGGCGCAAGCGTCTCATCGCCGGGGGGGCGCTGGAGGGCCGCGGGAAGCGGGCGGCTTTCGCCCTGTTCTACGCGCCGCTGCACTTCCTCCTGGTGCGCGCGATCGCGCGGAGGCTCCGCGCCGCCGAGCCGCCCTTGCGCATGATCGCGGACATCGGCTGTGGCACCGGCGCCGCCGGCGCCGCCTGGGCCCTGGAGTCCGGCGGCGGCTGCCGGGTCACGGGAGTGGACCGGAGCGGATGGGCCGTCGAGGAGGCCCGCTGGAACTACCGCGTCCTCGGCGTGAGCGGCCGGGTGTTGCGCGGCGACATCGCGAAGGCGGCCCTGCCGGGGAAGGGCGGCGGCGTCCTGGCGGCCTTCACGGTCAACGAGCTTCAGGAGGACGCCCGTGCGCATCTCCTGCAAGAGGTCCTCGGGGCGGCGCGCCGCGGCGCCCGCGTCCTCGTCCTCGAGCCGATCGCCGGGCGGGCCGTCCCGTGGTGGGACTCCTGGTCGGACGCCTTCCGGACGGCGGGCGGGAGCGACGACCGCTGGCGCATCGCGGTCGATGCACCGGACCGCCTGCGCCTGCTCGACCGCGCGGCCGCGCTGGACCATCGCGAGCTGACGGCGCGAACGCTCTGGCTGCCGCCTGGAGCCGCTCCCGGCGGCGCGAGGCAGGCCACACCACGTCGCCGGGGATGACTTCTTGACCAGGCGTCCGGCTCCGGCGTAGCCTGCGCCGTCTTCGGAGAAGGGCGGCTCGAGGCGAATCGTGGGCGAGGCGTTCGACGTCATCGTGGTCGGCGGGGGCCACAATGGCCTGGTGGCGGCGGCCTACCTCGCGGGCGGCGGCCTGAAGACCCTGGTCGTCGAGCGCCGCCCGGTCCTGGGCGGAGCGTGCGTCACCGAGGAGCTCCTGCCCGGGTACCGCTTCTCGACGGCTTCCTATGTCTGCTCGCTCCTCCGTCCCGAGATCGTCCGCGACCTGCGTCTGAATCGGCACGGTCTCGAAATCCTCCCGTGCAGCACGTCGTTCACGCCGTTCCCGGACGGCCGCTCCCTTCTTCTCGGGCTCGGGGACGGCGAGGACGCCCGGCGGATCGCGCGCCTGTCCCCAAGAGACGCGGAGGCCTACCCCCGCTTCAACTCGGCGCTCGCGCGCATGGCGGACGTCGTCCGCCCGACGCTCGCGATGGCTCCGCCCGACCCGTCCTCTCTGCGTGTGGCCGACCTGCTGGATCTGATGCGGCTCGGCCGCCGGTTCCGGAAGCTGTCGCGGGCCGACCAGGCGCTGCTCATCAAGACGATGACCATGAGCTGTGCCGGCCTCCTGGACGAGTGGTTTGAATCGCCCGAGCTCAAGGCCACTCTCGCCGCCACCGGGACGATCGGGACGTACGGCAGCCCGCGCACGCCGGGGACCGCCTTCGTCTTCCTGCACTACTATCTCGGGGAGGCGAATGGAACCCCCGGGGCGTGGGGCTTCGTCCGAGGCGGCATGGGCGGCATCGCCCAGGCCCTGGCGGGCTCCGCACGCGCCGCGGGCGCCGCCGTCCGGGTCGGCGCGCCCGTCGAGCGGATCCTGGTCAGGGACGGAGCCGCCACCGGCGTCGTCCTGGAGGGAGGGGAGGAGATCCGCGGGCGTCTCGTCGTCTCCAACGCCGATCCCAAGCGCACCTTCCTGAAATTGATGGGGCCCTCCGACGTCCCGCCCGAGTTCCTCCGGGGGATCGAGAACCTCCGCTGCACGGGCAACTCGGCGAAGATCAACCTGGCCCTGTCGGAGACTCCCGATTTCAGGGCGCTTCCCGGCGACGGTCCCCACCTGCGCGGAAGCATCCAGGTCTGCGGCGGAGACCCGGCCTATCTCGAGGAGGCCTTCGACGATTTCAAGTCCGGACGGCCGTCGCGCAGGCCCTATCTCGACATCGTCATCCCGTCCACGGTCGATGCCTCCCTGGCGCCGCCGGGCCACCACGTGGTGTCGATCTCCATGAAGTTCATCCCGTACCGGCCCGCCGAGGGAGACTGGAGATCACGGCGGGAGGAGCTGGGAGATCTGGCGCTCGACACGCTCACCGAGTACGCCTCGAACATCCGCCCCGCGGTCATCTACCGCCAGGTGCTGACGCCGCTGTGCTTCGAGGAAGTCTACGGGCTCACCGGGGGCAACATCTGCCACGGCGACATGGCGCTGGACCAGCTGTTCGCCATGCGCCCGTTGTGGGGGTGGGCCAGGTACCGGACGCCCGTCCGCAACCTTTATATGTGCGGCTCCGGCACGCACCCGGGGGGCGGCGTGATGGGCGCGCCCGGCAGGAACGCCGCCCGGGTGATTCTCAGGGACTTCAGACGGGGGCGGCCTCGCCGGGCCTGAATCGACGGCCCGGGGCCGGCGGAAGGACGCCGCGCCCCGCGCCGATCACGGACAGGCCGGCACTGTCCTTCTGATCCCCGTGCTGTCCGTTCCCCACGTCCCGGCGGCGCAGGCGTTCCGGGCCCGGACCAGGTAATAGACGCCGGCGCCGGGGCCCGGGGCGGAGTCGTCGGTCGCCGTCGTGCCGGGAAGTCCGCAGGCCAGTGCGACCGCCGCCGCCGTGCCGGCGGAGGCGAGGGCCGTCAGGTCTCCGGTGGCGACGTCGTAGGTGGTGCCGGGCCCTGCCGAGGCCGCCAGACCGGGCCAGGACAGCAGCGCCGCCGTGGCCGGTCCCCTCTCGACGGCGAGCGGGCCGGCCTCCCCGGGAGGGGCGAACGCTCCGGGATCGGCGAGCGCGCAGTCATGATTGTTGTCGACCCCGTCCCCGTCGCCGTCGGCGGGGGGAAGCTGATCGAGGCTGTACGTATAGATCGAGCGCCCGTGGGTGCCGGCGTACAGGGTGCGCGTCGGGTCGTGCCGCACCAGGTCCATCACCACGACGTAGGGCATGCCTCCGCTCATGATCGACCAGGAGACGCCGCCGTCGTCGCTCAGATGCACGCCGACGTCGCTGCATGCGAAGAGCCTCCCCCGCCATTCGGAATCGGGCAGGATGCAGTTGATCGGCACCTGCGGGAGCGCTGCGCTCAAGTCCCGCCAGGTCGCGCCGAGGTCGGTCGTGGCGCGCAGGTACGGCAGCCTGTCCCCCTGCCGGTACCCGGTCACGGACAGGTAGGCGGCGCGCGCCTCGAAGGGATCGCCCGCGATGTCGGTGACCCAGTAGGCGGGCCCCGGCGGGTTGACCTTGTTCCAGGTGGCTCCGGAATCCGCGCTGACCCAGACGTTGCCGTCGTCGGTGCCGGCCCACAGGACGCGGCGGTCGGCGGGCGACACGCTGACCACCGTGATCGTCCCCGTGACGAGGTTCTTCAGATGGTCCGGATCGGCGCCGGGGTCCCGGTCGCGCGACAGGGCGACCGGGGACGTCGCGCCGCCGGTCAGATCGGGGCTGATCGGGCTCCACATGCCGGCGGAGTCGGTCGAGCGGAACACCCTCTGGTACCCGGTGTACAGCGTCGTGGGCACGACCGGGTCGAGCGTGATCGGCGTGTTCCAGTTGCGCCGCTCGTTGGGGTCGAGACCGATCATGGCGCGCACGAAGCTGTTGCCGCCGTTCGTCGACCGGTCGATCTGACCGTACTGGTTCTCGGCGTAGACGACGGAGGAGTCGGTGTAATCGACCTCGCACTGCAGGCCGTCGCCGCCCAGGATGGTCTGCCATCCGGCGGGGTCCCCCGTCTTCGTGCGCAGCGTTCCCGTGTCCTGGCTGCCGCCGAACCGCTGCTGCGGCGCGAGCCGGTCGATTCCCAGATCGTACAGCTGGGTGATCGGCAGGGTGACGGCGTGATCCCAGCTGGAGCCGCCGTTGCGGCTGCGGAAGAAACCGGCGTCGTTTCCCGCCAGGAACCCGCGCGCCGTGATGATCAGGTCGTGCCAGTCGGGATGCACGTTGGCCGCGATGATCGAGAAGCTGGCCCCCCCGTTGCTGGACCGAAGCAGATTCGAGTCGAGGACGTACACGGTGTTCGGATCGGCCGGGTCGACCCGGATGTTGCCGAAGTAGTAGCTGAATCCGTTGAGGAGGAGCGAGGCGGCGCCCAGGCGGGCCCAGGTGTCGCCGGCGTCGGTGGTCCTGTAGAGACCGAACAGGTTTCCCCGCCCGTCGATGACCAGGGCGTAGACGGTGCGCGGGCTCGACCGCGAGACGGCGAGGCCGATGCGGCCGACGTCCGGTCCCGCCGGAATCCCGTTCGTCATCCTGGTCCAGGTGGCGCCGCCGTCGGTGGAGCGGAACACGCCGCTGTTCGGCCCGGCGATGTACCAGGACGATCCCAGGCTCTGCCTCTGCCAGATGGCGGCGTAGACCCGGTCCGGATTCGCGGGATCGATCGCGACGTCGATGCCGCCGGAATCGTCGGCAACGTACAGGACCTTCTCCCAGGTGGCCCCGCCGTCGAGGGAACGGTAGATGCCGCGGTTGGCGTCCCGGGCGAACCAGTCGCCGCCGCCCGCCACGAAGACGCGTCGCGGGTCCAGAGGGTCGACGGCGATCCGTCCGATGCGGCGCGTCTCGGCGAGACCGAGACCGGTCCAGGTCACCCCGCCGTCGGTGGTCTTGAAGACGCCCTCGCCGTCGTACGAAAACCCGCCGCCGTTGTCCTCCCCCGTCCCGACGTACACGGTGCCCGAGTCAACCGGGTGTGTCGCGATCGAGCCGATCGACAACGCGGTCTCGCCGTCGAACACCGGGGTCCAGGCCGTCCCGCCGTCCGTCGAGACGAACACGCCGCCCTCGGCGGCGCCGAGCCAGAGATGGTTGCCGTCGTTCGGATCGACGCCGAGCGCGGTGACCCTCCCGCCGATGTTGATCGGCCCCGCGCCGATCCAGGAGCCGGGGGCGGAGGCCAGGTTTCCCTGCGCGCGCGCCTGCTCCAGCGCCCGGGCGCGCGCCCGGACCGGTATGGCGCCGTCCCCGCTCAGGCGCTGGTTCAGGAACCAGGACGAAGGGACGCGCCGCACCCCGTCCGGCGTGCCGGGAGCCGCGCAGGCTGCCAGTCCGCAGACCGTCACGGCCAGGATGGCCGACGCCCGCAGGTGGATGACGATCGAGGGCCTCAGAGCCAGACGGAGGCTTTTCTGGCCCACTCGCTCTCGGGAAACTCCTTCTTCAGGAGTCTGGCCGTCTCGTTGAGCCTGGTCGCGTCACCGCCGGCCTTGTAGGCGGCGACCCCGGCCCAGTAGCACGCTTCGGGAGCGGCGAACGTGCCGCGGCGGTCCTGGCAGATGGAACGGAAGATCGTCTCCGCGTCCCGGAACGCCTGGCGCTGAAAGGCCAGCTTGGCGCGGCCCATATCGAGCTGCGCCAGGAAATCGCCCGCCGGAAGGAAACCCTCCACCCGGTGTCTCTCGTTTCCGTCGGGATCGAGCACGATCAGGGTCGGGGTCCACTGGGCCCCGAACCTCTCGAAGGTCTGCTTCTGCTCCTTGATGTGCACCTTGACTGGGATGAAATTCGAGGAAATCGCCTGCACGACCCTGGGATCGGGATAGACCTCGGCTTCCAGCCGAGCGCATCCCCCTCACATCGGGGCGGCGCTGAAATCCAGAAGCACCGGCTTCTGCGCGCCCTTGGCCTCACGGAGTGCGGCGTCGACATCCTTCATCCAGCGAATCTCGTTCATGGCGTTCACCTCCGGGACACTATACATCAGCCGGAGCCTCGGCCCACCCGCTCAGAAGATCGGCTCGAGTCGCCCGCGGGACCAGACGTACGCCGCGCGGGCCCCTCCAGGCGCAGGCGGGATCCGGACGCGGATGCCGCCGGTTTCGCCGAGCAGGATCGCCCCC
>WNGG01016056.1_pt1 | contig 11260 bp, 10 predicted proteins | sample 5400661 | NCBI WGS metagenome assembly WNGG01 (sample SAMN13153372, study PRJNA577476) | soil metagenome | isolation source: 100 cm soil or saprolite under Garry oak tree replicate 1 | place: USA:California | collected 2016-06-15 | reverse complement strand
CGGGAACAAAAGGACCTATTGACGAAACTCGCCGCGACGATCGAGACTGAAAATAAGCCAATACAGAAGAAGATTCTGGAGAGAGTAAGAGAAATCTTCAGTTAGATTGCGAATTTCGAATTGCGAATTTCGAATTGGAACCAATAAAATTCGCAATTCGCCATTCGCAATGCGAAATCGTCATTTATGTCCTGGCACCAACTCACTCTCGACGTCCCGGACGATCTGAAGGACGCCATTGTCGGCGAGTTGTCCGGCGAGGGCGTGGCCGGAGTGTGGGAAACCCACGCGCCGGCGCCTGGCATTACCCGGCTGGTCTTCTACTTTGGGCCGCGATCGGATCTGGAAAGAATCGAAAATGAGATCCGCACGGTATTCGATCGCTCTAGCCGCCGGAGTCCAGTCGTTTTACGAAGCGTTGTCGAGGAGTGCGACTGGACTGAAGAGTGGAAGAAGTCGTATACGAGCTTCCCGATTGGAAATGACTTCTTTGTCGTCCCAAGTTGGGAAGAGTGCAATTGTCCTTACGATCGGTTGCCTATCCGGATCGACCCTGGGCAAGCCTTCGGCACTGGGACGCATGAGACGACCCAGCTCACCATCGAAGCACTCGAACGATGGGTTGAAGGGCACCACATCGTCCTGGATTTAGGCACCGGTTCCGGAATTCTCGCAATCGCATCACGGCTTCTGGGCGCGAAGGAAGTATACGCGTGCGATATTGATCCTGTTGCAGTTCAGGTGGCCCGCGCGAACATCGAGCGAAATGCTGAGAATCAAGTCTGGACTTTCTCCGGATCGGTAGATGCGGTAAAGAGTCATTCCGTTCGCCTGCTCCTGTGCAATCTCACAGCGGACCTCATCATTAGTCTATTGCCCGAATTGGATCGTGTTCTTCAGCCACGGGGGATTGCCATCTTGTCTGGAGTCCTTCACGAGCAAGGCGAAGAGCTCCGCGAAGTGATTACACGATTCGGTTTCACTATCCATGAGGAAATTACGCGCGGCGAGTGGCTGGCCGTGATCGCCGAAAAGCATGTCGCTTAGGTCAGTCTACGTTTCCGAGCCCTCCTTCGAAAACGATCGAATACGGATCCAGGGTGAAGAGCACCGCCATCTTGTCGTCGCACGCGCCGAAAAAGATGAGCTGATCGAAATTTTCGACGGAAAGGGAAACGTGTGGACCGCCAGCGTCGAGTCCGCCGGTAAACGTGAAACCGTCGCGGCATTGAAGGAATCGCGGCAGGTGACACGCGATTCTATGGAGGTGATCCTGGCTTTAGCCCTGATCCGGATTCCCGCGTTCGAACTGGCGCTCGAAAAGGTTGTGGAGGTTGGAGTCACTCGAATTGTGCCCTTTGCGGCAGCCCGCTCCAATGCAGATCTCAGCAGGCGGCGTGATCGATGGGTTCGCATCGTCATCGAAGCCGCGAAGCAATCGAAACGGTATTATTTGCCAACCCTCGACGCGCCGAATACGTTCAAGGGGGTTCTCTCCATTCCTGCCGCCACAAAGATTATGTTTGCCGAACGCGCCGGCGGTTCGCTAAAGTCGGCTCTCGCAGGCTCGCCAGTGCTCTATCTGGTCGGACCTGAGGGTGGCTGGACCGATCAAGAAATGACTGCGGCGCGTGAACTTGGTTTTCATACGGTCTCATTTGGAGCGGCTATTCTGAAAGCGGAAACTGCAGCGATCGTTGGTGGCTCCCTCATTCGATATGAACTGGGAGAATAGCCAGAGAAGGATTTCGGATTTGGGAAAACGTTCCGTGGACGCGTGCTCCCCAAATCCGCAATCCGCAATCCGCAATCCGAAATCCTTTTTATGGCTTTTCTATCTTGTGTGGTTGTGTCCCACCTGGGCACTTGCCCAACAGCGCCCGCTTATTACCGAAGATCCCCGCCTCATTGCAACCGGCTCGTTTATCACCGAAGCCGGCTTTGGATATTTCCGCCGCGCGCGCTTTCCGGTTTCAGGACTCGGCGGTGACCAGTTTTCGGCCCTCGTCAACGGCCTGAACTTCGGGTTAGGGCCACGGGCCGAGTTCCAGATCAATGGGGTGGTCCAGAATTTCCTCCGGGTCCACGAGAACGGCAGCGGATGGCGCAACGACTGGGGGGACATATCACTTTCAACAAAAATCAAGCTCGTCGATGAAACACCGGTTCTCCCGGTCGTCAGCTTCCGGCCGACCGTCGTGCTGCCAAACACAGACGATGCGAGAGGTATCGGCAGTAACTCGATGCAGTTCTTCGGGAATATTTTGGCAGGGAAAAGTGTAGGGCCGTCGTTTCTCTATGGCAACATCGGTCTTGGAATCTTAACCGACACCGTGAGTGTCAGAGCCCAGCAAGACGTTCTGGCGTATGGCATTGCCGCGGTGCTTCCCATAAGCTCGCGCATCAGTCTACTTTCAGAGTGGAGTGGCCTGGATAACCCTCGGCAGCACCCCACTCCCGGGGGCGAGGACCGAAGCCAGGTTCGCCTCGGCGTGCAAGTAAGAGCCAGCGGAGTTCGTTGGGACATTGGGGCAACTGCCGGCCTGACTCGTCTGGATCCCCGAGCCGGTTTGGTTTTTGGGCTGACCAAGGAATTCCGGCTATGGAAATGACGCCGGGAATCAGCTAAACTAACTTTTCATTTTTGTAAAGGGACCTCACCTCATAATACTCATATGACAACAGAGCCTGAAGTTGAACAAGTCTCGACAAGCGAGGCCGAGAGCCGAGTACTGTCAAACCTGGTTGGCGAAATTCGGGGTTGGGCCCGCGACGTATTTTTCGCAATTGGCACCGCCATCATGATCGTTGTCTTCCTATACCAGCCGGTGAAGGTCGAAGGGACCAGCATGCTGCCCGAACTGGTCGATCAGGAACGCATCTTCGTCAACAAATTTGTCTACCGGATTGAAAAAATTGCGCGGAAAGATATCGTCGTGTTCTGGTACCCGTTGGATCCGACCAAGTCTTACATCAAGCGCGTCATCGGCATGCCGGGTGATGTTGTTGAAGTTCGAAGAGGCGTCCTTTATGTGAACGACAAACCGCTCGACGAGCCCTATATTAACCTGGAATATGTCGATCATCGCACCTACCCGCCCGTTTATGTTGAGCCCGGCCACTACTACGTTCTCGGTGATCACCGGAACCAATCCAACGACAGCCGCATGTGGGGATTGGTGCCGGAGAAATACATCTACGGTAAAGCCGTTTTCAGATATTGGCCTGTAAGCAAGATGGGTACTCTGGATTGAAAAAACGGGCGACGTTGCTGCTTGAAGACGGACGTGTTTTTCGCGGCAACGGACACGGCTTTGAAGGCGAGGCCGTGGGCGAGGTTGTTTTCAACACGTCGATGACGGGTTACCAGGAAATCCTTACCGATCCGTCCTACGCCGGTCAGATCGTCACCATGACCTATCCTCTGATCGGTAACACCGGCATCAATCCCGAAGACGTCGAATCACGGAAACCTTTCCTGGAAGCGTTCGTTGTCCGGCGGCTTTCGCCGTTGCCCAGCAATTGGCGGACAACTGAAACGCTCGACTGCTATCTGGCGCGGCATCGAATCCCAGTGATCGCGGAGATCGATACGCGCGCGCTCGTGCGGCACATCCGCCTGAGGGGCTCCATGCGAGGGATCGTCTCGCTCATCGATGACGATGAAGTCTCGCTTCTGGGGAAAGTTCAAAAATCACCGCAGATGCTCGGGTGGGATCTCGCCAGCAAGGTTACGGTTGAGAAGACTTATGAAAATGCGGACAGGAACGTCAACTTCATCGAGTTTTCCACGCTGTCTCAGTTTGAGTCGCGCCCGGTGCACGTCGCAGCGTACGACTTCGGAATCAAGTCGCACATCCTGCGGAACCTCACGCGATGCGGGGCGCGCGTGACGGTTGTGCCATCGACGACTTCAGCGGAAGAAGTTTTGCGCCTGAACCCGGACGGAATCTTTCTCTCGAATGGGCCTGGAGATCCGGAGGCTGTGGATTACGCGATCAAGAGTGTTCGCCAGCTTCTCGGCAAGAAGCCGGTTTTTGGAATTTGTCTTGGACACCAGATTCTGGGTCTGGCGCTCGGCGGACGAACGTTCAAGTTAAAATTCGGCCATCACGGCGGGAACCATCCCGTTCTGAGCATCGAGAGGAAGCAGGTTGAAATCACGGCCCAGAATCACGGCTTTGCCGTCGATCCCGAAAGTCTGAACCTTAACGAAGTCGACATCACACATGTGAACTTGAACGATAACACGGTCGAAGGTCTTGCGCACCGCCTGGTGCCGGCCTTCAGCGTGCAATACCACCCGGAAGCGTCGCCGGGCCCCCATGATTCGTATTATTTGTTCAAGAAGTTTTTCGCAATGATGAAGGAACGGGAATGAGATTTCGGATTGCGGATTGCGGATTTCGGATTTGGAAAATGCGTGCCCGGGCAGGCTCCCCGAATCCGAAATCCGAAATCCGAAATCCGAATTCGGCTTCCTCATAATGCCCAAGCGCACCGACATCTCGAAAATTCTCATCATCGGGTCCGGTCCGATCGTGATCGGACAGGCGTGCGAATTCGACTACTCGGGAACGCAGGCGTGCAAGGCGCTGCGAGAGGAAGGGTACGAAATCGTTCTTGTGAACTCGAATCCGGCAACGATCATGACGGATCCAGAACTTGCCCAGCACACGTACATCGAACCTCTGACGAAGGAATTTGTCGAAGCGATTATCAAACGGGAAAGACCACAAGCGCTGTTGCCGACCGTTGGGGGCCAGACGGCCCTGAACATTGCCGTGGAACTTTCGGAGAGCGGCGTTTTCGACGAATACAAAGTGGAGATGATCGGCGCGAAAGCCACGGCTGTGAAAATGGCTGAAGATCGCCTCCTCTTCAAACAGGCCGTGCGCGAGATCGGTCTGGCGACCCCGCAAAGCGAGGTCGTCGGCGACATACGCCAGGCGCAGCGCGTGATTCAAAGCATCGGATTTCCTGCCGTCATTCGTCCTTCCTTTACGCTTGGCGGCACCGGTGGAGGCATCGCTTTCAATAGCGAAGAATTCGAAAGTATCGTCCAGCGGGGGCTGGATCTCAGCCCTGTGCACGAGGTGCTTATTGAAGAGTCGGTGATCGGGTGGAAAGAATTTGAGCTCGAGGTGATGCGCGACTTGCAGGACAACGTCGTCGTCATCTGCTCAATTGAGAATTTCGATCCAATGGGAATTCACACCGGCGACTCTGTGACCGTTGCCCCTGCCCAAACTCTGACTGACCGTGAGTACCAGCGTATGCGTGACGCGGCGGCAGCCGTCATCCGCCAGATCGGCGTTGAAACGGGCGGTTCAAACATTCAGTTCGCCGTCAATCCCAAAGACGGGAGCCTGGTCGTCATCGAGATGAATCCGCGCGTCTCGCGAAGCTCCGCCCTTGCGTCGAAGGCAACCGGTTTCCCGATAGCGAAGATCGCCGCCAAACTCGCCGTCGGCTACACACTGAATGAAATTCCGAACGACATCACCAAGAAAACCCCGGCCTCATTCGAGCCCATGCTCGATTATGTGGTGGTGAAGATTCCGAAATGGGCGTTCGAAAAATTTCCTGAATCGGATCCCACGCTCGGGACGCAAATGAAATCGGTCGGCGAAGTCATGGCGATTGGGCGCACGTTCAAGGAGGCCTTTCTAAAGGGCGTGCGATCGCTCGAGACCGCGAAGGAGCCGGGAACGGAAGTCATTGACAAAGACCGCATCCGCCAGAAGCTGATCACTCCCACGCCGGACCGCATTCCATACCTGCTATACGCGGCGGGCAACGGTTTCGATATTCCAGAGCTTGCCGAGCTGACGCACATCGATCCGTGGTTCCTGAACGAGATGAAGGAAATTGCGGATTTGATGAAGCAGGTCTCGGCCTATGATCTGAAAAATCTGCCGCCGGAGCTTCTCCGCGAAGCCAAACGGGCCGGCTTCTCCGACTCGCGTCTCGCACTCCTCACGGGATCGAAACCAAACCGTGTAGCTGCAAAGCGCGCCGACCACGGAATAATACCCGTCTACAAGCGAGTCGACACGTGTGCCGCGGAGTTCGAATCGTATACGCCTTACTTCTACTCGACACATGAAGAAGAGGACGAGGCGGAGCCGTCGAACCGGAAGAAGATCATCATTCTTGGAAGCGGGCCTAACCGCATCGGGCAGGGAATTGAGTTCGATTATTGCTGCTGCCATGCATCCTTTGCACTCAAGGAAGACGGGTACGAAACGATCATGATCAACTGCAATCCAGAAACCGTTTCGACCGATTACGACACCTCCGACCGCCTGTATTTCGAACCGCTCACGCTTGAAGACGTCCTGCACATCGTGAACGAAGAGAAACCGAATGGCGTTATCGTGCAGTTCGGCGGCCAGACACCGTTGAATCTCGCGCTCGATCTGCAACGCGCAGGGGTTCCGATCATCGGCACATCCCCCGAATCGATCGATCTGGCGGAGGACCGAAAACGATTCGGCGAGCTCCTGCGGAAGCTCGATATTCCCCAGCCGCAAAATGGCGCGGCAGTCACGATCGAGGAAGCCCGCGCTGTGGCGCGGCAGATTGGGTATCCCATATTGGTTCGTCCCTCCTACGTGCTTGGCGGACGTGCTATGGTCATCGCGTATGACGAGTCCTCGCTCGAAAACTACATGAACGCGGCTGTTCAGGTTTCGCGCGAAAGACCAATCCTCATCGACAAGTTTCTGGAAGATGCTTATGAAGTGGACGTCGATGCGCTTTGCGATGATGAGCAGGTGGTCATCGGCGGGATTATGGAGCACATTGAAGAGGCGGGGGTCCACTCGGGGGATAGCTCTTGCGTTTTGCCAACGTATCAGTTGAATGAAGATCTGCGGCAAACCATCCGCCGGCACACCGTGCAACTTGGCAGAGCATTACAGGTAGTCGGCCTCATGAACATCCAGTTCGCGGTGCGGGCCGGCACGGTGTACGTCCTCGAGGTAAACCCACGCGCTTCGCGAACTGTGCCTTTTGTAAGCAAGGCCACCGGCGTACCTCTGGCCAAGGTTGCAGCGAAGCTGATGGTTGGAAAGAAGCTTCGCGATTTCGGATTACCTAGCGAACTCAAGGTGCATCAGTATTACGTGAAGTCACCCGTATTTCCGTTCGAGCGGTTTCTCGGAGTGGATACGATCCTTGGGCCGGAAATGAAATCGACCGGGGAGGTGATGGGCGTCGACGATTCTTTCGGCAAGGCGTACGTGAAGGCTCAGATCAGCGCTGGATCGGTCTTGCCGAAATCCGGTGTGGCCTTCATCAGCGTCAACCAGGACGACAAGAATGTCATTTCGAAGATCGCAGCAGATCTGGTCGAAATAGGTTTCAAAGTCGTAGCCACCCGCGGTACGGCCCACATCCTGCGAGCTTCCGGTGTGGAAGCGGAGACCGTCTATAAGGTGAATGAAGGCCGGCCGCACATTGTCGACTACATCAAGAGCGGCAAAGTGGACCTTATTATCAACACGCCTCTGGGCCGTGAATCATTCTTCGATGAAAAGGCTATTCGCCGCGCCGCCGTACACCACCGGGTTCCATGTATCACCACAATCCCAGGCGCCGCCGCCGCAGTTAGCGGCATCCGCGCTCTCCGGCGTGAGAGCCTGAACGTGAAATCTTTGCAGGAATATCATTCAGCGAGATAGCGATATTTCGCTCCAGACGCAGGATTCCATGTCCCTCTCCCTTTGGGAGAGGGTGGCGCGAAGCGCCGGGTGAGGGCAGGAAATGCACCCTCATCCGGCCCTTCGGGCCACCTTCTCCCAGAGGGAGAAGGACACGAGCCTCCATTCGGCTAATTTGGACACCACTGCTTTGGGAGAGGGTGGCGCGAAGCGCCGGGTGAGGGCAGAAATGCGCCCTCATCCGACCCTTCGGGCCACCTTCTCCCAAAGGGAGAAGGACAGTTTCCGGGCAAGGCCTGTCTTCCCAATAGTCACCTCACTTCCGCATGCTAGACTATCGCTCGGCCATGAGCGGCAAAATGCCCATACCTCTATTGGACCTGAAAACTCAATACGCAACGATCCGTGACGAGATTCGATTCGCCTTGGATCGGGTCCTGGAATCGCAGCGTTTCATCCTGGGTCCAGAGGTTGAGTCCCTCGAGTCCGAAGTCGCCGCGTATTGCGGCTGTGCTTACGGCATTGGCGTTTCTTCAGGCACAGATGCCCTCCTGGTGACCCTGATGGCCCTCGACATCGGCCCGGGCGACGAGGTGATCACTCCGGCATACAATTTCTTTGCTGCTGCGGGAACGATTGCCCGATTAGGCGCAAAGCCGGTGTTCGCAGACATTGACCGAAATACTTACAATATTGATCCCGCGAGTATTGAAGCGCGGGTTTCGAACCGCACACGGGCGATTATTCCCGTGCACCTGTTCGGCCAGATGTCGGAAATGAGTCCTATTTTGGAAATCGCCCACCGGCATAACCTGGTCGTGCTCGAGGACGCCGCGCAAGCGATCGGGGCTGAACTTGAAGGACAACGTGCCGGATCGGTCGGGCAGGCCGGATGCTTGAGTTTTTTCCCATCAAAGAATCTCGGCGGTTTCGGCGATGGTGGAATGGTCGTCACGAACAATGTGGATATCGCCGAGCGGGTTCGGTTATTGAGATCCCACGGCTTTCGGAACAAATACGAGAACGAACTTCTGGGCGGAAATTTCAGGCTGGATGAGATTCAGGCTTCCGTGCTTCGGGTGAAATTGAAATACCTGGACGGGTGGACTGAAGGACGGCGGCGGAATGCGAATCTCTACCGCGAGGCGTTAGGAAAGTGTGCGTGGATTAAGCTGCCGCACGAATTGCCGAATTCCCGTCACATCTACAATCAATTTGTCCTCCGGACCGGGCGGCGCGATGATTTGATCTCGCATTTAAGGGAGGAGCGGATTGGATGCGAGGTTTATTACCCGGTCCCGTTACACTTGCAAGCCTGCTTCAAAGACCTCGGGTACAAGACTGGGGATCTTCCAAACAGTGAGTCTGCCTGTAGCGAAAGCCTTGCCTTGCCCATCTACCCGGAACTGACGGCGGACATGCTTCGGCGCGTGTCGAGCGTGATTCTTGCCGCGTAGGCCAACCGGAACGGCGGTGTTTGCGTCTATTCCGAATGTGGAGGTAGGAGAATCCATGATTACGAAAAGCATTCTTCTGGCACTCACCTTTGCCCTGGTCACCATTTCCGCCATGGCCCAGGATGCCGGCTGGATAGGCGTGGTTGTTGAAGATCAAAGGGATTCGGGCGCGGTCATTCGCCGGCTCGATCGAAATGGACCTGCCGAAAGGGCCGGCCTCAAAGAAGGTGACGTCATTACCGGGTTCAATAAACAAGACGTGATGGGCGTACTCCAGCTCACGCGCCTGGTTCGGGAGACTCCGCCCGGCCACACCGTCGAGGTTAAGGTTCGCCGTGACAACCAGGACCAGACATTCCAGGTGACAACAATGCGAGCCGCAGGCGGGGGCCGGTTGTGGCCGCTGGATATTCCCGACTCGGCCATCTTGCGCGATCGGATCAATCGCGAGCTCCCAAGAGTCCAGGTCACGACGTCCTATTCCCAATCGGGAATCCGGGTCGAGCAACTCACAGATCAACTGCGCGATTTCTTCGGCGTGTACGGTAACGAGGGCGTCCTGGTCGCTTCAGTGGACCCGGATTCTGCAGCCGGGAAAGCAGGCGTGAAAGCCGGTGACGTCATCACCACCATAGGCGGCAAGCGTGTGGGAACCCCTGCCGAGTTTAGCCGGGAAATGCGAGCTGCCGGTTCCCGGCCCGTATTAAGGATTATCCGCGACAAGCAAGACCGGGAGATCGCGATCGAATGATCTCCGTTAGGCGGCGACCTGCCGCTGGCGCTTACAATCGAATGACCATACCGTCGTAGGCCGCCTCTACCCTGAGCCGACTCACACGAGAGATCATATCTTGATTCATGTGCGTGACCACCAAACGACGGCAGCTTAGCCGCGCCCGCTGCGACTCCAGCGTCGTGTAATCAAGATGAAACTTGACCTTCTTGTCGTAGAAATAGGCCTCACAGATGAAGAGATCGGTATCGCGAGATACCTCGACCAACGCCTCGGTCCATTCGGTATCGCCTGAGTAGGCGATCGTACGGCCAGGGTAATCGACGCGGAGCGCATATGGTGGTGCACCGCAGAAGTGCTGCACCTCAAAGGGCGTGACGCTGAGGCTGGAGTCGACTTCCGTCGATCGATCTGGCGAAAGCTCCAAATATCGTACTGCAAACTTCCGCGGAGTCTCCGAGGACTTGGGGAACAAGACCTCCATGGCCTGTCGGACCCGCATCTCGATCCCGGGAGGCCCGGCAATCGTGAGCTGCCGCTCCCGGTTCGAAAACTGAGCATCGAGTAGCAGGAACGGGAGCCCGCCGAAGTGGTCGCCATGGAGGTGGCTGACCAAGACGTAGTCGATTGAGTTGGGGTCAACCCCATGCTTCTTCATCGCCACGAGCGATGAAGCGCCGCAATCGATGAGCCCTCTAGAGCCGAAAGACTCCACGAGGATGCACGCCTGGAAGCGGCCGCCGCTACCGAACGCGTCGCCGCTACCGAGAAAGGTGATGGTCAACGGGAGCATAGGAGCCCCAATTTTCCGCGTCGGCCAACGGCCTCACCCTCAGCCGCCGCAAACCGCGCGAGCAAAACTGTTGCGGACTTGAACGCGCGGTTTGGCGGCTGCAACGTTAGCCCGTCTTTGGCGGCGGCTTATGAGCGCCGCTCGTAATTCTTTGTGAGATCCAATCCAGAACCTCGCCTTCCAGAATGCCGATGGCTCGATGTCCCTTCCCCACGCGTGCCGAAAAGATCGGCATTGTTGGATGGACTTTCTTGAAGCGAAGACTTGGGTGATTCGGATCGGCTCGAAAGCGTCGATACGCATCACGAGCCTGATTCTGCATCTGTTTCGAAAGCCGGTCGAAACTGCGACGGAAGCTCGCCGTAATGTGCGATTTCACAGCTGCTCAGGATCGAGCGGTTTCGTTCGTCCTTTGCGATGTTCCTTAAGTGCCTCGTCGGCGAGCAATCGTAGTTGGTCAGTTGAACGAGCAAAGGCCTCATTCCATTGCCGTTCTGAAGCCAACTCGGCGAGCACCCACTTCGCGAGTTTGTCCTGTTCTTTCTTCGGAAGTTTAACCGCTTCAGCGAAAGCCTTTTCGAGAAGCTTGGTCATAACGCAAGTTTAGCAG
>WNGG01044982.1_pt1 | contig 11263 bp, 11 predicted proteins | sample 5400661 | NCBI WGS metagenome assembly WNGG01 (sample SAMN13153372, study PRJNA577476) | soil metagenome | isolation source: 100 cm soil or saprolite under Garry oak tree replicate 1 | place: USA:California | collected 2016-06-15 | reverse complement strand
ATAAATCAGGTGCAGACGCCCTACGAGGGGCTATCCAGCGGGCTCCGGGAGATCATCAGTGATCCGTTTAACCTCTGGCTCGTTACAAAAACCTATAAAACGATTCCTGAGCATTTGAAGACCACTACATTCATAGAGGACTACCTGAGCGCTCTTACTGAGAGTGGGCGGTTACAAGAAGGTGATCTTAAGTGGCTGGAGAATCAATTGGTCCCATTGATGGTTAGCGAGGGACATTACGAGAGGGTTATCACCGGTGAGGAACTTGATGCTGCCGATCACGCCCTGTACAGGGCTTTGCTTGATAGGGCAGACAGCAGTGGACTGCCACAGCTCCAGTCGTACAGAAACCTGGTAGACGCCGATATTCTTAAGCGAGAGCCACGGAGGCTCGGCTTCACAATCGCTTTCAAATATGAGCTGTTCTACGATTACTTTGTGGGAAGGAGAATAGCGCGCCTTAGTGAAACCCGACGAAAACGAACATGACAAGTAATGATTCATGGAATAGAATAGAAGAGTTTCTTTTTAATCGTTGAATCGTAAGGCTACTGCAATACTAAATAAAGCGTCAAAACTTGAGCGGGAAACTCGCCAGGATTGGGTGCTTCTGAGAGCGCGATTTATCCGCTTGAGTTTCGTCATTGTATTTAGGTTCAGCCATCCAGCGGGGCCTCTTGCTTGATAACCAGTTCTGACTATATAGCAACCACTCTGCAACATCAGATTTCGGAGCGGAAAAGGAGAGACGTATGCAAGACGAGTCTATCGGCAGCACTCCTTTTGCACGACCTATCGAGATCAAGCTCGATGATGGCACGATTTTCTATGTTCAAGCTAGAACACTAGGAGGCGAGTCGCCCATAGGGATCAAGGCCGCCTCTTTCGAGAAGGTGGCTCAAGCCATTGAAGGGGTAGCACGAAGGTTGAACACTATTTGGAAAAAGGTAGAACCGAGCAAAGCATCCGTAGAACTCGGCGTTGAGTTTGCATGGGAATCCGGAGATCTACTCGCTGTTTTCGTGGACAGTTCCACGACAGCAAGCATGAAAATTACACTGGAGTGGAGTGAATCACCGACCACCAACACAGGAGAATAAAGTGGATAGTTCGGAGGAATTGATTGCTCTTTTCAGGCGCTGTATAGCACGGGTCTCGATTCCTGGTGAAAGTGGGGCCGGCTTCTTTGTCGCGCCTGGTCTACTACTTACTTGTGCTCATGTTGTAGGAGATGTTCAGAGCGGTAGGATTTCTATCACGGTACAGTGGGGGGGCGAGACGTATACAGCAAAGATCTGGCGTCTACTGCCTGGCCCATATCCTGACCTTGCACTCCTGAAATTGGAGCATGCTCCGCTCGCTCATCCTTGTGTCTTCTTGCATGAAGCCGTTCGGACGGATGACAATTTGTATAGTTTCGGTTATCCTAAACCCCGCCATAATATAGATCCTTCAACATTTGTCTTCGAGGGTATGGAGGGCGATTCAACCCAGTTCATGAAATTCAAATTTGGCGAGGCGCGCCCTGGCTTCAGTGGTGCTCCTCTGCTCAATCGACGAACAGGTGCTGTGTGCGGCGTTATGGTGCTTACCCGGGGAGAAAGTACACTCATGGGCGGTCGGGGGATCCCCACAAGCGTTGTTCTTGAGCAGTTTAAAGAACTCGTGACTTTGCAGAAGGAGTTCCACAGCAAAGATCGTCAGTGGTACGATTTGTTACCAGAGTCCGAAGTAAAACAATTCAGTTGGCAAGAGTTGCGTGCAATCTGTAGTAAGATCACAGAGAAGCGCATGTTGTCTACAATCCGGGACAAATATAGCGAGGAACTGTATTTACAGCGGGATCATGCACATCAAGCATTTATGCGCTTCCTGCAGGATCCTACAAAGCGGGGTTTTGTCCTAGTTGGAGGGTCCGGCGTTGGAAAAAGCAATTTTCTTCTCTCGGTACATGAAGAGTTACAAGCCCGAGAGAGAGTTTGTGTGCTGATTTATGATGCAGGCAGTCCTATGGAGCACCCCTTGATGGAAACCATCAATGAGGATTTCCATGAGCAGGTCGGATGGACCACTCAGCGACTGTGGGAGAAGATAAAGAGCATTGACGGAATTGACAAACGACTCGTTCTTTTCTGTGTAGACGCGCTCAATGAGCATGAGCAAAGACGAGGCGCCGGGAGCTATCTTGGAGTCGTTCAACTACTCAGAGCGTCTGGAACCCTTTTCACGTCGAGAGCTTCCGCTGGTCTATGCAAGGTACCAGCGGAAATACGAAGTGCGGACCCTCTACGAAGATCTGTCAAGTAGGCTCCGAGATATCATCAGTGATCCTTTTAACCTCTTGCTCGTTGCAAGGGCCTATAGAACTAAAGCGATTCCTGAGCACTTGAAGGCCACGACATTGATAGAAGAGTACTTGAGCGCTCTTATTAAGCAGGGTGAGCGACTGCAAGGAGGAGATCCTGACTGGTTGGAGAATCAATTGGTCCCATTGATGGTCAGCGAGGGACATTACGAGAGAGTTATCACTAGTGAGGAACTTGATACTACTGATCACGCCCTGTACAGGGCTTTGCTTGATAGGGCAGACAGCAGTGGACTGCCACAGCATCAGTCCTTCACAAATCTGGTGGATGCTGAGATTCTTAAGCGAGAGCCACGTGGGATCGGCTTCACAATCGCCTTCAAGTCTGAGCGGTTCTATGACTTTTTCGTTGGGAGGAGATTATTTGATATGAGCGAAGCTCAGGCAGACCGGCATGCCTACTTCCTGGACATGATTGGAAGAACAACCGAGCACCCTTATCTTTGGGGTGCAGTGAGAAATGCGCTCGTTCAAGAAGCGGAACAGCAGGATATTGAAATAGTGCTAAAGTTGTGCAGAACCCCGGACCAACACGTCAGAGAGATGATGGTTAATATTCTTACCACGCTCGGCGCAGATGCTCCACGGCAAGTCGAACACATTCTCAAAGAACTGGTGCCTGCGGCGCGGCGAGCTACTACGATCAAAAAAGTGCGACAATGGCAAGGGAAAACTCCTATCGATACCGGTCGCCCAACACGTAATGCCGGAAGAATCGCTACAGAGGTTGCCAGCAACCTTAACCTTCCCTGGCTGCTTCAGGCGGCGGCGCTGCAGGAAGATTCGACGATCAGAACGGAAGCGGTACGCTTCTCCTACCATCTGTGGAAGCGTGATCACCAAGCAGGCTTCACGATCCTTGAGCATCTCACGCAAGAGACCATCTCCGGTTTGATCCCTGAAAAGGCCGCTCTCGAGTCTACGATAGGCTTGTCCACGAGCATCTTCTTCGACAGCTATCAAGACGAGCAGGTTCTCAGGAGGTTGCAGGGATTCTGGCATGATATTGTTGCTCGAATGCTTGCGGGCGAGCAAGGCAAGCTCTGGGAACGCATCCTACGCCACCTCTTCTTTCCACCAGGGAGGATTTTCTCCACGGTTATCGACCTTGTCATTGGGTACATCGATAGACTTCCTGATTATGGTGAGGCGTTCAACTACCCGGCACTGGAGGCTTTTTTTCACCTTGGTGCCACCGAGAAAGCGCTCTATGCACGATTAGTCAGCTATATTGATGTAGAAGGCAATTATTCCAGAGAGCAGATGAAGCACGACTACCTCGCAGTGATGAGGCAAACCAACAACTATCTTATCGTCTTTATGGTGCAACTCGGCCTGATCGCGCATGCGTGCCAGGATCCCTTCGCGTTTCTGCCATTTCTGCAAAGGTTTTATGAAGAGACGAAAAAAGATATCGTGGCGTATCCGTACATGAATGATGTTATTCATGTGCTGGATAATGTCTTACATCGAGGCACGATGGATGATGCCCTGTTCAATTTCTTTGTATTTGCTGTGCAGGAGTGTCAAGAGTTTTATATACGGCATCCCGAGGCGATCCGCAACCGCCATTATAGGACAAAGCCAGAAGCCCACGATTTGGGACCATATATCTTCCATGTGTATCGAAAAACAGGATCGGTCAAGACAGCCTGGCTCGAAACGCGGATACAGAGCGCTCTTGCGCGCGGAGATACGAGGTTTTTCGAACTTCTTCTCATGTCGGAATTATCACTCATCGGCATTGAGCGGCAAAGCCCGAAGGCGGCATTGTTGACCGTCGCGATGTTTTTTCAGCAGCTCAAGGGCAACGCAGCTATTCGTGCGAAGACCCAGGAGTTTCTCGCCCATCTGAGAGCGTACTACCCTAACGAAGTGGATGGATTTCTGGAAGAGCAAGAGGCAGACAACGACTTTCGCGTGCAAGTACAGATACACGAGCCCGAAGAAGACATTGCAACGTTAATCGGGCAAAGAAGTTTATATTTCCTGCGAGACGGTATTATTATGCAGTCGCCAACACTGCGATCTCGCCTGCTGTCTCTGCTTACGCAAGCAGCAGAGTGCAGGAGTATACGTGTCTGGCTCGATTATTTCCTGCGCGAGGTAATTAATCTACTGTATGGAGGAGAAATCCTGCATGTTCCAGAGTAGGCACGGGTGCAATGCCCCAACATCTCGAATTTGAAAAGGTAAAAGCAGGGTGTGACAAGGCCGCCCCTTTGTCAATCTCTGCCTGCCGACTAGTGAGATTTTTTATATGGAAACTGGAATAATAGGAAGCCTCTGGCTTCTCAAGCGAGTGCCCTGGTGGGTAATACTCTTTGTTGGTCCACTCTGCACAACCGGCGTGATCTGGCTCTTGAGAATCATCTTTGAGGGGCGCTTGTATGATTATTCTCTAGCCAGTTTTCCTGGCGATTGTTTTATATTTGTCTATCTTTTTTGCGTCAAGCAAGTATGTGAAAGGCAGAAGCTTCCCTGGAATAACTTCTTTTTCAAGAAAACCTGGCATTGGATCATATTTCTGAGCGCCTTCGTTATCACTGCTGGGCTGTATGGACTTGCAAAGAACAGATTCCTCCAAGGCCTGGCAATAGTTTGCCTTGTTATCTACCTCTGCTTACTCATCTATGATGTAGCAATGGGAAACCTGAGCCAGCATGTCCAATAGCTCTATCCTAGGGCCGCGGTATGGCAGCTTTTTAGCAACAGGCGTTAAAGGTAACTTGAACATCGGTGAAAAGCGTGCTGAATTATGAACTACCAGCGTTTACTATTGCATCGACAACGCATCCAGCGCTTGGCGAACGTTCCATATCTCTAAGCGCTGGTGGTTCATAGCTCAGTGGGCTGCTCAAGAACGTTCATGAAACATTTGCGAAAGGCGTTTACTGATCTAAGGCCAACTTTATAGAAACACTATGGCAGAGATGATGAAAAAGCTACATTCCCAAGAAACAGCAAATCAGAAAGCTCCCTTTTACCATATAGAGGTCGCTCAAAAGGCATTTGCGAAAGAGCTAGCGCATCCGACGAACTATAAACGCAGAGCAGGGATGCTGCCAAACAATGACCCTCGAAAAGGAGAATTACTACGTCTCGATAAAGAACAGGTGGTGAGGATGACACCGGAGAATGCAGCCAGACAGGAAATTTTACATGACCTGCTTGAGCGTCTCACCCGCACTGTCGTTGAGAATACCGAGATAGTTCATGGAGAGAATGGCGAAGCGTTTCCAGTGAGCCATGTGAATATTACCAATTTTGCCAGCAGCCTTTATACAGACCCACGTTATGGTGGTCGTGAAATTCCTCCAATTCAGCACGATGAGCAAGGCCACGAATTGCGATCCTCAGGGACACATAGCATTGTAGAGTTTAACTTTCCCTCTGCTCCAACCGAACAAAACGGTCATCCATTTACCTTTATTGAGGAAGTTATGAAGCAGACGATGAATCGGCTGGCCTGGATACTCAAGGATATACGAGAAGGAAAACGACCGCAAGATCTTGTGGTCTATCAACTTGGCACACCGACAAATAGAGATTGGGGGTATATGCCACCTGAGTACGCTGCCCAAGTGAAAGAAGTACCTTATGCAACTCTTGGTCATACTTACGCAGACTATATTCGATCAGTTTTAGACAAGTACTCCTCAGAAAGACGACATACCTCAGTTCTCTTGTATGGTATCTCTATGGGAGCAGCATATGCCGCTAAAACAGCAGAAGAACTTCTCAGGAAAGGATCTGTTACGCAACAGCAGGATAAAGATCGCAGTATTGATCTGCCTTCTCTCAATATCCTTCTGGACTCACCTGTTGCATTCAACAGTATGAATATTAATGGCAAACAGTTGATTCTTCTGTTTCTTAAAGATCTAACATTCAACACTATATTTCCATGGAATCTCAGTCTTAGCAAAAAACAAGAGGGGATCTTCAATCCCAAGGTTCTGCTCACCCCTATTTTGGAGAACCAGTTTCTTACTTGGCTTGACACGGAACTTCGGCAACGAGGAATTTATCGCGTGGGAAAACAACCAGGAGTACTAGAAAACGCCGAGCTTAAAAAACAACAACATCGACTAAAACAGGCTGCTTTGCAATCTCTCATTAATCAAATGGCAGAAGGTGTTCCACTTGACCCAAGTATAAAGGTGAACATACGAAGAGGAACGAAGGATACGCTTGAGAGCAGTAACATGTATGATGGGTTGGAGGGATATAAGAATTGGCGGAAAAAAGCAGAATCACGGTTACATACAAAAGAAACTACCATAAGTCGAAGAGGGCAAGAAATTCCTGTCGCTTCCACATTAGGAGCAAATCTCATAAGAACCAACGCTCCCAATACCCGGGAAGGGGCTATTGCGAATGGACATGTCATTCCGTTTTTTAATCGTGGAGAAATGCGCAAATGGGTTCATACAGTGGATACCATTCTAGCCTTGCGCAATAAGGCCCTAAATGAGCGAAGCTGAGATATGGCCAGGATCTCGGCAAAAGTCTATCATAGCGACCTTTGTTCTCGATGAACGTATTCGACGTGCCCGAAGAGGGTTTCGCCTCGTACGTTTGTTGCCAGGAGTCTGTTTTCGTCTTATACTGAAAGAAACGATTGGGAAAGGATGGAACCTGTGTCATGGAGTCAGTCAAAACTATTTGTACAGTCTCGTGTCACATCATGCCCGAGCAGCAGCATGCCACCTTATGCTGCATCAGGAGTGGGTCCGTATGGAAACTCTCTAACTGATCAGCTAGTCCTATCGGCTCACGTGTCTCTTTCTACTGGAAGAAAGGACTGGTACACAATATGGCATCACGATCATCACCTCACCGAAGGAACTCCAAGACAAGGCTCAATTTTCATGGAATAATTGGTTTAGTAGCCATCGCTTTGATGGTGGGTGTAGCCATTCATCTAAGTTGGCACATTATTTGGTGGTATTTTGTGCTATCAATCTTGATTTACTCTATATCAATTATTTCACTCACTTTTCTTGAAGAAGATGCAAGTATTCAGGTAAGTCATTTGACTTCTCGGTTCCTGCTTGGCTGCCACCTTGCTTTTTTGTTTCTAGCTGGTGGCCTCTGGCTCAATTTCCCCTACTTTTTCGTGCAAGTCGGAATCTTTTTGTCCTCAGTAGCCGCTGGATTGGTGATACCGTTTCTCTTGCTAAGATCAACCAAACGAACTTCTCACAATGGCACATTAGCACCCATCCTAGCATTCAATGGTTATGGGCTACTTGGTTTAGTGGCCATTGCTCTCGTAGTCAGCGTTGCCTTTTATTTGATGTGGAATATTATTTGGTGGTATTTTGTCCTATCAATCCTGATTTACTCCATCGCTGCTATTTGGCTGACTATTTATGCCGAGGATTCCTACGGTGGGTATTTGCATTTCGAAGGGGTAGGCCCGATATCCGAGGAGTTCGGGGTTTTTCGATGGTTGCTTGGCTTCCATTTGGCCTTGTTGCTACTGGCTGGCGGCCTCTTGCTCAATTTCTCCAATTTTCTCACACAAGCGGGAATTTTTTTAGCAGCAATAGCTGCAGGGCTTGCAATCCCATTTCTCTTGCTAAGAGGGAGGTAGCAGAATCGATAGTATGTCTGATGCCCTGATCCATGCCTACTAGTACTACTCTGTTAGTTTTCATTTTGTGCTGCCTGCGGCAGCACAAAATGAAAGAAAAATGGGTTATGCGAGGGCACCTCGCGCTCCGGCAGGGGCGAAGCCCCTGCACCCCGTGAGAACCTAACAGAGTAGAACTAGAGCACCGGTCAAGTAGTTAGGCCGCCTTTGCCTGGGAAGTCTCAGGCAAGCGAGCGATCACGTGTAAGTTATGCACGACGGCGCTGCGGCGTAAGTCAAACAAGTTTTTGCGCAGGCTCCGATAGCGGGCACGCCGTCCTTGCCATCGGCCAATATGCGCCAAGGCGTGCTCGACGGCGACCCGCTCCCGCAACTTGGCCCGCCCCAGTGGGGTCAGTTGCCGCTGTCGGAGCTCCCAGAGCAAGGCCTCATCGGGATGGATCGTGACACTACGTCCTCGTTGACTGGTCGTGCAGCGATCTCGCAGGGGACAGGCTGCGCAGGTCTGGGCGGGAAAATGGACCACTCCACCCGGCTCAAAGGGCATGTCTATCTGATGGGGACAGCGAATCACCTGGCGTTCCCAGTCCAGCTCAAAGGCCGTTTTGGGAAAGCGCGGGCCATTGCGCACCGGCCACGCCTTGCAGTACACCTGCCAGCCAGCAGGGCGCTGTCGCACCCACAGACTACTAAGATAGGCTCGATCAACGTGCAATTCGCTCAAAACGACCCGTTGGCAAGCCAGGTCCGCTTGGATCGACTCGGTGACCGTGGCTTCAGCCACGTTGGCAGGGGTGATGCCAACGGCACGCACGATATGCCGCTTGTAGCCATCCACGCGCACACTGCGGCTCTTGCGCCCATGACGCATCTGAGCATCTTCGACACTGATACGCCGATCTTTGGCTACACCCTGGCGCAAGCGGGGTGGACTGGCCTCGCCCAACTGCACATCCTGCTGCTTGACCTGTTGTGCTGTCGCCAGACTTTCCTGGACCACGGGTGCCTCACTACCCGCCGGATGGGTGTCCAGCCAGCTTTCGACCGCATTAAGGACTCCCAGCACGATCGACAAGGCCCGTTCTTGCTCCCCTGGATCATCCCAATCCAGGTCCAAGGCGGCTTTCAAACTCGCTCCACCCAGCAGCCCAGCTTCTGCTTCCTCGGCTATCGCCGCCAGCCCCCGCCCCTGCTGACGTGCGATCACACCCAGTTCGATGAGTCGCCGATCCATTTGTGTCTCGATGAGCCGCTTGCGGAAGTTCACTAACGTCCCGAGGCTTTAGGGTGGCTCACTACAGTCTAAGCAGTCCAAGACCAGAGGCCCTCGCCGATCCATTGTTAGCGCTTCGATGACCTCATCGTCGGAGACGCCAACATAGGCCTGCAAAATCGTTGCCAACGCCAGTTGTGCCGGTGCGATTGGGGGCTGCCCCAACGCACTGTCTTGATAGAGGGTCGCCAGTTCCGCCTGAAAGGCCTCGTCAAAGAGTTCATGACGATGTCCTCGCAGGAACACGAAGAGCTTGGCTCGTCGGATCCGTTTCAGGATCGCCTGCTCGGCTGGTGATGGTTCAATGGGTGGATGCCAGGAGAATGGTCGCATGGTCGTTCCCCTTTCTTGTCGCTGTTTTTCTCTAGCAAACCATGCTTGCCCTGTTCTGTCAATCTCCTTCTCGACTACTTGACCGATGCTCTAGTATTACAACGAGACTTTTCTCTAGTATTACAACGAGACTTTTTGTGGTAAACTGAAAGGAAGTTTCTTCCTGGAGGTGAAACGCTATGTCGCCGTTGTATGATGTCACGACCGACCTCCCAAAGCTCGCGGACCTGCGGGCGGTGCGAGGATTGACGGCAGAAGAAGCCGCCAGCTTGGCCGAGGAGCTGACTACGTACCATCAGCACTTTGCTCCATTGTTTTACCGACGCGAGCAACGCGAGTGGGCGGCCATCTACTTACGCGGACTGCTCACGGCTGATGTCCCCCGCAAGAATGTGGAAGCGATGGCCCTGCGTCTGTTGGGAGTAGGGCCGCATGCGGAGCGGCAGGTGCGCGCCCTCCAACAGTTCATCGGGGAAGGGGCCTGGGATGATGACGCCCTGTTGGCAGAACACCAGCACCTGGTGAACGAGACGCTGGGGGAAGAGGATGGTGTGCTGATCGTGGATGGCTCCGACTTTCCCAAACACGGCGCTCATTCGGTCGGAGTCGCTCCCCAGTGGTGCGGAAACACGGGCAAGAAAGATAACTGCCAGGCGGGCGTCTTCTTGGGCTATGCCAGTCGGAAGGGAGCAACCTTGCTGGATCGACGGCTGTACCTGCCGGAATCCTGGTTCGCTGAGGATCACCGGACCCTGTGGCAGGACTGCCGGATTCCCGACGAGACTCCCTTTCAGACCAAGCATGAACTGGCGGCCCAACTGGTTGAGAAAGTGATGGCTGACGGCAGGCTGCAAGCCCGCTGGGTTGTGTGCGATGAGGGGTATGGCGACGCGCCCGCTTTCCTGCAACGATTGGACGCGACGGGATTGTGGTATCTGGCGGAAGTGCCACGCGACACGAAGGTCTGGCCGCTCCTGGATACCGACGGGCAGACAGAGCGAGCGCGCCCAAGCAGCTGGGTTCCGCCACAGGCTCCCTCACGCAAAGGACCAGTCCCACAGCGAGAGCGACTGCATCCCGCCAGTCCAACCAAAGTGCCGCTGGAGGATCTCGCCAAACAGTGGCCTTCTTCCGCCTGGCGGCGCTTTCGCCTGCTCGAAGGACACAAAGGCCCGTTGGTCGCCGATTTTCTCGTGTTGCGCGCCATCCTGCCGCTGGATCGTTTGCCAGGCCCAGAGGTCTGGGTGGTGATCAGGCGCAAAGTCAGCGGATCAGCGGAGGAGCCAGAATGGAAGTTTTACCTGAGTAACGCGCCGCTCGAAACGCCTCTCTCAACCTTTGTGCGGGTGAGCGGGATGCGCTGGCCCATCGAGACGTGTTTTGCTGAGGGCAAGGGAGAGCTGGGCATGGACCACTACGAACTGCGCTTCTGGCGCGGCTGGCACCATCACATGACCCTGGTCATTCTGGCGCATCATTTTCTGGTTCGCTGGCAACAACGCCTGAACCAGAGAGAGGGGGGTCTTGCGTCCGACGACCACGCGTCCTTTACCCACGCCAGGTGAGGTGCCTGGCCTGGATGCGCACTCCTCTCTTCCGCTCAGCGTGGCCCAGGTACGCCTGCTCTTGCAGGTGGTCTTGCCGCAGCCCGTGCTGGATCTGCCTGCGGCCTTGGCGTTGATCGCCTATC
>WNGG01008546.1_pt1 | contig 11264 bp, 7 predicted proteins | sample 5400661 | NCBI WGS metagenome assembly WNGG01 (sample SAMN13153372, study PRJNA577476) | soil metagenome | isolation source: 100 cm soil or saprolite under Garry oak tree replicate 1 | place: USA:California | collected 2016-06-15 | reverse complement strand
CACCGCCTTGAGCGGCAGCAGCAGCGAGCGGAAGGCACGGGCCAGCAGCACGAAGGTGACCACCGCGATCAGCGCCAGCATCAGTGGGAAGCTGCCGTAGATCGCGTGGATCCCGTCGATCAGGGCGGCACCGGAGCCGCCCACCTGCACGCCAGGGAAGCTGGCCGCCGCGTCGCGCACGCGGGTGACGGTCGCCCTGCCCGCGCTGGTGCTGGCCTCGTCGACCGTCTGGACGCTGACCAGGGCGCTGCCGCCGCGCCGCCAGGCAGGATCGGCCGGGGCGACGGCAGCGCGCACCCCTGGGACGGTGGCCAGGCGGCTGGCCACGGCGGCCGGGTCGGTGCCGGCTGGGACCAGCACCTCGATCGGGGTGAGGACACCACTCGGCACCCCGGCGCGCTCCAGCGCGACCAGCCCTTCGTGGGCTGGTCCGGACTTCGACAGCGAGTTGGCGTTGGCCTGGCCGAGGTGCAGGCCGAAGGCGGCAACGCCGAGGGCGCCGAGCAGGGCCAGGGCGCCGACCACGGCGATCCAGCGGCCGCGGACCACACCCCGCGCCCAGGCGCTCCAGCCGCGGCTGGCGTGAGCCTCCTTGCGGAGCCGCGGCCAGTCGATGCGGCGGCCGATGGTTGCCAGCAGTACCGGCAGCAGCGTGACCGCGACCAGCACGCTGATCAGCGGGATCAGCATGCCGCCGAAGCCGATGCCGCGCAGGAACGGCACCGGCAGCACGACCAGCGCGAACAAGCCGATCGCGACGGTGAGGCCGCTGAACACCACTGCCCGCCCGGCGGTGGCCATGGCCCGGCGCACGGCCTCGTCGCCCTGGTGGCCCTGGGCGCGCTCTTCGCGCCAGCGGGTGACCAGCAGCAGCGAGTAGTCGATCGCGACGCCCAGCCCGATCAGCGCGACCAGGAACTGCACGATGAAGTTGATGTCGGTGAAGGTGGTCAGGCCGAGGATCACCAGGAAGGTGGTCAGGATCGCCACCGCCGCGATCACCAGCGGCAGGAAGGCGAGCAGCGAGCCGAACACGAATGCCAGCACCGCCAGCGCGCCGAGCCCGCCGAGCAGCGTCTCGGCCAGCACGCCGTTGTTGCCCTTGCTGGTGCTGTTGTTGGCGGCCAGCTCGTCGACGCCGGTGACCCGCACGGTCGCGCCGTGCGGCAGGGCCGGTTGCAGCGCCGCGGTCACCCCTGGGCCGAGGTCGGGGGCGTTGAAGGCGCCGAAGTGGGGCGGGAACACCAGCCCGAAGGTGGTGCGGCCGTCGGCCGAGACGAAGCGGCGGTCGCCGGTGGTGGCGTAGGAGACCACCCGCAGGCGCGGGTCGCGGGCGACCGCGCCGAACCCCTTGCCGAGCGCCGCTTTCACCCCGGGGCTGTCGACCGTGGTCCCCGCCGGGAGGGTGACCACCGGCACCAGCGGCAGCGACCCGGCGCCGTTGCCGTAGGTCCGCAGGATCGCCTGGTTGGCGTCGTAGCTCTTGGAGCCGGGCAGGGAGAACTCTTGCGACAGCCGGCCGGACACCTTGGAGGCAGTCGCCCCGCCGACCAGCAGCACCACCAGCCAGAACAGGCCGATCAGCAGCTTGTGGCGCAGGACGAAGTTCGACAGCGGAGTCATGAGCGGCGGGCCCTCCTGAAGTGCGGCGGTCGGTTCGCGCTTGCGTTCGGGTTCGTCCGCCAGTACATCATCCGAAGCTTTGAGGACCCTTTGAGGGACCGTAGAGATCCCTGTGAGCTCGCCGGCCTCGCCGTCGCCGTCGCCGTCGCCGTCGAGCGGCAGCTCCACCCGGAAGCGCGCGCCGCCTCCCGGAGCGGAGGCGGCCGTGGCGCGCCCGCCATGCGCGGCGGCAACCGCGGCAACGATCGCCAGGCCGAGCCCGGCACCGCCGGCGGCCGCGCCGTCGCTACCCTCGCCGTTGCTGCCGCCGTCGTTCGTGTTCGGGTTGCCGCGCCGGGGGCGCGCCGGGTCGGCGCGGTAGAAGCGCTCGAAGACGCGCTCGCGCTGTTCGACGTCCAGGCCCGGCCCGTCATCGGCGACCTCCAGCACGCCGAGGCGCCCCTCCTGGGCTGCCCGCACGGTCGCCGCGGTCCCGGCTGGGGTGTGCTGGCGGACGTTGGCGAGCAGGTTGGCGAGCACCTGGCGAAGCCGGTCGGCGTCGCCAGGAACCACCACAGGCCCGTCGCGTTCCAGGTCCAGGCGGAGCGGGCGGGCTGGCTCGACCACGCGCGCGTCGGCGACCGCCTCGCCGGCCAACTCGGCCAGGTCCACCAGGGCGCGCTCCAGCGGCCGGCCCTGGTCCAGGCGGGCGAGCAGCAACAGCTCGTCGACCAGCACGCCCATGCGCCCTGCCTCCTCCTCGATACGCCGCATCGCCTTGGCGAGGTCGGTGGGGCGGGCGCTGGCGCCACGGCGGAACAGCTCGGCGTAGCCGCGGATCGAGGTGAGCGGGGTGCGCAGCTCATGGGAGGCGTCGGCGACGAAGCGGCGCAGCCGCCGCTCGGACGCCTCCCGTTCGCGGAAGGCGGCCTCCAGCTGACCGAGCATGGCGTTCAGCGCCAGGCCGAGGCGGCCCACCTCGGTGCGCTCGCTGGTCGGCTCGACCCGCCTGGCGAGGTCGCCGGAGCCGATCGCCCGGGCCGTCTCGCCGATCTCCTCCAGCGGCCGCAGGCCTCGCCGTGCCGCGCGCCGCGCCAGCAGCGCCACGCCGAGCAGGACAAGCACGCCGGTGGCCGCCTCGACCTGGCGCAGGTGCCCGAGGGTCTCCTCCGCATCCTTGGCGTTCATGCCGTAGACCAGGATGTAGCCGTTGCGCATGCGGCTGGCGTGGATGCGCCACTGGCCGCCGCCTCGCCGCACGCTCGGGACGCTGAACATCTTCACGTCGCCGGGGCTGGCGCCCGGGTCGATCACGGTCGGGAGGCGCGGCACCGCCGTGAGCGCCTGCACCGACTTCAGCGCCCGCCCGTCCGGGGTGCGCAGCTCCAGCTCGGAAGGGGTCACGCCGTTCTGTGCGAGGTACCGGAAGATCTGCGTGCCCGAATCGCCCTGGTTGAAGAAGTCCGAGGAGCCCGGATCGAAGAAGGGCTCGATCGCCTTGTGCTGGCTGGCCTGCTGCTCGACGTAGTCGGTGGTGAGCGTGCTGACCACGTTGAGTTGGTGGTCGAGCCGCTTGAGCAGGAACGAGCGCAGCGCCACGTAGGTGCCGACGTCGGCGACGGCAAGCCCGAGCAGCACCAGCGCCAGCATCGTGACGACCAGCCGGGTCCGCAGCGACACCGCCGCCTCCTCCATCTACCTACGTCCGGGGCTTTGGCAGGCGCAGGGAGTAGCCGACGCCGCGGACGGTGCGCAGCAGCGGCGGGTCGAAGCAGTCGACCTTGCGCCGCAGGTAGCTCATGTAGGTCTCGACGACGTTGTGGTTGCCGCCGAAGTCATAGTTCCAGACGTGGTCCAGGATCTGCGCCTTTGACACCACCCGGCCGGCGTTCAGCAGCAGGTAGCGGAGCAGCTTGTACTCGGTCGGGGTCAGGTCGAGCGGCTCGCCGGCGCGGGTCGCCTCGTGGGCGTCCTCGTCGATCTCCAGGTCGGCGAAGCGCAGGCGCGCTGGTGGGTTGCCCGGCCGGGTGCGGCGCAGCACCGCGCGGACGCGGGCGATCAACTCCTCCAGGCTGAAGGGCTTGGTGACGTAGTCGTCGCCGCCGACGGTGAGGCCGGCGATCTTGTCCTCGGTGGCGTCGCGCGCGGTGAGGAACACCACCGAGATGTTGCCGCCGCCGTCGCGCAGCCGCCGGCACAGTTCCAGGCCGGTCATGTCGGGCAGCATCACGTCGAGCACGGCCAGGTCAGGCCGCAGCTCGGCGGCACGGTTCACCGCGTCGCGGCCGTTGGCCGCCACGGCGACCTCGAAGCCCTCGTAGCGCAGGGCGGTGCCGACCAGGTCGGTGATGTAGACCTCGTCGTCGACCACCAGCACGCGCGCCTCGGGCTCCCCGTTGGGCGCCCCGTTCTGTTCCACTCCTCCAGTTTGGCGCGGCCAGGTTTGGTATGTCTTAACGGGAGCTGTGGGAATGCTGAGAAAACCCCAGGCTGAAGCCAGGCGGCCTCAGCCCAGGTCGGGGGAGGGGGCGTAGCGGCGCGCGTCGATCAGGTCGGGGCGGGAGGCCATGAAGGTGTCCTGGGCGACCAGGCGGAAGCCGGCCTCGAACAGGTCGGCCAGGCCCGGGTGGGGGCCGAGCAGCGCCAGGCTGATGCTGGAAGCGCCCTCCGCGGCGAACTGGATGGCCGCGAGCGTGGCGCGTTCCAGGGCGCGCTCGTCAGTGCCGCCGAGCGGCCCGAGGTGCGCCGCAGGGCCTGCCGATCCCTCCCGCTGGGTCAGCCGCACCCAGGCGTAGCCGCCCTCCACCAGCAGCGCGATCGCGCCGAGCGAGGCGAGGAAGCGGTGGTCCTGCGGCCGAGCCCGGCCCGAGATCAGCTCGTCGAAGGCGGTGACCTGCCGCAGGCCGGCGGCGTCGGCGACCTGCCAGTGCCAGCTGGCCCCGGCAACGGCAGCCTCCATCTCCACAGCGGCCTCGGCCTCCGCTGCGGCCTTGGCCCCGGTCTTGGCGGCCAGGCGGGCGGCCGCCGGGCGAGCCGGGTCGGCCCGCAGGTACAGCAGCGGCGCCAGCGGCTGCATGCCGAAGCGGCAGTAGAGCGCCAGCGCCCTCGGGTCGGACGAGGAGAAGGTCACCAGCTCCCCGTCGCCGGGCAGGATCGCCTCCAGCAGCGCCCGGCCAAGCCCCCTGCCGGCCAGGCCGGGCCGCACGAACAGGTCGCCCAGGTGGGTGACGCCGCTGCGCTCGTAGGCCCCGGCGAAGGCGGCCACCTCCTCCCCGGCCGCCTCGTCGGCGGCCACCAGCAGGCGGCCGCTGGCCAGTTCGTGGTCGAGGTAGTCGGGCCGTTGTGGCCACTCCTGCAGGTTGCCGTAGGCATCCGCGATCGCTCGGATGGGCGCGAGGTCACCTGGTCCCGCCGGCCGGACCAGCGGGCGGAAGGGTGGTAGCGAGGGACGGGTCATGAGTCAATTCTGACAATCAGGTATCCAGGGCTGGCAGCGGGGGGTCGCGCCGTGAGTCGCCGTCGGCGTTCTTGGCCGTCGGCGTCTCGGGTCTGCGCTCGGGACGGGGCATGCCGGAATCCAGGTCGCTGACCTCGGCGAGCATCTCCAGGAACACCGCCACCGCACCGGAGGGCGGGCCGGCGTCGCGGCGCCGTACCGCCACGATCTCGCGCACTGGCAGGTTGGCGTCGATCAGGTCGATCAGCGCCAGTGTGCCCGCGGCCAGTTCGCCGGTGATGGCGCTGTGGGGGACCAGCGAGATGCCGAGGCCGGCCTCGACCATCTTCTTGGCGGCCTCGATGTTGTCCAGCTCCAGGACGCTGTTGGGGATCAGCCCGGCCTGGTTGAAGGTCGCGGTGGTGAAGGTGCGGTAGCTGGAGCTGCGGCCGAACAGCACCAGGCTCTCGCCGGCGAGCTCCTCCAGCGGGACCCGGCGCCCGGCCAGCCGGTGCCTCGGCCCGGCGATCAGCAGCACCGCATCCGAGTAGACAGGCATGGTCTCGACCTCGGGGTGGCCGAGGGCGCGCATCAGCCCGACCTGCACCAGGTCGTGCAGGACCATCTCCATGATCTCTTCCGAGGTGCCGGTCTTGACGGTGAGCCGCACGCCCGGGTGCGCGGCGGTGAAGCGGGCGAGCAGCCCCGGCAGGGCATAGGTGCTGACAGTAGGCGGTGCCCCCACCGTCAGCTTGCCGACCTCCCCGCGGCGCAGCTCGCCGAGCCGCTCGCGGCCGTCGTCGAGCGCCTGGACGGCGTGCTCGGCGAACGGCAGGAACGCCTCACCCGCCTCGGTCAGGCGCATGCCTCGCCGGGTGCGCACAAACAACTGTTCGCCCAGCTCCGCCTCCAGCGCCTGCAGGCGTGCGGTGAGGGTTGGCTGGGAAACATAGAGGGCCTCAGCAGCACGGCTCAGGTTCTGGCGCCGAGCCACCTCGAGGAACGCCTGCAGCTGCGGCAGCAAGGTCACCCCTCCGTTCATCAACAATTTCGATGTTGGTAATCAAAACGAACTATTGGACTGATGGCAAGCCACCACCTACCGTCACTAGCCTCACCACCCCTCGCCGTCATTGTCGCCGGAGCGGGAGGAACTGCATGCGACTAGTGCTCCTAGGCCCGCCCGGGAGTGGCAAGGGTACCCAGGCGGTCCGCCTTGCCGACCAGTTCGGCTGCGCGGACATCGCCACTGGCGACATCTTCCGGGCCAACGTGGCCGAGGGTACCCCCCTTGGACGCATCGCCTGCGAGTACATGGACCGCGGCGACCTGGTCCCGGACGAGGTCGTCATCGCCATGATCATGGAACGCCTGGCCGAGCCCGACTGCCAGAACGGCTTCGTCCTGGACGGCTTCCCCCGCACGGTGGCCCAGGCCGAGGCGCTCGACCGGCGCCTGCACCAGCTGGACTCCCCGCTCGACGTGGTGCTCTGCTTCGAGTGCGACGAGACCGAGGTCCTGCGCCGCCTCGCCGGCCGCGCGGCCGAGCTGCACCGCAGCGACGACTCGGAGCAGACCATCCGCCACCGCCTCGAGGTCTTCGGCACCGCCACCAAGCCGCTGGTCGACTACTACACCCACCGGGGCCTGATCTCGATGATCGACGCCGTCGGCGCGGTCGAGGACATCACCGGCCGGATCCTGGCCACTCTGGGCGCGGACACCATCCAGCTCGCCTAACCTCTTAGCGGGGCGCACCGCTGGCGGCGGGGACCTGGACCAGGCGGTACGGCGACGTGGGCAGGGTGTCGAGCGCCTCCAGGACGTCGTCCACGGAGAGGGACAGCAGGCCGGGGTCGGGGAGCTGGCTGGAAGGGTCGCCGCTGGTGCCGGCCCACAGGGGCTTGTTCCAGGGGCGATCGGGCGGGGGGCCCCACAGCGCCGGGGACACCGGGCCGAACAGCACCACCGAGGGGGTGCCGAGGGCGGTGGCGAGGTGGGCGACGCCGGTGTCGCCACAGATCACCCGGTCGGCGGCCTGCACCATGCGGGCGAGCGCCAGCACCCCGCCGTTGCCGATCCAGACCGCGGCCTCGGGCAGGCCGGCGAGCCGGGCGACCTCGTGGGCCAGTTCGACCTCGCTGGGGCCGCCGGTGATCATCACCTCGCGGCCGAGGTCGATCTCGGCGCGGGCGACCGCGGCGAACCGTTGCGGCGGCCAGCACCGGGCGGGGCTGCTCGCGCCGGGGTGGATCAGGGTCGCGCCGCGCGCGCCGTAGGGGAGCGGCCCGGGCGGCAGCTCCAGGTCGAGCCGGCTCGGGTCCGCGGCGATGCCGTTCTCTTCCAGCAGGCGGCACCAGCGCAGCACCTCGTGCTCGTCAGCCCGCCAGCGCGGGCCTTCGGAGCTGGCTGGGACGACCGGGTGGGCGAAGGCGACCAGCCGCCGGGGCTCGGTGGCGAGCAGCAGCTGGTGGCTTTCCGGGCCGCGGTCGTGCAGGTTCACGGCGATGCCGGCGCCGTGGAGACGACCGTGTAGGCGGCGGTGCGGCCGTTTGTCAAGGCCGCTGGTGGGGATCACCTCGTCGACCGCGCCGGTGCAACGGGCCAGCGGCGCCAGCGCCGGCGGGGCGGCCAGCAGCCGCGGGTGACGCGGGAAGGCGTCGGCCAGCGCCCGCAGCGCTGGCACCACGGTGAGCAGGTCACCCAGCCCGAGGGCGCGCAGCACCACGACCGCCGGGGTCTTGGCGCCGTTGTCGCCCCTGCCGTTGCCGTTGCTGTAGAGCGTGCTGCCATCGGCGAGACTGCTGAAGAAGCTGGCGTCGGAGCTGGCGGGGGGGCTGGGGTTGGGGTCGGAGTTGGCGTTGGGGCTGGGAGTGAACCTTATGGCCATGAGGGCTCCGTAGACGTTCGGCATCGGGCACCAGCGGCCTTGCCAGGTCCCTTGAGCCTGCGTACCGAGGCATCCGAGTTCGGCCAGGCTACCAGAGTGTCCACATGCTGCCGCGCCGCCCGCAACCAAACGGGCCGCCCCATTGGGACGGCCCGTCCTGGTTACGGGTTGAGTTGCTTAGGCGACCCGCGCGAGCTTCCGCATGGCCGGACGCGCGCTGCGCTTGGTCATCCGCTTGGCGCTCGGCTGTGCGCTCTTGTGCGCCATGGCCGTCTTCCGCATCGCCGGCCTCGCGGCCGCCTTGGCGGTGGTGCGCTTGACGGTGCGCTTCGCGGTCGGCTTCGCCGCCACCTTCCGCACCGGCTTGGTGACCGAGCGGCCGCTGGCCTTGACGGTCCGCTTCGCGGCCGGCTTGGCAGCCGACTTCATGGTGCGCTTGGCGGCCGGCTTCGGCGCGGACTTCACCGTGCGCTTGGCAGCGGGCTTGGCCGCGACCTTGACGGTGCGCTTGGCAGCGGGCTTGGCCATCGAGCGGCTGGTGGCCTTGGCGGTGGTGCGCTTGACGGTGCGCTTGGCAGCGGGCTTGGCCGCCGACTTCATGGTGCGCTTGGCGGCCGGCTTCGCCGCGGTCTTCATGGTGCGCTTGGCGGCCGGCTTGGCAGCCGACTTGACAGTGCGCTTTGCCGCAGGCTTGGTCGTCTTGCTCATCGGCTTGGTGGCAGGACGCTTGCTGGCGGGCTTGCGCACCGCCGGCTTGCTAGCCGACTTGCTGGACTTGCTCACAGAGGCGGTGACTCGCTTGGAGGCCGGCTTGGTCGCGGCCTTGGCGGCCTTGGCGGGCTGGTTCTTGGCTTCCATCTTCTTGCCCATCTCCTTGAGGGAACGGCTGCTGAGCGTCTTCTTGGCCTGCGGCATGATCTTTGACTCCTCGAACTTGTTGTGGCGGCGGACGTTCGCCATGAGTACCTGGACCTTGGCGTTGAAGCGCGCGTCCTGCGGACGCATTCTGGAAAGCTCGCCGAGTGTCATCTTGACGATGTGCTGCTGCTCAACTGCCTCCAGAATCATTTCGCGCCCGCGCCGGTTCACCTTGGCCTGGATCGGCGGGTAGACGGTCCGCTCATTGAGCGCGATCTGCGCCTTGAGCATCTCCGCCATCTCGCTGACCAGGCGCTTGCGAGCCTTGAAGTCGCGTGCGCTGGTCTTCCCATACTGCTTGAACAGGCTTTCCAACTTCTTGTGGTCAGCCTTGATCAGCAGCATTGCATCCCTCGACACGTTACCTCCTTGAAGTCCTTTGAGGGGATCGCGCTATTCATCGGTACGCGTGTCCCAAAAACTTGAACCCTAAATTGCGATGCGCCCCAAATCCCTCCCGATGCAACGCGCGAGCGGGTCTCTATCGGTCTCGACCAGGTCCCTACTATTGGGGGGTTGACAGCTGTTGAGAGGGACCTCAGCGCTTGTCATCGAACGTCAGTTCTGAGAGGCTTGCTGGCACGGGCCTCTGGCGAAGGCGCACACGGCGGGTGGGTTTCTTCAGCCGGTTAGAACCGATTAATACCGCAATGGTGGTGAAGTGCGGCCCGAGTGTTGCGCACCGACTGGAACTCTCGGAGACAATACACGCGCTATTCGGTCATGGTCCCCAAAGTAGACTGTCCATCGCCCGCCGCTCCTGGGTAACATCCGGCGTGGGGATAGTCGCGTGCTGCTCCAGTCAGGGGCAGACACCCGAACGCGAGGGGGGGCCGTGATGCCGGCGTTTGAGGCCGTGCGCAGGTGGAGAGGTCTGGCCGTCCTTGACAGTGACGGCAAGGTGATTGGCTCGATCGTCGAGATCTACTATGACTCCGAGACTGACGAGCCTGGATGGGCATTACTGAACACCGCCGGCATCGTCGGCGATACCTGCCTCGTCCCGCTGCGTGACGCGGTCGAGCAGGGCAACGAGATCCGCGTTCCATACGACCACCGCCACGTGCGGAGGGCCCCCGGCATGGAGCCCGGCGGCCGCCTCTGGCCGCAGGACGAGGCGGCCCTCTACGCCTATTACGGCCTGCCCTACAGCGGCGGCATCGACGACTTGGACGACGAGGACGACAACGGCGGCACTGTCACCGTCGCCGTCGGTCCCGCCGGCCGCTGGCAGTTCGGCAGCGTCTAGGAGGCGTCCAGGCGGGTCCGGGCTACTCCAGGACCAGGTTGACCACCCGATCGGGGACTGCCACGACCCGAACCGGCTGCCGTGTGCGGAGCAGCGCCACGATCGGCGGGAGCGCGAGCGCGGCAGCGCGCAGTTCGTCGGCTGAGGTGCCCGGGCACACCGCGATGGTGGCCCGGCACCTGCCGGCGACCATGACCGGGACGGTGACGGTCGCCGCTGCGGCTAGCGACGGGTCGTAGCTGGGCCAGGGCGTGTCGTGCACCGAGCCGGGCTGGCCGCAGCGTTCCCACAGCTCCTCGGTGATGTGTGGAGCGAACGGCGCCAGCAGTTGCAGCAGCGTGATGGCGTCGCTGCGGCGGGCCGTGCCCGCGAGCGCCTCCCGGTGCAGTTCGCGAGCGAACCGCATGAGCAGCGCGATCGCGGTGTTGTAGGCGAGCGCAGCCATGCGCCGGTCAACCGCGGCGATCAGCGCATGGCGGCGCCGCTCACGCCCGGCATCCAGCGCAGCGGCCAGGGCCGGGACGGCCGCGTCGTCGCCATCGGCACGCTGCACCGCCCGCCACACTCGCCCCAGGAACCTGGCGACCCCGCGGATGCCTTCGTCACGGAAGTCGCCACCGCGCAGGTAGGGGCCCATGAACATGAGATAGAGCCGGAGGGTGTCGGTCCCGTGCCGGTTCAGGTAGCGGTCAGGATCGACCACGTTGCCGCGGCTCTTGGCCATCTTGGCCCCGCTGGAGACGAGCACCCCGTGGCTGCGGAAGCGTGTGAACGGCTCGGGCTCGGGGACCAGACCCTGGTCATAGAGGGCGCGCATTACGAAGCGCGCGTACAGCAGGTGGCCGATGGCGTGCTCGCCGCCGCCGATGTAGGAGTCGACCGGCAGCCAGCCCCAGGTCCGCTCGCGGTCGAAGGGTCGGTCGTGCAGCTCGCTGGACGGGTAGCGGAGGTAGTGCCAGGCGCCGTCGAGCGCGTTGTCGAATACGTCGGTCTCACGCCGGGCAGGGCAGCCACAGCGCGGGCAGGGGGCCTCGATCCAGCCCGCCGCGCTCGCCAGCGGCGACACGCCGGTGCCGAGCGGCCGGAAGTCGTCCACCTTCGGCAACAGCACCGGCAGGTCGCGCTCTCCCAGGGGAACCGGCCCGTCGGCCGGGCAGTAGACCACCGGG
>WNGG01031640.1_pt1 | contig 11265 bp, 10 predicted proteins | sample 5400661 | NCBI WGS metagenome assembly WNGG01 (sample SAMN13153372, study PRJNA577476) | soil metagenome | isolation source: 100 cm soil or saprolite under Garry oak tree replicate 1 | place: USA:California | collected 2016-06-15 | reverse complement strand
CCGCGGAGCTCCGGGACGCCGGCGAGCCGGCGCTCGGCGTCCCGCTCGTCGCCGTCGCCGACGCCTCGGGCGCCGGCCTCCGGCTCCCGCCCGGTGTCGTCACCCTCTTCCAGCGCGACCGGGCCGCGGCCGTGGCCCTGCAGGCCGACGCCACGCCCCACGCGGTCGCGGTCGACGGCGACGGCGTCGTCGTCGCCACCACCACGCCCAACACCCTCGACGACCTGCAGGCGCTCGCCGCGCTGCTGACCGGCGGCGACCCGCCGCCGGCCGCGCCGAGCGGGGCGGCCGCCCGCACCTGACGCTCCCGAGCAGGAAGGCAGGTGAGGCCGGACGGCACGCCGACGCGAGACCCCGGTCGAGACCCCGTACCCACCGCGCAACCGCCTGGAGGCGATCACGTGACCACCGACCTCCACCATTCCTCCACCGCCCATTCCTCCACCGCCGCCACCACGGCCGAGGCGACGGCCGCCCGCCGCGCGCCGCACCGCGTGGCGGTGAGGAGCCGCCGCGCGTTCGTGCGGCAGCTCGGCACCACCATCGGCGCGGGCCTCGGCATCGCGCTGCTCCCGGCCACGGCCGGGGCCAGGTCCCGGAGCAGGGCACCGACCAGCGCGGAGGACTGCGAGATCCTCTGCAGCCCGTACAACTGCACCAGCAACGGCTGCTGCCTGAACGCCCACGTCTTCTACTGCCGGTGCTCGCCCTACGCCAGGTACGTCTGCATCCCGTACCGGACGTGCACCTCCTTCTGCACCCACACCTGCCCGACCGGCCAGTGCTGACCCGACCGCGGCGGGCCGGGCCGGCCGGGACCGGCGCAGCGGTGCCCACCTCGTAGTTTGCACGTAGTCTCCGCCGTTGCAGTGCGATACAGTGCGTCGGTCGCGACCTGGCCCGGCGCTGCGGTGGGACGTCCGTCGGACGATGGCCGGGTCGCTGGACAGCGCTGCGCCCCGGCGGGTGCCCCGACCGTCGCCGGCGCAAGGTCCCGGGGCTCGTGGCAGGAACAGGAAGGGGGCACGACCCTTGAAGGGCAGATTCCTCCAGGTGGGAGCTGTCGGTGTCATCCTCGCGCTCGCGGCGACCGGCTGCTCGAGGAGCACGGGCGGCGGCGCCAGCAGCACCAACAAGACGGTCAAGCTCGGCGTCATCGCGCCGCTCACCGGCCCGCTGTCCGCGCTCGGCCTCGGCATCAAGAACGGCGCCGACCTGGCCATCAAGCAGGCCAACCAGAAGGGCACGGTCAAGGGCTACACCATCGTCCTGGATGCCCAGGACGACACCGCGACCGCGGCCACCGGCGCCAACGCGGCCAACAAGCTCGCGAGCGACCCCCTCGTGGCCGGCGTCGTCGGCACGCTGAACTCGTCGGTCGCCCAGCAGGTCGCCCCGGTGCTGCAGAAGGCGAGCATCGTCGAGATCTCGCCGGCCAACACGAACCCGACCCTGACCCGCGGCAAGGACCCTCTGAAGAACCCGCAGCGGGTCTGGAACACCTACTTCCGGGTCTGCACGACCGACTCGGTGCAGGGCCCCTTCGCCGCCGACTACGCCTACAAGCAGGCGGGCCTGAAGAAGGTCATCACCGTCAACGACAAGAAGACCTACGGCCAAGGCCTCGTGGCGGCGTTCGAGGGTCAGTACACCACGGACGGCGGACAGCTCGCCGGCCACAAGACGATCAACGCGGGCGACCGCGACTTCGGCCAGATCGCCGGTGAGATCGCCGCGGCCAAGCCCGACTTCGTCTACTACGGCGGCGAGTTCCCCGAGGCCGGCCCGCTGTCGTCGCAGCTCCACGACCGCGGCTTCACCGGCCCGCTGTTCGGCGGCGACGGCATCTACGACGACGGCTACATCAAGGCCGCCGGCGCCAAGAGCAACGGCGACCTGGCCACGTCGGTCGGCGCGCCGACCACCAAGCTGGCCACCGCCAAGCAGTTCGTGACCGACTACGCGGCCGCCGGCTACAAGGAGCCGTTCTCGGCCTACGGGGCGTTCGCCTACGACGCGGCCAACATCATCATCCAGGGCATCGCCAAGGGGCTCGAGGGCGGGGGCGACGTCAAGTCCGCCCTGCCCAAGATCGTCGCGGCCGTCGGCGCGACCCAGAACTACCAGGGCGCCATCGGGACCACCAGCTTCGACCAGTACGGCGACACCTCGAACAAGGTGCTCACCGTGTACAAGGTGACCGGCGGAAAGTGGGCGGACGTCTTCTCTGGCAGCTTCGGCCAGTAGCCGTCCGCGCGGGTGAGCGCAGCGGGCGGACCGGCCGGCCCTCCACGGGCCGCGGCGGCCCGCCCGCTCGCCCGTCCCCGCCACCGGCGGGCGAGCCCGCCCGCCGGCTGACCTGATCCTCGACCTGGGGGCAGCGTGGCAGAACTCATCCAGCCGCTCGCCAACGGCATCACCAAGGGCTCGTACTACGCCCTGATCGCGCTCGGCTACACGATGGTGTACGGCATCATCCAGCTCATCAACTTCGCCCACGGCGAGGTCTACATGCTCGGCGCGTTCATCGGCCTGTGGACGTTCCACTTCGGCGCGACGAACTTCGGCTGGACCAGCGGCTCGCTCATGGCGCTGTTCGTCGTGCTGCTCGTGGCGGTGCTGCTCACGCCGGTCGTGGGCATGTCCCTCGAGCGCCTGGCGTACCGGCCGCTCCGCAACGCACCCAGGCTCGCGCCGCTGATCACCGCCCTCGGCGCGAGCTTCGTCCTCCAGCAGCTCGTGGCGGTGTTCTACAGCAGGGACTTCCTGCCGTTCCCCCGGCTGTTCCCCGACACCGGGTTCACGCTCGCCGGCATCGCCATCAAGTGGCTCTGGGTGTTCATGGTGGTGCTCGCGCTCGCGCTCATGGGCGGGCTCGGCGCCTTCATCCGGGGCACCCGGCTCGGCAAGGCGATGCGGGCCACCGCCGAGGACCGGGACACGGCCCGGCTCATGGGGATCGACGTCGACCGGATCATCCTGCTGACGTTCATCCTCGGGTCGGCCCTGGCCGGCGTCGGCGGCGTGCTCACCGGCCTCTACATCGGGCAGGTCAACTTCTTCATGGGGTTCATCGCCGGGCTCAAGGCGTTCACGGCGGCGGTGCTCGGCGGCATCGGCAACATCACCGGCGCCGTGCTGGGCGCGTTCCTGCTCGGCATCCTCGAGTCCTACGGGACCCACTTCCTCGGCGGGCAGTGGCAGGATGTATTCGCGTTCGGTGTCCTCATCCTCGTCCTGGTCTTCCGGCCGACGGGGCTCCTCGGAGAGCGGGTGAGCGGCTGATGGAGGCGACGACCGCCGCCCGGCCCGGACGGGCAGGCTCGGCCCTCGGGGCCCTGGCGCGCAGCTGGGCCCGGGTCAGGCTGCCGCTGGCCGCCGCCCCGGTCGGCGGCGTGGTCGCCATCGTGGGCGGCTACCTGTACTGGACCACCGAGACGCTCGTCTCCAAGTCCCAGGGCCTGCCCCTCTCCGGCAACCTCTACGACTACGGCTTCGGCGGCGTGCGGCTCTACGTCCTGCTGCTGGGGCTCGCCGCCACCGTCTACGGCGCACTCGTCTGGCGCCGGCCGGCGCTGCGGACCGACCAGGACGGGCGCGCGCTCGGCCGCATCGGCCTCGGCCTGGCCGCGATGCCGGTCATCTGGCTGCTCACCCTCGAGTTCTTCGAGGGCCTGTCGGTCCGCAAGGTCGGCCCCGGCCCCTGGGTCGCGATCGCCGGCGGGGCCGTGACCTGGCTCGCCGCCCGCGGCCTGGTCGGGGTGGCGCCCACGGCGGCCCGCCCGGCCGTCTGGGAGCGGCGCTCCTTCCGGAGCGACCTCGGCGTCGTGGTCGCGGTCGAGGTGATCGCGTTCGTGATCTTCATCTACGGCGTCGGGGTGGACGACCCGGGCGAGTTCCTCGGCTACTTCGTCGGCCTGGTCGCCGTGATCATGGCGCTCGGCCGGCTCGGCGTGCTCAAGGGCCTGACCGGCCCGTTCGATCGCGAGCGGCGCGCCGCCCTCCTGGTCATGGCGGTCCTGCTGGTGGTGTTCCCGCCGCTGCAGCAGGCGCTGTCGGGCGACACCTTCTGGGTCAGGGTGGCCGCCCAGGCCGGGATCTTCGTGGTGGCCGCGCTCGGGCTGAACATCGTGGTCGGCTCGGCCGGCCTGCTCGACCTCGGGTACGTCGCCTTCTTCGGGATCGGCGCCTACATGGCCGCGCTGGTCGGCAACGCGGGGCTCTCCCACTTCTCGCTCCCGCACGTCCCCTTCCTGCTCGTCCTGTTCGTCCTCTCCCCGGTCGTCGCGGCCGTCTTCGGCGTGCTGCTCGGCGCGCCGACCCTGCGCCTCCGGGGCGACTACCTGGCCATCGTGACGCTGGGCTTCGGGGAGATCGTCCGCATCACCCTGAACAACTGGGACAGCGTCACCAACGGCCCGAACGGGATCGCCGCCATCCCGGCCCCGAAGCTGTTCGGGCACCTCGCGTCCGACGACCTGAAGCTCGGGCCGGTCACCATCTCCGGCAACGCGCAGTACTTCTACCTGACCCTCGTCCTGATCGCGATCGTGCTCCTGGTCATCTACCGGCTCAACGACTCCCGGGTGGGCCGGGCCTGGGTGGCCATCCGGGAGGACGAGGTGGCGGCCGCGGCCATGGGGATCAACACCACCGTCATCAAGCTGCTCGCGTTCGGCGCGGGCGCCTTCTTCGCCGGCTTGGCCGGCTCGGTCGACGCCCACTTCGGCACCCAGGTGTCGCCCGACTCCTACGTCTTCCAGATCTCGGTGCTGATCCTCGCCATGGTCGTCCTCGGCGGCATCGGCAACCCGCCCGGGGTCGTGCTCGGCGCGGTCCTGCTCGTCTTCCTGCCCGAGAAGCTCCGCGACCTGTCCGACATCCGCTTCCTGGTCTTCGGCCTCGCGCTCGTGTTCATCATGCGGTTCCGGCCCGAGGGCCTCCTGCCGTCGGCCCGGCGCCGCAGCGAGCTGCGGGCCGGGGGCGAGGAGGCGGCGGCCGAGTCGCAGCAGCTCTACGACGTCAGGAGTGGCTGAGATGGCCCAGGAGCTGCGCGACGGGGCGCTCCCCGGCCCGGAACCGGCAGCCGACGGCCGGCTCGTCCTCGAGGGGCGCAAGGTCACCCGCCGGTTCGGGGGCCTGGTCGCCGTGAAGGACGTCGACTTCACCGTCGGCCAGCGGGAGATCGTGGGGCTGATCGGCCCCAACGGGGCGGGCAAGACGACCTTCTTCAACTGCATCACCGGCATCTTCAGCCCGAGCGAGGGCGACATCCTCTTCCAGGGCCGGCGGGTGAACGGGCTGCCGCCCGACCGGATCACCAAGCTGGGCATCGCCCGGACGTTCCAGAATGCGCACCGCCCGGTTCCGGCGCGAGGAGGAGCAGAGCCGCCGCCGGGGGATGGAGCTGCTCGACTTCGTCGGCCTGGGCGGCAAGCACGACGAGGTCGCCCGCAACCTCGCCTACGGCGACATGCGCCGGCTGGAGATCGCCAGGGCGCTCGCGACCGAGCCGCGGCTCGTGCTCCTCGACGAGCCGACCGCGGGCATGAACCCGCACGAGACGGCACGGGCGGCCGAGCTGGTGCAGCGCATCCGCTCGACGGGGCTGTCGATCGTGGTGATCGAGCACGACATGAAGTTCCTCATGGGGATCTCGGACCGGGTCACCGTGCTCGACCACGGCGAGAAGCTGGCCGAGGGCCGGCCGCAGGACGTGCAGCGCGACCCGCGGGTGATCGAGGCGTACCTCGGAAAGGCGGCGTCGTAGATGGGCGAGGCACTCCTCGACGTCAAGGACATCCACGTCTTCTACGGCAACATCGAGGCCGTCAAGGGCATGAGCTTCCACGTCGACCGGGGCGAGATCGTCTGCCTCATCGGCGCCAACGGGGCGGGGAAGACCACCACCCTGCGGACCGTCTCCGGGCTGCTGCGCCCTGCCGAGGGCGGCATCTTCTACGACGGCCAGCGCATCGACCTGATGCCCGCCCACGACATCGTGCGGCTCGGGGTGGCCCAGTCGCCCGAGGGCCGGCGCATCTTCCCGCGCATGACCGTGCGCGAGAACCTCGACATGGGCGCCTTCATCCGCAAGGACGACGAGCAGCGGGCGGACATGGACCGCATCTTCGAGCTCTTCCCGATCCTCAAGGAACGCGCGCGCCAGGCGGCGGGCACGCTCTCCGGAGGGGAGCAGCAGATGCTCGCGATCGGCCGGGCGCTCATGGCAAGGCCCAAGCTGATGCTGCTGGACGAGCCCTCGATGGGGCTCGCCCCCATCGTCGTCCAGCGCATCTTCGACACCATCGGCGAGATCAACCAGCAGGGCACGACGATCCTGCTCGTCGAGCAGAACGCCGCCCAGGCGCTCAGCCTCGCCAACCGGGGCTACGTGATCGAGACCGGCAGGATCGTGCTCGAGAACGAGGCGAGGGCGCTGCTGGACGACGAGCAGGTCCGCAAGGCGTACCTCGGCGAGGAGTAGGGCCGGGGTCGACAGGCAGGGGGAGAAGCTCGTCGCCGGCGACCGGCCGGCGACCGGAGACCGGGAAGAGGGGACGGACGTGGGCATGGTGGGAGGCGGACGCAGGCGGCTGCGGCTGGCCGGCCTGGTGATCACCCTGGCGCTGGTGGCCGCCGCGTGCGGCAGTTCGGGCTCGAAGAGCAGCGGCGCCACGAGCGCCGCCGGCGGGCTGACCGACCTGGGCAAGAAGCTGCCGGCGGAGATCCAGCAGTCGAAGGAGATCAAGGTCGGGTCGGACATCGAGTACGCCCCGGTCGAGTTCTTCAAGGAGGGCACCCAGCAGGTCCAGGGCATCGACTGGGACCTCGCCGAGGCGATGGCGGGGAAGCTGGGCGTGAAGGTCACGTTCGTGAACTTCACCGACTTCGCCAACATCATCACCGCGCTGCAGGCCAAGCGGTTCGACATCATCATGTCGGCGATGACCGACACCAAGGAGCGCCAGCAGAAGAACGTCGACTTCATCGACTACTTCAACGCGGGCTCGTCGATCCTCGTCAAGAAGGGCAACCCGGAGGGCGTCAAGTCCCTCGACGACCTCTGCGGCAAGCCCCTGGTCCTGCAGCTCGGCACGGTCCAGGTCGACGAGGCCAAGGCCCAGCAGCCGAAGTGCAAGGCGGCAGGCAAGCCCGAGATCAAGCTCATCACCTTCGAGAAGGACGCCGACACGCTGCTCGCGCTCAAGGGCGGCCGAGCGGCGGCCAGCATGAAGGACTTCCCGGTGGCCGCCTACATCGCCAAGACCTCGGGCGGCGGCAACGAGTTCGAGGTCGCTGGCGAGCAGTTCGACACCGGCCCGTACGGGATCGCCGTGCGCAAGAGCGACACGCAGCTCCGCGACGCCCTGCAGGCGGCGCTCAAGGCGGTCGTCGCCGACGGCACCTACGACAAGATCATGGAGACGTGGGGCGTCAGCCAGGGCGCGCTGAAGTCCGCCTCCATCAACGGGGGAACGTAGGCGATGGCAGAGGCGAAGGGGGCCGCCCCCTCGACGGCCCCCCTGCCGTCCTCCCTCCCCCCCGACGAGATCCGCGCCGTCCCGGTCAGGCACTGGGGACGCTGGGTCGGCGCGGCCGCGGTGCTGCTGGTGGCCGTCTGGATGGTGCAGGCCGGGCTCAAGTCCCACGCCGTCGACTTCGCCGTGGTCCGCAAGTACCAGTTCAACCCGCTGATCCTGCAGGGCCTGCGGAACACGATCGTGATCTCGGTGATCGCCCAGGCGGTCGGCATCGTCCTCGGCGTGGTCTTCGCGGTCATGCGCCTGGCCCGCAACCCGGTGCTGTCGGCGGTCAGCTCGTTCTACATCTGGTTCTTCCGCGGCACGCCCGTGCTCGTCCAGCTCCTCATCTGGTTCAGCGCCGTGCCGATCGTGTTCAAGACCCTCACGATCGCGGTGCCGTTCACCGGGATCACGCTCTACTCGACGCCGATGACGAGCTTCATGACGCCGTTCATGGCGGCGTTCCTCGGGCTCGGCCTGAACGAGGGCGCGTACATGGCCGAGATCGTGCGCGCGGGCATCCTGTCGGTCGACGAGGGCCAGACCGAGGCGGCGCACGCGCTCGGCATGACCTCGTCCAGGACCATGCGCCGGATCGTGCTGCCCCAGGCCATGCGGGTGATCATCCCGCCCACAGGGAACGAGTTCATCTCCATGCTGAAGACCTCGTCGCTCGCCTCGGCGGTCACCTACAACGAGCTGCTGCGGCAGGCGACCAACATCTACGTCGTCAACCTCCAGATCCTCGAGCTGCTGACCGTGGCGGTCATCTGGTACCTGGTGCTCACCAGCATCGCCAGCGTCGGGCAGTACTACATCGAGCGCCGCTTCGCCCGGGGCAGCGCCCGCGGGCTGGCCGAGACGCCGGTGCAGCGCCTGCGCCGCAACCTGCGGCTGCGCCCGCGTCACGAGGAGGGGGCCACCCCGTGACGCCGGCGCCGATGGTGAAGGCCGAGGGCGTGCACAAGCGCTTCGGCCGCCTCGAGGTCCTCAAGGGCATCAACCTCGACGTCCAGCCCCGCGAGGTCGTGGTGATGATCGGGGCGTCGGGGTCGGGCAAGTCGACCTTCCTCCGCTGCATCAACCACCTCGAGCAGATCAGCGCGGGCCGGCTCTGGGTCGACGGCGAGCTCGTCGGCTACCGCCAGGAGGGCGACAAGATCCACGAGCTCAAGGAGCGCGAGGTGGCCCGCAAGCGGTCCGAGATCGGCATGGTGTTCCAGCGGTTCAACCTGTTCCCCCACATGACCGCGCTCGAGAACGTCTGCGAGGCGCCCATCCAGGTGAAGGGGCTCGGCAGGGACAAGGCCCGCCAGCGGGGCCGGGAGATGCTCGACCAGGTCGGGCTGGCCGACAAGGCCACCGTCTACCCGGCCCAGCTGTCAGGCGGCCAGCAGCAGCGGGTGGCGATCGCCCGGGCGCTCGCCATGGACCCCAAGCTGATGCTGTTCGACGAGCCGACCAGCGCGCTCGACCCCGAGCTGGTGGGGGACGTCCTCGAGGCGATGCGGAAGCTGGCCGAGAACGGCATGACGATGCTGGTGGTCACCCACGAGATGGGCTTCGCCCGCGAGGTGGGGCACCGGCTGGTCTTCATGGACCAAGGGGTGATCGTCGAGGAGGGCCGCCCGGCCGAGGTGTTCGCCAACCCTCGCCACGACCGCACGAGGGCGTTCCTGTCGAAGATCCTCTGAGGGCGGCGGTGGGGTCCGGCGAGGAGCCAAGGCCTTTGGGGCCGTTCGCACCTTCCCCGAGTGCGAACGTTCTCTACTCAGTCCTTGCGCTCCATCGCCGGACGGAACTCGGGGTCCCCGATATCGGGGACCCCGATCGGCCCTCAAGCTAACAGCCGCCCGTGAGCTGGTCAACTCGTGCAATCCGTTGCGCCGCAAGGGTTCCGCGATTCGTGCAGGTGCCACCTGCGACGATGGCACGCGGAAATTTCGCTCCCGCGTCACCGCCCGCTCCCCGCAAATTCGAGTCACCGAAACGGACTAGTCATGCGGCGCGGCGCACCCGCGCGGGCCGCGGAGGGCCGTGACGGTCACAAACCGGGAATGGAATAAGCGTGCCAAGCTTCTCACCAACGTCGACGTTTCGGCGAGGTGGGGAAATGGGTATGGCTGCCCCGCCGGAAGCACGGCCCACCTGTCCGCCTACCCCGGGGAGCCCGTGGACCTGGAGATCCCTCCGTCGTCGGTGCACCTCCCAGAGCTGCGGCGGGCAGCGCGGGGGGAGCTCAGCGGGCTCGGCGAGGACGACGTCGCCGACGTGCTCCTCGCGCTGGACGAGGCGGTGGCCAACGCGATCCGGCACGGCTCGCGGGGGGGCCGGCCGATCCGGGTCGGGATCGCGGTGCGGGACGGCTGGATCGAGATCTCGGTCCAGGACCGCGGCCCCTCCCCCCGGGTCCCGCTGCTCCCCGACGACCCGCCTGCCCCGCTGGCGCCGGGCGGCCGCGGCCTGTGGCTCATCCTGCAGGTCGTCGACGAGGTGCGGCTCGCCAGGGTCGGCGACGGCACGCTGCTGTCGCTGCGCCGCCGGACCGAGGCGCGCACCGGCATGCCGCCGGGACACCCCCGGGGTCGCGGCGCGGGCGGGCGCGGTACTTCGCGCTGCCCGACGACCTGGCCACCACCACCGGCCAGATCACCAACGCCGTCTACGGCTTCACGACGATGCTGACCAAGCTGTTCGGCGAGGTGGCGCCCGACCGCATCGCGGTCTGCTTCGACCTCGGCCGGCCCGCCTACCGCTACGACGTCTACGACGGCTACAAGGCCAACCGCTCGGCCACCCCCGACCAGTTCCGCTCCCAGCTCCCGCTGATCCGCGAGGTGCTCGCCGCGCTCCGCATCCCGGTCGTGGAGGTCCAGGGCTACGAGGCCGACGACGTGATCGCCACCCTCGTCGAGCAGGCCAGGGACGAGGGCGTCGGGGTCCTCGTGGTGACCGGCGACCGGGACAACCTCCAGCTCATCGACGACGCCGCCGGCGTCAGGGTGATGATGACCCGCCGGGGCGTCACCGACACGGTCACCTACGACGAGGCCGGGGTGCTCGAGCGCTACGGGGTGCCGCCGGCGCGCTACGTCGACCTCGCGGCGCTCCGCGGGGACAGCTCCGACAACCTGCCCGGGGTGCCCGGGGTGGGGGACAAGACGGCGGCGAAGCTCGTCAACGCCTACGGCAGCGCCGAGGAGGTCGTCGCCCACGCCGCGGAGCAGAAGGGGAAGCTGCGCGAGAACCTCCTCGCCCACGCCGAGGACGTCCTGCGCAACAAGCGGCTCGCCACCCTGCGCCGGGACGTGCCGCTGCCGGTCGGCGTCGCCGACCTGCGGATGGGGCCGTGGGACCGGGCCGAGATCCACCGGCTGTTCGACACGCTCGAGTTCCAGGCCCTGCGCGAGCGGCTGTTCGCCACCGTCGCCCAGCCGGCGTCGGCCGACGCCGGGTTCGAGGTGGACGCCCGCAGGCTCGCCCCCGGCGGGCTGGCCGCCTGGCTCGGCGAGGTGCCCGAGGGGACCGAGGTCGCGCTCGCCTGCCGCCTCGCCACCGGCCCTGGCCGGGCCGAGCTCCTCGGGGTCGCGCTGTGGGCCGACGGCCGCGGGGCGGCCTGGCTCGACCTCGCCGAGGCCGACGCCGCCGACGCCGACGCGCTCGCGGCGTTCCTCGCCGACCCGGACCAGCCCAAGGTCGCCCACGACGCCAAGCAGCTCCACCAGGCCGTCTGGGGCCG
>WNGG01008543.1_pt1 | contig 11267 bp, 9 predicted proteins | sample 5400661 | NCBI WGS metagenome assembly WNGG01 (sample SAMN13153372, study PRJNA577476) | soil metagenome | isolation source: 100 cm soil or saprolite under Garry oak tree replicate 1 | place: USA:California | collected 2016-06-15 | reverse complement strand
AATAGACGACCGCGTAAACCATCTGGATGCCGACGGTCGCCCAGTCGCTGCGCAACGCCGTCCCGAAGACAAGGGCCGCCATGAGCAGGGCACCGCCGGCCAGAGTCCAGCGTGTCCAGAGGCCAATGAGGATCGCAAAACCCACCGCCGCTTCCAGGAACGGAAGCGCAGTGGCGAAGATGCGTACCGATGCTTCCGGCAGGGGCGTGCGCGAGAACTGCTCGACGGTTGCCGAAACGAATCCGCCGACTCCGGAGAGAAGACGCGCTGCCCCGTGTAAGAAGATGTTCACTCCCAGGGTCAGCCGGAGGATCCCGTAGCCCAATGCCTCGTCGAGTTGCCTGCCCGCGAGCGTTTCAGGAAACGAACGCCCCGTGCCCGTCACAAGACCGGCGGCGAGGGCCGGGGTGGCTTGGGGCCGAAGGCCCTCGCCGTGTCGCGCTGCGGCCGCGCCTTTCGGGAGAGCGCGCGCTGGCGGGCCAGCTCCTTGAACCCCTGCTCGCGATAGTCGGGGCTCGTGAGCGACGCGAGGAAGGCCACGAGGTCGTCGATCTGTTCCTCGGTCAGCGCCAGCGGCTGGATGTCCACGTCGAGGTAGGGATTCTGGAGGCCCGCCCCCTTGTTGTAGTGGTCGATGACGTCCCAAAGCGTGTCTTGCGAGCCGTCGTGGAAGTAGGGGCCGGTGACCAGGACGTCGCGCAGGTTCGGCGTCTTGAACGCGCCGATGTCCGCCTCCTTCTTCGTGACCAGGAAACGACCGAGCGCCGACATCTCGGTCTGGATGGCGGCGCGATCGATCTCGGCGGCCTGGCCCGACCGGAGGAGCTTCTCGGCCTGGCGGGCGAGCGGCACGACCTGATGCCGGACGATGTTGATGCCGATGTTGTGGAAGTCGTTGTCGGTGAAGTTCGTCACGTCGGCCTTCGTGTCCGTCAGCGCGTGGCACAGGTTGCAGCGCGCCTGGCCGTTGAAGAGCTCCCAGCCCCGCTTGGCGTCGTCACCGACCGCGGCGCGATCGCCGGCGATGAAATGGTCGAAGGGCGAATCGAAGGAGGCCTGTGTCCGCTCGTAGGCGGCGATGGCCCGCAGGAGATCAGGGCCGTTGGGCTCCCGTCCGAAGACGGTCCGGAACGCGCTTTGGTACGTCTTGTCGGCGGCGATCCCGGCCACCGCCGCCTCCACGCTGGGCTGGCCCATCTCGACCGGATTGACGATGGGCAGCGCGGCCTGCTCTTCGAGGGTGTTCACACGCCCGTCCCAGAACTGCGTCTTGTCGTAGAGGGCGTTCAGGACGGTGGGCGCATTGCGCTGCCCGGTGCCGCCGTTGACGCCGATGGAGGCCGGCAGTCCGTCCGTGAAGGCGCGCGCGGGATCGTGGCACGTGCTGCAGGCCACCGTCCCATCGGCCGAGAGGCGGCGTTCGAAGAACAGTCTCTCGCCGAGCGCGACCTTCGCGGGTGTCTGCGGATTGTCCGCGGGGATCAGGGCGCGCGTCGCGTCGCGCGGGAGGCCGACCTGGTCGAGAGATCGGGGCGCGGCCAGATCGACGGATATGGGAAAGGTGCGGGGCCTCCCTGCGCCCACCCATGCGAGACCGACCAGGACTGCGCTGGCGATCGCGGTGCGTGGCCGTCTGACTGTCATTCGTGAATACTCCCGTCCGTCTCGCGTCGATGGTGTCCACGGCAGGACGCGCGGAGCCGAGCTTCAAGCGCCGTGCCGGCCGGCACCGCCTGCAAGTGCGCGCGTTGGTTGGTGGTGGCGTCAGGTCCTGTGCACGTTCAGAGACACTGTGCGCGCCACTGGACAATGCGTGCCTGCCTCATGGGCCGTTGCATGCGCGTCCTTGGTCACATGCCGTGTGCATTGGCAGACACCGCCCCCGCCGGCATCGCCCGTGAGCGCTGCGAGCAGGACGAGCTCATCATCCGGAATCGGTTTGCCTTCACCGAGTTATCACCCGATCGTCTTCGTGTGACTGAGCTGGCATGCGGTGTGCCCCATGACGGGCATGAATCGGAGAGCCGTCTCACCCTGGCGGTCCCCCCGCGCCAGCGGGAGGTGGCGCTTCCTGGCCGATGCGAGCGCGGCCCTGGACACGTCGATCGAATACGAGCAGACCCTGGCCAACACGGTCAGGCTCGCGGTCCCGGAAGTTGCCGACTACTGCGTCGTCATCCTCGTCGACGAGGACGGCACGGCCCGGTGGGCCGATTCGGCGCATCGTGACCCGGCCAAACGCGCCCTTCTCGAGAGCTTTCGCGGATTCGTGCCGCCGCCGTCGCCGGCTCACCCGATCCGCAGGGCGCTGAGGACGGGCCGGCCGCAGCTCGTCACCGACGTCGGCGTCCAGATCCTCAAGTGGTGGGACGGAACGCGCCTGAGCACCGCGCGCGAGCTCGCGCCCGATTCGACCATCACCGTCCCGATGATCGCCCGCGGGCGCACGTTCGGCGCGATCCTCTTCGCGGTCACGGCGGAGTCCGGACGGCGTTACGGCGGCCGCGATCTCGAGCTGGCCTCCGATGTAGGGCGGCGGGCCGCGTTCGCGATCGATCACGCCCTGCTGTATGAGGCCGCCGCGCGCGCCGCGAAGGCGCGCGACGAGCTCATGGCGGTGGTGGCCCACGACCTCAAGAACCCGCTGAACACGATCCAGCTCGCGCTCCGCGTCTGGCTCGAGGACGACGGGTCCGGTGACGACGATGCCGCGAAGCGCGCGGTCGAGCGCCATGCCCTGGGAGCCATCCAGAGGGCCGCGGAGCGGATGTACCGGCTGATCCACGACCTCCTCGATGTGGCGCGTGCGGACGCGGGGCGGCTCTGGATCCAGCCCGCACCCGCCGACCCGGAGGTCCTGCTCCGCGAGGCGCTCGAGGCCCACTGCCAGGTGGCGGCGGCGAAGGGCATCACGCTGGAAGCGACGGCCGACGAGCCCCTTCCGAGCGTCCTCGCCGATCGCGAGCGAATCGCGCAGGTCTTCTCGAACCTCGTCGGGAACGCCCTCAAATTCACGCCCAAGGGAGGCCGCGTGTCCGTGCGCGGCTGGCGCACGTCGCCGGCGGTGCGGTTCGCCGTCGAAGACACGGGCCCCGGCATACCCCGCGACCAGCAGGCGCACGTCTTCGACCGCTTCTGGCAGGCGGCGAACGCGCCGGGAATGGGGACCGGCCTCGGCCTCTCGATTGCGAAGGCGATCGTGGAGGGCCATGGCGGCAGCATCGGCGTCGAAAGCACACCCGGTCAGGGCAGCCGTTTCGAGTTCAGCTTGCCGATGGCCGGCGAGACGAGTGTGCAGGCCGAGCCGGGGCCGCCCGGAGCCCGCCGGGACCACCACTGGGTCACGGCGTGCGCCCAGCCGTCGGTGGCCCGCCCGGCACCGGCCGTCCAGAGAGCAGGAGCGTAGCCATGATGGGTCAAGGTCCACGACTCGGTTTCATAGGCCTGGGAGCGATGGGGAGTCGCATGGCCGGCCGCCTCCTTGCGGCAGGGTACGACCTCACGGTGTACAACCGGAACCGCGAGCGCGCACGGCCGCTGGAGGAGCGCGGCGCGACGGCGGCCTCCACGTCCGCGGAGGCCGCCCGGAATGCGGAGATCGTCATCGTGTCGGTCGCCGACGACGCCGCGGCCGAGGCCGTGATCGCGGGGCCCGACGGGGCCCTGTCCGCCGTGCGGCCCGGCGCCATCATTATCAACACGAGTACGGTCTCTGCCCGGCTCTCCCGTCGCCTGTCGGAAGCGGCTCTCGCCCAGGGCGCCTGGATCCTCGATTCGCCTGTTTCGGGCAGCACGCCCCAGGCCGAGCAAGGACAGCTCGTCATCTTCGTCGGTGGCGCGGAAGCCGCATACCAGCGATCCCTGCCGATCTTCTCCGCGCTGGGCAGGGAGTCGTTCTACCTGGGGCCGGCTGGTGCGGGTTCGACCATGAAGTTGTGCGTCAACGCTCTGCTCGGTCTGGGCCTGCAGGCGCTGGCCGAGGCGATTGCGCTCGGGCTGAAGGCCGGTCTGGAGCGCGACCGGTTCCTCGATGTGCTCGGCTCCACGGTCGTCCTGTCCGCCAGCCAGAGATCGAAGATCGAGAACATCAGGAAGGAAGCCTACCCGCCCACGTTCCCCCTCCGCCTGATGTTGAAGGATTTCGGTCTCGTCCTCGACTCGGCGAGGTGCTTGTCGGTTCCGATGCCGACGACGGCGGCCGCCCGGGAGGTCTGCGCGGCCGAGGCCGCCCGCCAGCGCGGGAGCGGCCGGGACGAAGACTTCTCCTCCGTGGTCCGGGCGATGGAGGAGATCGCGGGTGTGAAGGGGTGAAACCGGCGCGGCTCGCGGCGCTCGCCCTGGGGGCGGGTCTGCTGGTCCTGCTGATCGGGACGTCGGTGGAGTCGGCCGTCCTCGCGACGTTCCGGCCGACTGGATTCGAGCTCAAATGGGTCAGCGACGTCGTCGCCGCCGCGGCCGTCGCCGGACTCACATACTTGACGTTGCACCTCGGCGCGGCGCGTAGCCAGGTCGCAGAACTGGAACGCAGCCGCATCGCCCTCGACGAGCAACTGCGGGTGGCGGCCGAGATCCAGCGGCGGTTGCTTCCAGCCATCCCGACGGAGTTGCTCAACTGCAGATGGGCCGCCCGGATGATTCCCGCCTACGAGGTCGGCGGTGACTTCTACGACTTCGTCGCCCTTTCCGGCGACGCCGTCCTCGTCATGCTGGGAGACGTGTCCGGCAAGGGCATTCCCGCTGCGCTGCTTCAGTCCACTCTCAAGACGCTCTTCCGTGTCCATGCCTCCTCGGCGACCGATCTGGCCGCGCTGGCCGCTCGGATCTCGAAGGGCCTGCGCGAGGAGACCGGAGGTGTGCCCTACGCGACCGCCATCCTCGCCCGGTTCGATCGGGCGCCGGCCAAGATGACGTTCGTCAACGCCGGACATCCGTCGGGGTTCCTGATCCGCGACGCGGCGCCCATCGCGGTGGAGCCGACTGGCTTGCCGCTCGGCCTGTGGCCGGACGCGCAGTACGAAGCGCTCTCCCTCGATCTCTACCCGGGTGATCTGGGCGTGTTCGTGACCGACGGCGTCACGGAAGCCCTGGAGGGCGGCGCGCTCTCGTTTCGCGACGCCCTGGAGCAGTCCGTCCGGTCCGGTATCGAGGAGCCGGCGGACCTGTGCGCGTATCTGCTGCGTGTCGCACGAGAGGGCCCAGGCCCTCCCGGTGCGGGCGACTGGCAGGACGATCGGACCGCCCTCGCGTTCCGCGTGCTGCACGCACGCTGAGCGTGCGGCTGCGCGCAGTCATGCGTGCCGGCGCCCACCGACGGAGAGCCTGGCGCCCGGCCGCCCCGCGGCTAACCGCAAGCTCGCCAGGGAGGTAGACGCACGCGTGCCATCAGGGCACTGGCATGGCTCGTGATGTTGACGCGGGTGCCGCATGTCGCGGCCTCGGAGGGCAACACATATGAAGACGAGACTCATGGCGATCACGGGCGCGGTGGCCGTGCTCACCGCCGCTTGCGGGTACAGCATCAAGGCGACCACCGACTACGACCACGCAGTGAACTTCGCGAGCTACCAGACCTTCTCGATCGTGAACGGCAACTCCTCGGGCAATCCCGTGAGCGACCAGCGGATCGCGGCGGACGTGGTGGCGGCGCTCACCTCGAAGGGGTGGAAGGAAGCTCCCACGGATCAGGCCCAGGCGGCGGTCGTCGTTCATACCGCGACCAAGACCAAGCACACGTACCAGACGTTCTACGACGGATACGGATGGGGTGGCTGGGGATGGCGGCGGTGGGGTGGCCTCGGCGGACTCGGCGGCGGCTCGACCACGTACGTCCAGGACTACAAAGTGGGCACCGTCGTGGTCGACATCTTCGACGGCAAGACGAAGGAAGCGATCTGGCACGGGTACGCGACGGACGTCCTCGCCGGCAGCGCACCGGAGAACGCCAGGATAAACGAGCAGGCCGTCGCGAAGATGTTCGCCAGCTTCCCGCCGGGCACGAGCGCAGCCGAAAACGGCCGGTGAGCGGGCCAACCGTGGACCCCGAGGATGCGTCGGACGCGCTCGTGTTCTTCGGGCCACGGGGGACCTCGCCTCCCGCAAGATCTTTCCCGCGCTCCAGGCGATGGTGAAGCGCGGCCACATGAGGAATGACGGGAGGGCCGCACCCGAGGCGGGCAAGGAGCAGCCATGAAATGGAAACCATGGGCACAGCGTCTGGTGGGTGGCGCGGGAGTTCTGATCGCGCTGTCCGGCGCGACCGCGGAGGGTCAGGCCGCCTTCACAGCCGAGCGGCCGCCGATGTCCGGCTCGCGGACGTACGCGAACGCGATCGTGGTGGCGATCGACGCGCGGGCGGGGACGATCACCGTGCGCGGCGGCGGGATCGGCAAGGACGAGACGTTTCCCGTCGAGGCCCCGGCGCTGCAGCGCATCGGCGTGCTCAAGCCGGGCGAGCCCGTGGTCCTCACTCTTGGGGCCGCAGGCCCGGGACGGGAAGTGGTGATCCGGATCGAACGGTCACTGATGGGTGCCGGGACTCGGCCTGGATCAGCCGGCGGACCTGGCGCCCCGCGGCCTCGCGGTCCCAGCGACGCGGCTGCCACCACGACCGGACCCGCGCCGTCCCCTGCCCCTTCTGCGGCCGCTACGCCGACGCCGAGCCCAGAGACCCCGCGGCTGCCGACCGATATCGTGGGGCCGTTCCGCGATCCCCGTCTCGATCCCAATTTCGACCCGCGCCGGGACCCCTTGCGCAACCCCAACGTCGTGCCCGGGCTGAGCGAGCCGGCGCCGACGCCGACTCCGACGCCCCCACCGCCGGCCGCGGGGCTATTGAGTCACCCGCAGTTGGTTGCATGCCTCGGCGCGGCCCAGGAAATCCGGATTTTCCGACACTCAGGAGGCGCGTGATAATGCTCGACTGGAACGGGTATCGCGAAGAGCTGCTCGCGACGATCGGCGACCTGGCCAGGGTGAGCCCGGACACGATACGAGGCTACCGGGCGCTCAGCGACGCCGGAGCGAAGACGGACCTCCTCGGCGCAAAGACCAGGGAGCTGATTGCGCTGGCGGTCGCGGTGACCCGCCAGTGCGACGGGTGCATCACGATCCACACCGCCGCGGCGACCAAGCAGGGTGCAACGAAGGAGGAGATCGTCGAAGCGCTGGGCGTGGCGATCGCCGTCAACGCTGGCGCAGCGCTCGTATACGCCGCGCGCGTTCTGAATGCGTACGCAGCCAAACCCTCCGCTGGTCAGGGCGAATAGCACGCTCGTTGCAACCTGGGTGACGTATGTCTTCTGAGCGCGAGCGTGCGCTGGTGCCCGTCCTCTTGAGCCTGACCGCGGTCACGGGGTTGGTCGATGCGGCCAGCGTGCTGGGGCTCGGCCGCGTCTTCACGGCAAACATGACGGGCAACGTCGTGTTCCTGGGCTTTGCCGCCGCGGGTGCGCCGGGGCTGTCGCTGGTGCGGTCGGGTGCGGCGCTGCTGGCCTTCGTCGTCGGAGCGGCGATCGGCGGACGAATCGGTGCGCCCATCGGTGCCGGCTCCGTCGAGCGGCCCACGTCCGCCGCCCTCGGACTCGAAGCTGCGTTGCTCTTTGCGGCGACAGGCATGGCATTCGGTGCCGGGTCGGATCTGTCCCACGTACCGGCGCGGCTGTACGCGGTAATCGGCTTGACGGGTTTCGCCATGGGCGTTCGCAACGCCGTTGTGCGCAAGCTCGCCGTGCCGGACCTGACTACGACCGTACTTACGATGACGATCACAGGGCTGGCCGCGGACTCGCGGGCAGCGGGTGGGGATGGGCCGCGCTGGTCGCGGCGAGTGGCCTCCGTCGCGATCATGTTCGCAGGAGCGGCGGCCGGCGCTTGGCTGGTGGCGTGGTCGGTCGCCCATGCCCTCGCCGTTGCCGGTGTGGTCTCGACGCTCGCGGGCGTCAGCGCCCGTCGACGGCTACGTCACGCCGAGACGACGGTGGCACCGCATTGAATCGAGGCGCAGTACAATGCGCGCGAGGAAATGGCTCGCTTCCAGGCAGGCAAGCCATGGCTTCTCGGCATCCTGACCCAGGCCGTCGACGTGACCGCCAACGGGTCGGCGAAGGCGGACTTCTCGTAGACGGGGACGGAGCAGCCTCCGCCGGCACCGCCCAACTGAGGTGAACTGCTTTCCGGCTACCCCGGTCAGGGTAGACCGCCATTGCCCAGAGTGGGTACGTCAAAACCATTCGATCTCGTGATGCCCTCGTCCGACGTGCACCGTTATGTTGCGCTCGCTCGCTCACGTGGGCGCGAGCGACGAGGGGCGATGCGCGGCCTCGGAGGGGAAGGCATGAGCGGTAGGACGAATCATTCGCGGGAGCGTATCCGGCATGCGCTGGCGGTGGCCGGTCTGTTGATCGCGGCCGTGCCCGGGCTCGGCCGCGCCGACGACGAGGCGAGCGCCGCCGGCGCGCCCGCCCGGACGGTCGTCGTCGGCCCGGAGTACCACGCCGGTCCGTTTCACCGTTGGCTCTGGGGGGCCGACTATCGGCCGCTGTGGACCGCACCGATCCCGGTCGAGGTCCTGGATCTCCAGCGCTTCGCCGGCGGCCTCAAGCCCGTCATGCGCGTCGGCGGACAGGAAACCAAGGGCCTCGCCATGAAGGGAGCGGATGGCCGGGACTACACGTTCCGCGGGATCGACAAGGACCCCACGAGCATCCTGCCCGAGGACCTGCGCGACACCTGGGCCCGGAGCCTCGTTCAGGACCAGATCGCGGCCAACCATCCCGCGTCCTTCTTCGTCGTGGACGAGCTGATGAAGGCCGCGGGGATCCTGCGCACCGAGCAGCTTCTCATGGTCATGCCCGACGACCCGGTACTGGGCGAGTTCCGCAAGGAGTTCGCCGGCCTCGTCGGGCAGGTCTACGAGTATCCGGGAGCGAAGTCCGACAAGAATCCGGGATTCCAGGGCGCGACGGAGATCCTCAAGCACGACGCGTTCTACAAGCGGATCGAGGCGGACCCCAGGGACCGGGCGGACGCCCGGGCCTTGCTGAAGGCGCGCCTGCTCGACATCCTGATCGGCGACTTCGATCGCCACCGTGACCAGTGGCGCTGGGCGAAGTTCCCGGGGAAGGAGCAGTGGCAGCCCATCCCGGACGACCGGGACCAGGCCTTCTGCCGCTATGAGGGCCTCGTTCCCGCTCTCGCCCGTCCGCGCGTCCCCATCCTCCAGAACTACGGCGACCACTACCCCGGGATGGAAGGCCTCGTCTGGAACGGCCGGGACCAGGACCGCGAGCTGCTGGCCGGCCTCGAGCGTCCGGTCTGGAAGGAGGTGGCGCTCGAGCTCAAGGCCCAGATGACCGACGAGGTGATCGAGAGAGCGGCCCGTCGCATGCCGCCCGAGTATTTCAAGATCGATGGTGCGCGGCTCATCCACGACCTCAAGGGCCGGCGCGACCGGCTGCCCGAGGGAGCAGAGGCCTTCTACGAGCACATCGCCGACAAGGTCAAGGTCTACCTGACGAGCGGCCCGGAGTACGTGGAGGTCAAGCGCCTCGACGGCGGCGACATGCTCGTCCAGGCGTGGCGGCAGGGCCCCGACGGCAAGCCGGCGAGCGAGCCCTTCTTCCATCGCACGCTGCACAGGCGCGAGACCCGGGAGGTGCAGATCTACCTGAACGGCGGCAACGACCGGGTCGTCACGCTGGGAAATCCCAACGGCATCACGGTGCGCGTGATCGCGGGGCCGGGCCACGCCGTCGTGGACGACACGAAGGGTGGGGGGACCCGGCTCAGCGACACCGGATCCGGCGAGCTCTTGAAAGGGCCGGGCTCACACCTCGACCGCAAGCCCTACACGCCGCCGCCGCCTCCGAAGAACGCGCCCTGGATTCCACCGCGCGACTGGGGGCGAAACACCTTCTTCGTTCCGTGGCTTTCCTTCGGCAGCGACCTCGGCGCTCTGGTCGGAGCGGGGATCGACACCGAGGCCTTTGGTTTTCGCAAGGAGCCGTACGCGAGCCGCCACATCGTCCGCGCGGCCTGGGCCACCGCGGAGAGCACGTTCCGGGCCGACTACAAGGCCGAGTTCCGCCTCGAGAACCGGGGAGTCTACGCGGGCTGGTACGCCTACACCTCCGGCGTCGAGGCCAGCCGCTTCTTCGGCTTCGGAAACGAGACCTCCGACCGCGGGAACCAGAACTCCGACTTCTTCAAGGCGAAGCAACTGCAGTACTCCTTCACGCCCAGCGTCTCGATCCCTCTGGCAAGGAACTTCACCTTCTCCGTCGGTCCCACGATCAAGTACGCCTCCACTCAGAAGAAGCAGGACTTCACCCTCATCAACGCGCAGCAGCCATACGGCTACGGGAATTTCGGTGAGGTCGGGGCCACGGGAGTCCTCGACCTGGACAGCCGAGTCGAGGCTTCCAAGGCGCCGGGGGGTGTCGCCCTGCGGAGCCTCGGCTACCCCCGGGCGGGGGGCGAGGTGCGCGTCACGGGCCAGGTGTGGCCCAAGGCCTGGGACGTATCGGGGACCTTCGGCTCGGTGGAGGGAAGCGCGGCCGCGTACCTGACGCCCGGCGGCGACAAGGCGCCCACCCTCGCCCTGCGCGCGGGGGGGAAGAAGGTCTTCGGTAGCTACCCTTACTTCGAGGCGGCGTATCTGGGAGGGGGACTGGGCGGGTTCGGCCCGGCGGCCGGAGACGAGCCGGTGCGGGGGCTGCAGCGTCACCGTTACGCGGGTGACGCCGCGGTCTACGGGAACGCCGACCTGCGCATCTACATCTCGCGGTTCAACATCCTCGTGCCCGGGACCTGGGGAATCCTCGGCTTCGGCGACATCGGCCGCGTCTACTACAATCCGGAGAGCTCAAACAAGTGGCACACAGGTTACGGCGGCGGTCTCTGGTTCGCGTGGCTCGACCGTGCCAATACCCTCAGCGTGTCCTACGCGCGGAGCGAGGGGCACAACGGCTTCTACGCGCGCGCGGGATTCGCTTTCTGATTCTTCGGAGCTTGTAGGGCGGGGTCGCTCCCCGCCGATGGAGGACAGATGGTTCTGAAGATCGTCTACTGGGCCAGCACGATCATCGCCGCGGCGATGCTCGCGATGGCCCTCATGTATCTGACCGGCAATCCGCAAGTGGTCGAAGGCTTCAACCACGTCGGCTACCCGCAGCACCTCCGGCTCGTACTCGGCGTCGCCAAGCCGGCGGCCGCCGTCGTCCTGCTGTTGCCGGGTCTCCGCCTCCTGAAGGAGTGGGCATACGCGGGCG
>WNGG01019705.1_pt1 | contig 11268 bp, 8 predicted proteins | sample 5400661 | NCBI WGS metagenome assembly WNGG01 (sample SAMN13153372, study PRJNA577476) | soil metagenome | isolation source: 100 cm soil or saprolite under Garry oak tree replicate 1 | place: USA:California | collected 2016-06-15 | reverse complement strand
CGGCCCCGGAGGAGACGCTGCCGTTCGCGGAGAAGGTCGCCTGGTACAGGCCGCCGGAGACGTTCGCCAGGGTGACCGCCGAACCGCCGTCGGGACGGGCGAAGGAGACCTTCGACGAGAGGGTGACCGTGTTGAGCGTGATGTCGTCCGTCGAGGTGGAGGGATCGTTGAGATCGACCACGCTGGCCGTGAGGCTGGAGGTGTTGATGCGGAACTGGCAGTCGCGGTTGCGGGTGATCGCCTGGGCGCGCGCCAGCTGGATGGACTGCTGGACCTGGTAGATCGCGCCGCGCATGTCCTCGCGCCCGAGCCACGGGACGGAGTAGGTCGCGGCCGCCACGACGACGATCGACATCAGCACCATGACGACGGTGATCTCGGCGAGACTCATCCCCTGTTCGCTGCGCATGGCTCGACCCTTGACCGCCTGTCAGAACTTAGGTCTCCCTGAATCACAAGTCAAAGAGTGCATTGCGTTACGGGGAGTGACGGGAAGGTGATCCGGTGGCTCAGCCCTTCAGAGGGGTCGCCGGAAGGTGCAGATCCTCCGGACGGATCGACCCCCCTTCCCCGAGGATCAGGGCGCGCTCGATGGTGTTTTCCAGCTCGCGCACGTTGCCGGGCCAGGCGTAGGCGCACAGCGCCCGGATGGTTTCCGGCGACACGGTGATCGGTCCGCGCTTCTTCTGCTCGGCGGCGAACTTCTTCAGGAAGTACCGGGCGAGGACCGGGATATCGTCCACCCGCTCGCGCAACGGCGGCACCGTGATCGGGAAGACCGACAGGCGGAAGTAGAGATCCTGGCGGAAGGTCCCCTGGGCGACCAGGGTCTTCGGATCCTTGTTGGTGGCGGCGACCAGGCGGATGTCGACGCTGCGCGTCTCGGTGCCGCCGACGCGTTCGAACTGCCGGTGCTCGATGACCCGCAGGACCTTGCCCTGCAGGCCGAGCGACAGATCGCCGATCTCGTCCAGGAACAGCGTGCCCTTGTCGGCGATCTCGAACTTGCCCTTCTTGGTGCCGGTGGCGCCGGTGAACGCCCCCCTCTCGTAGCCGAACAGCTCGCTCTCGAGCAGGTTCTCCGGGATCGCCGCGCAGTTGATCGGAAAGAACGAGTGGGTCTTGCGACCGCTCAAATGGTGCACCGCGTGCGCGAACAGCTCCTTGCCCGAGCCGCTCTCACCCAGGAGCAGGACGGTGGCGTCGGTCGGGGCCACCTTGCGCACCTGGTCGAGGGCGCGTTTCAGCGCCTGGCTGTCGCCGAGAATCTCCGGGACGTCGAGCTCCTGCGAGAAGCGTTCCTTGAGCAGCGTGTTCTCGTGCAGCAGGCTGCGGTGGTCCAGGGCCCTCTTGACCAGGGCCAGGAGGTGGTCGGTGTCGACCGGTTTCTCGAGATAATCGTAGGCGCCTGCCTTCATGGCGCCGACCGCGTCCCGGATCGTCCCGTAGGCGGTCATCAAGATAACCGGCATCTCGGGGTCGGCCGCGACCGCCGCCTTCAGGACCTCGTGTCCGGAGGCGGCCGGCAGGCGCAGGTCGGTGAGCACCATGGCGAACCGATCGCGCCGGATCTTCTCCAGCGCGGACCGGCCGTCGGGCGCCTCGTCCACGCCGAACCCCTCGGCCTCCAGGGTCTTTCTCAGGACGGAGCGCAGGCTCTCCTTGTCCTCGACCAGGAGGATGCGGTCCGCGGCCTTCACCGGGATTGCGATTCCTGCGCGAAGCGGGTCTCGACCGAGGCGAGCTGGTCCCGGGCTTCCTCCTGCTCTTCTTTCAGCGTCTTGATTTCCTCGTCGACCTTCTGCAAGAGCTCTTTCGGGCGCATGGAGGCCTCGCCCCGGGTGTCCTCCCCCGCGGGCGGCTTCGGCATGATCGTCAGCGGGTCGAGGATCGCCTGCCTCTTCCCCTGGAGGTAGTCGAGCCGGGTCTGGATCTGCGCCAGGCGATCGCGCAGCCCCTTGATCTGCCCGTCGCGGAATTTTTCCTTCGCCTCGCGGTCCTTGAACGGCCGGAGCGGATCCTCCTGGGTGTTTTCCTGCGGCCCCTGCGGGCGCTTCGCGGCCCGCGCTCCCCTTCCGGAGGTCTTCCCGGCGGCCGTCTTCGGGGCCGCGCCCGGCGCCGGGGCAGGTGGGGAGCCCGTCGGCGCCACCGGCTGCGGGGGCGTCGGGGCCTCGACCTCGTCCTCGGCAGGCTCCTGCCGAGCCGGGACCTGACGGTGGAACCTCTCCAGATCGGAGTCGGTGAAGCTCAGGGCCGGCTCCGGGGCGCTCCTCGCCTTCGATTTCGCGCCGGACGAAGCGGCCGTCGTCGAAGTCGGGGCCCCGGCGGCGGGGGTGGACCGCGGCGTTGGAGAGGCCTTCGGCGCGGGCGTCGGAGTCGCCTGGGGCTTGGGCTGATCCTGGTCGGCGGCGCTCAGCGGCGCCCCGGCCGCAACCGGAAGCGCGCACAGGGCGGCCAAGAGGACGCCGGCCGGGCAGGCACGCCACCGGTCGGTCCGTAGAGGCTCGGGACTCACTCGGGGTCTTGTCGGTATCGGCTCCATCACCTCTCTCCGGTGACGGAAATGTAGGGCCCGCGCCGGCCGGGATCAAGCCTGCGGGAATCGGCCGCTACAGCCCGGTCTGCCAGGACGAGATGATGACGCGTGGTATGGGCATCCCCTTGCGCGGCCAGTTGCCCTTGACGAGGCTCTCGTCGAAGTAGAACGCGGGGTTGCCGGAGCCGTCCAGGACGCCCTGCTGGGCCACGAACGAACCGAAGTAGACGGCGTTGCCGCTGGCGGTGAAGGTGCCGCTGTTGTACATGACTCCGTCGAGGACGACGTCCGTCTGGAACGGCAATCCAGTGTCGTCACGCACCGGGGTGGCGCTGGCCGTCCAGCTCGCGTCGGCGCAGGTCGCGGCGTCCACGCAGTAGCGGTGGCCGGTCGCCGGATCGACGAACGATGCGGGCGCCGCGGTGCCCGTGACGCCGTTGCCCCTCACGGTGTACGCCCCGGTGAGGGTCCCCGGATATTGCAGGTTGACGAAACCGGAGGCGTCCTGTGGCTCGCCCGGAGGGTAGATGGTCCTCGTAATGCCGATGCTGCCCGCCCCGGTGGTCTGGAACGTGGCCGAGTTCAGGTAGGCGAATCCCTGCAACCCCGTCCAGCCGCTCGAGGAGTAGCTGAGGCCCGGCGTCAGGTTCGTCGTCGGCCACGCATCGGTGTACAGACCGCGGGGTGGCAGAGCGTCCCGCGTGTCGAAGAAGAAGATGCCGCTCTTGCCGGAGGTTGCGGCTCCCATGGTGACCGGCGTTCCCTGACCGTCCTGCAGAAACTGGTCGGCGCTCGACCATGAGTAATAGTAGTTTCCCCGGTTACCGCCCTGGGCGATCGACTTCCAGAGGTTGTAGTCGAACGCCGGGCAGTTGATGACGGTGTTCTGGAAGAGATTGGTGTGGTAGCTGGTGCCATTCCCGGGGTACGGATAGGTGCCGCCGGGATAGGTCATCGGGAAAGGCTGGGAGTTCGAGTTCGGCATGCCGGCGATCGTCCCGCCGGCCATGAACTTGAACCAAGGATCCTCGACCGCGGCCCCGGTGACGTCGGTGGCCCAGGTCGCCAGGTTGTGCGGCGTCGCGTCGGTGTAGTAGGTGCCCGGGTCGTTCAAGGCGTACGGGATGGAGGTCGGGACCTTGTTGTCCAGGTTGCCGGGGATGTTGGCCCCCGCCAGGGCGGAGCCGGTGCCCCAGTGGACCTCGAAGCTGCCGGTGTACGACAGGTCGGAGCACGACTGCAGCGGCCCGACCGGCCCGGGCACCGGGACTTCGTTGACCACCGCCTTGACCACGCGTGTGGCCACCTGCCGTTCATCCGCCGTCCCCGGGTAGATGAACAGGCCGGACGTGACCTTGATGGTGGCGACCCCCAGGCGGGTGGTCAACCCGCCGATGGTCGCGCTCGGTGGGCCGTAGATCTCGATGCGCGTGATCCGCGCCAGCAAGTCCACTTTCGGAAAGTTCGGGAACAGGGCGGCGTTGATCGTCGCCAGGTGCGAGGCGTTCACGACCAGATCCGGCCCGGCGTTGGGGAACGCGCCATCGAAGCCGGTCTCGACCCCCAGGTACGTGTTCGCCAGGTCCGAGCGGTACGGCCGGTCGAGGATCGGGCTCGTGGTGCAGGTGGCGTCCTTGTACAGGGGACGCGTCCGCCACGTACATGGCCGTGGCCGAGTTCCGCTCGTTCTCCGCGATCGTGCTCTCGGTCTGGGCCATCATCATATAGGACAGCCCGAGCAGGGCCAGGATCACGCTCACCAGTGTGGCGATGATCAAGGCCGAACCCTGCTCACCCTTCTTGCCCAGATCACGTGCCGGCGTCATTCTCGATGCCTCGTTGATCATGGCCGCTCCTATGGGCACGACCCGGTGGTCGAAGTGGAGATGGTCAGGCTCGAGTTGACGCAGAACGTGCACGTCCCGGTGATCCCGCTCGTGTCGGTGAAATCGTACGTGAGAGTGAACGACTGGGCGGCGACCGAGGCGTTCCAGGTGAACTGGCATCCCGCGCTGGACGAAGCGTTGATCCTCGGAGGCACCCCGAACAGGGGGGTGCATGCGATCGGATTGCCACCAAGGGGCAAACAGTAGAGCGCGAGCGGCGACGTCGGCAGGTCGACCTCGTTCAGAATGAAGGGGCCGCCGGTCCAGCCGGTCGTGATCCGGGTGATGTCCAGGCCCTTGGAATAGGTGTTGGTCAGCGTCAGGTTCAGCTTGTTGGTCTTCGGGTTGCCCGACGACGGTGTCAGCGTCGCGCCGCCCGCGGTCAGCTTGCACGGCAGGTTGTTGGTCCGGGTGTACTTCGTCGTGATGCTGGATATGCACCCCTTGTCGTTCTGCACCTCCCAGTAAATGGTGTAGACGCCCGCGTCATTGGTCTGCGCCGGCCAGGTCGCCGTGCTCGGGGACCCGTTGACCGGCGGAAAGAAGCTGTAGTCCGCCGGGCCGGAGCCGTCGGAGTCGCGGGTGATGTGGGTGTGACCCTGGTAGCTGAGGTCGCTGCCGCCCACCACCGACATGGAGAGAGTGACATCTCCGCCGCCGGAGGAATTGGTGGGCGGGCTGACGGTGAGCGTGCCACTGAACGTGCAGGTCGCCTGCACACCGTCCGACTTCTGGCTCTCGTGCGGGCAGTAGTCGACCGCGGTCAGCTGATAGTAGGCCGCCTGCGTCCTGAGGTCGTTCTTGATGGAGACGATGTTGTCGTCGTACGACGGCGGCGTGGCGACCGGTATGGCGTCCGCGTCGTACGCGTAAGCGAGCGACGGATCGGACGGGCTCAGCCCCACTGGGCCGACGGCCCTGTAGACCTTGTATTTGTCGATGGCGATCGTCTGCGGCGTGGGGGTGGCGGTGTTGGTCGTGACGGCAGTCCATTGAAGATGAATGGTGTTGGGGTTGCTGCGTGCGGCGCTCAGGCCCGTCGGAGCCGTGGGATTGTAAAGCGTGTTCGCCCGGCCGGTGGCCACGGCGCTCGGTGTCCCCTCCGTCCCGCACTGATCCACCGCGGACACCTTGTAGAAGAAGTCTTTGCAGGCCGCGACCGCATCGGTGGTGGCGAGGACGCCCACCGGCACGTCGGTCGGGGTCTTGACGACGACGGGAGAGGGGAAGGACGAGTCGATGTCCCGGTAGACCTTGTACCCCGCCAGGTCGCGCAGGATCGTGGCGCCGCCGATCGAGTTCGGGTCGCCGCTCAGCGACGTGGCCACGGTGTTGACCTTCAGCTCGTCCCAGTTCAGCTGGATCTTGCCGTCCAGGGACGTCGGCATCCCGGTCGTGGACCCGTAGTAGCTCGCCGTGACGTTCTGCGGCGTGCCCGGCGTGGTCGTGTTGGTCACCACCGCGCACGGCTGCCCCGTGGAGGGCGCCCAGCCGCTCTGGTTGCCCCCCAGGTCGCGCGCCTGCACCTGGAAGCAGTAGTTGGAGCTCATCGGCAGACCCGACACGAAGCCGTGGCCCAGGTAATCGAGGATTCCGTACTCCAGATGCGGGTAGGTGAAGCTGCGGGTCGAGAAACTGTTCGGCGACCCGTTCAGATAGAACTTCACGACGTAGGACGTCACGCCCGAGGTCGGGGCCGGCTGGTCCCATTTCACCAGGATCCCCTGGCAGTGGCCCGGTACGACCGAGACGTTCGTCGGCGTGGGGGGGGGCGTGATGTCGATGTCCTTGACGCCGGTCTTCCCCAGGTTCTCCGGGTTGACGTCGGACAGGAGATCGAACTTGCGGTAGTGGCTCGTCGCCGTCGCGTCGGTCGGGTCGGTGTAGTCCTGGTCCGGGTCGCGCGTCATCCCGACCACGCTGACGGCGATGCGGCGCACCTTGCCGCGGGTCGTGATGTTGGCGTCGGCGCCGCCGATGTCGTCCGCCGCGCTGGCGGGCGTGTTCGGGTTCAGGAGATTGCCGGCGTCGTCGTAGTACAGGAAGGTCATGGCGCGGAGGTTCTCGGCCACCGGCTCGTAGACGAAGTTCGTCGCCGCCTGCGGCGAGGCCGGGAACGCCCCGTTGACGTCGGCCAGAGTCACGCGATACAGGGTGTACGGTGGATCGTTCTGCACCAGGACCACGTTCGGGATGGTGACCGTCGATACGCTCTTGGAGCGCGGTTTGTCCGGGTCGAGGCGCAGCGTCAGGGTGTCCGGACCGACCGGGCCCGGCTTCGCCAGGACGTAGGTGACGATCTCGTCGTTTCCGGTCGAGACGACGTTGTATTGGGCGCCGGCCAGGGCGGCCTCGGGCGTCGTGTTCGCCGCCGGGTCCTCGAAGTCGTAATCGCCGCGGATGGTGACTGCAGTGTCCCACGCCCCTTCCACCTGCTCGTCGACGCGGCTGGCGTCGCCGTCCGGGTTGGTATTGAAGCCGGCCAGGCGGATGTCGGAGACCATGCGGTCGAACGCCACCCGGGTCGACTGCTGCTGGTCGCTGAAGTTCTCGCCCGACTTGTACGACTTCTGGGCGGCGCTGTAGAGGATGAAGGCGACGGCCGCGGCGATGGCGAAGATCGCCGACGCCACCAGCATCTCGATCAGACTGAACCCTGTCGCGTCCTGCCGTCCTGACTGTCGCTGCCTGAACACGCTGTCCTCCAATCCGCCGCCGGATGACCGGCGGCCGGCCTTCCCCTCCCTGCCTAGAATCTCGTCGTCGACAACGCCACCGTCTGCTGGCGCCCCAGCTCGGTCCAGGTGACCGACACCGTGATGCGGATCCCGAGGGCGGCGCCGAAGTTGGGCGTGCCGGGGCCCATGGCCAGGACCGTGACGGAGGCGGAGCCGTTGGCCAGCTTCCGGGTGATCTCCGGCTGCCACGGGCTGATGGCGTTGGTCCCGCTCGTGCTGGTGACCGTCATGGTGGTGTCGGTCGTGGCCGCGCCGAACGTGGTGTACAGCCCCGTGAACGACAGCTTGTCGAACGTCTCCATGATGTCGTGCGCGATCACCATCGCCTCGGTCATCGTCTTGCCGGTCTTCAGCTGGCGCCCCCCGAGGATGAACATCGAGCAGATGGACAGGAGCACGCCGGCCAGGACACCGATCGCGATCACCACTTCGATCAGGCTGAAGCCCCGCTCGCCGCCCCGTCGCGCCATCATGTCCCCGCGCATCCTCATGCCCGTCTCCTCGTCCCTAGAAGGTGCTGTAGGCGCTCGAGATCGTCCCGCTCGGCGTCACGGTGATGGTGTAGCGGTCGTTGCGCGAATCGTTGATCATCCCGCTCACGGCTACGGTCTGGTTCCCGGCGGCTCCCGTCGAGCCGTTGGTGTTGAAGGTGATCGACGCGGCGCTCGTGCTCTCGATGTTCGCGTGCTCAAAGCGAACGGTCATCACGACGCCCTTGTAATTGGTGTACGAGTACTGGTTCGGCGATGCGGCGTTCTGGTTGTTGATCGTGATGCTGCGCTGCGCCCGGTTCGAGACGGCGTTGTAGCGCAGGGCGCGCAGATCGGTCACCAGGTCGTCGGCGGCGGCGCGGATCTTGTAGGCCTTGAAGGCCTCGTTGATCGACGGGCCGCCGAAGACCACGAACAGACCGATCAGGGCGATGACGACCAGGAGCTCCGGGAGCGAGTACCCCTGCTCCGCGCTGGCCTGGCCCGTCATACGCCGCTCTCCGCTCATCGCCTGTCTCCTGCGCGTCGATCCGTGCGCACCGGTCATCGAGCAAGCGATGTGCCACGGCGCCGTCCCCGCCGCGCTCGGGCGCCATCTGCGGCAGGCACGCGAGTTGGCGCGCGATGGCGTGGTGTCCCGGGGATCACGAAAGCGTGTTCCGGGGCACGGGCGTTACAGGATGTGACAGCGACCGATCGTCGGCCAGGCGTCAGAGCGGCGCCGGAGGAGTCGGACCACCCGGGCGTGGTGGCAGGTAGAGGGTGAAGGTGGTCCCCTCGCCCCGCCGGCTGTGCACCTCGATCTGGCCGTCGTGGACCACGGCGGTCTTCTGCACCAGGGCCAGTCCCAGCCCCGTGCCGCGCTCCTTGGTGGTGAAGAAAGGGGTGAAGATGTGCGGCAGGTCCGCGTCCGCAATGCCCGGGCCGTTGTCCTCGACGACCACGCGCACGCCGCCGGGGGTCCCCGCCTCAGGCAGGCCCCGCAGGACCACCCGGCGCGCCCCCGCAGCCCCGGCCGGACCGGGAGCCTGGGAGCCGAACGACTCCAGAGCGTTGACGAGCAGGTTGCGCAGCGCCTGCCGGATCAGGGCCTCGTCGGCGACGATACGCGGGAAGGTCCCCCGGACCTCGATCCCGGCCCCGGCCTTCGCCGCCTCTTCGCTCGTGTCGCGCACCAGGTTGTCCACCAGGTCCCGCAGATCGACCTCGGACAGATCGAGGCTGACCGGTCGGGCGTAGCGCAGGAAGTCGGTCACGACTCTTTCGATCCCTTCCACTTCGCGCAGGATCGTCTCGGCATGCTCGCGTGGCGCCTGCGTCGCGTGCCCGCCGTTGCCGTTCTGTCTCGCGATCAGCCGGGCCAGGCCGTGGATGGTTGCCAGCGAGTTGCGGAACTCATGGGCGATGCCGGCGGACATCTCCCCGAGCGCCGCCAGGTTCTCCTTGAGGCCGACCTTTTCCCTGAGCGCCTTGATCTCGGTCAGGTCGGCCAGCAGGCAGAGAGCCCCCTCGACCGGGGACGAGTCGCGCTCCGGCCCGGAGGCCGGCCGGACGGGCGAGATCATCGCCCCCAGGTGGGTCACCTTGCCGTCCGGGCCGACCAGGGGCACGACTTCGCGCGACAGGCTCTCTCCCGTCTTCAGGCTGCGTTCGATCAGATCGACGAGTCGATCGGCGCGACCCAGGATGTCGCCGTACTTCCGGCCGATCGACGGGCCGCGATCGAGACCGAGAAGACGCTCCGCGGCGGGATTGACCACGGTCAGCCGGCCGTCGCGATCGAACACCAGGACGGCGCTCGACATCCCGCCGATCAGGTGGTCGCCCGGCAGCGCAGCCGGCGCGGCGGCGCCCCCGGGCTCTTTCAGGCGCGTCAGCTCCTGCTCCTGCGCGCGCAGCTTGTCGAGCACGCCCTGGAACGCCTCCACCAGGTAATCGGGCTCGTCGCGGCCCGCTTCCGGCCCGAACCCCGGGATCTGGCCCGGGACCTGCACCGCCGCCGACACGAGCCGCCTGTACGGCTGCAGGAGCCAGCGCGCGAACAGGATCACCAGCACGAGGACGAAGAGCAGTCCGGCCGCCTGGAATCCTGCGATCAGCGTGAGATTCAGATCGACCGAGCCGAGCGCCGGCACCTCGGTGGACACGCGGATCACCGCGATGGTGGCGCGCCTCCCGTCCGGGATCGGCCGGTACGCGGCCAGCGTCGCGTAGTTCGAGCCCCGGGGGCGATCGAGCGGCGCGAGCACGCCGAGGCCGGCCTTCAGCCTGGCCGCGGCCCCGGGCTGGCCGGCGAGCAGGGCGTCGGCCTGGCCCACGCGGCCGGGGTCGGAGGACGACAGCACGGTCCCCTCCGCGGTCAGGATTTCGATCGCCAGCATCCCCTTCTGCCGCGCCATCAGGCTGAGAAACGTGGGCGGGATGTACGGCGGCGTCCCGGGCCCGGCGCGCAGACCGCGCAGCATCTGGTCGCGCTCCAGCTCGGCGCGCACCAGGTCCGCCTCGAGCGCGACGCGGCGGCCGACCTCCTCCTGGATCGAATCGCGCGCCGAGACCAGGAGGTGAAAATCGAGGACGATCGCGACCGCCAGGAACAGGACGAGCAGGATCAGGAAGATCTTGATCTGTCCCTCGTAGCCGCGCAGGATCGGGCGGTTCATCGCGCCAGACCCGCGACATCGAGGTACGCACGGATCCACGACTCACCGGCGAACAGGCCGAGAATCGCGGCGCCGCCCAGGAAGACGCCGTACGGCAGCTTCGACTTCCAGCCGTAGCCGCGCCAGAGGATCATGGCCACGCCGAACAGCGCGCCCGAAAGTGCCCCGAAGAACAGCGTGAAGAGCAGGAGCCTCACGCCCAGGAACGCCCCGATCATCGCCAGCAGCTTGAAGTCGCCCTGACCGATCCCGTCCTGCCGCGCGTCCGCCGGCACTCCCCGGGCGGCCTGCCAGGCGCGATACAGGGCGTTGATCCCCCACGGGACGGCGTAGCCGAGGGCGCAGGCCGCAAGCGAGTCCGCCAGCGGCGCACGCGCGCCGCCGCGCAGCGGGCTGGCCAGGAGCCCGAGCGCGATTCCCGGCAGGGTGATGGCGTTCGGCAGGATCTGGTGCCGGGCGTCGATGACGATGAGGGCCACGAGGGCGGCGCCCAAGAGGGACTGCAGGACGAAGTCCGGGGTCGGCCCCAGCTTCAGGAACAGGAGGGCGAAGAGCGCCGCCGTGGACGCCTCCACCAGCGGGTAGCGCGCCGGGATCGGCGCGCCGCAGTGACGGCAGCGCCCGCGCAGCGCCAGGAACGACAGGACCGGGATGTTGTCATGCCAGGCGATCGGCCGTCCGCACGAGGGGCAGGCCGATGCGGGGTGGACCACGGAACGCCGCAGGGGGATCCGGTGGATGCACACGTTGAGGAAGGAGCCGACACAGGCCCCGACGCCCACCACCAGGATCCACAGGACGTACGCCGGCATGTGCGCAACTCCTGCCCGCGCGCGGGCGACCCTCGATCGCCGCCCCGCGGCGTCAGCGGGCCAGGACCAGACCGCCCCGATACCGCACCACGCCGTTCTCGGGGTCGTAGATGTAGTCGCGATCCTCGGGGTCGCGCGGCAGCAC
>WNGG01021669.1_pt1 | contig 11270 bp, 7 predicted proteins | sample 5400661 | NCBI WGS metagenome assembly WNGG01 (sample SAMN13153372, study PRJNA577476) | soil metagenome | isolation source: 100 cm soil or saprolite under Garry oak tree replicate 1 | place: USA:California | collected 2016-06-15 | reverse complement strand
CACCGTCATGTTGCGGCCGATCTCGCCGAGACCGCCGAGTGCCACGATGCGCAAGCCGTTAAGGGAAAGAGGGGGTGGCCGTCCGAGTTCGGGGTGCGGATGGCTCACCGCATCACCCCTCTCGCTTCCCCGTCGCCTCGTTCGGGCTCCGCCATGCGTGCCTCGCTCACGCTGGGATCTTTACCCCGCCGGCCAGCAGGTCAGCACGCAGCGTCTCGATCTCGTTTCGTCCGGCGTCCGCCAGGGGGGCACGAACCACGCCGCCGGGCAGGCCGAGCAGCGTCAGCGCAGCCTTCGTCATGATCACTCCTTGGCTGCGGAACATGCCGGTGTATACGGGCAGCAAGCCCAGGTGAATAGCCTGCGCGGCGGCGACGTCGCCAGAGGTGTACGCGTCGATCATGTCATGCAGCAAGTCGCCCACGACGTGGCCGACCACGCTGACCAACCCGCGAGCGCCGATCGCCAGCCATGGCAGGTTGAGCATGTCAGTGCCGCAGTAGTAGGCAAGGCCGGTCCGCGCGAGCACCCAGGAGGTTGCTCCTGGGTCATCCTTGGCGTCCTTCACCGCGACGATGCGCGGGTGGGTGGCAAGCCTGACGAGCGTCTCTGTGCTGATGGCCACTCCGGTGCGGCCGGGAATGTCGTAGAGCATGAGCGACAGCCCCGTCGCATCCGCGACCGCAGTGAAATGCCGTTCGAGACCTGCCTGCGGCGGCTTGTTGTAGTAGGGCGTCACCACGAGCAGGCCATGCGCGCCCACACGTTCCGCCTGCCTGGCGAGCTCGATGGTGTGTGCGGTGTCGTTGGTGCCGACGCCGGCTACGACAGTTGCCCGGTCTCCGACAGCCTCAAGCACCGCGGCGAGCAGCCGTTCTTTCTCCGTGTCTGTCGTGGTCGGCGACTCGCCAGTGGTGCCACTGATAACAAGGCCGTCGTTGCGCATGTCTTCAACGAGGTGGGCAGCGAGCCTCATAGCACCGTCAAAGTCCACGGCGCCGTCGGCTGTCATGGGTGTGACCATGGCGGTCAGCATCCGGCCAAATGGCGGAGCTTGGGTAGGAGTCATGAACGAAACGCTACCGGGCCGCCGGCAGCGACGGCAGACCCTGCGACCTGGTGAGCCCGCGGATGTGACAGCAGGGGCCGAGGGCTGACACACCGCGCAGACGGTGTAACACACGGAGCCAAGACGCGGCTGACGTGAGCTCGGGGGCACCCACGTCAACCGCGTCTACCTGGTTATCGGCGCCCGCACGGACTCCGTTACGTACTGCGGCACCGACATCTCAATACGTGACTGCCGTGCCGTCCCGCTGCCACTGCGGTCATCGGTGCAGGTCAAGACGTCTGTTACGGAGATCGGAATTCTGCAAGAATCCGAACCCCTACCAGGTTTCGTACGTTGCTGCCTGGTAGGTACCTGTTTCGGTGCCGGCGGCGCGTGTCGAGGCGCCGGCGTTCCCGCTTGCGCCGAAAGCGAGGGGGATGAGCCTTGTTCCGAAGCGCGAGCACGCTAACGCTCGTGGCACTTGCCAGCTGGCTGTTGACCGCCATGCTCGGGGCAAACCTGCTGCTGCGCGGAAAGGCTTACCGGCTCTTCCTGTACGCGATGTCGGGCCGGACTCAGCCCGGTACGCGCCCGCCGGTCATCCGCGCCACGCTGATGGGCCTGCATTTCGCGTGCGCAGGCTTCGGGCTTGTGCTATGGATCGGCTACGCCGCCTATGACCGGCGGGCATTTGCTTATGGTGCGCTGATCCTGCTCGGTATCGTTGCGTTGCTTGGGATCAGCGTCGTCGACCGTTGGCGGAACGGCATCGGCCGACATGTCCGGCCAGTGGAGCCACGGCGTGGTTTCCCGGTCTGGTCGGCGACCCTTCATGTCATGATCGCAACGACGACGCTCGTCCTTGTCACCCTCATCACGCTTTTCAGCCTGGGCGATTGACCCCTTCGCTCAGCGGTGTTAGCAGGCTCGTTGGCACAGTCGAGGACCAGCGCCGCAAAGACAGGCCGCAAAGACAGGCCGCAAACAGGCGCAAAGGACGGCGCCTCAAAAGACAGGGATGATGTCCTCCGGGTTGATGTCCGCGGCGACGTCCACGCCATCAATGTCTAGTTCGGGGATGGCAGGGAAGGCGATGCCCCAGCGCTGCACGATCGTACGGACGCGGGCCAGTGCGACCCGCCAGTTCTCTGCCTGCTCGTCGTAGGAAAGGACGCCGAGGCCGGCGTCGCGGGCGTGGTTCATTAGGATCCGGTGGTTTGGCAGGAAGTACGGTGGCAGCTCCCAGAATCCGGCCGGCGGCTCCCAGAGGATCATTGACAGGAAGATGAACCCAGCCCGGAGTTGGCGGGTGATCAGGCCTTTAACCTCCTCGGTCAGCCCAGGCCACTCGTTCTCCAGTATCGTCATGCAGATCTGCAGGTGCCGTGACTCATCACGGCCGATCCGCTGGAACACCTCGCTGAAGACCGGATGCCGTGTGCCGGATGCCATGCCGCGAAACAGTGTGGACGCAGCCATCTCGCCCATCATGAAGCTGGTGAACAGTACGGGGAGCGAGTACTTGCCCACCGCGCGGATATACCCTCCCCAGTATCTGCCGCCGTTGTGGTAGAGCCAGCCGATGTTGTTGTGTGCCGCATGTTCGAGGTCGGTTCGCGGCGTCCAGTTCAAGGGGCCGCCCGGCCACAGCTTGGCGATCGTCCGCTGGCAGCATTCTTCGTGATTCATCTCGTCCCTGGTGATCGAGAAGAAGCACTTACGTACCGGATCTTCCTCATGCTGCTCAAAGGCGTGGATGGTGGCGCGCGCGAACACGGCAGGCCCGGAGGCGTCAAAGTTGGCAAGGACCGCGAACCAGTACATGATCCCAAGGCGCTGCTCGACGGTGAAGTCCTCGGCACGAAGGCCATCCCAGGGCAAGTCGGCCGGGTTCCATGCCACTCGCTTGGACTTCTCGTAGATCGCGGCTAGCTTCTCTGTCTCGACCCGCCACTCCATCGGGTAGATGTTGGGCTGTGGGATCTCCGGTGCGGGCCAGAACCCACCCTCCGGTATCACCAACCCGGCCGGCTCTTCCCGCTCGGCTGAACCCACCTCGCGCCTCCAGTCCAATGCCCGCTGTTACACCGTACGACGAATTGTGCGTCAGAGCGTCACAAAAAGCAAAGACAGGTGACGGCGTGATGCAGCGCGCGTTCAGGGAACTCTCAGCCGGGTTGGCCGCAAAAAGCGATGCCCGATCCCCTACTGTCGATCACACGGATTGTCTGCTGGGAGCTGTGTGAACGTAGTCATCCTGCGAACTGCCGCCGCTGCACGCCGGCACCGGTTGTTCACGTCGGTTCTGCTGATTGGCGTGGCGCTGCGGGTAGCCGTGCAGATCGCGTACTCGCCGGCGCTGCTTTACATCGACTCTGTCCGCTACCTGTACGCGGAATCGAACTGGGATCCGCTCGGCTATCTGGTGATGCTGTGGCCACTGCTCAAAATCGGCGGCCTGGCCTTGGTAGCGATCACCCAGCATCTGCTCGGGCTGTTCATGGCGGTGGCGATCTATGTGCTCGCGCTGCGCTGGGGTGCCAGGCGGTGGGTCGGCGCGCTGGCTGCGGCTCCTGTGCTGTTCGACGCCTACCAACTGCAGCTCGAGCAGAACATCATGGCCGATACGTTGTTCGAGGCAGTCGTGCTGACCGGCCTCGCCGCGCTGCTGTGGCATTCGCATCCACGCGTGCGCAATATTGCCTTCGCCGGTCTGGCGTTTGGGCTGGCAGCCATCGTCCGTGAAATTGGCCTGCTCCTGGTGATTCCGGCGGCTGCCTTCGTGTGGCTCGCCGCGCGGGGGCACCTCGGTACCGGGCTCACGACGCGCGGAGGGGGACCGGTTCCCGCAGGCTTGGCGCGGCGGGCGCTGACGCAACCCGTCAGCCGCATCTCTCGACATCCGGTCAGCCGCATCTCTCGACATCCGGTCAGCCGCATCTCTCGACATCCGGTCAGCCGTGCCGCCTTGCTGTGCGCGAGCTTCGCGGTGCCGGTCATCGGCTATCTGCTGGCGAACTTCGCCGCCACAGGGCGGCTGGAGTTCGCTGGGCAAGGCAGCAACCTCTACGGACGGGCGGCGGCGGCGGCCAACTGCGTCACGCTGCGGATCCCGAGCTATGAGTCCGCGCTGTGCCCCACCCGCGCCGCCCGCGGGCTCGGCGTGGATGGCCTCATGCACAACCCCCGCTCCCCGGCTCTGAAGTTCAAGGCCCCGGCCGGCATGAGCTCACGGGCGTTGCGCGGCGACTTCACCCGGCAGGTGCTCCTGCAGCAGCCATTGCGGGTCGCCGCCGCCATCGCCGATGATGTCGCCGGCAGCTTCGCCTACCCCCGCGGGCCGGGCCAGGCCGATACGCCGATCTTCCGCTGGCAGTTCCAGGCCAGCTACCCGGCGTTCCCGCCAGGCCTGCGGCCCGCCAGGGAGGCTGAGATTACGCGGCAGTTCGGTGGCGGTGCGCCGACCGTAGTGCGGCCACTGGCCGCCGCATTGCGTGCTTACCAGCTGGACGGCGGATACACGCCCGGGTTGGTCACGCTCCCTCTCGCCGCAGCGCTCGGGTTCGCCGCGCTCACCGGACGACAGCCGTCCACAGGCCAAGCGGGGACAACGGCAGCAGGGCTCGCACAATCACGGTCCGCCGCTGAACTGGCGGCCGAGGTCAAAGCGCCGGTCGACGCGTGAGCCCAAGAGTCGACGCATCGGTCCAAACGAGAGTCGGCGCGTGAGCCTAAACCGAAGTTACGTGGCTTTGTGACGCGTGAAGCCGCAGTTGAAGCGGTGGCTCACGGATTTGATTGTGGTCGTTCCCGCTGCGTCAAGATCACCCATCTGGCGGTGGCGACACCCCTTACAGCGACTTTGTACTCCAGCCTCCGATGTCCCTTGCGGGACGCCCGTTTCCGGGTGAAATTCTGGCAGTCCGCACCCGATCGGTGCCAACCGCGTCGGGTTGTTGCGGTACCCGTCAAATCCTGACTTTTCTGGCCAGAGTGGACCCTGTCGGCTTATCCGGCTCGTGCGCTGAAGGCCGCAGCCCACGGCCGGCCCTCGGCGCCAAACAGACACCGGTTTCCGGCCCCACCGCACGATCCCACCGCGGGACAGCCAGCAAATCATCGCAGCATCGCCGCCAGCTGAGGCCGGCACCATGGTGGCCGCCGGCGCATTGGGAATAGGCCAACAGAGTCCAGAGTGTTGTTCCGGCGCTTGGAATACCCGCCGGTAACGACATCCTGGAGTACAAAGTCGCTTAGCCCAAACGAGGGTCAGAGCCCGAGACCCCGGCCGATTATCTCTTTCATGATCTCGGTGGTGCCACCAAATATGGTCTGCACACGCGCGTTGACGTAGGCGCGCGCCACCGGGTACTCGAGCATGTAGCCGTAACCCCCGTGCAGCTGCACACATCTATCCACCACGCGGTTGCCCAGTTCGGTGTTCCACCACTTCAGCATCGAGGCTTCTTCTGTGCTCAGCCGTCCCGCGTTGTGCTCGGTGATCGCCCGGTCGGTGAACGCGCGGGCCACGGCCAGCTCGGTGGCCATCTCGGCGAGCACAAACCTGTTGTGCTGAAAGTTTCCAATCGGGCGCCCGAACGCCTGCCGCTGCTTGCAGTACTCCAGCGTTTGCTCGAACACCGACTCCGCGCCCGCGAGCGAGGTGACGCCGATCGCCACGCGTTCCCTCGGCAAGTTCTGCATGAGGTATGCGAAGCCTCTGCCCGGTTCACCGAGCATGTTGGTCTTCGGCACGGCCACGTCGGAGAAGAAAAGCTCCGAGGTGTCCTGCGCGTGCAGGCCCACCTTGTCGAGATTGCGGCCGCGCTCGAACCCAGCCATGCCGCGTTCAACCACGAGCAAGCTGAACCCCTCGTGACCCAATTCTGGGTCGGTCTTGGCCACCACGATGACCAGGTCACAAAGCTGCCCGTTGGAGATGAACGTCTTCTGCCCGGTCAGGCTGTAATGATCACCACGATCCTCGGCGACGGTGCGGATCGCCTGCAGGTCGCTGCCAGCGCCTGGCTCGCTCATCGCGATCGCCGTGATGATTTCGCCGGAACAGTAGCCAGGCAGCCACCGCTCGCGCTGCTCCTGCGTACACAGTCGCTGCAGATACTGGCCATTGATGTCGTTGTGCACACCGAAACCTGGGCCGCAGAAACCGGCGCGGGACAGCTCCTCGTTGAGGATCGCGTAGTACCGGTAGTCCGGATTCCCACCGCCGCCGTACCGCTCATCGATGTCGATGCCGAGCAGACCCGCGCGTCCAGCCGCGAGCCACAAGTCACGGGACACGACACCGTCGCGATCCCACTGGTCGTGATATGGCTCGATCTCTTTGATGATGAACGACCGCACCATGTCACGGAATGCGTCGTGATCCTCGGTGAAGATGTCCCTTCGCATGGCGGGCTCCGTTTCTGGCTCGGCTCAGGCGGCGTGCGGCTCTGGCAGGTACGGAGCCCACTGCGGATCGCCCTCATGGTGAGCGCCGATAAGCCTCCAATGCGTGCCGCGCGGCACCGCGGGCAGCGCGCGCAGCGTCCAACCAAGCTCGTCGAGGAGCCGATCGGCCTTCCTGTGGTTGCATGCCATGCACGATGCGACGCAGTTTTCCCAGGTATGCTTGCCGCCCCGGCTGCGCGGTACTACGTGATCGATTGTCTCGGCGCGGCGAGCGCAGTACGCGCACCGGTAGTCGTCCCTGCGCATCAGTGCCGCCCTGGTAAGCGGGACAAGGTGCCGGTAGGGAACCCGGACGTAGCGTCGCAGCCTGATAACGGAGGGAACCGCCAGCGCGATCGAGGCCGCATGCAAGACCGCGCCAGATATGTCGTCATGCACTACGTCCGCCTTGTCGCGGAGCACCAGGCAGACGGCACGGCGCAGACCGAGGGTCGTCATCGGTTCGTAACTGGCGTTGAGCAGCAGCACCCGTCGCAACGGCACCTCCACGGCGGGCGCACGCAGGCGGGTCGAGAACAACATCTCGACTGTTGCGCCCGAGATCCAGTGTGTCCGGTGAGATGTGCATCCGCCACCCCAAAAGGCCAACGCGGAACCTGCGCCGTTCTGCCATTAAGGTGCGTCCATGGCCCGACCGCGTTATCCGCAAGCACAACGTCTCGACTTGGTCGAGGAGATCCACGGTCACCTGGTGAGCGACCCCTACCGCTGGCTCGAAGACGGCAGCAGCGTGCAGACCCGCGGCTGGCTTGCCGCCCAGGGCGAGCTCTTCGAAAGCAACGCAGCCGGGTGGCCGGGCCGCGAGCGCCTTTCTGCGCGAATACGTGAACTGCTCGGCGCCGGCTACGTGAGCCCGCCGATCTGGCGGGCCGACCGGCAGTTTTTCACGCGCCGGTCCGCCGATGCCGAACTCGCCGTCCTGCATGCGGCCGATCCGGGCACCGGCGAGCGGGCGCTGCTTGATCCCATGAAGATAGATCCGTCCGGCTCCACCACGCTTGATTCCTGGCAGCCGGACAAGGAGGGCAGGCTGGTCGCCTATCAGCTGTCCGAGGGTGGCGACGAGGAATCGGTGCTACGGGTCATGGACGCGGCAACCAGCGAGGTTGTGGAGGGACCCATCGACCGGTGCAGATACTCCCCCATTGCCTGGCTGCCCGGCGGTAAGGCTTTCTACTACGTTCGCCGGCTGCCCGCCGACGCGGTCCCACCGGGGGAAGACCAATATCATCGCCGCGTCTACCTGCACGAGCTTGGGACTCCCACGGAGCAGGACGCGCTGATCTTCGGTGCAGGTATGGACAAGACGAACTACTACGACGTGTCCGTTAGTCGCGACGGCCGCTGGTTGACGGTGGCGGCCTCCCGCGGTACAGCGCCGCGCAACGACCTATGGCTCGCCGACTTGACCAGCTCCGAGCCGGCTAGGCCGGACTTCAGCGTGGTGCAGGAAGGCCTTGATGCCCAGTCCAGGGTGCACGCGGGGCGCGACGGGAGGCTGTATGTCTTCACCGATTACGCCGCGCCGCGTGGCCGGCTTGCAGTCGCGGATCCCGTTGATCCCGGCCCGGCCTCCTGGCATGACCTAATCGGCGAAGATCGCGAGGCCGTCCTTTCCGGTTACGCCATCCTCGATGGCCCCGGACTTGCCCAGGCAGTGCTGCTCGCAAAATGGACCCGCCATGCCATCAGCGAGATCAGCGTCCATGACCTCGCGACCGGCGAACGGATGGGTCTTGTGCCGCTACCCGGCCCCGGCACCGTCGGCCCGATCCGCGAGCGCCCGGAGGGCGGGCACGAGGCATGGTTCAGCTACACCGACTACACAACTCCAGCCACCGCGTATCGGTATGACGGCCGCACCGGTGAGACGACAGTGTGGAGCAGCCCGCCGGGCAAGGTTCGGGTGCCCGCGGTGCAGGCCGAACAGGTCACCTACACCTCGGCTGATGGCACGCAGGTGCGGATGATCGTGACCTACCCGGATGACTCGACGGCCGGGCAGCCACGGTCCTACGCAGACCGACCCGGGCCCGCGACCCACCAGCCCGGGACCCACCGCCCAGGACCGGCGACTAACCGGCCGACAATTCTCTATGGCTACGGAGGGTTCGGGCTCAGCATGACCCCGGCGTACTCGGCGTCGATCCTGGCGTGGGTGGAAGCAGGCGGCGTGTACGCGGTGGCAGGCCTGCGCGGCGGCGGCGAGGAGGGTGAGGAGTGGCACCGAGCGGGCATGCTCGACCGAAAGCGCAACTGCTTTGACGACTTCCACGCCGCGGCCGAGAAGCTGATCGCGGATGGCTGGACCACGCCGCACCAGCTCGCCATCTCGGGTGGCTCGAACGGCGGACTGCTGGTCGGTGTCTGCCTCACACAGCGTCCGGAGCTGTACGCCGCGGCGGCATGCTCCGCGCCGTTGCTTGACATGGCGCGGTACGAGAGGTTCGGGCTGGGCCAGACGTGGAATGTGGAGTACGGCAGCGCGAACGATCCTGAACAGATGGGCTGGCTTCTCGCCTATTCGCCGTACCACCACGTGCGCGAGGACGTCTCATACCCGGCGACACTGTTCACCGTCTTCGAGAGTGACACCCGGGTGGACCCAATGCACGCGCGCAAGATGTGCGCCGCGCTGCAGCACGCGACCGCCTCCGGCCTGCCCATCCTGATCAGGTCCGAGTCACAGGCTGGACATGGCCAGCGTTCGGTTAGCCGCTCGGTTGCGGTTTCCGCCGACACGCTCGCGTTCTTGGCCAGGTTCACCGGCCTCGACCTCGACTCTGCGCAAGCGAGCCACGAAGGCACATGACAGCCCAAGCCGCCGCTACATGCTGGCGGTGATCTCGGTGAGGAGTGCGAGCGTCTCCGCATCGCCTGGTTCCAGCTCGAGTGCGCGCTCCGCATCGGTCCTTGCCGCATGCAAGCGGCCAGCGGCCCGGTGTGCGGCGGCCCGGTTGAACAGGAACGCGGCATTCTCGCCTCGCTCGAGCGCATGGGTCAGATCCGCCACAGCCGCGTCAGGATCGCCCGACTGCAGCTCCAACGAGGCCCGGCATGCCCATGCCTGCGACAACTCGGGGCTGGCGGCGATTGCCGCGTCAAACGCGGCACGGGCAGGCCCCTGCCGACCGCGAGCCGCTTCCAGTTGCCCCTGCACACACAGCAGATAGGGGTTGGCCGGATCCCTGGCGAGCCCGGCCTTCACGTCCGGCCAGGCTGCCGAGGTATCGCCGCGCGCGGCCAGGATGCCCGCCCGGTTGACATAGGCGTCGAGGAAATTCGGATCCAGCTCGAGCACCCGGTCAAGCTCGGTGAGCGCCGCCTCATCGTCGCCACGCGCGGCAAGCAGGTCGGCTCGGTTGTAGTGCAGTTCAGGGAAAGGCAGCGACAGCCGCTGCGCTTCTGCGTAACTGGCGAGCGCCTCGTCATCGCGTCCAAGAAGGTGCAGCAGGTTGGCACGCTCGAAGTGATACTCGCCATAGGTGGGGTCGAGCGCGAGCAGGGTCTCCTGGGCCGTGAGCGCCTCGGTGATCAGGCCGCTCGTCGCGAGCAGCCGGGCGCGGTTGGCAAGCAGCGAGCACCGGTCCAGCGGGTGGCTGTCCGGTGGCAGGTCACGGTCCAGCAATGCCAGGCTGTCATCGACCAGCGCGAGTGCCTGTTGCCCGCGGCCTAGGCGCAGCTCAATCAGTGCGCGGCCGTTTGCGGTGAACGCGAGGCTAAAGGCACGTTCGGCTGGATCGGGCAGCAGCCCGGCGAGCGCGATCGCCTCGTTGATCCACATGCGGGCACGCCTGCAGTCCCGGCGGCTTCTGTCATGGTGACGTGCGTACAGCATGGCCGTTTCATATGCCGCGATCCGGTGGATCACCGGATCGGTGCTCGCCCCCCGTGCCTCGTCATACAGGGTTTCGGCCGCAACGCCGCGGCCAAGTGCCGCGAGCGAGCTCGAAGCAAGGGACGTGAAGAGCCACCAGTGGCCCGGGTCTCGCTCCACACTTGCGAGGGCACGTCCACGGCTGCAAAGGTCGGCGACCGCATGATGGAACCCCGCCGCGAAACAGTGCTCGGCAGCCTCCGCCAGTACCCGCACGCCCGCACGCGCCGCATCGCTTCCCCGCTCCGCGTGGTAGGGGATCGCGCCGAGCCGTGCAGTCAGCCCGCCTGTGCGCTCAAGTTCATCGACGCGAGCGTCGTGGAGACTTGCACGTGCATCTGGGCTGAGACGCATATATGCGGCTATCAACGCAGGATCGTCTGACACACCATCGTCACGGACGTAGCGAGCGGCGAGCGACTGGTCGTCCGCCACGCCTGGTCTTAGCCGTCTACCACCAGGCGCGGCACCCGAGTGGTGCTCGCGAACGCGGACCGCCATGGCGTGCTCGGCGAGGGCTGGCGCCAGCATGTCATCGCCATCGGGCGCCGTCCGCGCGGACGCCGAGCCAGCAGACGCCATCCCTGCGCGCGCAAGCCCAGGCGACGCCGAGCCGGGGGAGGCCAGCGACGTGAACGCCGGGCCAGCGGACGCCATCCCTGCGAACGCGAACCCGGCTGCCGCAGGCCCACGAAACCCGCCTGCGGCCTCGCACGCCACGATTGTCAGCAGTGCTGCATCGAGCCTTCGGACCAGCACGGCGATCAGTTCGCGATCGGACGGGTCCGCGTGCTGAAGGTTCTCGATGACCAGCGAGTACGGCCCGCCGCGCATCAAGGTCAGGTAGTCGCGGATGAAGTCGGTCAGGCC